>Dunbar_p2__coassemble_877_pt1 | contig 49590 bp, 48 predicted proteins | sample Dunbar_p2__metabat2_high_PE_044 | metagenome-assembled genome bin Dunbar_p2
CTGGTCAACAAAAAAGGCAGCCTGATCGAAATGGTTCGTCAGACTGCCCTTGATGCTTTGTTTTTTGTCGTGTTGCTGAAACGCTACTCTTGACTGATAAGTCACAAAGCGAGTCAGGCAAGTAAGCACCAGTCGGTCATTCTACCAGTTGAGATCGGTGTCTTCATGTTCCAGAACCGGATCATAAGACAGATTGGTCAGATCCGTCCAGCCCATGACACCATGGTGTTTGACCTGCGCTTTGTCTCCCCAGATATTGACCAGATGGACGGTCTGTCCGGCGATCAGCGGCAGTTCATAGTTGGTAAAGTTCGAGGCTTTGCCATCAATCAGAAACTCATTATCGACCCAGACGCGGCGGTGCAGGTGAGGGGAATAGACCAGTGACTGATCTTTTCCTTCTTCAAGAAGTTCAACATCTCCCTGGGAGAAGTTGATATAAAACGGATAATGGTTTTCCGGTCTGGTGGTATGGAGCGCTCTGACTTTTGGCAGCAGATCGGTGTTTACAAACCGAAGGGTATTGTGCGACAGAATCAGCGCATTGAGCTGGCCGGCTTTTTTGACCACATTGCCCCCGTCAATTGAAATAATATTTTTTTCTTTGTTCAGCTTCGGGTTGAAGCTTGGATAGAGAACGCAGTATTCACTGACAGGCATATGGCCGACAATGACCGGTTTGGAAAAGTAAACATCTTCCTGATCGAACTGAAAGCGGGTCATAATATCCCGAAAGTCATCCGCATAGGTCTTCTCGTTGGCAATGCCTGAGTGGGCCAGAATGTAGTCTGGCGTATCAATCACATGAGGAAGGTCATTGAGAAAGGACAACTCTTTGAGATAGCGTTTGCGCAGCTCATAACAGAGCTCATCCATGTCGGTTTCTTCCGTTAAGGCAGGAAGACCGGCTTCCGCAATCATTTCATGAATCAGAGAGTTCTTTCTGTTGAGCAGGACTTGTTTGAGAAAGTCGAGCCGATAAGAAAACAGAACGTTTTTGGCAACAAAATCGCAGTTGCCCATCATCGGGTAAACTGAACCGGCTTCCATCTGCTTCATGATAAAGCGCAGGGTAGCCAGCGACTGGTCGCCTTTTTCAACTAAATCGCCCAGCAGAATCAGGCGATCCTTGCCGGGCTTATAGTCAATTTTTTTCAGGAGCTTCTGATAGGTTCTCAATGCTCCATGAATATCGGAAATAACAATCGTACGGCCCTGAAAACGGCCGAGTTTTTGAATCACAGGTTTACGGTTCATTTTATAAGAAACCTCAGAAAGGTATCCGCCAGAGCTTCCCATTGGGCTTCGCAGTGTTCTCCTTCCGGCTGGACATCAAATTGGAGCTTGATTCCTTTTTTCAGAAGAATATTGGCAAGCGTGGTCAGTACACGGGTTTCCTGAATGAATTCATGACCCGTATTGCCTTCTCTTGCACCCCAGGAAAGATAGAGGCTGCCCGGCAGTTTCACACGGGCTCTTGCTGAATGATACAACAGAGAAGACTGACTGGGAAGAACATAAGGGGAAAGGGCAGCTGCCTTCGAAAAGACATGGCTGTAGGCATATAAAGCATAGATGGCCATCAGGCCGCCGCAGCTTGAGCCGCCAATCCAGGTTTTGCTTCGCTCCGGACGCGTTGGAAAATGGGTATCGATGTAAGGCTTGAGCGTCTGGACGATAAAGTCCATGGTCTGTCTGCCTTTACCCGGGAAAGCCCCATCATATTCCGGATCGTAAAAAGGGTACGGAGCGTATTCACTTAACCGTTCATTGCCCTCATGGGTGCATTCCAGACCGACAACCATGATCTCCTGGGGCAGTTGGTATAAGTGATTGAGCAGCCGCCAGCTGCGGCCATAGGTTGCATCTTCATCAAAGAAGAGGTTATGGCCATCAAACATATAGAGCACAGGATATCGGTTCTGACTGGAAATGTAGTCATCGGGCAAATACATGTGAATCATCACGCTGCGATGAAGCTGATCGGAATACAGATCAAACTTGGTGATCAAAACGGAATCCTCAGGATCTGTTTATTCGACAAATCTGTTGGATTAATATTTCGCAAAAGAATCCCGATAGAATTCATCGCGTCGTTCTGGGGAGGTGAAGCGGGCTTTGATGGTGACATCACCCATTGCACTCGCAAAAGCGGGTGGCAGAACTTCAACTCCAAGCAGTTCACCGGAATATTTTTCCATTAAGAACTCAACCGAGTTGCGATAATTCACACCTGTCCGGCGGCCGACAAATCCGGCCGAGTATTTTGCCTTTTCATGAACTGGACATTTCTGTTCCAGCAGTACCTGTGCCCATAAACTGTAAATATCTTCATCAAAGGAGTAGTTGATCAGATCTGGACAGAATCCTCCAGGTGGTCTGAAGTTCATTTCCAGAGCGACCAGATCTCCTTTATGACCAAGACCTGGCTGGTCTTCGGTCAGTTCAAAATATTCTCCATGGAAGAAACGGTTGCGGATGCCAAAGGCCTGGATGACCTGGTTGGCAATCTGCTGACGTTCAGGGGAAATTTCAAAGTTGTAGTAGGTTCCAATGGAATCGTGATTCTGTACGGAATCCATGCAGTTGGAAACATAGTTCATTCCGCTTAAGAAACGGATCTTGCCCTCGCCATCGGCAAGACCGTCAAGCGTTGTAACATTTCCCTTGATGAATTTTTCCAGAATCATCTGCAGGCCGATCTGTTCGGCTTCATGCCAGTAGCGATCCATTTCCTGCTCATCGTGGATGTGCCAGGTAAAGCTTGCACCTACACTTACATCTGGTTTTAAAACAAGGTTCCAGCCGTGTTCATTCGCAAACGCTTTTGCGTCTTCAAGAGAATGCGGCAGGCAATACGGAGCCACCTTCAGTCCGGCTTTTTCATAGTAGGACTTCATGGCGGATTTGGACTGGAATTCCTGAATCTGTGCCAGTGAGTAGCCGCTGGTCAGATGGAAATCATCACGAAGTCTTGCATCCAGGTCGAGCCAGGCTTCGTTGTTGGATTCGATCCAGTCTGGCTTGCCGTATTTGAAGGCGAAATAGGCGACAGCTCTGTACACTTCATCGTAGTTGTGGAACGAAGAAACTTTATAACATTCGTCGATGTTTCGTTTCAGTTCCGGATGAAGATTGTCGTAATCGGTATCAATGACCGCAAGGACTCTGGCACCCATTTTCTTCAATCCCCGGCAGAACATCCAGTAGCTTTCTGGATAGTTCGGGGAGATGAAAACAAAATTCTCCATTCAGTACACCTTTCTTTGTATTCTTATCTTTCTTCTTATCAAATCAATCAAGATTGATTCCAAAATTGAATGCTTCCAGTTTCTGGCCGAAAACAGGAAGACTTTACTTTTCACTTGTTGCTTCAAGTTCCTGCAGCTTTGCGTGATAAATGGCCAGAATGGTTTTGCCATCCCGGATCTCACCCATGGCAATTTTCTGATAGGCTTCTTCAACATCCATCCAGACCAAGGTGATGTCTTCGGTATCATCCATCGCCAGACGGTGTTCTGCTTTGGAAACCCCGTGGGCCTGATAGACATAAATAACTTCCGAATCGTAGCCTGGTGTTGGCCAGAAGGCAGTGATCAGCGATAAAGACTCGGCCGTGCAGCCTGTTTCTTCATTCAGCTCGCGATTGGCTGTGACCATCGGATCTTCGCCGGCATCAATTGTGCCCGCTGGAATTTCCAGAGTCTGTACATTGCCAATGCCAGCCCGGGTCTGTCTGACAAGCAAAATCTTGTGATCCACAATGACACTGATGGCTGCGCCACCGGGATGAATGACCAGGTCACGCCACATCAGACGTCCGTTGACCTCCATTTCTTTCTGGACAACGGAAAAAATCTTGCCATCAAAAATTTCTTTGGTGCTCATATCCATCCTCCGTATCAAACAAAAGAGATCTGCCTTTTCTGTGATCGTCCATACAGGCAGTCAACACAAACCATATGGGCTTCCTGTTTTTCGTGCAGCAGTTGACTGACTGAATCCCCCGCCAGGGAAAATCTGTCCCATTGATGCGCCACACCAATGCCTTAAAACCATACATTCCCGCAAAATTGCCTGAAAAGTATATTTCAAGAATACAAAAATATCAGTCAGAAAAAAGAAAAAACACGATTTGCGAACAAATCAGAAGCAAAAATGAGAAAAGACAGTCCATAAAAACCAGCCAGAACGGTTTAAAACCTGTCTGGATCCTGGTCAGTCAACCGAATTGAGAAATGCCTGGGTAATGGCATTGGCAATCCGGGTCTGGAACTTGGTATCCGACAGCTTGGAATAGTCGGTCGGATTTGTGATATAGCCAACCTGAAGCAGAATCGAAGGGATCGAAGTATCTTTCAGGATGGCAAAGGAATCGTAGTGATCCGTATCAATTCCTTCAAAGCGTGAATAGCTGGTCGCCTGAATCTGGTCTGCAAGCTCCTGCGTCAGATCATCGAGCTGCGGATTATTCGGCTGGGTAAAGATGGAAAAGCCGCGATGCAAAGACGAGTCCTGATTCATCGCCAGGGACAGAACGTAGTCTGCTTGGTCGGCTTTTGCCTGTTCAAGACGTACGGTTTCGCAATCGTCTTCATTTGAACAGGCTGGAACATCGTCGTACCAGCGGGAGTATTCCACCCGGTATCCGGCTTTTTCAAGTGCACTGCCAATGGTGACGGCCAGCTGCATCAGCAGATCTTTTTCAGGCTGCTGGTTGTCTGTGTTGTAGCCGACATCCTGGCCGCCGCGGGCCGGATCAATATAAATCAGCGCTTTGGATCTGGAGCGGGGCGTTTCCACATCGTCGTTGGTCTGAAGCGGTTCGTCTGGATTGTAGACTGGAACCTTATCTTCTTTGGCCATCGGCTGCCCGCCCAGATTGGGTTCAATTACCAGAAGGATGAACAGAGCGGCCAGTAAAAATAGAACAGCACGTTTCATAGCGTCTCCTCCTGCTATGGATAAAGGCCGGATTGAGAATCCGGTCACCTAGAATTTTAAACAATCAAAATGCAAGGCGCAAAAAAAGCTCTCTAATTCTGGGAGAATCATGGAAATCTATACTCAACGAAAAATATAGCCGTTCTGAAAGCGCATTAAATGATTGAAAATCCAAATTGTTGATTTGCGCCCGATCATCGCCTGAAAATGGTACTCTGAAATTACGAACCAGAATTCAGCCAGGTCAGAGATTCAGCCCAGCCGCCATAAGCATTCAGTACGACAAATCGAGAAATCTGCCAGACAGACCCTGATATTTGTTCACCAGTTTTGAACAGATTTTTGACCGGATCATCCTTTTACAAAATACCCAAAAGAAGCAGACAGATTGGAAACCGGAGTGCTCTTCTTTGTACCATTTGAAATTCGATTCAGATCCTGCTTACAATATTCGGATCGAAACGAAGGGTTTTTGGATTGAAAAATCATCCTGTATAATTCACAGACCAGAAGTGCCTGGCTAAAAGCCGGCCGATATTTTTCATGGGTGCGTTTTCCTGACCGAGAAAAGCGAAGGGAGAAAAAGTGCCGGAAAATTATGGGTGCCTGACCCAACAGAAAAAGACATCTCTGAAGGCCTGGAAGATCTGTCTATCAAGCACAGACGAAAATGAGTTGATGGATTGGACAGAGATTGAATCGAAAGGAGACAGGAAAATGGAATTTAATGTATCGCTGGACCAGTTTGAAGGACCATTGGATCTGATGCTTCATCTGGTCCACACCAATAAACTGGATTTATTTGAACTTAAGCTCGATGTTCTTGCCACGCAATACATCGCCTACATCCGTCATGCGCTCGATAAAGGTCTGGATGTGAGCAGTGAATATCTGGTTGAGTTTACATCGCTGATGGAATACAAGTCCCGCAAATTGCTGCCTAAAAAGCAGGAAATTGAAATGGAGGAAGATTCCTATCAGGAAGATCCGGCCCAGGCAATGGCCAGGCGACTGCAGGAATATGAAAAATGCAAACAGGAAGCAGCGATGCTGGCCAGACTGCATGAAATCCGACAGTCCCAGTTTGACCGAGCTCCGGCCAGTCTGATTGATGAATGGTCGGCCCATCCCGATCCCAGTGTGAAGCTGCATTTAAAAAGTGCAGATTTACAGAAGGCTTTTGAGCGTCTCATGCGGCGGTATGCCATTTTAAAACCGTATGAAACGCAGGTTGAAGTCAAGGAACTGTCCGTGGAAGAGCGCATGGAACAGATTCTGGAGATGGATGTCTTTTCGACCACTCCGTTTCCATTTGAACGGCTGCTGGATGATACGAAAACCCTTCATGAAGTCGTTGTGACCTTTCTGGCGGTACTTGAACTCGTCCATGATGGTCTGGCGGCTGTCTATTGTAACGAAGAGGAGGAAATATGGATACAGAAAGTCTCTTTGAAAAAATCCGACCCATCCTGGAAGGATTAATCTTCACCAGCGGAGAAGAAGGACTCTCCCTTTTACAGATCCAGTCCGCATTTGAAGAATGTACCCGTGATGAACTGGGGCAGGCTCTCGAACTGCTTCGAAGAGACTATGTATCAGACTCCCGGGGCATTGAACTGGTCAAATATGGCGGACGCTGGAAATTTGTCGCCAAAGAAAAGGTCTATCCCTATGCTTCGCGCCTGTACTCCAAAGCCAAAAGCAGTTCCTTATCTAATGCGGCGATGGAAGTTCTTTCGCTCATTGCGTATCGCCAGCCGATTACCCGTGTCGAAATCGATGAAATCCGGGGCGTATCGAGTGAGCTGATGCTCAAAAAGCTGCAGGCCAGAGATCTGATTGAAACATGCGGCAATAAAGATACCATCGGCCGCCCGCTTTTATATCGGGTTTCCAGCGCGTTCTATGATGCCTTTGGACTCGAAAGCCTGGCCGATCTTCCGGAATGTGATACGGATCCAAAAACAAGCCCGCTTTTTGAACGCCAGGAAGAATCTACTGCATCGGCAAAGGACACAATTCAAAAGGAAACCCAGTCAGAACCGGACGCCCAGCCATCGGACACTTCTGCTTCTGTAGAAAAGAAACAGGCAGAGAATAACGAATAAACAATGCAGCGGGGCTGCGAATCCTGTATTGCGAATCCTATATATGGATATCTGGTCTATGGATCTTTGGCATAGACCATTTAACTGAAATCATCCGGCTGAGGTCATTGGGCATAGAAAAGCTGCCTGTACGCGAGTTTCGTGTAGATTTCTTCAGGATTTGTTTTTTGCTCTTTTGGTCTAGACAGATCACAATTTTCACAGGATAAAGGATAATAGAAGCGCAGGGAAATCAGATAAGTTTCTGGTTTCCGGATCGCTGATCGAAATCCTGGGATTTCGGTTCATTTTGTGGACGATCAGGAAGGGCAGTGCAGAGAGATTCATGCAGAGATAGTCAGAGATCGTATTAATGCATATCTCTTCTCTCTGATTTCAGGCACCCCTATTCTGGATTTCAGGCTTTGTTTTTCAGTCTGGAAAACGAGTCCTTAAACAAAATCTAAACAATCAGACAAATTAAAAATGGAAAGAGAGGCATGATGATGGAAGAACGTTTACAGAAAGTCATCGCGCAATCTGGAATCTGCTCACGCCGTAAAGCGGAAGAGCTGATTCTGGCTGGAAAAGTAAAAGTCAATGGCACAACCATTACGACTTTAGGCACCAAGGTCGACAGCCACGACCGGATCACGGTCAATGGCAAGACGCTGGCCAAAGAAGAAAAAGTCTACTATGTCCTCAATAAGCCAAAAGGCTGTGTCACAACCGTTAAAGATGATAAAGACCGCGACACCGTCATGAATTATGTACCGGCAAATCCGCGTGTCTTCCCAGTCGGACGCCTGGACTACGATACCAGCGGCGTTCTGCTTTTGACCAATGATGGCGAGTTTGCCAATCAGATGATGCACCCGCGTTATCACCTGCCAAAAACCTATGAAATCAACCTGCAGGGCATGTTGACGGAAGATGATGTTAAAAAACTGCGTAAAGGCTTTACGTATCAGGGAGAAAAATATTCACCGGCCAAAGTGTTCATCAAGAACAAAGACTATGCAAGAGACCGCATGCTGCTCGATCTAACGATTTATGAAGGCCGCAACCATCAGGTCAAAAAGATGATGGAAGCATTAGGTCACGAAGTACGCCGGCTGAATCGTTCCCGGTTTGGATTTGTAACCGTGGATGATCTGAAACCCGGTCAGGCAAGACGACTCAAACCTTATGATGTTCGTAAATTAGTCGCCATGGCCCAGGAAGAATCCAAGTGAAACAGATTTTTACTGATGAGGAACTCCATGTCGGAAAAATTCTGACGCTCGATGAAAAGACCGCTCATCACCTGTTCCACGTCACTCGTACGACTCCAAAAGAGCGCATCCGCATCATTTCCAGAAACGGCCGTGTCTATCATGGCCATGTTCAGGAACATCCGTATGTGTATGTCAGTGAAGAAACGGATCAGACCAATGACACACCGCCTGAACTGACTTTATGCGCAGCCCTGATCAAGGCGGATAAATTTGAATGGATGCTTCAGAAAGCCGCTGAACTGGGCGTTACCCGCATTGTGCCCTTTACCAGCGCAAATACGATCATTGCGCTTGAACCCAAGAAAATTGACAAAAAACTGGCGCGCTGGGCCAGCATTCTTGAAGGGGCGTGCCGACAGTCTAACCGGACCAATCTGGTCACCATTGAAAAGCCAGTCCGGCTGCAGGATCTGGGCCATTTTAAATCCGAGCTCAATCTCTGTGCCTGGGAAAAGGAAAATGTCAGCCAGCATCTTTGCTGCAGCCTCGACAAGCTCGATCATTCCGCCACTTTTGTCATTGGTCCTGAAGGGGGCCTGATGGCTGGTGAAGCGGATTTTCTTGAACAGGAAGGATTTATTCTCTGCTCGCTTGGAAACCGGATTTTAAGAGCGGAAACTGCCGCGTGCTATATGCTGGCCTGTGCGGATTATGCCTGGCATGCCAATCACGGCAGCTGCCAGGCGGATCAAAAGCCTGAGGGCAGTGAAATCAAAGAGACTGAATCTGAATCCGCAGATTAAGATCTCGTTCTACCTGCTGGAAGGATCATAGAGGGAGGAAAGCTTCTTCTTTTGAGTGCATCTTTCCTTGAATGACTTCTCTTTGATTGGGTTCATCCTTGATTCTGTTTTCTTTTGAATCCGCTTGCGTCTTTGCATTAAAGACATATGAATACGATCTGTTTCCCCATCCTGATCGTTTTTTAGGTCAGTGGTGGGGGTTTTTCGTTGTTTCTCATGTGAAAATGCGGCAGAGCGTGATAAAACAATCCTGTATACTCTATTGTTATCACTTTCAGGACACTGCTTAAAATTAAGATCTGTTGTCTTGTCTTCTTTTTCGATAAAATCATCAAAGAGCCAGAACTGTCATCCTCGAAACAGGAATGAATGCGCAGCTGTTCGAGCCGTTTAATACGAACCGAAAACAGTCTGTCCATTTTTTCTGTTGATCAGACCAGGACCAGACCAGGCCGGGAAGGAGAGAGAAAAATGAAGAAATTTGAAATTGAAACCCTTGGCTGCAAGGTGAATGAATATGAATCGGCTTTCTACGCTTCCCAGCTTGAACAAGCCGGATTTGAACGTGTAGCCAAAGGCGAGCCCGCTGACGTGCTCATTATCAATACCTGCACCGTCACCAATACTGCCGCGGCTAAATCCCGGCGCCGGATCAACCGTCTGAAACGGGAAAACCCCAATGCCTTTGTGGCTGCTGTTGGCTGCTATACGCAGATGCTCGATGCCAAAGAGCGTGAAGCGTTGAATGTTGATCTGATTGTTGGAGCTTCCCATAAAGACGAGCTTGCTTCGAAAATTATCGAGGGCATGAATGTGCATACTCCTCAGGACCTTGTAGAAGAAAGCCGTGATCTGACCCGCTTTGAGTCGATGCCGATCGGCTTTTTTGAAGGTCAGCACCGGGCATTTTTAAAGATTCAGGATGGATGCAACCAGTATTGCGCCTATTGCCAGATTCCACTGGCCCGTGGTCCGGAAAGAAGCCAGCTGCCTTCAGAAGTTGTCAAGAGCGCGCAGATGTTAGCGGATAACGGTCATCTTGAAATTGTCCTGACCGGGATTCATACCGGCCGCTACCATTTCAGAGAGACCAATCTGACCGATCTGTTGAAAATGCTTCTGGAAAACACACCAGAAGAAGTTTGCTATCGATTATCCAGTATTGAGATTACAGAAGTCAGTGATGAACTGCTCGATCTGATGGAGAAAAATCCGCGGATCCTGCCGCACCTTCATATCCCGATTCAGGCCGGCGATGACAGAACTTTAGCGCGTATGAAACGTCCGTATACCGTTGCTCAGTTTGAAAAGCGGCTTGAAGACATTCGAAAACGCATTCCTGACATCTCGATTTCGACCGATGTCATTACCGGCTTTGTCGGCGAAACGGATGATGAATTTGAAACGACCAGAAAAACGTTATCCGACTGTAAGTTTTCTTTTCTGCATGTCTTCCCGTATTCGAGAAGAAAGGGAACTGCAGCGGACCAAATGAGCGGCTTTGTCGATGGCAATACTGCTAAACAGCGTACGGATGCTTTATTGGCCCTTTCCAAAGAACTGCGTCATCAGGATATGGCCCGTTTTGAGAGAAGCCAGCTGTTAATTGAACGCGAGGAACCTGGTCATGAAAACTGGTACATTGGCTACACAAGCCAATACCATCCAGCCCGGATTTACTCCACGACTCCCCTTAGCGGTCGAATCAATGTTAGAATGACGGAAAGTGCACAGGAACGATATACAGTCGTTGCAGAGGATCAAGATGAGATTATCAAAAATGTTTAAGAATGTTCCGACAACCAATATTCAGGGACTTTCTTTTGATTCCCGGAAAGTAAAAGCCGGTGATATGTATTTCTGTATGCCCGGCCTTACCTTTGACGGGCATGATTTTATCGATCAGGCCATCGATAAAGGAGCGATTGCGATCGTTCACTCGAAACCAGTCGAACACCCAAGAGGCGGGGCGGTTTATATCAAAGTGGATGATACAGTCGATGCTCTTAACCAGGCAGCCAGAATCTTCTATAACCGGCCATCGGACCAGCTTTTGATGTATGGCATTACCGGAACCAACGGGAAAAGTACAGTTGCCAACATCATCCGCCACTTTGAACTGCCCGAAACACCCTGCGGCTATATTGGCACCATTGCGATTGCCTATGGAAACTGCACATTTGCTCCCGATCTGACTACACCAGATACTGTTTTCTTACAAAAGACACTGCGCAATATGGTAGATGCCGGCATGAAAGCCTGCGCCATGGAAGTTTCCAGCCATGGTCTGGCACAGAAGCGTGTCGAAGGGATTGATTTCGATTGCGCGGTGTTTACCAACTTTACCTATGATCACCTCGATTTCCATGGCACCATGGAAAACTACTTTGAAGCCAAATCCCGTCTGTTCACCAACCGAGTTAAAACAGATGGTGTATCCGTTCTGAATGCGGATGATCCAAAATATCAGGAACTCGCGGCGCTCTCCCAGGCGCGCACGGTCAGCTACTCCACCAAACAGGAGGCTGATTACCGGGCGATCAATATCAAGATGGATCAGGGATCCATTTCCTTTGATCTGGTTTATGGAACCAAAACCTATCCAGTGGTTTCCAATCTGGTTGGTGAATTCAACTTATATAACCTGTTAGCAGCGATTGCGGCGGTTCATGAAACCAGCTCCCAGCCATTAGAAGAAATCATTGCCAAAGCCAAGGCGATTCCACAGGTTCCAGGCCGTATGGAACAGATTCATGAAGGCCAGAACTTCAATGTGATTGTTGACTTTGCTCACACACCAGATGGCATGGAAAAGATGTTTAAGTTTGGCCGTATGATTACCAAACCAGGCGGTCAGCTGATCGCAGTGTTTGGGTCCGCCGGCAAGCGCGATAAACCAAAACGGAAAGTCTTTGGCGAACTTGCTGAACGCTATTGCGATCAGGTCTATCTGACTGAAGATGATCCACGTGATGAAAATCCGCAGGACATTGCCCATGAGATCCGTTCGGGTATGAGTACCGTACGTTCGGTTTTTGTACCAGAACGCTATGAAGCCATTCGCCAGGCGATTGAATCCGCCAACGAAGGCGATACGGTTCTGTTACTTGGAAAAGGCGATGAAACCTTCATGTATCACGAAGAAGGCCGCGTTCCCTGGATGGGTGACAATACCGCTGCCAGAGAATGTCTCGACCGCATTCTCAAACCAGAAGACCACCACACGTCTTCTGCTTCCTGAACCACTCCTGTGAGTCAGGCTGTTTGAGTCGGATATCGATGCATGAAACTGAACAAAAATTACGCTGCCTGCGCTTTGGTTTTTCGGATGAAAAAACGAAGTCAGGCAGCTTTTTCTTTGAAAAAAATGGAACGGATCAGAATGTCTGAGCATTGATTTCAGGATCAGCAGCTACGATTATGTAGATTAAGAATATTTCTGGAGCATTTTCTTTGGATGACTCCAGTTTTTGGGTAATTTGTTTTTGTAAGACTAGTGTTCCGTTTCATTGACTTTTATAATAATTAGACCCCTCATTATCATGGCGTTGCGCTTTATATAAAGATCTAATAGCAATTTGCTCTTTCGAGAATAAATATAAAAGTCATTGGGACAGAACACTAGAAGAATCCATCAAGGAGGGGTATTCATGGATCGCAAACCGGATCCCGGCCAGACACCAAATCTCAAGCGGCCGCTCAAAAAGCTCTATATTCTCAGCGGAGCTGAAACGGACAAGAAAAAGAGTGTCTGTGAACAGCTGAAAACGACGCTGACCAATTCGGTCTATCTGAACGGGAAGTGGTGCTGGAATGCGGACCCCATGGTGGATACGGTAGAAACCCGGTATATGGTTTTACAGAATATCTGTTTTCTGCTCAACCAGTTTCTGGTCTGCTCGGTCTATGACAATATTGTCTTTGGCTGGGTATTTGACCAGACGCATACCATTGAAAGCATACTCGGTTCACTTGACAAGCAGGACTGTACGATCCGGCTGATTCATCTAGAAGAAAACCAGCCGACCCAGGCAGATCCGGCGGCTTTGCCAAAAGCAGAAGCCTCTGATGGTAAAAATCAGTCTGCTTCTGTGCTCAATGGCTTTTCTGATCCCGATATTCTGCAGGTGATCAGCCTGGATGTCGCTTCCATGGATGTCAACCAGATCGTCGAGCAGATTTTGCAGACACCGGATCCAGCCTGATCTGGTTCAATCAAACAGGACTGGATTTTTTAAAAATTATTGTCTAAAATGAGTAACGGTCGCTTTAGGATTTTCTGACAGGAAGCAGGTTCAGGTCAGAAAAGAAATTTGACCCTTGAATTTTTGACTGGCCGAAAAGAGCTTTTGAAACGCTGAATTTTGAAGAAAACCTGCCAGATTCAGACTGGAAATGACTATAAATGTCTGTCCAGGACCCGAATCGAGTGAAAAGTGTCTGCTTGGCCTGTGAAAATCACTTTTTTTTGGATAGAGAGTTGAAATCCTGAGCATGATCAATATAATAGGTATTGTTAATTCGGGAAGGGGGGTTGTAGTATGCCAAAAGTAGTCTTGAAAGAAAATGAACAGCTTGATGATGCACTTCGCAGATTCAAACGTCAGGTTTCACGCAACGGTACCCTTGCTGAGGCTCGTAAAAGAGAATTCTATGTAAAGCCGGGCGTAAAGAAAAAACTGAAATCTGAAGCTGCCCGTAAAGCTAGAAGAGGCAAATAATCTGCTTAACGCAGATTTTTTTTTGCGAGTTTTTCGGCTTCATCACCCTGATCAACAAACAGAAGGGCCAGACGCTTAAATTCTTCAGCCGCCAAAATTGCGGCTAAGATAGAAAGGGATTCTGGCCGGTTCTGTTCGATACAGTTTCAATCAATTGATAAACAATCTTCAAAGATGAACTCATAACGAAGACGGCGAAAGGAGTGTGAAAGAGTGGAATTTTTTCTGGATTGCAGTGAACTTCCATACGAAGTTCTGACGGCTCTTCCTGGCTTTCAGGATGAGCACTTTAAAGTCATTGAAAAGAATTATCCCGTCCAGCTGTATTTAAGATCCTCGGATCTGCGCCTGGTGTGCGACAGCGAAGCGGTTTTTCATAAAGTAGAAAATGTTCTGGACGGCATGGTGCAGGCCATTGCCGCCAATGGAGGCATTGAAAACAGCGAAGTCGAACGATTATGTCTGGTGGCTTCCAAAGGGCAGAATGCAGCAGCGGATTATACCGGTGAGGATCCGGTTGTCCGCACCCGCAATGGCAAGATGATTTATCCAAAAACTGAAAACCAGAAACGACTGGTCGATTCCTTCCGGAATTCGAAGATCACCTTTGCTTCTGGTGTAGCCGGAACGGGTAAAACGTATCTGGCGGTCGCCTATGCGGTAGACCAGCTTAAAAAGGAGAAGATCAGCAAGATCATCCTGACAAGACCTGCCGTTGAAGCCGGCGAGTCTTTAGGGTTTCTGCCTGGCGATATGAAAGAGAAGGTCGATCCGTATTTAAGACCACTCTACGATGCACTCAATGAGATGCTTGGTCAGGAAACCGTGGAACGCTATCAGGAAAAGGAAACCATTGAAATTGCACCGCTCGCCTTCATGCGCGGCCGCACGCTCAATGATGCCGTAGTCATTCTTGATGAAGCGCAGAATACAACCAAATCACAGATGAAGATGTTTCTGACCCGTATGGGCCGAAACTGCCGCATGATTATCAATGGGGATATTTCCCAAATCGACCTGATTCGCAAAGCGGATTCTGGTCTGATTCACGCCTGCTCCATTTTGCAGGGTATTGATGGCATTGCCATTCAGCATCTCGATCAGAGCGACGTTGTTCGAAATCCTCTGGTTCAGAAAATTATCGAACGCTACGAGCAGGCTGATGACTAGTGCCACTTCTCAATGCCATTTGTAGTTTCGAATGGTAAGGAGAAGATGAGATAAAACAATTTTCCTGTACTCTGAGGAGTACAGGATTTTTTTGTATGCTTCTGCCGTACGGACACAGAGACGTTCTTCCGTGATATTCTGCAGGTAATGAAGGAGGATATCGTATGGATTCCACAACCCGATCGATTACAATCCATTTTGATTCAGAAGTACTCAGCATGATTCACAAAGAAGCAGACCGCAATGGTCAGACTGTGAGTGAATTCATGAAAACTGCTGTACTTGAAAAACTCGAAGACTGTCTGGATTACCAGGATGCCTTAAACAGTATCAGGGAATCCAACGGCAGATCTTTTTCCAGAGACGAAGTAAAGCGCGAGCTGCAATTCTAACAGGAATGATTCCTCAAGATTTGATGAAGCAGGCCTTAAACAGTTTGAAGGTCCTGCGGATTCATGAAAATGGGGAAAGCACTCGAAAGAAGTTTTTTCATCTCAATGACCGCACTGAAGAAATCCGTTTATGATGATAGGGAATAGTATGACTCAGCTCAGAAACTCGAGTAGAAAAGAGGATGAACGTATGTCAGAAACGAATAACATTCAAGGCGGAATCATGGTCTGCCATCCGCCGCTGATCTTACCAAACATCGGCCGCGGCGAAGAGAAGAAAATCGCTGAAATCACAGCTGCCTACAAACAGGCAGCAGATGAAATCCGGAAAATGGATCCAGATACCATCGTGATTGTCTCTCCCCATGCTCCAAGCTACATGGATTATATCCAGCTGTCCAAACCAGCGGTTTCCAAAGGAAACATGGCTCAGTTTCGGGATCCGATGGACTCGTTCGTAATTCATAACGACCTTGAACTGGTTGATGAAATGGAAAAACTCGCCAAAGCTGAAGGCTTTCCAATGGGAACCCTCGGTGTTCAGAATGGCGATCTTGATCATGGAACGATGGTCCCACTCTACTTTATTCAGGGTTTGCTGAAGGATAAAAAAGTTGTCCGCATGGGTATCGGCGGTCTGAGCAACCTCGATCACTATCATGCCGGCGAAATTCTGGCCAAAGCAGCTGATAAACTTGGCCGTAAGGTGGCTGTCATTGCCTCTGGGGACCTCTCCCATTGCCAGAAAGCGGACAGCAGCTATGGCTATAAACCATGCGGCCCAGCCTATGATAAAGAAATCATGGAAATCATGGGCAACGGTGACTTCTTAAAACTGGTCGAAATGCCAGAAAAAGAAGCAGAAGACGCAATGGTGTGCGGCCACAAGCCATTCTGTGTTATGGCCGGAAGCTTTGACGGACTCAAACCAGACTCCAAAGCCCTGGCGCACAGTGCAGAATTTGGTGTTGGTTATGGCATTGCTACGTATACCGATTTAAAAGAAGATCCTTCCCGTCACTTCTATGAAAAAGCCAGTGCCGATAAGAAAGCTGCCTGGCAAAAAAGACTGGCCAAAGAAGATCCATATATCAAACTGGCCCGTGACACGATCAATGCCTACATTAAAGAGGGCATGATGCCTCCACTCCCTGATCATCTTCCCGAAGAGCTGTATTCAACGCGGGCAGGTGCCTTTGTCTCCTTACATGAAGATGGCCAGCTGCGCGGCTGTATCGGTACAACTGAACCAACCCAGAAAAATCTTGGCCGTGAGATTCAGATGAATGCTGTATCGGCCTGCTCACGCGATCCACGCTTCTATCCGGTTCGCCCGGATGAGCTCGATAAGCTTGAAATCAGTGTGGATGTCCTGAAAAAACCAGAACCATGCACACTTGAAGATCTCGATCCGCAGCGCTATGGCGTCATTGTTTCCAAAAATGGAAAACGCGGCCTTCTGCTTCCACATCTTGATGGCGTTGACACCGTTGAACAACAAGTTTCGATTGCCAAGCAGAAAGCCGGTCTGAAAGCAGATGAGCCAGGCTGCAGCTATGAGCGCTTTGAGGTGATTCGTCATGAAGTGTGAGGTCTGCTTTCGTCAGTGCGATCTGAATGAAGGACAGATTGGCTTCTGCAAAGGACGGATCAATAAGGACGGTAAGATCGTCGCCCGCAACTATGGAAAAATCAGCAGCGCCGCTCTCGATCCGATTGAAAAGAAGCCGCTTATTGACTTTTATCCGGGCAGCATGATTTTGTCCGTGGGCAGTTATGGCTGCTCCCTTCGCTGTCCGTTCTGTCAGAACCATGAAATCTCACAGGTCGATCTCGATGCGCGCTGTGAAGACATTACGCCCCAGCAGTTATCGGATCGGGCCGAGGAACTCGTTCCGTATGGCAATATCGGGGTTGCCTATACCTACAATGAGCCAATGGTTGGCTATGAATTTATCCGCGACACTGCCAAACTCGTCCATGAAAAAGGACTGAAAAATGTTGTAGTCACCAGCGGCAATGCCTCAGTGAAATCACTTGAAGGAATTCTGCCGTATATCGATGCCTTCAACGTAGATCTGAAAGGATTTACCCCGGAATACTACAAGTATGTCGGCGGCGATCTGGAAACCACCAAAGCCTTCATTGCCAGAGCGGCAAAAGATGCTCATGTCGAAGTGACCACTCTGATTGTTCCGGGTAAAAATGACTCGCCAGAAGAAATGGAAGCTATGGCTTCGTGGCTTGCTTCAGTTTCCCCGGATATCGTTCTGCATTTAAGCCGGTATTTCCCGCGCTATCATGAATTCACACCGGCTACCCCGATTGAAACACTGGAAAACTTACAGAAAATCGCTCAGAAGCATCTGAAAAAAGTTGTCCTGGGCAACGTCTGATCTTAAGTCATCGGCTGCAGTCTTTAAAATCCAGACTGTAGACATAGATCTATCCAGTTTTACCTGACTGAATTCTAGCTGGATTCTGGCTTTGTTCTGGATTCTTCCTGATCCATCGACAAATCGCGGTCTCTCGTTTTTGCGGCGAGAGCCCGCTTTTTGTGTTTTGATTCCTTTATCCGTTCTATCTGTTACCTGTCTGTCAGGACGGAGGCTGTTGGGATCCCTGCGTAAGATCTGAAAAACGGGCAGCTAGAAAACGGACAGTGAGCTGTGATCAGCCAGAGGTTCGAAAGGTTCGGGACTCCGGCTCATTTCTTCTCCTTCGAATTCAGGATCATCAGCGAGTCTTACAGGCTGTGGGTGAGTATAAAGAGCCTGTGATGCGGTCAGTTCCAGAAAAGAGGCCATTGTCCATTGCGACCACTTGATCAAAAGCAGTTGTCTGGCATGATCATCTGTTTTCAACAGATGAAACAGCCGGCCAAGGGAGGCGTCATAAAAGTCTTCTTCCCGTTGGACAAACCAGTCATGAATGAAGTTAAACCGGTCTTCTTCCAGACTGAGCCAGTCAACATCCTGCAAAAGATCTCGATTTTCTTCTTTCCAGAAGAGACAGGTAAGCACTGTCTGCTCCTTTGTGGAAAAAGACAGATCTTTAGCTTGTGGACAATAGAGATTCTCAAAGAAAAACGGGGAAGGATCCTGCCAGGGCAGGCAGATCTGGTAGTTTCCATAAATCGGGACGGATGGCTTTTTCAGGTCGATGCGAAAATCGAAAAGCAGCAGCTGGCCATTGACCTCGACCCAGCATGGGGAGCGCAGGGAAGCTGGATCAAATTCGAGGGTGTAGTTGTCGTATTGAACTTTGAGCATTCGCTCCAGCAGGCCAGGTTCTAAGGTGACCATGGAAGCCAGAAAGAATGGATCATTCAGGCAGAGCCGGTCAATGGCCTTTTCGATGCAGTCTTTGGCTTTTGAAAGCAGATCTTTGGATAACAGAGTACTTTGGGCAAGTTTGTCCAGATCCACGTTCGTATTGAAAAGAGCAGGCAGATGGGAAGCCAGACAAAGAGAACTGGCGGGCAGAGTTTCGAAAAGATCCATAGCCAAAAGCTGCATTCCCGGACAGGCAGATGGTGTGGGTGTGCGTTTGAGCCAGTCAGACAGCTGCGGATTGGTTTTGACTGACGTAAAGCTGGAAGATAAGGGTTGAGCAGGGTACATGATTTTCTCCTTGGGGTCGTTTTGAAAGGAGAATTCAGGCAGACCATCAAAACGACCATGAACTTGGCCTGAACCAGAAGAAAAATCATTGAACAAAGATCTTCTTCTTGGCCAGGCACTTGGATATACGCAAGAATCTGAAAACCGCTCAACAGAATTCGGTTTTTGAAAAGAAAGACAGATCAATGATTGTTGACTGTGACTGCAGGTCGTGCCTGGGCTGGCTGTCTTTGTTGTCCAAAAGAAAATAAGCAACTTTGATGCATCATGATTTAAACTTGACCTGATTTTGACATGAAAGCGGTGACAGATCAGGGCAGAAAACTGCCTGTTTTCTGCATGCACAACCGCAAAAAAGCAGGGAATTTCCGGTTGAAAGTCCGGAGCTTTTCAAGGGTTAAAGTTTCCGGTGATACCTTTGAGTTATATACTGAATATCGAAAAAAGTATCTTTTTCGGTTACAAAAACTTGCTGGTTTTATTGAAGGCTGGCGGGAAAAAGACATTCAAAGAAGAATAGAAATAATGATTGCATAAAGGGAAATGGCTCAAAAAAGCAGACCGAAAACTCCCCAATACCCGTCAGGCATACAAAAAAGCGGTCTGACCGGGCGAAGGTCAAACCGCTAAAGAAAAGATTTCTGATTTGGTTAATTAAAAATCAGTTGAGAGTGCCTCTGGAAATACGTGGCTGTTCAATTCCGATCTGGAAAGCAGCGCGTCTTTTTTCTAAAGGCATCATGGTTGTAATTTCGTCATGGTCATACCCCACGGCCATGTTGCGACGACTGAGAAGGATCGGGCGTTTCAGAACAGAAGGGTTTTTCTGAATGAAATGCGTCAGATCGTTGACGGACATATCATCAATGACTTCCTTTAAGGAAGCATAAGCTTTCGAGCGGGTAGAGAGAATGTCCTCAGTTCCATTTTCGCAGCGGGCGAGAAGATATTTGACTTCCTGTTCCGAAAGCTCATTGTTGAAAATGTTCTTTTCTACGAAATCAATATGATTATCTTCAAGCCATTTCTTGGCTTTTCGACAATTTGCACAGCCAGGGGAGGTATAGAACAATACGGATGCGTTCATTGGGATCTCCTTTTAATGTTCAGATCACAAATACTCGATCTTTAGAACGTCTTAATCCTACTCGTATCCAACCGAAATGCAATAAGTATTTTTTAATTTTGCATTTTTGATCGGATTCTGATACTTTATATAGATTCTCTGGATTCTAAGACTGTTGCGATCTTCTTTATTTATATTCGGATTGAACGAAAGGTAAAGAGAAAATTTCACAAGCGGTTTCATTGTCGTTTGTTTGATGCATACAAAATGCAATGAAGGTGCACTTTGCATGAAACCGGGCAATTCAAGCATTCAGAGATCTTTTTTGAAAGGGTTTTGAGAAAACAGATTGCCTTCATTTCCCGAAAAATAAGCGACTTTTTTTATCGGAACTGCCCTTCAACAAAAAACGTGCTATATTGATGAAGTTAAAAACTTGAAAGGTGAAATTATGGGAAGACATTTTGAGGTGCGTGCAGCAGCTATGGCCAAAACTGCCGCCGCCAAAGCCAAGGTATATTCCAGATATTCCAAGGAAATTTTAGTGGCCGCAAAAAGTGGCGTTCCAGACCCGGATATGAACCAGGCCCTGAAAAAAGCCATTGCCAGAGCGAAAGCCAACTCTGTCCCCAGTGATGTCATCAAACGCGCCATCGATAAGGCAAAATCCTCTGCAGACGAAAGCTTCTCCGAAGCCCGCTACGAAGGATTTGGTGCTGGTGCCGGATCGACTATTATCATTGACTGCCTGACTGACAACGCAAACCGTACAATCGCAAACCTGCGTTCCTGCTTCAACAAATCTCATTCCAAAATGGGTGTCAGTGGTTCTGTATCTTTCGGATACGAAGATCTCGGTGTCATTGTTGTGCCATTTACTGACGAAGACGCAATGATGGAAGCCATGTTAGAACATGACATCGACCTGCGTGATACCGAAGTGGAAGACGGCTACATGACTGTAACTGTAGACCCAACTCAGCTCGATGAAGCAAAAGAAGCCGTTGACGAACTGATTCCAGACGTAAAATATGAAGTCCTCGAACGCCGTATGGTTCCAAATGAAACTGTTACGCTCGAAGGCGAAGATCTTGAACTGTTCAAACGTCTGCTTACATTACTGGACGATGTTGACGATGTACAGAACGTTTACCACAACGTAGACAACATCTAAGACCACCAATTCTAACTATATTGATTCAATACAACTTCAAAACAAGAGGCTGTCAGGGAATAAAATCCCGGCAGCCTCTTTTTAGATGCCCATAAAAAAGCCTGAATCCAGAAAATGGATTCAGGTTCAAGAAGTTCTGTACTGCTGGTGGTCTGGCAGGTGGTTTTCTAATTGTTGTTTTCGATATTGCTGCTTCCGGTACTGGCCTTTGTATTGTCATCTGCATCAGCCTGCCTGGATTCTTTGACATTTCTTGGATCCCACAGGGCATCGGCTTCGCGGTTGGTCAGAGCTTTCATGAAGTTTTTGTGCGCATCCGGGTATTTGCGGTAGATGCTTTCGAGCATTTCCTTCATGGTCTGTCTTTCGGAGTGACCATCATTGGGGCAGACAGGTTTGACACTTGGAATCTGGTTGATGCGGCAGACTTCAATGATCTGCTCTTCTGTTAAGTAGACAAACGGGCGGATCATCGTCATATCCATGCGGGACATGTACTGCTTGGGGGAAAAGGTAGAAACTCTGGCACCATGAATCATGTTCATCAATAAAGTTTCCATGGCATCATCCCCATGATGGCCGAAGACGACTTTGTTGCAGCCAAGATTTTTGGCTGTTTCCATCAGAACACCCTTTTTCAGGTTGGAACACAGGGAACACTGAATCCGGCCGTCTTTCATATTCTTTTCCATATTGAGGATGTCATAGATTTTTGTCTTTTCAATGTGCAGATCCAGGTGGTACTTGTCGGCAAACTCCTGCATGAGCTGGTCCTGCTCGGGATGATCGGCGATGGAGACATGAATCGCGCACAGTTCAAAGTCTTTTCCTTCAAATTTCTGATACATCGAAAGCGCAAGAAACATCAGCATCGAATCTTTGCCCCCGGAAAGAGCAACGGCTAATTTATCTTTTGGCTCGATCAGGTTGTAGTCCTGATCAGCATTGCGAATGGCTTTTAAAACGGTCTGTAACTTCATTGGAAACCTCCTTTCATCTCCACTGCCTATCCTGCAGTTGACAGGCAATGGAAACATAAATCCAACAAAAGAAAGCAGGATTGAACGAATCTGCATTCTATTTAATGCTCGTTCGTTTTTTCTAAAATAAACCTCAGTACAATAGATTCATCTTTTTCATTTCACCCTGTTTTTAAAAGAAGGGTGGATTGCAAAAGCCTGAAAGAGCTTTACTGAAGCGTGATAATCAACAAAAACTAACGATCGGAAACAACAGAGAAGAAAAATTCTGAATTGTCCGGATCAGACACAATCGAATGACTTTTTTAGCTTTTTGATCGGGCCGTTGACATGATACAGTATAGCAATCAAAAAAGTGAGGATTTACCATGTGTGGAATTGTAGGATACGTCGGCAGCCGTCAGGCCGCGCCGATTTTATTAAACGGATTACGTCATCTTGAATATCGTGGCTATGATTCAGCGGGCACCGCTGTCTTTGAGCCAAACGGAAAAATCCAGGTCGTTAAAGCCAAAGGACGCCTTAAAAATCTGGATGAAAAACTGGACAGCGGCAGGGCTCTTCCCGGTACGACTGGAATCGGTCATACACGCTGGGCAACGCATGGCGAACCCAGTGAATCGAATGCCCACCCTCAGGTATCGATGAATGGCACAGTTGTCCTTGTTCATAACGGGATTATCGAAAATGCGGAAGAACTAAAAGCCAAACTGGAAAAAAGCGGCTTTACCTTCACTTCCGAAACCGATACTGAAATTGCTGCCAACCTGATTGAGTATTATCAGAACAAATACCATCTCGGTCCCATTGATTCCATTGCCAGAGCGATGCTGCGCATCCGCGGCTCCTATGCATTAGGAATTCTGTTTGCCAATGAACCGGATGTCATTTATGCCGCTCGCAAAGAATCGCCGCTGATTATCGGTAAAAATGAAGGAGAAGCCTTCCTGGCCAGTGATGTTCCGGCCATTCTTGACCAGACTACCCATGTTTACTATCTGGACAATCTGGAAATTGCCCGGGTGACCAAAGACAATGTTGAGTTCTTTGATATTGAACGCGAATCAATCGAAAAAGAACTGGTTACCGTTGACTGGGATCCAGAATCGGCTGGTAAAGATGGCTATGAGCATTACATGATGAAAGAGATTCATGAACAGCCAAAAGCCGCCGCAACCTGCCTGAACCATTACATCAAAGAAGGCGTTGTTGAATTCGAAGAAGATGTCCTGGCTCTGCTCGATCCAGACAAGATTCATTCAATTGTCATTACGGCCTGCGGTTCTGCTTACCATGCCGGCGTCGCTGCGCAGTATGTCATTGAATCTCTGGCCAGAATTCCGGTTCGGGTCGAACTGGCCAGTGAATTCCGCTACCGCGATCCAATGGTCGATGAACATACTCTGGTGATCGTTCTGTCTCAGTCCGGTGAAACTGCCGATACCCTAGCTGCCTTACGCCTGGCCCAGGAAAAAGGGGCGCCGGTTCTGGCCGTGGTCAATGTTCTTGGAAGTTCGATTGCCCGTGAAGCCAATGCGGTCATTTATACGCTGGCCGGTCCGGAAATTGCGGTTGCAACCACAAAAGCCTATTCCAACCAGCTGCTGGTCATGGATCTGGTTGGCCTGGTTCTGGCCTGGAAAAAGAATCTGATTGATCTCGATACGTATAACCGGATGGTGGCCAATCTGCTTCGTCTGCCGGATCAGATGCAGTCTGTGCTCGATGACAAGGAACGTCTGCAGTGGTTTGCGGCCAAGTATTCCAGAGCCAAAGATGTCTTCTTTATCGGCCGCGGCATTGACTATGCGGCCGTGATGGAAGGTTCCCTGAAAATGAAGGAAATCTCTTATGTTCACTCCGAAGCCTATGCAGCCGGGGAACTGAAACATGGCACGATTTCGCTGGTCGAAAAGAGAATTCTGGTCATCTGCACTCTGACCCAGCCGGCTTTATACGAAAAAATGATTTCCAACATGCGCGAAGTCAAAACCCGCGGCGGCTACCTGTTCGGGCTGACAAGACGCGGCAACTATAACATTGAAGATACAGCGGATTTCAGTGTATACCTGCCGGTCAATGAAGATCTCTTCATGCCAAGTCTTGCCATTCTGCCTTTACAGCTGCTTGGGTACTATATTTCCGTTGCCAAAGGTCTGGATGTCGATAAGCCAAGAAACCTGGCTAAGTCCGTTACCGTTGAATAAGGAGCCTGGATCACTCGATCCTTTGTGTTCAACCTTCCTGATCTTTCATCGATCCCGGTCTTTCTTTTCTGGGGGGTCTATCAGCGGTCTGGTCGTTATGGGCCAGATTCCTGATCATTTTCTGCCAGTCACCGAGTTTTTAAATCGAAAAAACCAAAACGCTTTCAGCTGCCACAGAGTCGATCTGTGGCAGTTTTTTGATGTCCGCAAAAAATGTTGGCTGTCAAAGAGGCCTTCGGGCTTTATCCATTGTCTGAAAATCCATAAAATAAAGGCATGAATGGAATTTTAGTCTTGAATAAGCCAGCAGGCATGACCAGTTTTGATGTCATTGCCAAGCTGCGCAAAAAATATAAACAGAAAAAATTTGGCCATGCCGGAACTCTCGATCCGATGGCCAGTGGTGTTCTGGTGGTTCTGGCAGGATCGGCAACCAAAGTCCTGCCCTTTTTAACGGACACCGATAAGGAATACCAGGCAAGCATCGCACTTGGGGCCAAGTATGATACCGATGATATCTTCGGAACCATTGAAGAAACCAAAGAAATCAATCCGGATTTTGACTTTGAAGCGACGCTGAAAAGCTTTGTTGGCAAGCAGCATCAGAAAGTACCGAAAGCAAGTGCCAAGAAAATCAATGGCAAAAAGATGTACGACTATCTGCGCGCTGGTCAGGAAGTACCGGATGTGTATACGGATATTGAAATCTATGACATCAAGCCGGTCGATGAAAACGAGCTTTCCTTTGATGTGAGCTGTTCATCCGGCACCTACGTTCGTTCCATATGCCGCGATTTTGGCGAGAAAACGGGCAATCTTGCGGCCATGAAAAGTCTGATCCGCAAGAAAGCCAACGGCTTTACTCTGGATGAAGCCGAAGAGATCGATGCGCCCGAGCATACGTTTTATCCCATTGAGCGGGTGCTCAATCTGCCCAAACTGCAGGCTGAAAATCCAGCAGATATCCGAAATGGCAAAACGATCGTTCTGGAAACTGAACATGACCGGGTGCTGATGATGGATGGCGATCAGGTGCTGGCTATTTATGATCGCAAAATGCCGGGAAGCAAAGTGTTCAGCAGTACAAGGGGGTTATGGTAAGTATGAAAGTTATCCGTATTGATTTTAAAAACATTCCGCCATTACCTGCTTCCGTTTGTGCGCTGGGCTATTTTGATGGTCTGCATACCGGCCATCAGGAGCTGATCAGCACAGCGATTGCTCAGGCGAAAAAGTATGGTCTTGAAAGTGCGGCGCTGACATTTGATCCCGATCCCTGGAAGGTTTTGCGCCCCAATGCCAATCTGGATCATCTTTGCGATCTGGATGACAAGATCCGGCTGATGGAAGCTTCCGGTCTGGATCTGTTCTATATTGTGGAATTCACGCACGAGTTTGCGGACCTGTCGATTGATCAGTTTCACGACTTTTTAAAAGCCCTCCATATCAAGGAGATTGTCTGTGGATTTGACTATACCTATGGAAAAATGGGCAAGGGAAATGTCGCCAGCCTGGAAGCCTGTCCATATTTTACGGTCGACGTTATTGATCAGATCAGTGACCATGATGAAAAGATTTCCTCAAGCCGGATTGAAAAACTCATACGGCAGGGCAATGTACTGGAAGCCAACAAACTGCTTGGTTATATTTACTCCATCAAAGGAAGAGTTGTTCACGGTTATGAGCGCGGCCGGATTCTTGGTTTTCCAACCGCAAACCTTGATCAGGCGCCCGGAACCATTCTGCCAGGAGGCGGCGTATATGCCGGCTATGTGCAGGTGGATCATCGTATGATTCCGGCCATGATCAATGTGGGCACCAATCCAACATTTAATAACAAAGGCGTTACAATTGAAGCTAACCTTCTGGGCTTTCAGGGGGATCTGTACGGAAAAACGGCACGGTTTTTCTTTGCAAACTTACTTCGGCCGGAGCAGAAATTCGCAAGTGTGGATGATTTGATTGCTCAATTAGCAAAAGATCAGAGAAACACGCCTCAAGCACTGATTTCCTCCCATAATCTTGTCGGGCGTACGGCCAAAATATGGTCATTGAATCCCGGCGATGATATAATCGAAAAGTAAAGTCAGGTGAAACTATGTCAAATGAAACAAACGAAATGAAAGTTGTTGACCAGTACGGCTCAATCGTCTACAACCGGTCAGTTTTCTCGGCAATTGCCAGAAATGTGATCGATGAAAGCAAAAATGCCAAAGTGGCCGAAACTTCAAAGCTTTACCGCTTTGACAGGCTGTCCTGGATTGAGGACGGAAAACTCTATGTGTCGATTCCGGTCCGTGTGAACTGCAACGCCAACGTAAGTGACGTCTGTGCTTCCTTACAGAATAAAATTTACGAAAGTATCGAATACATGACCGACTACAAGCCTGAATCTATTGAGATTAAGGTAGTTGGATTTATCTTCTAAGGGAAATCCTGCCGGATTTCCCTTTTTTAGAAAGGATCGCTATCGCTATGAAAGAAAAGAAAACGCTGGCCGATGTCAGACCGATGAGTGAGGCGGAACTGAAAAAAGGAATCGAAAATCTGTCTCCGTTTATTTACGATGCCATTAAAGACCGTCTTGATGAAATTCCTGTCAACATTCAGGAAGCGCTGGTTCAGAAAATCCAGCTTCCAAGACGTGCCATGCTGGATTACAAAATTCCATTTAACCGTCATCAGATGCGTGAACTGGCTATCGAAGCTATTTATCAGAACTTATTACTGGGCAAGGACATCAAAAAAGCTCTGTATGATGTTCTGCTTGGCAGCAACGAAGTCAATGGCTATCTGTACTCACTGACGGTAGGAACGATCGAAAACAAAGACCGCTACATCGATCTGCTTTCGAAAAAACTGCGTTCTGACTGGAGCTGGGAGAGACTTTCTTTGCTTGAGCAGGCGATTTTACTGATGAGCTGCCAGGAAATCCTGGAAAATGGCACACCAAAATCGGTTGCCATCAACGAAGCTGTCACCCTCGCCAAAGAATACTGCGACGAACCAGCCAAAAAACTGGTCAACGGTATCCTCGATACGCTGGATACCCCCAATGCAGACGCTTAGTGTCGGCGAGCTGACCAGAAAAATCAATGCGTTTATCACACGCGGAGTCAATTTATCCGGTGCGATGATCAGTGGTGAGATCAGTAATTTTCGCAGATCTCCAAGCGGCCACTGTTATTTCAATCTCAAAGACGACAAAGGACAGCTGTCCTGTACTCTGTGGAAAACCCAGGCTGATAGAACTGGATTTGACCTTGGGGATGGGATAGCTGTCCTTGTTCATGGTGAGCTGACTTTTTTTGAAAAAAGAGGAACGCTCCAGATCAATGTCGATCATGTCGAGCCTGCCGGCCTTGGCACGCTCTATCTTGAGCTGCAAAAACGCAAGAAACTTCTGGAAGCCCAGGGCTGCTTTGCGCGTGAGCGGAAAAAGCCCAAACCTGCCGAAATCAATTCCATAGCGATCGTCACCGGCGAAACGACAGCCGCCCTTCAGGATGCCCTGAAGACCATCCGGCTGCGCTGGCCGATGTTAAAAGTAAAATTGTTCAAAACCCCGGTGCAGGGCGAAGAAGCCCCGCCCAAAATCGTCAAGGCCCTTCAGGCTGCTGACCAGAGCGGAGCCGATGCGGTCCTGCTCATTCGCGGCGGAGGAAGCTTTGAAGATCTGTTCTGCTTCAATGATCCGAGTATTGTCTATGCACTCAACAAGATGAAGACCTATACGGTCACTGGCATCGGTCATGAAATCGATACGTCACTGGCCGATCTGGCCGCCGACCATATGGCTCTGACGCCAACGGCTGCCGCCCAATGGGTCACCCCGGATCAGCATGAAGTCAAAGCCCGTCTGGATTCCTTACAAAAACAGCTGATTCAATCGGCGAAGGCCATCTTTAATAACAATGCCCAAAAGCTGATGTATTTACAAAGTGCTTCAGCCCTTGCCAATCCACAGGCCTGGATTGATCAGCGTAAAAATTATCAGCAGCTGCTCTCTCAACGCCTCATTCAACTTTCGACCAGCCGGTTTCATATGGTGGAAAACCAGCTGAGTGCTTTAAGCAATGCACTGGTACAGTCCATGAATGATGATCTTTCCAGAGCAGCCCGCCGACTTCAGTCCACGAACGGCCAGCTGCTGCTGCATTCACCAATGGGCCAGCTGCGCCTTTCGAAAATGGAACTGGAACGAAATACTCAGAGTCTGCAGACCGCTTTAAGCTATCAGCTAAGTGGGGCCAGAAACCAGCTCGATAAACTGGATGCCATGCTCAAAGCCCTCTCTGTGCAGGGCGTTTTAGAGCGCGGATTTGCGATTGCCTATCTGGATGGCAGGCCGGTTCGATCGGCCGATGAACTGAAGAAATCCGATCTGGTTTCTCTCCAGTTTGCGAGCGGATCGGCCAAAGCTGAAATTGTGGAAACAGATGCTGCAAAGGCAGAGGAATAAGAGGAACAATTCTGCCAGCAAGCTGACGGATCCGCTATTTTAAACAGACACAATCCGCTTCCAAGAGCAGGAGTCCGATTCTCAGTATGGAATCTGCTCACTGCTCTTTTTTATCTTTATTGTTTGCCTGAAGTCATTTTTTGATCGGCGTCAGACCAGAACTGAAAATCAGTCCGGCCGCCCGTCACGATGAAATCATAAACTACAGCCCAGAATCAGCTGATCACTCACTGAAGATCAGCTGAACATCTTAAGAAAACCCGTATGGCTTGAACAGCCATTTTTACCTACAGGAGGACGATTATGCCCACGCAAAACCTTACGTTCCAGCAGTCGATGAACCGTCTGGAGCAGATTGTCAATGAACTGAACAATCCTCATGTTGAACTGGAAAATGCCATGGCCCTGTTTAAAGAGGGACTTGAGCTGTCCAAAAGCTGCCAGAGTCAGCTCGAAAGCTTTGAAACCCAGATGAACGAACTGATCGCAAAGGATGTGAAGCCGGCCCATGAATAATCCATTTGACAGCCTTCGCAGTCAGTTTGATCTGTATCTCGATACCCAGACCAACAAACTGCCAGAATCCAGACTGAAAGATGCCATGCGCTATTCCTTATTAGCCGGCGGAAAACGCGTCCGTCCGATGCTTTTATTTGCGGCTCTGGATGCCTATGGTCTGCCTGCCGAACAAGGTTTTCCAATGGCTGCAGCCATTGAAATGATTCATACCTACTCACTGATTCATGATGATATGCCGGAGATGGATAATGACGATCTGCGCCGGGGAAGACCAACCTGTCATCGTGTCTTTGGGGATGATATTGCGCTGCTTGCCGGCGATGGTCTGCAGGCGTTTGCATTTGAACAGCTTAAGGATGTATCTGATCCGAAAAAAGCTATCGATCTTTGTGTCCTGTTAGCCCGTATGGCAGGTCCGGCGGGGATGTGTTATGGTCAGGATCTTGACCTGGATGCAGATGGTGCCTCTTCGCTTGAAGATATCGAACGCATCGAAACCTATAAGACCGGCTGTCTGATTGCCTTACCGCTCTGTTCGGCTGCCATTCTGGCCGGTCATCCGGAAGATGTCGACAAGTGGCAGCAGGTCGGCCGGGAAATCGGCATTCAGTTTCAGATTCAGGATGATCTGCTGGAAAAAACATCGAGTGCAGCCGTTATGGGCAAATCCTTGTCGGATGAGCGCAATGAAAAAGCGACGGCCTTAACGTTCTTTGGTCTGGAAGAAGGAAAAGCCAAAGTGCTGGAATATGAAAAATCCATTCTGACCAGACTCGATGAATTCAATCTTAATGATGGTCTGCTTCGCGTGCTCATTGAACAGCTGACCCACCGCACCCATTAATCCATTCAGTCCATGAATTGATACAGTCCAGAAATCCAGTGACTGATTCTGCCAATGGAGCACTGAACCCTGCAGCAGGGTACAATCTATTGTTTTTTCAAGGATTCATTTTCAGGATGCGGTATGATGAAGATAGGATCTTACGCAAATAGTGTGTTTAGCTACCATGACTATTATCAACGATAATGATCACTGCTAAGGCCGATAATCCAAAATGCGATAGATAAACTCATATCAGATTAGATGGTGTCACTTAATCACAAGCGTGAACGATTCCAGCTTATTTATTCTCCAGGACTATTAGTGTTAAAAACTACATTTGCGTAAGAGCCTGAAGATACCCCTTAGGATACAAAATCCTGAAGTTTTTACAATTGTTCGTGCAATTTACGCGCAACTCATTTAGAATACTCTCAAACTTCCTCGTTTCGCGAATTCGTTGCGCAACCTGTACGGGTTTGAGAGCGTTCTTTGCCTGTTAGAAGCATGTACGCCTGATTGACCGTGCTGGCGGCAGGTGCAATTTCGTTAGAAATTCTGGAAGGAGGAAACTGTTTGTTACTGACTCAGCTGAAAGATCCAGCCCAGCTAAAAGATCTGAGTGTTGAAGAACTCGAAGACTTAGCCCGACAGATCCGGTTGTTTCTGATTCAAAGCATTTCCAAAACCGGCGGTCATCTGTCAAGCAATCTCGGGATCGTCGAACTGACTCTCGCCTTACATACCGTCTTTAATTCACCCAAAGATAAAATCATTTTCGATGTCGGCCATCAGAGCTATACCCATAAAATCCTCACCGGACGCATGAACCAGTTTAAAAGTCTGCGTCAGTTCCATGGCCTTTCGGGCTATCAAAAGCGCTCGGAAAGTGAACATGACAGCTGGGAAGCCGGCCATTCTTCCACTTCGCTTTCGGCAGGTCTCGGCATGGCGATCGCAAGAGATCTGCAGGGTGAGGATTTTGAAGTGGTCAGTGTCATTGGCGATGGAGCGCTTGGAAGCGGCATGGCGTTAGAAGCCTTAAATGATCTGGGCGCCCAGCATCGCAAGATGATCATCGTCTTCAATGACAACAAGATGTCCATTTCACCCAACATCAGCGGCATTGAACGATCCATTACCAAAGTGCGGACGTCAAAAGTGTACCGGGAAACGAAAAAAGATCTCTACGATACGCTGATCGCTTCAAATGCCGGCAAGGAAATTCTGAATTTCTTACGGGACTATCGCGACCGGATCAAAGAAAAGGTCATTGATGCTCCATTATTTACCTCGTTTGATCTGGACTATATCGGTCCGGTCGATGGATCGAATATTCCAGAGCTGATTGATGCCTTCCAGACCGCCAAAGAACACGATGGCCCGATTGTCGTTCACGTTTTGACCAACAAGGGAAAAGGATATTCCTTTGCCGAGCAGGATGAAACGGGTGTGTGGCATGGTGTCGGTCCATTTGATATCCGGACCGGGAAATTTCTGGGTGAAAAAAAGCCAGATCAGATCAGCTGGTCAGAAGTTGTGGCCAGAACGCTGTACCGGCTTGCGGCTGAAGATCCCAAACTTTGCGTAATTACTCCAGCGATGGCCACCGGCAGTGCCTTGCTGCCATTTGCGCATAAATATCCGGATCGCTTCTTTGATCCAGGCATTGCGGAAGAACATGCGGTCACGATGGCCGGCGCCATGGCAGCCGGTGGTCTGCATCCGTTTGTCTCGATTTACAGCTCCTTTTTACAGCGGGCCTATGATCAGGTGCTTCATGATGTTGCCCGCATGGATCTGCCGGTTGTCTTTGGCATTGACCGGGCGGGACTGGTTGGCAGTGATGGAGAAACCCATCAGGGCATTTATGATATTTCCTTTCTCAATACCATTCCCAATGTGGTCCTGTGCCAGCCAAGCGATGCTGAGGAAGCACAGAATCTGATCTACACCGGCTTTCAGTATCCTCACCCATTCTTTATCCGCTATCCGCGCGGCAAAACCCATTTCCAGCCCAATGCCAATCTGGAAGCCATTGAAATTGGCACCTGGACATCGACAGAAACGGGAACTGGAAATCCGGAGCAGATCGTGATTGCGTATGGTGAGGATGTTAAGAAAATTGAACAGCGGGCGGCCAAAGAGAATCGAAATCTGAAAGTCGTTAATGCACGCTTTCTGATCCCGCTCGATACCGCGATGCTGGATATGATATTTGATTCCGGACTGCCGGTTACGGTCTATGAAACAGACAGTCCATTTGGCGGGCTTTCCACGAGTATTGCCCGTTATCTTGAAACCAGACGCCAGGACTTTGATCTGTTAACGCTCAAAGACGGTTTTATCCCGCAGGGATCCATCAGTGAACTGCGCAAGGATCAGCAGATCAGCCTGGACGATTTATTTGAAAGGTTGGATGCGCATGCGTCTCGATCAGAAATTAGCTGAAACACTTGGCTCCCGGACCCGGGCAGCCGATGCCATTAAATCCGGCCGGGTGAGCGTCAATTCGAAAGTCATTACCAAACCGGCCTATGAAATTGAAGAAGCGGATGTCATTGAAGTCGCCGCAGTGGATCACGACTATGTTTCACGCGCTGGCGGCAAGCTTTTAGCAGCTTATGATGCCTTTGATATTTCAACCCAGGGGGAAACCGTTCTGGATATTGGTGCCAGTACCGGCGGCTTTACCCAGTGCGCGTTGGAGCATGGTGCTTCAAAAGTCTACGCGCTCGATGTCGGCCATCTGCAGCTTGCTCCTTCCCTGGATGCAGACCCGCGGGTGGTCAAGATGGAAGGGGTCAATGCCAAAACCATCTCGAAAGACTGGTTCCATCCGCCCATTGATTTTGTGTGCATGGATGTCAGCTTCATTTCGGCCCTGAGCATTCTGGAGCCGTTATTTGCCCAGTTTGTTCCGAAACATATGGTCATTCTGGTCAAGCCGCAGTTTGAATGCGGCCCGAAGGCTCTGAATAAAAAAGGTGTCATCCGCCACCCGAAATATGAAAAAGAAGCCCTGGAAAAGGTCAAAGCCTTTTTAGGGCAGTACTATCACAATCTGCAGGCCATTCCCTCGCCAGTCGTCGGCCGGAAAGGGAATCAGGAATATGTAATTTACGCATCGAAAAGGAGGGACCGATTTGATTGATCAGCTGATGGTTCAGGATTATATCCTGTTTGAAAACGCCCAGATAGACTTTAAAAATAATATGTCGGTGATCACTGGTGAAACCGGAGCCGGTAAATCTCTGCTCATCGATGCCATTCATGTCATCTCGGGCGGCCGGGTTTCCAAAGGTGTCGTACGCAAGGGTAAAGATAAAGCTGTTTTACAGATGATTCTTTCCAACCCGGACCAGGAAGTCCGCGCCATGCTGGAAGAAAACGGCTTTGATCCAGATGAAGATATCATTCTTACCCGCATCGTGAACACCAATGGCAAAAGCCGTATGCTGCTCAACTCCCGCACCACGACCAACGCCTTTGTCAGTGAAATCGTCAGCCGCATGGTGGATATTCACTCTCAGATGGATACGGTCCGGCTGATGGATCCCCAGCTGCAGCTCGATATGCTCGACCGGTTTGCCAAAACTGAAGAGCTGCGCCAGAAAACAGCGGATGCTTATGCCGTACTGCATAAAAAAGCCGTTGAAATCAAGAAACTGAAAACACAGACGTTCTCGGATGCCCACCTTGAAGCCATTACCCGTCAGCTCAATGAAATCAGTGCGGCCAAAGTCCAGGATGGGGAGCTCGAAGAGCTCGATGCCCGGATTGAACAGGCCGAAAAAATTGTCGCCGCCACGGAAAATCTCTCCGAGGCTTCCTATTACTGGAAAAAAGAAGGCGGCATTTCCGATCAGCTGTATACCGCATTAAAGCTGCTCGAAGATACACCAACCAATGAAAACTATGGCGACAGGCTTCACGATCTCTATTATCAGCTTCAGGATCTGTTTGAAAACATCTCCGAGACCCAAAGCGATGCCTCTGAAGATGGCCAGTCTCTTGACCAGCTCCATGAACGTGAGTTTTTAATCCGTCAGCTGTTCAAGAAATATGGGGGCAGTTACCAGGCTTTGATGGAAACGGAAAAATCGCTCAACCAGCAGGTAGATCTGATTTTGCACCGGCAGGATCTGTTTGACCGGCTGGAGAAAGAAAAGAAAGAAGCCACCAAAGTTTATACCGCACTGGCCAGCCAGCTTCATAAGCAGCGTCAGGATGCGGTACCTGAGTTAAAAAGCCTGATTGAAGCGCATGCCAGAGATCTGATGCTGGAGCATTGCGTGTTTGATGTTCATTTTGAAAAGAAAAATCCATCCAAAGATGGCATGGATCTGATTGAATTTCATGCCAGCATGAACCCTGGCCAGCCGCTGACCCCGCTCAAACAATCCGCGAGTGGTGGTGAACTTTCCCGTCTGATGCTTGCCCTGAAGGTCGTTTTCCAGGCGGAAAATGGCATTGGAACCTTGGTCTTCGATGAAATCGATACGGGTGTCTCCGGTAAAGTCGCCCTCGCAATGGGCAGTAAGATGCATGCTCTGGCCGAGAATTATCAGGTTCTTTGCATCACCCATCTGCCTTCGGTTGCCGTCTGGGCCGATGATCATTACCGCGTGGCCAAGACAACAGATGGCTCGACAACCTCAACGCATGTCAGTCTTTTAAATGAAGAAGAACATTTTGAAGAGCTGGCGATCATGGCCAATGGGGCTGCCGAACCAACTGCCGTGGAAAGCATGAAAGAACTTTCCCACCGGGTGCGCCATGGCTAGAGTTTTATTTCATATCGACCTCAACGCATTCTTTGCCTCGGCCGAAGAACTGCGTCATCCCGAATATAAAGACAAACCCCTGGCAATCGGATCCAATTCCGCCAGGGGTGTTCTTGCGACCGGTAACTATATTGCCCGCAAATACGGGGTCAATTCCGCCATGCCAACCCGCATGGCCCAGAAACTCTGTCCAGAGCTGATCATTCTCAATGCCGATCACGATTACTATCGCAAACTCTCCAGTCAGTTTTTTGCGTTTTTGCGCAAGTTTTCCGGCAAGCTGGAAATCCTCTCCATTGATGAATGTTTCCTGGATGTGACAGAAGTTATAACCCGCTATCCTCGTCCGTTGGATCTGGCCGTTCAGATTCAGCGCGGCGTGCTGGATGAGCTCGGATTGAGGTGTTCGATCGGTGTTGGTCCGACCCGCTTTCTGGCCAAAATGGCTTCGGATATGCGAAAACCGATGGGCATTACCGTCCTTCGCAAACGCGATATTCCCACGAAGTTGTATCCACTGCCGATAGAAAGCTGCATCGGCATCGGTAAGAAAACCGTGCCCAGGCTCAAGGAAAAGGGAATTGAGACCATTGGCGATCTGGCCAGCGAAGGAAATCGTGCCGCATGCACGCAGATTTTACAGAACTCCTGGCCAGAAGTTTATGCGAAAATCACCGGCCAGTCTTCCGATCAGCTGGTGTATTCCACAACCCGCAAGTCCGTCTCCCACTCGAAAACCTTCCCGCATGATCTGTATACTCTTGAAGAAGTACTCGAACAGGCTTCGCTTCTGACCCGTCAGATTGCGGATGCGATGGTGCGCACCCATAAAAAAGGAGCATCGATTTCCGTCGTGCTCAGGGATGGAGATTTCCATAACCAGGTCCGTTCGGCCAGACTGCCGTCCATGACCAATGACTATTTCATCCTGATCGAAAAAGTCAGAGCGCTCATCTACCGTGATTTTGAACCTGTTGGCTACCGACACATCGGCATATCGGTTGGCTCTTTGCAGGATGAAGACCAGATTGTCCTGCAGCCAACACTCTTTGATCCATCCGTCAGTGGATCCGATGCGGTCATTCGCTCGCTTAATAAACAGCTTGAAGGTGCCGGTCTGATGAAACTGAGCGATCTGATGAAAAAGAAGGAAGCCAAAGACAGACCAAACGACCAGTTCGATCAGAAACCCGCAGATACGCCATCTGACCAGCAGATGGATGAAAATCCGGCCAGTCAGGAACCTCAGTCTTCCGAAACGCCTGATAGCAGCCAGCAGATCGAAGAAAAACAGGCCATTCAGAACGAAGCATCCAGATCGGAGGCCAGTCATGACAAATGAGCTTGAAACACTTCTTATAGAAAATGGGCTGGATCCAGACAAGATCCGGGAGGATTACTTTATCGATCCTGAATGCCGGATTTTACAGAACAAGAAGCATTTCTGCTTCAACTCCGACAGTACCGATCTGGCTAAGTTGTGCCGGGTGTATCCGCATGATCAGGTCTGTGAAATTGGCACGAACAACGGGGCTTTGTTGGTGTATCTTGACCGGTTTAAACCAGATTATCTTTGCGGGATTGAAATTCTCGAAGAACCCGCTAAACTGGCCAGACTCAATCTGGATCGTTCGGTTTCGTGTGAACATGAGATTTTTGTCGGCTCCGTGGAATCCTTTCGTCAGACTCAGTTTGATCTGGTGTTATGCAATCCGCCGTACTTTGAACTGCCAGAAGACCAGAACTTTGTTTCAACTCTCTCGCTTCGCCAGCAGGCCCGGTTTGAAAAAAATCTGGATTTAAAAACCATGATTGCCCAGGCCTCCAGACTGCTGCGCTCAAATGGCCGGTTTTGTTTTGTGCACCGGCCCGACCGGATTGCTGAAGCGTTTGTTGAACTCAATGCGGCCAATTTTGCAGTCTCAAGGCTGCAGATCGCCTATGACAGACGGGATGGGCAGGCCAAAGCGATTTTGATGGAAGCCATCAAAGAAGGAAACTGCCGTCCCCAGATTCTTGAACCGATTTTTCGAGGATAGAATCCAGAATACCAACAGAATCATATTTCAGGCCTGAATTCTTGCATCAGGCCTTTTTTTCAAAGAAAACAGAAAAGGACAGCGAAGCTCGAAAGAGCAGAACTGTTCCTGAGAAAGATGTACGAAAGAAAGAAGGGAAAAGAAATGGATCTGGATCCAGTCATTCGATCCTTTTCAAGCTGGGCGGAAAACAGCCAAGGCAAAGCCCGCTCCTCTGTTGAAAGCCAGCGCCAGGATCTGATTTTACTCAAGGACTATCTCAAAGAGCAGAAAACAGAGATCGAGGATGTGGATGGGGTGTTTTTACAGGGATTTATTGATGAACTCTCATTGCGTTATGCCCCAAGCACCATTGCCAGGCTGACCAGTACGCTCCATTCCTTTTTTGGCTACCTGAATCTGATGTATGACATGCCCGACCCCAGTACACTTCTCAAAACGCCTCACATCAGCCGCCATTTACCCGTATGGGCTTCGAGTCAGGAGATGGAGGCGGTACTGGGAGATTTTGACCAGTCCGATAAGGGGATTCTTGATAAAACCATTGTGACGGTGCTGTATTGCTGTGGACTTCGCGTCAGTGAGCTTTGCACCCTGCGAGCCAATGATGTCCGTCTGGACCAAAAGCAGATCCGGGTGCTGGGCAAGGGTGAAAAAGAACGGATTGTGCCGCTGGTAGATGAATGCGTCCAGCAAATGGCGTTGTACTGGAACGTAGTCCGCCAGCCGAAAGCAAGTGCGAGCAACTATTTCTTTGTCTCGCTCAAAGGTCTGCCGCTTAACCGGCAGTATGTTTACCGGCTTACAAAAAACAGTGCCCTGAATCATCAGCTTTCACCCTCTTTTTCCCCGCACTCTATACGGCATTCATTTGCGACCCGACTGATTGAAAACGATACGGACCTGCGAATGGTCCAGGAGCTGCTCGGGCATGCGGACATTTCGACTACCCAGATTTATACCCATGTCGATACAAGCCGGCTGGTCGGAAGTGTAGATCAGGCGTTAAAAGATCCGGGACTGAATTTTGTTGAGTTTTCGGCAGGCCCCTCTTCAGACAATGTCAACGCCCTCAACTCTTCGCTTGGCAGCCGGAAAAAGTCGAAGTCTGAACCAGAATCCGATACAGAGATCGATTCACAAGCCGGCCAGAAAAAACAATAAGGACTTGACAGACATGAGATGATAGAAAGGCAGAGTGATGCAGACGTATCTGTTTGTCTGAATCTTGTCAGGCAGCTTAGGCTATCAAGCTGGAATCTGCTTAAAAATCTGCCTGATCCTGACGATCAGCCGCAAAAATGCGAAGAAATCCGGTGATAAGCCGGAGCGTGATAAAATAAAATCTCACAGATCAACAGGCCCAGCGAAGTCAGATTCTCTTCTGATGAATTGGGCTTTTTATCTGAGTTCATACAGGATTCATAAAGGACTATGCTTTCTTTATGAGTTCAATTCTCACACAAAATCATAGAGGCAGCCAGTCTGCCAAGGAGGAAAGAACATGAGTTGTGAAGGATGTCCATCTGCAGGGAACTGCTCCAAAGATCCAGGTTCCTGCAAAATTAAAGAAAATCCAAATAACCATATTAAAAATATCGTAGCCGTAATGTCCGGTAAGGGCGGTGTTGGTAAGAGTACCGTTACGGTTATGCTGGCCCGCGCTTTAAGCCGTCTGGGCTATTCTGTCGGTATTCTTGATGCTGATATTACCGGTCCGTCCATTCCTCGTTTAATGTCTCTTGAACACGAGCAGGCTTATGCCGATCAGAACCAGTTCGTTCTGCCCATTGTTTCTGAAGACAACGTCAAAATGATGTCTTTAAACTATATGCTCAGCGACGAAAACGATCCTGTCATCTGGCGCGGCCCAATCGTTTCCAATGTTTTAAAACAGTTCTACACAGACGTTCTGTGGGGCGATCTGGATGTTCTGCTCATTGATATGCCGCCAGGAACAGGCGACGTAGCCTTAACGATTCTGCAGGAACTGCCAGTTGATGGCGTTGTTATGATTTCGACACCTCAGCCAATGGTTTCCATGATCGTGACCAAAGCGATCCGCATGTGCAACAAGATGAATATGCCAGTACTTGGTGTTGTTGAAAACATGGCCTATCTCAGCTGCCCGCACTGCAATGAACGTACAAACTTCTATGAAGAAGAAGAGCTGGAAGAGTTCAAGAACAATTCCGGTTCCAAGATTTATACAACCCTGCCAATGCTCGACCTGCTGCGCAACATTAACAAATACGACACATTCAATCTGCGTCAGCAGGAAGAAATTGCCGGCTTATTCGATGAATTTGCCAAAGATATGATGGAAGATCTCGCTTTAGTCAAGGAAGCAAAAGATGGACCAGCAGCTGCTTGATCAGCTCAAAGCTGAATATCATGCACTGCTCGAACAGGGCAGACTTTCTGATGCTCTTCCTTTAATCCGCCAGGCTGCACATTGGGCGGATGAAGAGTCTCAGATTCTGGCGGAACGGATTTATCTGCATGGTGCATATGGCCATCTGCGCCAGGACCCGGCTGGCTATGAATATGCCATGCTGGCAGCCATGAATGGCGATGTCACCAGTATGTATGATCTGGCTTACCTGTACCGCGAAGGTAAAGGAACTGTCCATGATGCGGCCAAAGCCTTCTATTGGCTGTCCAAAGCAGCTGATGCTGGCGATGCCAAAGCAATGGACGAACTTGGTCTTTGTTATTTACAGGCCAGAGGCGTAGAACGTGACCTGAATCAGGCGGCAGCTCTGTTTGAAAAAGCCAGAGAAGCGGCTGGTCAGGATGCGGATCTGTTAAAATCCGTTGATAAGCACCTGTTCATGGCTCAAAAAATGATTGAAACCTGAACTCCCGCCTAAAATATACCTATAGAACAAAACAATTCAAAGAAATGCCTTTCAAAAAGTAAATATGATGAATTTTAAATTGGGCAGAGCCACTTTTTCACAGTAATAATAATAACTATGAAAAAGTAACATAGATCGAAAGCTAAATTGATATATTTTCTTTATGTAAAGATTTTATTAGAACGCTTTAGCTATGTAGTTATAATTTGATCGGGAGTTCAGGTTGAAAAAGAGATAAACAAGAAAGCTGAAGACTGAATCTGAATCTTTCCATCTCTTGCCTGGATATCTATATTCGGCATTGTTTCAAACCGCAATTTAAAAATACACATGACCACTCCACTCAGAATGCCGATGATATCATTCGACAGACCCTGTTGAGTGGTCATTTTTTGTTAGTGCCGGTTTTCGTATGGAATGAGTCTGAAAAACCAGGGTGTGATTTTTAAATGACAGCACTTAAAATTACCCTCTATGTTCATTGAATTTTGACTCACTCTTTTTTTAAGAGAGATCGGGTAGTTGAAAGAAGAACAAATGCCGGCACTTTATAAATCGCTTGATTTGGTACCCAAAATGTATTCATTTTTCCTATGAATAAGGTGTAAAATGGCCATAATATTCCGCATGGCGGTTAGGAAGTTCATTGGGGATTATGGTACAATTCACATGAGGGATGAGTATGAAACGAAAAGCTGATTTAAACCTGATCTATCAGAACTCTCGCGACCTTTTCATCCGCAAAGGCTATAAAGCGGTCAAGATGGACGAGATCTGTGCCAGTGTCGGGATCTCCAAGCCGACATTTTACAAACTGAAAATCAATAAGCGTGATCTGCTGATCCACGCCTACAAAGCCAATGATGAACGGCTGCAGACCGATCCAAAAAACCTCTCTGCCGAGCAGATTCATCAGGAGATTTTCAGGGTTCTTGATCTTGTCATCGAGCAGATCTTTGGCAACGGGCCAGACCTGCTGCGGGATCTTCTCCGGCTCCATTTTGAACAATCCTGTCTTGACGAGATCCTGACACCAACATGGCGGGCTACAATGATTTCCTTGATTAAAGCTGGTCAGGAAAAAGGCCTGATCCACAATCTGCGCAATCCACTGACCATTACGAAAGTCATTGGTGCCTATGTGACTGGATACAGTTTCCAGTTTGCGATGCAGCAGGCAGAAGACAGCCGTGAGAATCTGCATGAAGGTGTGGATGCAATTCTGCATATTGGAGAAATCTATGAAAGCTGAAAAGAAAAGGCAGGATATCATCGATGCCGGGATGAAGCTCTTTCGCAAAAATGGCTTTGAAGAAGTTTCGGTTGATGATATCTGTGATTCGCTCGATATTTCCAAACCGACAATGTATAAGTATGTGCCCAAAAAGGAAATGATTCTTGCCTATTACTATAAGCAGCAGTCCGTTGACTCTTTACCATCGACCTATGAGCTTCTCAATCAGAACAAACCGGCAGCGGCTTTGCATAACCTGTTTAATCGGCTTCATGAGACGATTTATACCATGGGGCCGGAGCTGTTTGCGGCGTACCGGGCGTATGCGCTGACGGACCATAATTATCTGGCCTCTTACAGCCGCCCCCAGGTGGAAGTCCTGGAGAGGATTTTAGAAGAGCTGGAAGCGCAGGATTTCATTACGGCCAGAGCTGCACCCCATAAGCTTGCAGTTATGTTGATGGACTTAAATGAGGGTCTGAGTATTTCCTGGGCCAGCCGCAAGGGTGATTTTGATCTGGGCAAGACCTTCCAGTACTATACCCGGATCATGCTTGGGGTTAAAAAAGGTCCGGATAAGGATGTTGAGTTCGAAATTGGCCAAGACAATCCGATTGGACCTTGATTCATTCTACGCTCAGGCTTCTGAGTAAAGCCGGGTATCTGTTCAGACCAGAATCCATTTTACAGTTTTCGAAGATCTGGAATAATCAACAACTGCATGGGCCACAAGGGCCCCTCTTTTTCTGTCAGGCAGGACCGGTAGGATTCCGGTCCTTTTTTACTGCCCGCAAACCGCTGGATTTTTCAAAGGAATCGGGAAGAATTTCAGATTTCAGAAGTTATGACTTTTAAACCTGTTACAATGAGGGACATGAACCAATCTGTAACAAAAACTCTGATCATCACGGCGATGGTGCTTTGCGGCGGATTTGCCGTCCTTTGTTATATCCAGTCCGACCCAAGCTGGTCTTTATGGCTGATCGGCTTATGTGTGGCTGCCTGTATTTACTTTGCGATTTACCGGCCGAAAAAGAAGGCCCAGAAAGAACCTGAAGTCCAGTCTATTCTGCCAGACTCTGCCAGAGAAGCCTTACTGGCTGGCCAGAAACCGGAAATTGGCAGCGCCTTAAAGCTGAAAAAAGGCGAACACCTGTATTGGGCTGACCAGATGCGTACGGACTATTACAACTCCAAACCACGTGTCTTTTATCTGACCAACGAACGGCTGGCCTGCCTGGATGATGATTTCCGTTTTTCTCATCCAGTTTCCAGCATGAATGTCACCGCCAATTCGGATCTGATCCGGATTGTGCAGGGAAAGAGTAAGATGACATTTCGCTGTGCCAGCCCGGATGCCTTCATGGCTGCCTGGAACATGGTGAAATAAGAAGAAAATCAGAAAGGGAAATACGATGCAAGTTGAAGTAACCAAAGATTTCGATGTCACTGCTGAACAGTTTTATGACTTTATGGTCAAAAGTATCTGTGAACAGATTCAGGAAGAACTGAATCTGGAAGTAGATCCAGCCCAGATCAAAGCTGGCTATACGCATAAGATGAAATCAACGACGAAAGATGGAAATGTGGAGAAGATCCGCTATACCATCAAAGAAGCCAAACGGGCAGAAAAGTTCGTTACCGTCTTTACCTCCGCAAAGCGTAAGACCCGCTGTTCCTATACTTTTGTTCCAACGGAGAAAGGCTGCAGGTTTACCTATGCGGTTGATATCAATTTTGCGGATTCCAAGTATGAGCCAAAAGGCTTCAGAGGAAAAATCTCGATGATCTCCGCCCGTAATCGTGCTGCCCGTCAGATCAATGCTTCTTATGATGCCTGCAAGAAAGATCTCAAAGAACAGGCCAAAGAAAATAAGAGACTGGAAAAAGAAGCCCGTAAAGCCGATTCCAGCGAGAATCAGGAAAGTGAAGCCTAGCCCTCCTTCTGCTACAATAGATTTACTTTGTCCCTGCACGGATGCAGGGATTTTCTTTGCCTGGTGAAAAAAGAAAAGCATGCACAATTTTGAAATGAGCATTTGAGAATCTTTTTCGACCATTTCGGCCCATGATACAAGAGATGAGGTGTAAGCATGGCTGATTTTCCATATCCAGGGAAGTTCACATTTGTCGATGTCGAAATCCCGAATCTGAATAATGACTGTATCTGTGCGATTTCCATGATCGTAATCGACGAGGGAGAAGAAAAACTCCGGGTCACTGAATTGATCAATCCCCGGACGTTTTTTTCCGCCAATAATATCAAAATCCATCATATCCATCGCAAGGACGTGCTGGATTCCAGAACCCTCCCCCAGTTCTGGGCTGACTATGGGCAGTACTTTGAAGAGCCGTATATCATTGGGGCTCACAATGCGATGAGCGATATCAGTGTCATCAATAAAGACCTGGCGCGGATCCATACGGAAATTCATGCGACCAAGTATGTCGATACGATGGATATCATGGATCAGTTTTACTATCGCGGCAACCAGGGCAAGGGAGATCTGAAGCTCTGTAACATTGCTGAACATCTCGGCATTGAACTCGACCATCATAACCCTCAAAGCGATGTGAATGCCTGCTATGAAATCATCCGCTACATGTACAATCACTTCGAAATGGATCTGGAGCCGTTTATCAAAAACATCAAGAAGACCAAGTTTCGTCCGAAAAAGCATACAGCGGTGCCCTCCAGCCGACAGATGAAAATCTTTCTGAACTACGTCCGCAAGCAGATTACCCGCAAATCTCCATCGGTTGACATTTCGGTTCTGAAAGCCAAAAAGCAGGGCGATGCAGCCTATGAAGAAGGCGACTATGAAGGCGTCATTTTCAACTATGAAGTTGCGGCGGCCAAAAACTGGCAGTCTGCTTCTGTCTACTTACGTCTGGCAGAAATCTATGATTCTCTGAATATGACCTTTGATGCCAACCGGATCCTTGAAAAGGGCATCCGCAATCTGAAACGGACCAACCGGGACTGGCGGATTCTCAAATCCATGGCCTATAACCTTAACCGCAAACGCCGCAAACCGGAGAGTCAGGAAGCGGAAAAGCAAAAAGAGGCTTCTTCGCGTAAAAAAGGCTCTAAAAAATACCCGGAACTGGCCGGCAAAAAGGCTGATGCTGCCAATGATATTTCCAAAACATCCGAAAACACTGCTGAAACGATCACTGATCAGTCTTCCAGTGCTGCTGGAGGTGTTGAAACAGGAGCAGAAAGTCAGAATCCGGATGCCAGTCAACCTGCACCAGCCCGTCAATCAAAGGCAGTAAAAGCCGATGCATCCAAAAAGAAACGCATTCGAAGAGGAAATATTTCCCGCCGAACCCGCAAGCCAAAAAAGCCAAACCCGGCACCTGCCGCCAGTAAGAGTGAGTCGGTATCCCAATCAGCTGCTCCAAAAGCAGAGGGGTCCAATCCCAGTCAGCCCGCATCCGCTCCGACAAAAGTTCAGAGTGCGGAGCTGGTTCACTGAACAAACGGATCCAGAATGAAAAATGAATTTTGCCTACTCCAGGGAGTTTCTGCATGAGGCAGGAGACTCCCTTTTTTCTGTCCAGGTTTGATGAAGGTGCTTATGGTGGTCGGATCATCAACTGGAACAAAGATTGCCTGCGGCAGATCTGGTCATGATCCAGAACAAAACGGCTGGTTTTTATCGCGTGGATGACAAAAACGCTGGTTGAGTTAAAATAAGACAAGACCTGGAGGAAAAGAAATGCCAAATGAGGAGAAGTCACAACAGGAAGTTCAGGTTCTGGAGGTCAGAATGCCTGTCCAGATTTCCAATACGCCCCTGATTTCGAATTCATGGAGTGATCTGGAAGAAATGGCCAAAGAATGGCTGGCTTACGTTGATGTCTCACCCAATTCAGAACTGGTCTATCGAAAATCGCTGGGCTACTTCTTTCAATGGATGATTGATCATCATCTTTCAGATCCCACCAGGGCCGATATTATTGCCTATCGCAATGATCTGATCCAGGAGAATCTTTCTGTAAGCACCATCAATCAATATATCCGGGCCGTGAAATCTTTTTACCAGTGGCTCGATCACCTTGGGCTCCATCAAGATGTTACTCAGGGGCTCAAACATTTAAAGAGCGATTATGGATTCAAGAAAGGCTATCTTTCTTATGAACAGTGCCGAAAAGTCCTGAATGCATTCAAGGATCTGGAAGCCAGTGAAAAGAATCTGCGCAATCAGGCCATTCTGGGTCTGTTGATGACGACGGGACTGCGTACGATTGAAGTGTGCAATGCGGATGTTGGCGACTTTGAAACACGCGGTGAGATGCGGATTTTACGGGTAAAAGGAAAAGGGCATCATGAAAAGGGTGACTTTGTTAAAGTGCCAGATCAGACATGGGCTTTGATCAAACAGTATCTGGATGTTCGCAAAGATGTAAAATCGGGCAGTCCATTATTTGCGGGACTGGACCATCGCTTTCCCGGACGGCGCCTGACGACCAAATCCATCCGAAAAATCTGTAAAGAAGCCTTTGTGGCAGCCGGTATTGATGCACCCAATCTTTCGGCTCACAGTCTGCGCCACACAACCGCAACCCTGGCTTTAAAAGAAGGGGCCAATATTGAACAGGTCCAGCAGACCTTACGCCATGCTTCGATCGATACAACGATGATTTACGTTCATGCCATCGAACGGGAGAAAAATGCGGCGGAAGATCTGGTTGCCCATCTTGTCTTTGATTCTGAAAATGAGGATCCATCCTGAACGACCGGTCTGAATCGTCATATAGGGATGTACATCCTGTTGATTCTTATAAACGGAAAGCAAAACGTCCGAAAACCCCGCATTCAGGGGATTTCGGACGTTTTTTGCGTGGAGATGAATATGATTTCAGGACTTCGAAGAATTCTGATCAGAGGCATTTTCTGGCTCGATCTGGCTCAATGCTTCCTGGATATTCTGGCAGCATTTCACGACTCCGTATTGTTCAGGCGGGAAGAGAGCTTCCAGATTTCTGGCAGCTGTGTGCAGCTTTTCGTCTTTAGAAATGAGATACAACGGAAGCTGCTTGCGGGTGCGCAGTCTTTTACCAAGCAACCGGCCAGCTTCATAACAGATTACACTGTCTCGATTTGAATCATCCGCATCGATTGCGGCCCATTCGATCTTATTGCGGGCCTGTAACGCCCATCTGAGTAAAGAGACAGGAATTGTTTCTCTTCCATCTTTTGAGCAGAGAAGCGTAATTTTGCAGTTATCTGGGAGTTTTGAGATCTGCCCGTATTCTTCAAAGCCAAGTGTATTCGTATCAAGATAAATCTGAATTGTCGTTTTCATCGTTTCGCTTTCCTCTTACTGAATTGTCTGTTCTTCTGCCTGCTCGCACTCGCCAGGTAACCTGTTATCCTTGTCTGAAATCATTTCCTGGATCGTTTTATAGCGTTTATAGCCTGTTTTGGCTTTTCGCGGTCCTGCCGTGCTCGATTCAATTCGCTCTTTTAAGATGTCATAATTTTCGCTTTCTGAAATCACAACGACTTCCAGAAAACTGCCCGCAAAGGCCTCCATTTTCTGTCCTACCAGCATACACAAAACATTGCTGAGGGAATTCTCTCCTGTATAAAGCACTTTTTTGAAAATGCCGGTTCCAAGTTCATGTACCGCATTTAACAGATCAATAGACACATACGGCATATTTTTGCTGTAAAGAATGACCAGTTCATCCGTATTTTCAATTTGATCCAGCTTTTCCAGTCCTTTTGTTCCGACGCTTTCATAATCAACGAGAATGTATTTCATGATGACTCTCCTTTGTGTAATTTAAATTAGAATTTAATATTTACATAAATCGAATATCTGTTCATATAATATCGTTTTATAATTACATTATAAACAATATCAGAAAATTTGAACAGATTATTGTGCAGACTGGAGACTCAAAATCAGCCTGAATCTTAGCAATGTGAACATGGTGCTTCTACCTGTAAATAAACTATATAACGAATTCTATATATCTAATCAGATTATAAATAAGATATTTCAGATAATGAGACATTGAGAAGGCTTTGATAGATCAATAGATGTAAGAGAATTGTAGAATATTAATTACATAGAATTTCGATATTTGAAATTATCTAGAATTTTGCTCTTTGGATTCTGAATTGGCGGCCGAAAATAGTGCACAAACTCCGTTAAAATTTGAAGGGATGGACCATAGAAATTGCACAAAACCCTGACTGGTCGAAGATTTGCTGATCAGAATTGAAAATATGTAAAATATAAATTGATGATTGAATTACATATGAGAAGAATTATGAAGGAGAAATCAAAAATGACGTTGAAAACTGGTTTGGGTTCACTAATCTGCATTAACGAACCCAAATTGAAAGAAACAGGAACCAAGATCAAAATTCGACTTCAAAATCAGATTTTTTCTATTTTTTTGTCGGATAGGCAAAAAAGAGGGATGATGACGGGAAAAAGGAAAATACAAGGCTGTAAGGATACTTTTGTGTGGTTTGCCAGATCCAGCTGGACTTTGAAAAAGCTGAATGAGAAAAAACGGCAGGTCTTCAACGGTTTATGCAGAAAACCTGTCGTCTGGATCGAAAACTGAAACAGTAAATGGAAGCAAATGTTGGAATAAGGAATGAAAAGGGCAGAAACCAGGAGTGTTTGATCATCGAATCCTTCAATTTATCTCAGCAGAACACCTCGCACAAATAATATATTTGCTTTATATTTAGAATTAATCGTTCTGGCTGGCTCAGGTGGAAGGGGCAGGAATGGATTGCTTTGATAGCGGGCGTTTCCTGTACAATCTGGCAAAAAGAAAACCCGCCACAGAGGCGGGGAAAGTCTTTTGAAGACGAAGAGAGTCCAAAAGACTTGTTTATTCAGCTTTTTCTAATCTTTTGTAAAGGTCGATCATCTGAGAGGCGAGAGCTTTGAACTGTTCTGCGCCCATCATCTGGTCTTCTGCGTGCACCAGCAGCAAGGATACAGGTGTTGATTCACCAGCAGCTTCGTTTTGAATGAGTTTGGCATGTGGTTCATGACCCTGGTTCATGTACTCGTCGCCTTCATTCATGTGTTTTTCTGCTGCTTCAAAATCTCCGTTTTTGGCTGCTTCAATAGCAGACATATACGCCGATTTGGCACCACCGCTGTTTGCGATGATCTGGAAACAAATCATTTCCATTCCTTCCATGGAATTTTCCTCCTTATGCCGGTTTTTCCTGCGTCAGCGGCGCAGGGAATACACAGAAAACTTGAACAAGTCGTAACGATGACGTGAGATGGAGTATTCAAATGGCGTGCCGTTATCAAGATAGGCAATCTGTTCGATAACAAGCACGGGCTCAATGTCTTTTAAGCCTAATTCCTTATGATCAAGATCATTGGAAACATCCGCACTGGTCGTCTTTTGAGCAGCTCCGATCCGAAAGCCAAGCTCTGATTCAATGTAGTTGTAGATCGACTTGTGCAGAATGTCTTCAGTAATTCCAGGAATCAGGGCCGGGGACATGTAGGTCTGTTCAATGACATATGGCTGATCATTAACCAGACGTACGCGCAGAATGTCATAGACTGGATCGTTGATCCGGATATTGAGGTTGCGGGCGATTTCTTCGGTCGCAAAGATCAGCTGAAAGTGCAGCACTTTTGACTTACCTTTGCCATCGGTAGCTCTTGTAAAGCCACTCAGTTCTCTCTCGAAGATTTCAACTTCCTTTTTGGAACTGGTGCGGGACAGAACGAAACTGCCCTGGCCCTGTCTTCGATAAATCAGCCCTTCAAGTACGAGCATATCGTACGCTTTTTTTACCGTCATCCTGGAGCAGCCATACATTTCGCACATGGACAGCTCATCTGGAATCATCTGGCCGACTTTGTACTCTCCGTCTTCAATCTTCTTTTTTGTTTCTTCGTAAATCGTTTTGTACTTGGTTTTCATATTCGCATTCTGTAGCCGGGTTCTTGTACGACTCCACTATACCCCTTTTTCATTAATATAGACAATAGGCAACTGAAAATATTTACAACGATGTGTTATTGTCTGTACATTTTGTAGACAGCAGCGCTCTGTTCGGGATCTCTCTAAGCAGAATTCGCGTACAGGCCGCGGAAATCACAGATTCTTTTCTCTCTTTCTAATCGTATTCATTGTAACGTAATAGACATCCATTTTCTTCAAAAGATATAGATCAAAGGCACTTCTCGGGTCATATTGGTGTCAAAACAGCATTAGACATTTCACATCAATCAATATACACCCCGGTTTTTCAGATTCAGATCAAGCCAGTCGAAGGGAAGACATGGGGTAAACCAACTTTAGTTAGTGAATGAAGTAAACGATTCTTCTTACCGGATCTGGCTGGAAATGTGGAAAGAAATACGTTGGCCAGTCAAAAATGATAGCAGTTACATGGCTTTACGCCTCAAAAAATAGGGTCACTGTAAAATCCGGTGGGATTTAGGGTTCTTGACCGTAGTGTGATAT
>Dunbar_p2__coassemble_900_pt1 | contig 45626 bp, 39 predicted proteins | sample Dunbar_p2__metabat2_high_PE_044 | metagenome-assembled genome bin Dunbar_p2
ACGTTCTTTAAAGGTGTTTCCGGCCATTTGTCGGTTTTGATGAATTGTTCAGGATGAAGGTAAATCTACCGAATATTGGCCTACTCATTATTCATACCGATAACGTGATTCCGATCCTTCTTGAAGGGAAGATATTGAAAGACACGATAAAAGCATTGCAAAACGAAACCAAATATTTCCACCTCACAAGTCACAAAATGGACGAATCAGCCAGGTTTAAGTCTTGGGGCGCATGCGATTTTCCTTTGACGCCCGAGCAGGTCGAGATCCTTTATAATCTGGAATACCAGAAGACGTTAGCTGACATTGAACGGACGAATAATCCGCTCAATGCTGAAAAAGAGAAAAGATTAAAAATGGAATGGCTGAACAGATGGAGAAGTTTTATAGAAACTGGAGCTCCTTATCTGGGACTCTTAAACACCATCCAATGGTATTCACAAGACGAATTGATCCATAAAATAGAAGCCAATTCCCCCTGGGACCCCTGGTTTTCAAAAGTGGTTTTTAAAGCTATGCAGTTTCGACCTTACTTTCCCTTGATCACAGACCATAAAGAAAATGGACAGATCTGGCTTCATCATCGCTATAACTCTCTTTTCAATATGTGCAATGTAAAGACACTGGACGACTCATTTGATCGACTCTTTGCAAGCAAAATCTATTGGGAAAAAGGCAAGGCTGCTCAGATGCGCAAAGAATATACCGAGTTGGTCAATAAGCTTAATAACAACTCAAAAGTTTTCTTAAAAGCCGCTGTCATTACAGTGCCCGCCGTAGCACTGGCTGTTGCAGCCAGTACATTTGCAGCACCGATTGCGGTCGCTGTCGCGGGCGCCAATTTTGCTGGGCTTAGCGGAGCGGCTCTGACAAGTGCCTCTTTAGCCTGGCTTGGCGGAGGATCTTTGGCTGCCGGAGGATTTGGAATGGCTGGTGGCGCAGCTCTTATCACCGGTGGCGGACTCGCCGTCGGGGCCACCGCTGGGACGGCAGCCTCCTCGATGATAAGCAGTTCAGACAATCCCTATCAGGACGGGAATGAAAACGCGGCCGCTGTCTTTGTTCAAATCAAGTATGGCCACTATTTAGATGAAGCACGAAAAGCCAAACTGAAAGAAGAACTGGACGCTTGTTTAAAAACGAAGCAGAACGAATCCGGCAGCCAGATTAAGCGGATGAAGGAAAGTTTATCTGAGCGAAAAGCGGACAAGAAAACGATAAAAGATCAGATCAAAAATATAGAAGCCGCTGAACAGCTATTCGAAAAAACGCATGAGATTTATAAGAAATACTGCATTGATTAACGGGTCAGAAAAAAGAAAACAGAAAGAACGAAAGTGAGAGCATAGGAGAATAAAACCTGAAATCGAATAATCCTGAATTCCCATCTTCTTTTCAACCTACAAAAACCAAGTGCTAATTGAGCGGTAGATAAATATATCTAATAAGTTTTATTTTACACTATATTTAGTTATCTCTTTGAAAAAACAAAGCCTTTCAGATTCTGCGTAGGGAGAAATTTTCTACCTACGCAGAATCTTTAGTTAATACAGAGATTAAGATATAAAAGTACGATACCTATAGTAGATATAGTAAATGTTACTTTTGGATTTCTAGCTGTGAGTGAATTATATCCGGGAATTTAGGATAATTTTGTCCTATATGGTGCTTGAAATAGATTCTCTAAAAACATATAGATGGTATAGAAAACAGAAGATAGACAAAAAGGATCGAGTCCGTTAAGATTCGATCCTTTATTGATGATTGGTGATTGGGATTAGAGCTGAAAAGACGAGTGATTATTCGCCTTTTTCAAGAGCCAGCGTTCTGGTTGTCAGATCGCAGACTTCAGCTGGTCCATAGTACTGGATAGCACCTGGGAAGGTATATGCAGTTTCAACAGCCCAGTTGTCACGATTGGCTTCGAAGAATTTGAATGGTTTGCCATCCAGTTCAACGAGAGCTTTACGGATAACAGGTTTGTCTTCACCGTGACGACGTTCAATGTTCATCATCTTTGTGATTGGCATACCACCGGCAACCCATTCTTCAGCTGGTCTGGACAGGTTGGAAATCTTGGACAGATAACCGTTGAAGCCGTTTTCGATTAACAGAGCGGCATTGTAGCCTAAGGAGTAGCAGTAGTCCGCATCGAAGTTGGATGGGAATGCGCAGCGTCCTTCATAACCGAAGAAGTGGTGCAGAGGGCTGAATTTGCCTTTGTATGTGCCAGCTTCTTTACGACGGGCCAGTTCGTCAGCAACCAGTGCCGAGAACAGTTTTTCAGATTCGATCAGAGATACCTGTACGTTTCCGTGTGGGTCACGTTCGAGGAATAACTGCTGCTGGATACCAGTTGGCAGGATTTTGAAGACGTCCATGGATTCTGGAGTCAGACCTTTTTCGATGAATGCATATTTGTCAGCCCATGTTGGCAGAGCGTTGAATTCATCCGCTTTGGCACCGGCGAGCAGTTCGTTGATTTCAGCAATCAGTTTGGAGAATTCTGGAACGAATTCAACAACACCTTCTGGAATGATGGCTACGCCAAAGTTGTCGCCGTTGGCAGCACGTTTTTCAACGGCATCGGCGATGTAGTTGGCAATCTGGGCCAGGGACATTTTCTTTTCAGCAACTTCTTCGGAAATCAGGCAGATGTTTGGCTGTGTTTCCAGAGCGCATTCCAGAGCAACGTGGGAAGCGGAACGACCCATAACCTTGATGAAGTGCCAGTATTTTTTAGCGGAGTTGGCATCGCGTTCAATGTTACCAATCAGTTCACTGTATGTTTTTGTCGCAGTATCAAAACCAAAAGAAGTTTCGATGTCTTCGTTTTTCAGGTCGCCATCGATTGTTTTTGGCGCACCGATTACCTGGACGCCCGTGTTGTGAGCGGCAAAGTATTCAGCTAAAACAGCAGCGTTTGTATTGGAGTCGTCACCACCGATGATAACGATTGCGTCGATTCCATGCTTTTTAGCCACATCAGCAGCGATTGCGAACTGTTCTTCAGTTTCGAGTTTTGTACGGCCGGAACCGATGATGTCGAAACCGCCAGTGTTGCGGTATTCATTGATGAATGGATCATCAAATACAACGAAGTCGTCTTCGATCAGACCGCTTGGGCCGCCTTTGAAGCCGATTAAAGTGTTTTCTGGGTTCAGAGCCTTGAGGGCATCGTACAGACCAGAAATAACGTTGTGTCCGCCTGGAGCCTGACCACCGGACAGGATAACGCCAACAGTTTTCTTTGTTGGGGTTACATCTTTTGCTTCGCCGGCTTCGAAAGTGATTTCTGGTTCGCCATATGTGTTCGGGAACAGTTTTGCGATCACTTCCTGATCGGCTACGCTCTGGGTTGGAGCACCCGTTTTCACGGTGATTTCGGAAATTCCAGATCTCAGCATGCCAGGGAGTTTTGGTGAATACTCATAGCGTGCTTTCTGTAATGGTGAAATTGTCATTGATAAGTTTCTCCTCTTTCAACGTTTCAATCATAGAATAGCCAAAAACAATTGTAAACTTCCATCGGTCACAGAAATTCATTCCCTTTTAGAATGGCAACAATATGGAAGAATGAGAGAACTGCATTCTGGTTTGAAACAAAGAAAAAGCGCTTTCCATATGCAGGAATCAGTGATTTTTAAGTGAATCCGCTATCACAGAAAAATATCACAGAATGCAATACAACAAAAACTAATCTGCGGTCTGTGCGGATGAGTGTCCTCCTGTTGGCGCTTACCATTTTATTCACATCCATTACAGATTCAAACCTGCCCAAACCTTTTGAAAGTGTTGTCAGAAAAAGGATCACAAAAGCTCTTCAAAATCCGGTCTTTTCGAAATTTCAACTGTTTTATGCTGGAAACAATCTTTTTCTGTTCCATGGTTGTATCCGGCTTCTGGGCTTTGAAGGTCAATCTGGTATTGTCAGCCATTGATCGGGCATTGCCTACCATATATATAGTGAGACAAATCATCCGTCTGCCGCAGTTCGGGACCAGAAGTGCTCCCCCGCTTCACATCCCAGTCAGCCAGTCTTGTTTGACCACTCATTTCTGAAAGAACAGGGATCAAAGGGCAGAGAGTGCAGGGAAGAAAGGTGGATCTGTAAAGAAGTCCTGGGCAAAGGAGTGCTCAGAGAAAAGATCTGAACAAAAAGTGTACCATCTGCTCAAAGTGTCGGATGGGGACAGTGTAGCAGATCGTCAGGCAGTCAGGATCAACAGACGAAAGATGCGGTTTGTTGCTTTTTGAGATGGTTTAGTGGAAACTTATAGATGCATCTGATGAGCAATTTGATGCCATGGAAGAAAGGAGATTTACTTATGGATTTTTCCGATCAGTACGATTCGCAGGATCTTGAACTGGAGAAACTGAAAGACCAGATTCTGGATGCAATTTCAGAGGGAAGAGATAAAGAAGCAATCCGCAGACTATTGGATAACTACGAAAGCAAATATGGTCAGGATGAATACTGGAAAGTGGTTTCCTTTGATATGGCAGAACTTGAGCAGGACAGTGAAACAATGCAGGAACTGCATGATTCCATTGACTACTCAAACCTTGGAATCGTGACCCGCCAGATCAATGCGGCCAGAATCCAGTATGTCAGGGAAGACTATCAGGCCGCACTGGATGCTCTTGATGAAGTCGATGCCGATGCACTCGATGATAATGAAGAATCGCTGGTGTATCTGCATCTGCGCGGCATTCTGGAATTCGGTCTGAAAAACTATGATCAGGCTGCGAAATATATGGAAGACGTTTCGCTGGATATTGAAGATGAGCAGATTTTTGCGATTGCCGGAATTTCCTACTGGCATCTTGAAAAGCTTGACCGGGCCCGCGAATGCTTTGAAAAGATGGAAGCCATCACGAAAGATAAAACATATGAATGGCTGGCGGACTTGTTGATGACCTTCAATGAAGCCGACATTCTGATGAGCAACTTCTTCCCACCCGCAGTCCAGCAGGCTTTATATCCAACGCTGGTCAATATGATCAGCATTTCTATTGACGCTCTGGAGAACATCATCCACCATCAGCCGGAAAGCTTTGAAGAGATCATTGGCCGAATGTTGAGAGAACAGCCGGAAAATGAACTGGCCAACTATATGGATGCGGTACTGGAGGAGGCCAATGGTGATCTGCGGGCTGCCAAAAAATTGTATCGTAAGGTTTTACTGATGCCCATCGATGACAAACTGACCTTGATCAGTGATGCCACTTCCGCTCTGAGTTTAAAACTTCGCTCGCTGGCGTGGCTTGACTATACTCCACAAGTCCAGGCCAAATACCTTCGATCCTTTTTTGAACAGACCAAAGGAGATTCTGACTGTCTGTTTGAGCTGTATATGTATTCCGCTTCAAAAGGAAAAGCCCTCTCGAAAGTCGTCCGGGAAATGTTTAACGAAGTCGGTATTCCCGATACCTTTACGGCAGCCGAAACGATGTTTGTCCATCGGGCCCTGCTTATGCAGGCACTCGATTGTCTGGATTATTACCGGGCCTATACGCACGCCCGTTATCTATATGATCTCGATATGCTGCCGGATGGCATTACCACCCTGCTTGCGGCAGAACTGTTCATGCAGTTTTCTTCGGACTACCCAAGCGGACGTCCGGACGTTGAAGACTATCCAACCGTCCATGCCTATCTGGTAGACCAGATCTTTATCCTGCATCGGGCTTTCCAGTTCCATTCTGTCGGACACTTTAAACAGGTGTTCAAACAGATGCTTCAGGAAGCTGAAAACTACACGGGCAGAGATAATCAGTGGGAACTGATGCACAGTTATCTGTGGACGATTCTGACGGTCGATATCATGAAAGATCCAGCCTGGAAACCGATGCACAAGCTTGGTCAGGAGTATCTGGATAAATACTATTCCGGTGAAAAGTGGGGTGACCCGGTTGCACCGCTGGAGTCTTTGCCAAAACCGCATGAAAAAGGAAAACCTGTTTCCAAAGAAGAACCGATCCTTCCTGAAGGCGGTTCCCAGGAGCTGAACACCGAGCTTTTAAACTCCATGAATCTTTTCTTTGAGCAGGTGCTTGATGAAGTGGTGGAACAGCTTCGTGACGAGATTCAGGGATCAGAGGATCCGGAAGAGTTTGAAAAAGCTGTTCGTGAGCTGCTTGGCCGCGACTGGAAAGAAGAATTTTTACATGGTCAGGGTCTGGAAGAAGAAATTCCGGGATTTGGCGTGCTGCCGTCATCGAATTCCAGAAAAGAACTGCCGGCTTCTTCCGATGAATATAAAGAACTGAAAGATCTGCTGGATCTTTCCGAACTGGAGAAGCCGGTTCAAGAGCTTGAAGAGAAACCGTCGGGCAGAAAGCAGAAACGGACGGCTTCCAAACGGCCAAAAGCTGCTCATAAAAAGAACTCCAAAAGCAGTTCGGATCGTTCGGACGAATTAGATCAACAGGATTCCACTCAAAATGACTCGGCTCAAAATGAGATGGGTACTGGTTCAAAGAACAGTCCCGATGGATCCAGTAAGAATCAGGCACAGGATGGAAGAAAGCCAAAATGATGTCTGTTTCTTCCTTGAGCCCGAAGAAAAGTCATAAGAAAAAACAATCAAATAGAAACCAGAACAAAGCCAAATCGCCGGATGCTCATCCGGCGAATGGCTTTTTCTATTGGCTGGCTTTTCTGGTTACCGTTCTCAGTGTGTGGCAGATTGCCGCATGGGCCATGCACAATTCTTTGATCTGTCCCTCACCTTTAGAGACGCTTGGCCAGATGATTGAGCAGGCCCAAACTCCCGGCTTTTTGGCCTCAATTGCCTGGACGATTGGCCGGGCACTGGGGGCTTTGGCCATCTCTTTTGTCTTGGCGATTCCGGCTTCCTTTGCGGGTGCCTTCTATGTACCGGCAAGGGAGTTTTTAAACCGGCTGGTGTCCATTTTGCAGACAGTGCCCAATGTCTGTTACATTATTTTGCTTCTGTTCTGGACAGATCGAAATACAACGGTCATTCTTACGGGAGTGTTTTTGCTTTTTCCGTTAATCTATCGCAGTCTGTATGAGCAGCTGACCGAACTGATTCATCAGTACCGGCCCATCTGGATTGTTTACAACCAGCCCAGAATCGTACTGATGCTGCGGGTCTGCTTTCCCATGCTGCGTCCGGCGTTTCTGGCTGCATTAAAAAACGCGTCATCGCTTTGCTTTAAAGCCTGTGTGACCAGTGAAATCTTGACGGGCATTGCGCCGGGCATGGGCAAGAAAATTCAGGCGGCCAGACTGGATCTGAATCTGGCTGGTGTCTTTGCGTGGTCGATCTGGCTGATTCTGCTGGTGTTTGCGTTTGAAAAACTGTGGAATCTTTGTATCGACCATCTGTTTGTCGAAAAATAAAAACAACTGGAGGATGTGTATGCTCGTTTCGATTCTTGTTCCTGTCTACAACACCGCTCCGTATCTGGATCGTTGTATGGACAGTCTGCTTAACCAGACGTATTCAAATCTGGAAGTCGTTGTCATCAACGATGGCTCGACGGATAACTCCTTAGAAAAATTGCTCGCTTATCAGGAAAAGGATGAGCGCGTTCATGTGTTTTCCTATGCCAATTCCGGGATTTCCAAAACCCGAAACCGGGCTTTGCGTAAGGCTAATGGGGATCTGATTCTGTTTGTGGACAGCGATGATTATATTGAGCCGGATATGGTAGAGGTCATGGTCAATGCCCTCAAAGAGCGTGATCTGGATCTGGTGCAGTGCAACTTTGTCATGGACTTTGGTCCGGTGCCCTTTTTCAGAAGACCGACCGGCAATAAGACCTTTACCAATCTGGAAGCACTGCATGCTCTGGTCGGAGAGAAGTATCTCAACAATTACCCCTGGGGCAAACTGTATAAAAAAGAGCTGTTTGATGGCATTACGTTTCCGGAAAACATGAAAGGCTTTGAAGATACGTGCACAATCTTTAAAACGATCGCCAACGCCAACCGGGTCGGAACCATTCCTGAACGCTTCTACCACTATGAACAACGCATGGGATCGCTCACCAACTGTATGTCTTTAGCAACCGTGTATGGAATGCGCCGGGCCTATCAGTATCAGGAAGAATATCTTAAAAAACGCTTTCCCAATGAGAAGTTTTCCTTCGACCAGGCCCAATACAATACCGATATGGTGCTGATCTATACGCTCATTGTCTTCTCGCGCCGCAAGGATGACCCAAAATTTGTCGGGGCTAACATTGACTGGAGTAAGCTGAATTTCTCGCCCGTTATGAAAGCTGCCTACGAGGCATGGCTGAAACTGGCGGAGCTCAAACTGGGCGATTCGATTGTGGATATGGATGAAAACACCCGTCAGATCCTCGAAAACCCGCCAGCCGATCTGGACTGGAACAAATTGATTGATGAAGCTGCCCGCAAAATTAAACCTGATTTTGAAAAGATCACACCGGAAGACGTGGCACAGATTCATGGTCTGGCCAGTGCTGCGGAAAGCAGACTGCATTCCTTTGATGGTCAGCAAACAGAACCAGAAAAGTCGCAGCCTGACAAAAATCAGACGGCTCAAAATGAACCAGACACGCTGGAGAAGACAGACTTACAGACTGTCATTGAACCCGAAAACGAATAAACTGTTCTGCTCACAGTAGCCAAGGGACAGGAAACCAATCCTGAAATGGTCAGGATTCCTTTAAATTTCGCAAAAAAGCCGCTGGACTCCAGCGGCTTTTGGCATGGAGTTAAAAATCCTGTACAATAACAAGATAGGACAGAAATAGAATGGAGAATTACGATGGCTTTTGAATCTCTTTCGGAAAAGCTTTCAAGTGCGCTGAAGAAAATTTCAGGCAAAGGAAAGCTGACCGAAGCCAATATGAATGACATGCTCAAAGAAGTCCGAATGTCACTTCTTGAAGCAGATGTCAACTACCAGGTTGTCAAGGACTTCATCAACGATATTAAAGAAAAGGCCATGGGCCGGGAAGTGCTTGAAAGCTTCGATCCCGGACAGATGGTCGTTAAGATCGTCCGCGATGAACTGGAAAAAATCTTAGGACCTGACCAGGCAAAACTGGTCATGAATGATCAGGGCATTACCTCTGTCATGATGGTTGGTCTGCAGGGTACTGGTAAAACAACCGCTGCAGCAAAAATTGCCCGCTTTCTGAAAAACAAACAGAACAAAAAAGTCCTGCTCGCTGCCTGCGACGTTGTCCGTCCAGCCGCAATTGAGCAGTTAAAAACACTCGGTAAACAGATTGATGTAGAAGTCTTCTCGTTAGGAGCAGAAACACCAGCTGTCTATACCGCCAAGTGTGCAAAAGAATACGCGAAAGAAAAAGGCTATGATGTCATCATTTTCGATACTGCCGGTCGTCTGCACATCGATGAAGCATTGATGAACGAATTATCGGAAATGAAAGAAGAAATCCAGCCGCAGGATATCCTGCTGACCGTCGATGCCATGACGGGTCAGGATATCGTAACGGTTGCCCGTGATTTCAATGACAAACTGGATATCACCGGTCTTGTTGTTACCAAAATGGATGGTGATGCCCGCGGCGGTGGTCTGTTATCCGTTCGTTCCATCACCAAAGTGCCAGTGCTCTTTGTTTCCAACGGTGAAAAGGTTGAAGATCTTGAAGAATTCCACCCAGACCGTATGGCCGCTCGAATTCTTGGCATGGGCGACATGCTCACCCTGATCGAACAGGCTCAGGACAAAATTGACGAAAAGGCAGCCGCAGAATCTGCATCCCGCATGATGGCCGGTGTCTTTACGTTCAACGATCTGCTCAGCCAGTTTGAACAGATGAATAAATTGGGATCTTTCTCCGGACTGATCTCCAAAATTCCAGGCATGGGCAAGATGGCTCCAAAAGTCGATGACGAAAAGATGACGGAACAGATCAAGCACATGAAAGCATTGATCCAGTCCATGACCCCATACGAACGGGAACACCCTGAATGTCTGAAAAGCTCCCGCAAACAGCGAATTGCCAAGGGAGCCGGCCTGAAAGTCGCGGATCTCAACAAACTCATCGCCCAGCAGCAGCAGATGCAGCAGCTGTCCAAGATGATGTCAGGCGGCGGATTTGGCAACCCCTTTGGAAATCCATTTGCCTCCATGCAGCGCGGCGGTGGTATGTACGGTGCCGGCAAGCATTCGGGCAGTAAGAAACAGAAAACGTCCAAGAAAAAGAAGAAAAAGAAATAAGCTATGCCCTCATCACGCTTAGTCAAGCTGTTGTGGTCCGTTGCCAGAGCCCTGCTTCCCGGCATGGCCACACCCTCGCTTGCAGCCCTTGCGGATCGATATGAACAAGAGCTGACGGACCGGACCTTCCGGTATACGTTCCAGCAAAAAGGGAAGACCCCCTTCAAGGCGGATCTGGTCTTTGACCGCTCGGCCTTCTGTCATTTGTTTTCGATCGGTTCGATTGTTAAAGACTACACCCCTGATCTCGATGAGTTTTCGGGGATGAAAGGCTGGCGAAATATTCAAAACGGCAAAATCACGATGAAAATGCTGCGGCAGATCAATCCGGATCAGGTGCAGTATTACGCCAATGAATACGCCATGATCGAACAGCTGATTGAAACAGTCAACGATCCGAGTGCCGTGCTCTTTGATCCCAAAAAGGTCCCCGGCAGCAAGCTAAAATCAGATATTCTGCTTTATCGAGTCTATGGAAACAGAACCATCCATGTTGGTATTTCTCAGGACCAGGATGGTTCGTGGTTTGCGCGCAGTTTCTTTGTCCGTGAAAATGATCAGGATCAATATCCGTCGCGCTACATTCACAAAATGACGCCGCTCAAAGTGAAGGTGAAAGTGTCAAGCAAAAATGCTTGACGCCCTTGTCTGCGTATTGTAAGATAAACCGGCAATCAAAAAGTAATAGTGAATACTCACTTTGAAAGGATATAGAAAATCATGGTAAAACTGCGTTTAAGAAGAATGGGTAAGAAAGGACAGCCTTTCTACAGAATCGTTGCTGCTGACTCCAGAAGTCCTAGAGACGGCCGCTTCATCGAAGAAATCGGAACTTATAATCCAATTAAAGGCGAAGAAGCTGTTGAACTGAACCGCGAAGCCGCTTTAAAATGGCTCAAACAGGGTGCACAGCCTTCCGATACTGTACGTTCCATTCTCTCCAGAGAAGGCGTAATGACTGCTTTCCACAACTCCAAGCTCGGTAAGTAAGTCTTAACGTTACTGACCTGAATACAGGTCACAAGAAAGAAAAGAAACGGTAAAATTCATGGTTGATCTCGAGAAAACTCTGTTTGATCTGTGTGTTCCACTGACCACTCATCCAGAAGCTCTGTCTGTTAAGACATTGTCTTCGACCAACGAAAAGGAAATTCTCCTTTACGTCTATGCAGACGACAAGGATATCGCCCGCCTGATCGGCCGGCGTGGTGCTTTAGCCACTGCAATCCGCTCTGCAATGAGTGCTGCAGCAAGAGCCACAAAAAAACGCGTTCTTGTAAAATTTGAAGCCTATTAATCGACTTTAAAATCGATTTGGGCTGGTAACCAGAAACACCAGGGCTGCAGGAAACTGCGCCCTTTTTTTGAGCCTTCAGGCAGTTGGCTCTTTTCACTTATGAAAATGAAGTACGATTGCCTCAGGAAGATACACAGCCATCGTGTAAGCAGACCATTTCTGTCAGGTCGGCAGACCATTGATGGCAATCAACCATCTAGTCAGGAGGATGAATATGATCCGAATTGCTCAGATTATCAATACACGCGGACTGAAAGGGGAATGTAAAGTCAAACTGTTCACCGATCAGGATGACATCCGCTTTCAGAAAGGCAACCACCTGTATTTAAAAGACCACAAGAAACTGACGGTCAAAAATTATTCCGTCTATAAAGGATTTGGCTATGTTCAGTTTGATGAAATCACCAGTATCGAACAGGCTGAAGCCTTAAAAGGTCAGGAACTCTTCTTGCCAAAAGAAGAACTCAATGAACTGGAAGAAGATGAATTCTACTATCATGAACTCCAGGACTGCCATGTCTTCAATCAGCAGGGAGAAGACACTGGAGTTGTCACCGCTATTCTTGAAACGGGAGCCAACCTGGTTTTACGCGTTAAGAATGGTGACAAGGAATATCTGCTTCCATTTGTGAACGCATTTGTTAAAGAAGTTGATCCGAAAGAGAAGAAAATCGTGATCGAAGAAATGGACGGTCTGCGATGAAAATTTCGATTCTGACCCTGTTTCCGGAATACTTCCAGGGCATGCTTTCCACATCCATTCTCAAGCGCGGATTGGATGCGGGACTGTATGAAGTGGAACTGATCGACTTTCGAAAATTCACCAAATCCAAGCATGGCCATGTCGATGACACTCCATATGGAGGCGGGGCCGGAATGGTTTTACAGTGCCAGCCAATCCTGGATGCCCTCAAATCCATCCGGACACCGGACTCGGTTGTCGCCCTGCTTTCCCCACAGGGTGAAACCTTCAACCATGCGAAAGCGCTTGAATTCTCAAAAATGAAGCATCTGATTTTAATCTGCGGTCATTATGAAGGATTCGACGAACGAATCCGTAATGCCTGCGATATTCAGGTGTCGCTGGGCGATTTTGTGCTCACCGGCGGAGAACCGGCAGCCGCTGCGATTTGTGATGCGACGCTGCGTCTGGTGGAGGGAACCATCAAGCACGACAGCAGTGCCGACGATTCGTTTGCGGATGGACTGCTTGAATATCCCCAATATACAAAGCCCTATGAGTATGATGGCCAGAAAGTTCCGGATGTTCTGCTTTCCGGACATCACGCCAATATTCAGAAATGGAGACGGGAACAATCCCTGCTCAATACCCTGAAACACCGCCCCGATCTGCTCGAAACGGCACAGCTTTCCAAGGCAGATCTTGAATTTTTAGACCAGGCAAAGGCCGAACTGGACAGAGCTGACTGAAAAATGTCATCGCTCTGCCCTTTTTTTACGGCCAAAAACTCTGTACTCTAGTTCTATGAGCAAAAAAACTGTAAGAAACAACCAATCCACATCCAGAAGCAATCCAAACACTTCTGGCCAAGGGCGCTCAGGACAAACGCGAAACTCTTCCGCTTCCCAAAAGAAGCGTCCGAATACAGCATCCAAATCAACAAAATCAACGAAAACAACCAAATCAACGAAAAATAAAACCACCCAGACAAACTCACGTCCTAAAACGGCTCAGACAGCCCGCAAGACATCCAGTCAGTCTGCCTCACAAACTCGAGGCCGCAAAAAGGCAAAACGCCAGCTGCGCGTAGGCAGACTGCTGACCGTATTGGTCGTTGCCGCACTCCTGGTTGGAGGAGTAGGCTATGCGGGCATGAAATATGGTCCTTCTTTGTTTGCGATCATTCCTCAGCTGACCAACAACGAAAAAACGGCTCCGCTCAACCGGATCTCTCATGCCAGTGAAGTCAATAAAATCAAGGAAGCCAATGCGCTTGATGAAGTGTCAGTCGCCGGCTTTTCCGATGATGAACTGCGCGAGTGCTTCTTTAGTCAGTCCATCGATGACAAACTCAAAGAACGGCTGGTCAAAATGGGCTATGCCGATCAGATTCCAACCGACCAGCTCAACTATGTCCGGGTTTTGTACAACGACTTTAACGGTCGGGCAACGGTAGGTGAAATTGTCGTCAACTCCGCGATAGCCAAACAGATTGAAAATGTCTTCTATGATCTGTTTTTGCACAAGTATCAGATTGGCAAGATGATTCTGCCCGATGCCTATGGCACCAGGATTTCAGAATCCTACGCCGATAACAATACCGTCGGTCTGGCCTTTAATCTGACCGATGATAATGGTGGCAGCCTGCATTCGCGTGGGTATGCGGTGGATTTGAATCCGCTCTATAACCCGCTGATCAAGGACAATGGCAGCTCTCTGTCGGTTTTCCCGATGGAAGGTCAGTTGTACCTCGATCGCACCATCAATGCGGATCACTATATTCATGCCAACGACTATGCGGTCGAAGCCTTTAAAAAGGAAGGCTTCAACTGGAAGGGCAATGCGACAGGTCTTAATGACTACAAGCACTTTGAATATTCCGGTGCCCCAGCCCAGACTACCTCAACCTCAAGTGCACAATCTTCGTCCGCATCCAGCCAGACTGACCAGGCCTCACAGCCGCAAAGCGATCAGAGCCTCAGCCAGCCGGTTGAAGAACCAGTCGTTACACCGGATCAGGATGTGACGACACCAGACCAGCCGGTGATTGATCAGCCCGTCATCGATCAGCCAGTCGTTGACCAGCCCGTCATCGATCAGCCTGTTGTGGATCAGCCCGTCATCGATCAGCCTGTTGGGGATCAGCCGGTCGTCGATCAGCCTGTTGACGATACGCCAGGAGAGATCATCATCAATCCGGATGGAACGATGGATGGAGAAAGCCCCATGCCTGTCGAACCGGATGTCATCTATCCAGAAGAAGATGGCGGATTCTGATCTTTTGCACTCTGATCCATATTGAAAGAGCGGGAATCTGAAAAGACCTGGAATTTGAAAAGACTTGGAATCTTAAATAGACCAGGATCTAAGCAAGAATCTAAAAGGGGAGAAACTGAACAGAAAAAGCCATTCTGGTCAGTAGAGCGTTTTCTTTCTGATCGCTTTATGATTTTTCTTTGGCTTTGGGGCGGGATGCAATTTGATCTTTGCCTTAGGGCATGTTATAGTCTTTTAGGTTCTGCGGGTTCCGCTGGCAAAATTGACTATGAATCTTGAAAAGCAGAAGCAGCAATATATAAAGAAGGAGAACGAAAATGAATTTAAATCTGGTTAACGAAATCGGCAAAAGCCAGCTTCGTAAAGACATTCCTGATTTCCGTTCTGGCTCCACTGTACGTGTTCACGTAATGATCAAAGAAGGAGACAAGAGCCGTATTCAGGTATTTGAAGGTGTAGTTACTGAAAGAAAAGGCGGAGGCATCGGTGAAACTTTCACTGTCCGCAAAATCTCCAACGGTGTTGGTGTAGAACGTAAGTTCCCATTACACTCCCCAATCATCGATAAGATCGAAGTTGTACGTCACGGTAAAGTACGTCGTAACAAACTGCGTTACCTCAGAAACCGTTCCGGTAAATCTGCTCGTCTTAAAGAAGTTCGTCGCTAAGAACGTTAATCCCCGAAATCCATGCGGACTTCGGGGATTTTTTTCGAGCAGTCGTTCTGCCTGACTGATTTGTTTTCAGCTTTCATCGTGGTTTTAGAAAAAGTTCTATACTGGATGGAGCAGGAAATGTCAGACGATCGAAGCTGTCGACAAAATGGTCTGCAGAATCGGTATAATCAACTGTAAAAGAACCTGAGCATCTTCAAGTCATTCTTGAAGAGATTCAATTCAAGATAAAACATGGGGGAGGTCCAATGAAGGATTCAAATTCAAAGAAAATTAAAAAAGCTGGTCGTAAGGATGAAGAAAAAACCTTAATCGATGACATTCTCGACTTTGTCAAAGTGTTTGTGATCAGTGCGATTGTCGTACTGTTGTTTGTGAATTTTATTGCCCATCCAGTCAACGTAGAAGGCCGATCGATGAGCCCGACGCTGCTCAATGGTGAATATGGCTTTACCAATCTGATTTCACTGGCCACCGGGAAAGTCAACCGCGGCGATATTGTCGTGGTGACCATGCCGGATGAAGAAACTGGTGAAGAAGAACGCTGGGTCAAGCGGATTATTGGTCTGCCAGGCGAGACCGTTGAAGGCAAAGATGGTGTCGTGTATATCAATGGCGAAGCTCTGGATGAAAGCAGCTATCTCAAACAGGATTTCATGGACCAGACTTTAGCGGATTTCAAAGCCGAATATGGCGTGGATTATGGTCCATTTACATCGGATTTTGGTCCAGTCACCCTGGGTGAAGATGAATACTGGGTGATGGGAGACAACCGTCCGCATTCCAAAGATTCCCGCTATCCAACGGTTGGTCCAGTCAAGAAAGACCAGCTGTATGGAAAAGGAATTTTAGTTTTATATCCATTCGATAAAATCGGGGTGAAATAATGCCGAGTAATGTAATTCAGTGGTTTCCAGGCCATATGGCGAAAGCCAGACGGCAGATGGAAGAGAATCTGAAGAAAGTAGATTTCATTATTGAAATCCGGGATGCCAGAATGCCTCAGTCATCGAAAAATCCATTGATCGATGAACTGGCCCGCAACAAACCAAGACTGGTCATCCTTTCCAAAAAAGATAAAGCTGATCCGGCCATGACTGAAGCCTGGATCGAAAAATTAAGCAATGACAATACACGGGTCATTGCGGTGGATCTGATCAAGGAAAACTTCAAAAATCGGATCATTCAGGAGTCGCTGACTTTAAACAAGGCGCTCATTGAAAAACAGAAAAAGCGCGGCATCCGTCCAAGAGCTCTTCGGGCGATGGTTGCCGGCATTCCAAACGTTGGTAAGTCGACGATGATCAACTCTCTGGCCGGCCGCAAAGCTGCTCAGACCGGAGATAAGCCAGGGGTCACCAAATCCCTGCAGTGGATCAAAGTTGGCAAGGATCTGGAAGTTCTGGATACACCAGGCGTTCTGTGGCCAAAATTTGAAAGCGAAAAGAACGGCCTGATTCTGGCCGCTTTAGGTTCGATCAAAGATGATGTTGTCCATATGGATGATCTGGCTTTGTATTGCTGCCAGTATTTGATGGATCACAAACCACAGGCTCTGATCGATACCTATGGTCTGGAAAAAATAGAAGAAACGCCCTGGGAGACCCTGCAGGCCATTGCCCGCAAGCGCGGCTGGCTGCAAAAGGGCGATATCGATGAAAACCGCACCATGCGCACATTCATTCAGGATATCCGCTCTTCCAAACTGGGCCGGATTACATGGGAGCAGCCAGACGAAGATGCAGCATCCGAGTGAAGAAGCCCTGTGGCCAGAGTATCCACTCATTCTGGGCATGGATGAAGCAGGCCGCGGACCGATCTGCGGACCATTAGTCGTTGCCGGCGTTATTTTTCCGGCCGGCTATACCAACGATCTGATCAATGACTCCAAAAAGCTTTCCGAAAAAAAGCGGGAAGCCTTATTTGAAGTCATCCAGAAGGATGCCCTGAAGTATTGGGTCCTCTTTATTGATGAGCCGACCATTGACCGTCTGAATATCTATCGCGCGACCCAGCATGCCATGGAGACAATCGCCAACCTGGCCAATGCCGACTATGTGCTGACCGATGCCATGCCGTTGACGGATCGCACCAATTTTGAAGCGCTGGTCAAAGGGGATCAGAAATCACTGGCCATTGCGGCCGCAAGTATTCTGGCCAAAGTCAGCCGGGACCATTACATGATCGCTCTGGATCAGGAATATCCACAATATGGGCTCAAGGATCATAAAGGCTATCCAACGCGCCGCCATCTGGATGCGATTGCGGCTTATGGAATTCAGGATTTCTATCGTCGTTCCTATGGCCCTGTCGCAAAAATTGTAGAAGAAAGTAACCGTCTGACTCTGTTTTGACGGTTTTTTCATTCCTGCCCAAAAACGACCCCAGAAACCTGTCCCAAAAGAGTTTCAAAGATATTTCGGTTGAACTCTGTACTTTTGCATGATAGAAATAGAACGATTTAAACAGGTTCGTTCTCTGAAAGAATCGAACGGACAGAGAGAAAAAATAAAGGTGCATAAAGATAGAAAGGGTGTATTTCGGTGAAAGAAGAATCCAAAAAGACAACGACGGCTACTGGTCGTAAATCATCAACGAAAAGCGCCGCAAAAAAGAATCTTGTTATCGTCGAGTCGCCATCCAAGGCCAAGACGATTGAAAAATATTTAGGAAGCGACTACAAAGTTGTTTCCTCTAAAGGCCATATCTGTGATTTGGCGACAACCGGAAAGGGTGGACTGGGGATTGATGTCGAAAACGACTTCACCCCGACCTACAAAATCTCCAAGGAGAAAAAAGAAGTCGTTAAAGAACTGAAAAAACTGGCCAAAGACAGTGAAAAAGTCATTCTGGCAAGTGACCCGGACCGTGAAGGAGAAGCCATTGCCTGGCATCTGGCCCGCGAACTGGGTCTGTCAGTCGATGATGACAACCGCGTGACATTCCATGAAATTACCAAGCCGGTTGTCACTGAGGCAATCAAAGAGCCGCACAAAATTGATATGGATCTGGTCAAAAGCCAGGAAGCCAGACGAATGCTTGACCGCATCATCGGATTTAAACTGTCCAAGCTTCTGCAGAATAAAATCCAGTCCAAATCTGCCGGACGTGTACAGTCCGTTGCGCTGCGTTTGATTGTTGAGCGCGAAGAGGAAATCCGGAAGTTCAAATCCGAAGAGTACTGGACCATCGCAGCTGACCTGAAAAAAGGCAACTCTACCTTTACGGCGGATCTGAACAAAGTCGATGGCAAAAAGCCAAAGATGGCCAACGAAGAAGAGGCCAACGCCGTTCTGGCTCTTTGTGCCAATGAACCGTTCGTGGTTTCTTCGGTTACAAGCCGTAAGAAAAACAAAGAACCAAAGCTGCCATTTACCACATCCACTCTCCAGCAGGAATCTTCAACCAAACTGGGGTATGGTGCCCGCAAGACGATGAGCCTGGCGCAGAAACTGTATGAAGGTGTGGATCTGGGCGGTACGACAACTGGTCTGATTTCCTACATGCGTACCGACTCGACTCGTCTTTCCGAACTGTTTGTCAATGACACGGAAAACTTCATTGACCGTGAATATGGTAAGGAATACCGCGGCAAGGCCCATGAAAAGAATTCCACCAACGCTCAGGATGCGCATGAAGCCATCCGTCCAACCGACATCAACAACACCCCGGAAAAAGTCCGCGAGTATCTGACCAACGAACAGTTCCGTCTGTATTCGCTGATTTATGCCAGAACCCTGGCTTCCTTAATGGCCAGCGCTCAGTTTGATGTCACCAGCGTGAAATTTACAGCCGGTCCATGTGAGTTTGGGGCCAGTGGCCAGGTTATGCTCTTTGATGGTTACACAAAGGTGTATTCCAAATATGAAAAGCAGACCACAACCAACCTGCCAATGTTAAAGCAGGGCGAAGAGATGAAACATGTCCACATCACTTCGGCTCAGCACTTTACTGAACCACCTGCCCGCTATACCGAAGCCAAACTGATCAAGGAACTTGAAGAAAAGAGCATCGGCCGTCCATCGACCTATGCCACCATCATCGATACCCTGCAAAAACGGGCCTATGTCACCCTCGATAAAGCGACTGAGACTTCCAAAACCAAAGTCTTCCGTCCAACTGAACAGGGTGAACTGACCAACACGAAACTGCAGGAGTTCTTCAAGAAGATCATCAACGTCCAATACACGGCTGACATGGAAAAATCACTGGATATCATTGCGGAAGGCAATGAGGACTACGTGAAATTCCTCAAAGACTTCTATTCCGACTTCGAACCACTGGTTGAACACGCCTATGAAAAGATGCCGAAAAAGGAACTGGAAAAAGTCGGCCGCAAGTGTCCGCTTTGCGGCAGCGATCTGGTTTACCGCAACGGCCGCTTTGGCAAATTCGTCTCCTGCAGCACGTATCCGGAATGTAAGTACACCGAAAATGCCGATCCAGAACTGACCGAGCTGGAGAAGACCGAAAAACTCTGTCCAGAGTGCGGTCATAAGATGGTCATCAAAAAAGGCCGCTTCGGTCCATTCTGGGCCTGCAGCGACTACCCAACCTGCAAACACATCGAGCCGCTCAAAGCCAAACCAAAACCAAAGCCAACCGGTGAGAAGTGTCCGGAGTGCGGTCATGATCTGGTTGAGCGTGTCAGCCGTTATGGCAAGACCTTTATCGGCTGCTCGAACTATCCAAAATGTCGTTACATTAAAAAGAGTGAAAAACCGGCGAAAAAAGAAGAAGCTGCACCTGCTGATCACGGAGCCGCTCCAGCCGCAGCTGCACCTGCCGCTGCTCCAGGTCTTGGGGGACCTGTTTCAAGCGTACAGGATGTCATTCAGAATCTGGAAGTCTTCTCCGGATCCGATCTGTTTGATGACAATGCCTCCCTTGATTTTTCCGGCAGCTCTTCGGAGTCCAAATCATGAGTCAGGTTCAGATTATCGGGGCCGGTCTGGCCGGCTGTGAAGCGGCATGGCAGTTGGCCAACCGCGGCATTCCGGTTCGTCTGTATGAAATGCGCCCGCATAAATATGCGCCGGCCTTCCATACAGACGGCTTTGGCGAACTGGTCTGCTCCAACTCGCTGCGCTCGGATTCGCTCAAAAACGCTGTTGGTGTCATGAAAGAAGAAATGCGCCAGCTCAACTCCCTGATCCTGCATGCAGCGGATGTCAACCGCGTACCAGCCGGATCTGCTCTGGCGGTTGATCGTGAGGGCTTTTCCAAAACGGTTACGGAAGCGATGGAATCTCATCCGCTCATTGAAGTGGTCAGAGAAGAAGCCACCACGATTCCCGAAGGGCCGACGATCATTGCGGCCGGTCCGTTATGCTCGGATGATCTGGCCGATGAAATTGCCAGATTAACCGGCAGTGAAGCCCTGCATTTCTTTGATGCAGCGGCCCCAATTGTTGAAAAAGATTCGATCGACTTTTCCAAGGCGTACTTCAAAAGCCGTTATGACAAAGGAGAAGCCTCTTATATCAACTGTGCAATGGACGCTGAGCAATACGATGCGTTCTACAACGAACTGGTCAATGCCAAGTGTGCCAATCTGCATGAGTTTGAAAAAGATCCAAAAGTGTTTGAAGGCTGCATGCCGGTTGAAGAAATGGCCCGCCGCGGCTATCAGACCCTGTTGTTTGGCCCATTAAAACCAGTAGGTCTGGAAAAAGAAGGCGAACGTCCCGTTGCGGTCGTTCAGCTTCGTCAGGATAACGTCGGCGCGACGCTCTATAACATCGTCGGCTTCCAGACGCATCTCACATGGCCGGAACAGAAGCGTGTCTTCTCGATGATTCCAGGTCTTGAAAATGCAAAATTTGCCCGGTATGGCGTAATGCACCGCAACTCTTTCCTTTGCGCCCCAACCGTACTGGATGAACAATATCGCTTCAAAACCCGTCCGGATCTGTTCTTTGCCGGTCAGATCAGCGGGGTAGAGGGGTATGTAGAAAGTGCAGCCTCTGGCCTGCAGGCAGGTCTGGCCATGGCCCGACAGCTGAAAGGCGAAGAGCCCGTGCTGTTTGGCCGTAAGACAGCCATGGGCAGCCAGGCTTACTACATCTCCCATGCCGATCCGGCTCATTTCCAGCCGATGAACGCCAACTTCGGTCTGTTCGAACTGACAGAAAAATGTCGGAAGAAAGATCGCAAGGATCGACTGGCTGCCAATGCCTTAGAACGGATCCAGGAAGTGGCGAAGATTGTCAATGCCGACTGGGGGGGACCAGTCTTTGATGATCGCCCTCAAGAAGAGCAAGAAGAAACGGTTCAGCCAGCCTTGAATACAACTGCCAATCCACAGCCTGAATCCGCCCAGGCAGCCAATTCTCAGGCAGAGAAATAGAGGATTCATGGACGAGATAAAAACCATGACTACTCTGCCAGCGGGAGAATCGAAAGACCTTGGCGATCAGATCGAACTGTTTTTAAAACGACAGTATGCCCAGAACTCCCGTTCTGAAGCATCGACCAAAGCCCAGCGCACGGATCTCGAGCAATATCAGAACTGGCTGTCTGAAAAGAGTCTGGATTATCTGCAGGCCGACCGGCTGCTGATTCTTGAGTATCTGTCCGATCTGCGCAGGCTCTATCCGGATCAGACCCTGAAAAATTCAACCATGACCAGAAAGTTGAGCACCCTTAAGCAGTTTTATAAGTTTTTACAGATGCAGGGGCTTGTGACCGACAGTCCGCTTGGTCAGATTCATGGTTTTAAGAAAACAAAGAAACTGCCCGAATACCTCTTCCAGGAAGAGGTCGGGCAGTTTCTTTCCGGATTTGACCTGTCAAATGCTTCCGATCGAAGAGACAGAGTGCTGTTCTCTTTGATCTATGGCTGCGGACTGCGTGTTTCTGAAGCCTGCGGGCTGCAATGGGTGGATTTTCATTTCGATGAGCGCATTGTGCGGATTGTCGGAAAGGGGAATAAGGAGCGGATTGTTCCAATCCCGGTGTGGCTGATGGGGCTGCTTCAAAGCTGGAAAGTTGAAAGCGGCGGCGGCGGGCTGCTCTTTCTCAATAAAAACGGCGGTCCGCTCACCGCGCGTGGTGTGCAGTATCGCATGCAGATTCACAGCCAGAAAGTGGGCATGACGATTAACGTACATCCACATATGCTTCGCCATTCTTATGCAACCCAGCTGCTGGATGGGGGAGCGGATATTCGTACAGTTCAGGAACTTTTAGGCCATGCAGCGCTTTCAACTACGCAGATTTACACCCATATTTCCAATGAAAGCCTGCGCAAAGCCTGTCAGAAAGCTTTTGCGGATTTTAACCTTTCTGACAGTTGATGCAATAGCATGCATTTGTTATAATGCCAATTGCGGCTTGGACCGCTTAAATTACACACACCATGAATTGGGAATCCCGTGCACAGTCGATGTGTTGCTTCCCTTCGAAATGGTGGAGGACTAACGGAAAGGATTATTTATGTCTAACATTGTATCCATGAAAAAAATGCTGGAGAATGGTGTTCACTTCGGACATCAGACCCGCAAATGGAACCCTAAGATGAAACCCTATATTTACACAAGCAGAAACGGGGTTTACATCGTTGATTTAAACAAAACACTCAACCAGGTAGAAAATGCCTACAACGAACTGAAAGCAATCTCCGAAAGAGGCGGTAAAGTTCTGTTCGTCGGAACAAAGAAACAGGCTGCAGACACCATCGAAGAGCAGGCTCTGCGTTCCGGATCTTTCTATGTAAACAAACGTTGGTTAGGTGGTCTGCTCACTAACTTCCGTACAATCCAGAAACGTATCAAACGTCTGATTGAAATCGAAGAAATGGAAGCCAGCGGTAAACTCGAAGTTTACACGAAGAAAGAACAGGCTCAGATCCTCAAGGAAAAAGCAAAACTCGAAACTTCCCTTGGCGGTATCAAAGAAATGAAAAAACTGCCTGACGCAGTTGTTATCATCGACCCGAAAGAAGAACACAACGCAGTTGCAGAAGCTAAGAAACTGGGTATCCCTGTATTCGCTATGCTCGACACAAACTGCGATCCAGAAGATGCGGATTTCCCAATTGCTTCCAATGATGATGCTAACCGTTCGATCAAACTGATCACAACCATCCTTGCTGACGCAATCGTAGACGCTAAAGGCGGTCTGCTCGAAATCGCTTACCTCGACAATCCTGAAGAAGATGTCAACATGGAAGACGTTGTCCGCAATGTTGAAGCTCAGATTGCTGAAAACGAAAGACGCCGCAGAGCAAGAAACGAAGAACGCCGCAAAAGAAATATGGAACGCCGCAATGCCGGCCGTCGTCCTTACAATGGCCGTCCAGGTCAGAACAGAGGACCAAGAAACGACGCTCCAAAAACAGAAGAGAAACCAGCTGAAAAAACAGCTGCTTAATCTCGGAAAGAGGGATAATAGAACATGGCAATCACTGCAAAACAGGTCAAAGAACTCCGTGAAAAAACTGGCGCTGGCATGATGGACTGCAAAAAAGCCCTGACTGCTGTAGACGGTGACATGGAAAAAGCCATTGACTGGCTGCGTGAAAACGGCATCGCAAAATCCACTAAAAAAGCTGGCCGCGTTGCTGCTGAAGGTCTGACTCGTGTCGCTACTGAAGGCGATACAGCAGTTATCTTCGAAGTTAACTCCGAAACTGACTTCGTTTCCAAAAACGAACAGTTCCTGGAACTGCTTGACCAGATCCAGGGTGCATTACTGGCTAACCAGCCTGCTACTGTTGAAGAAGCACTGGAAATCCAGCTGCCATCCGGCACAATCAACGATCTGATCGTATCCGCAACTGCAACGATTGGTGAAAAAATCACTCTTCGTCGTATTGCTATCGTTAAGAAAACTGACGCTCAGGTATTCGGCGCTTACATGCACAACAAAGGCGCTATCTCCGCTCTCGTTGTAATGGAAGGCGGCAACCCACAGGCTGCGAAAGAAATCGCTATGCAGGTTGCTTCCATGCGTCCAGTATACGTAAGTGAAAAAGATATCCCAGCTGATGTTCTTGCTCACGAAGAAGAAGTTCAGAAGAAAATCATGGCTGAAGACCCAAAAATGGCTGGTAAGCCTGAAAAGATGATCCAGGGAATTCTGAAAGGAAAAGTTTCCAAACACTTCCAGGAAGAATGCCTCCTCGATCAGGAATTCTTCCTTGATTCCAAGAAAAAAGTCAGTGGATACCTCAAAGAAAACAACGCTTCTGTTGTTGAATTCATCCGCTTCCAGGTTGGTGAAGGAATCGAAAAGAAAGAAGAAGATTTCGCCGCTGAAGTTGCAGCTCAGATGGAAGCTGCTCACAAGTAAGCCGAAAACTCACTTTGATCATGAAGGACCCTTATGGGTCCTTTTTTCGTTTACCAGGACTTTGAAGAGGGAATGGAGAACGAACCGCAAGGGCGGGAATGATCGGGACGAACCGGAAGTCGTCATCGTGAATGAATCAAAAGTCAGAGAATCCTTGAACTTCGTCTCAAAAGCAGAATGCCTGGCAGCCTTCTAAAAGGCTTACAATCCAGAATGAACCCCCTGAAGATCCGAAGAGAACTCTTTTTTGACCATTCTCCTCAATCTGACCGGACTTTCCCGGAATAAATATGTTAAAGTATCCAAGTTTCAGCACGTAAGCAATTTTAAAAAGAACAGACGGGGAGGATCCTATGGAGACCATTTTAAAGCTTTTAAGAAAGTACAAAGAACTGATTAAATACGGCTTCTGGGGTGCAGTCGCAACCGTTGTCAACATTGGAACCTTCCATGTCTGCTACGATATGGCCTCACTCAGCAATACCGCCAGTAACCTGATTGCCTGGCTGGCTGCAATGCTGGTTGCTTTTGTGACCAACAAACTGTTCGTCTTCGAAAGCCGCAACCAGACCTTTAAGCAGAACATCCAGGAATTTGTATCCTTTGCCGGATTTCGTCTGGTCTCGGAAATCTTTGACCTTGGAATTATGATCTGGGCCGTGGATATGATGCACATGAATGCGATGCTCTGGAAAGTCATTGCCAATGTCATCGTTATTGCCCTCAACTACCTCTTCTCCAAGTTCATCATCTTCAAAAAGCCAGGAAATAAAAAGGCTGCCAAGTAAGACAATCAACAACATCATTCAACTGTCATTCAACCGGGACCAGACTCCCGGTTTTTTTACGCAAAAAAAGAGCCAGTGGATACAGAACATAGAACACTGTATTGACTGGCTCAAATAAAAAGATCCTTTGGCCGCCTGCAAAGGCCTCGGGATCAACTAAAACTAGGATACCCCGAACCGGAAGGGAAGATCAAGCCAGAAAACCGGAGGTTTCGAAATTTATTCACAGGAATGGGATGATTTTATTCGCGAATTCCATATCACAGGCGGAATCCGACAGGATGACCAGACAAGAACAGCGAAAGCCAGAAAGAAAATTGAGATCATATTTTCTGTCTAATGTCTGATTCTCTCGATATATAATGAGGCCAGTACAAAGATGCAAGGAAAAATAACCCTTTGTACCGGAAAGACGAGGAAGAAGTCGATGAGAAAGAAAAAACTGGAAATTCAGGATCCGCAGAAGATCCGCGAGATTCTTGATGACGGACAGGTCTGCCACATTGCCATGCATGATGAACCTTATCCGTATCTGGTGGTGATGAACTATGCAGTTGAGTATGCGGGCGACAAAACCCGCCTGTATTTTCATTGTGCGGATGAAGGAAAGAAACTGGATTTGATCAGGAAAAATCCCAATGTCTGCTTTGAAATCCACCGGGATGAAGTTCTCGATTATAACGAACCCAGACAGCGCTGTACAATGTTCTATGAGAGTGTAACGGGCTTTGGCCATATGCGGATTGCGAAGCCGGAAGAGAAAAAAGCAATTCTGGATGCTTTGATGGCTCACTATTATGGAGAAGTCAAAGCCTACAATGATGCGGCGATCCCCAGAACAACCTGCCTGATTCTGGATGTTGACTCCATGACAGGGAAGAAAAAGGCATAATTTCACTAACTTTCACCGATCCAGAACTTGAAACATTTCGAAAAGATTCAGAACTACCATGGTCAGCGAGCAGTCTGTCATCTGCAGGACGGCTCGCTGACTTTTTGAATGGCACGAAATCAAACGGATGAGTGCTCCTTACGTGGAAATCAAATATCTCGCCCGTCTGAAATAAGGATAAAAAAGAGATGGGGAATGAAAGCAGAGGGAACAGGGAAGAGATGGAAATAGAGCAGAAGCTGGAATACAGAAGGGAAAAGGAATTTCAGCGATGCAAGAATACTGTACGGATTCTGTCATAAAATAAATCTGTTGAGGAAATGTAACGGGTTACGAAAGCATAGTGCGTCAGGGGAAAGCATTTTTGTTGGTCCTTTTGTAGAAAGAGTCTATAATCGCTGTCGTTAAGAAAAAACTCATCAAGGAGGATGAATCCCATGAAAATGAATAAAGTACTTGGCGCCGCTCTGACTGCCGCAATGATGTTTGCTTTTGCAGGCTGCTCTTCTTCTGATTCCAAAGCCTCTTCCGCTTCTTCTACAGAAGTTGAAGAAGTAGAAGTTGTTGAAGAAGGCGTTGAAACAACTGAATCCAAAGATTCTCAGTCCACTGCTTCTTCTGAATCCACTGCAGATACAACAGTTTCTTCTGAAGCAACTGAATCTGAAGCTGAATAATTTCGGATTGAAACCGTCGAAAAGCCATTCAGCTTTTCAGGCTCGATCTTCCTTTCTGGAGGATCGGGCTTTTTTGATTGGAAGATCATGGCAGAGGAATCAGCGGCGAAGGTAAAAATTCAATCCTGAACAGGCGGAGCCGTATGAGCGTTTCTTTTTTTTGAATGATCGCTCATGTATAATAGGTTGGAATGAAAAGGAACGATAAACCAATGTATAAACGCGTTTTATTGAAGCTGAGCGGTGAAGCTCTGTCTTCAGAAGATTCCAATCTGGATCCAGCGATTTTGAAAGAACTGGCCCAGGAGTTAAAAAAAGTTCAGGAGACCGGGGTTGAACTGGCCATCGTTGTCGGCGGAGGAAACTTCATCCGCGGCAAACAGATTCAGGATATGGGCATGAACCGTGCTCAGGCTGACTATATGGGCATGCTGGGAACTGTTATCAATGCTTTGGCTGTTCAGAATGCTCTGGAAAATGAAGGGGTAGATACCCGCGTCCAGACTGCTGTAAAAATGCAGGAAGTTGCAGAACCCTTCATTTTAAGAAGAGCGCTTCGTCACCTGGAAAAAGGCCGCGTGGTTATTTTCGGTGCCGGAACCGGACATCCATTCTTCTCAACCGATACCACTGCTGCTTTAAGAGCAAGTGAAATTGATGCCGATGTCATCCTGATGGCGAAAAACGGTGTTGATGGTGTCTATGATTCCGATCCAAAGAAGAATCCGGATGCCAAAAAGTTTGACCGCCTGACTTACCTTGATGTTCTGAACAAAGATCTCCAGGTTATGGATGCCACTGCCATTTCCATGTGCAAAGATAATGATATCGATCTTGTTGTGTTCAATATGAACGAAAAGGGAAATATTGAAAAAGCAGTCAAAGGCGAAGTGGCCGGAACAACGATTTCCAAAGACTAAGTTAAAAAACGAAGTTCCAGAAACTGAACCGTACAAAAGATTCTGCACAGTTTCTTTTGTAGAAATGAAATGATAAGCAAGGAGAATAATTATGGCTAGCGAATATCTCGATAACGCTGAACTCGCAATGGAAGAAACCATTGAGAATTTTGAAAACAACTTAAAGACAATCCGTACCGGACGTGCTTCTGCAAGCATGCTCGATCGTGTTAAAGTCGACTACTATGGTGAAATGACACCTGTGAACCAGATGGCAAAAATCTCTGTTGTCGAAGGAACACAGCTGGTTGTTAAACCTTATGACCGTTCCATGGTTAAACAGATCAACCATGCCATTGCAGCTGCAAACCTTGGTGTAACCCCACAGGCTGAAGCAGACTGCATCCGCATCAACGTTCCACCTCTGACAACTGACCGTCGTAAACAGCTGGCTAAAGAAGCCAAGAAATATGCAGATGAAGCAAAAGTAAATCTGAGAAACATCCGTCGCAATACTAACGACAAAATCAAAAAAGACAAAGAGATTCCGGAAGATACTTCCAAGGAATGGCTGGATTCCTGCCAGAAACTCACCGATAAATTTGTAAAGAAAGTGGATACGCTGGCTGCTAAAAAAGAAAACGACCTGATGGAAGGTTAAGCTCAAAAAAGCCCGTATGGGCTTTTTTTTAAGGATGTAAAGCTCAACAGATGACAATCAAAAAGACAACTAAAAATTATTCTGATTGATCGAATGGCCCTCAGGGATGGCGTTGAGCTTTATATCCTTGAAACAGAGATGTCTTTCAAGGAAAAGTAAAAAAAGTTGAATACAAAGACCCATACCCCTCTTAAGCCTGGATGGATTCGGTTTAGGTGGTTTTGGTCTTTGAATCAGGCAGGTGGACCTGTCCACCAACAGAAAGGGTAATTTATGGCAAAAATTCCGCAGACAATGGCCATCATCATGGATGGCAATGGGCGGTGGGCGAAAGCCCGGAATTTACCACGGACCATGGGGCATAAAAAAGGCGCCGACCGGGTCCGGGATGTCGCACTGGAAGCCAATCGCAAGGGTGTCCAGAAGCTGATTTTATATGCATTTTCAACCGAGAACTGGAAAAGACCAGAAGATGAAGTCTCCTATCTCTGCAAACTTCCAGGCATGTTTTTTAACAAGTTCATACAGGAGCTGATGGATAACAATATCCGCGTCACCTTTGCGGGAGAACTGGAAAAATTCCCGGCCAGCACGCAGGAAGTCATTATGAAAGCCATCAATCAGACTTCCGTCAATACGGGTATGGAGTTGTGCCTGGCCATCAACTATGGGGGGCAGCGCGAAATTCAGTTAGGGATTCAGAAGTACGCCGCTGAAGTGGCCTCTGGACTTCGTAAGAATGATCTGACCATTGATGAATTCTCCAACTATCTGTTCGTTCCCGAACAGGTCGATCTGATGATCCGCACCAGTGGAGAGCTGAGAATTTCCAACTTCCTGCTCTGGCAGCTGGCCTATGCGGAAATGATTTTCACCCCTATCGCCTGGCCGGATTTTGATGAAGCGGCTTTAGATGAATGTCTGGTGGAATACGAAAGCCGGCATCGCCGCTACGGAGGTCTGGACGATGAAGACTAGAATCCTGACTTCGATTCTGATCATTCTGGTTGTTTTATTCCCGATTCTTTACGGGGGATGGCTGCTGGAAGCGTTGGGTGTTGCGATTGTTGTGTGTGGGGCGTATGAATGGCTTCATGGCCTGCCAAACTATTCCAAATGGGGCGTTCCGGTCCAGATTTTTGTGAGTGCCTTCCTGCTTTTACTGCCTGTCGTGTGGATGCAGTTTCCAAACCTGGTCTTCCCATTTGTGGCCCTTGGCGTAGTCGTTATCTGGACGCTGCCAATCTTCTGTCCTAACTTTGAAGAGCAGGATTGCTTTGCGGTGCTGTCCTTCATGCTGATTATTGGACTGGCGTATATGTGCATGCAGATTCTTATCTTCGGAGAACACCGTTACTTATGGACACTTTGCTTTGCCACCTATGGATCGGATACGGGAGCCTATTTCTCGGGCCGTTTCTTTGGCAAACATAAGATGATTGAACGCGTCAGCCCGAAGAAAACCTGGGAAGGCTTCGTGGGTGGATGGATTTTTGGGTTCCTGCTTTCGTGGGGCATGAGCTTCTTATATGGGGCCACCTTAAATCCAGTTCTGAATCTTGCCATCTGCATTCTGGCGCCGGTTTTTGCCGAACTTGGCGACCTTTGCTTCTCGATGTTTAAACGGACCTATCAGCTCAAGGATTTCTCCAATCTTCTGCCAGGTCATGGCGGTGTTCTTGACCGTGTAGATTCCTTATTGATGAATTTCCTGTTGTTTGGTATTCTGTACTCTATCCTCTAGAAAGGAAAAAACAACGCGATGAATTTTGTGATTGGATTGTTAGCATTTATTCTGATGCTGGGAGTCATCATCATGATTCATGAAACGGGGCATTTCCTTGCCGCCAGAGCCTTTGGTGTCCATTGTCATGAATTCTCATTTGGGATGGGACCTCTTCTCTGGCAGCATCAGGGAAAGCATACGTTGTTTTCCATTCGAGCGTTCCCGATTGGCGGCTACGTTTCCATGGCCGGGGAAACCTCCGATGATGAAGACGAAGAACCGGATTCGTGGCTGAAAAACGTTCCGGATGAAGAAAAACTGAATCATAAACCCGCCTGGCAGCAGATTATTATTATGGGTGCCGGCGTTGTCATGAACTTCTTGCTGGCATGGGCTTTGTTCAGCGGAATTTTCATGGCCCGCGGCTATGTCACCCAGGAAGCTTTACCTGTCGTCTATGAAGTTCTTGACAATACCCCGGCGGCCCAAGCCGGTTTGAAATCGGGAGATACAATTGTCAAAGTCACTGCCGAAGACGGAAGCACGCTGGAACCGAAAACCCAGAATGATGTTCTCGAGTTCATGCAGTATAACCATGGGCTGAGCACTTTTGAAATTGAACGCGGCGAAGAAACCTTCACCACCCAGATTCAGCCTGAATATGACGAAGACAGTCAGGTCTACTTACTTGGCTTTACTTCGCAGACTCGGGTTAAACAGATCAACTTTATTGAAGCCATGCAGGAAGGATGGAACGAAATGGTTGCGGATACGCAGACCATCGTCCGCTCTTTAGGCCAGCTGATTACCGGCAAAGGTCTCGATTCACTCTCCGGTCCGATCGGTATCTATAAAGTCACGGATCAGGTGGTAAGCTATGGTCTCTTACCGTACTTATCCCTGTGCGCGCTGATCTCTTTGAATATTGGATTCTTCAATCTTCTGCCAATTCCGGCACTGGATGGCGGAAGAATTCTGATTACCCTGCTTGAGAAGATTTTCCGCCGCAAGATCCCGCTGAAAATCGTTCAGGGTGTCATTCTGGCAAGTTTTGTCGCTCTGTTTGGTCTGATGATCTTTTCGACCTACAACGACATCATGCGATTCTTCTAAACTCATGAATCATAGAACCGTCTTCGGACGGTTTTTTTATCCCCATTTTGTCGTTGGCAATCCTCTGATTCCCATCATACGGGCACAAGAAAACGGGCCCCCATAGGGGCCCGCAAGACAAGATTTGAAAAAAGATCAAGAGTACGCCCACTCCAGAGAACAAAAAACCAGAAGAGCAGGGACTCAAGATTAAAGATGAAGAATGAAAGAAATAGGGATCCGGAATTAATGGATCACGTCATCGCTCTTAACGTCCTGACGACGGTAGAGGGGTTCAAATAAGGAAACAACATCTCTGGCCGCTTCATTATCGGCATACATCATGCCGGCTTCTTCTTCGGACAGTGTTCGTAAGAAGCCATCAAGCATCAGGGTATGTGTATTATGGTGCTGATCTTCCGGTTTTACATCCAGAATGACAAACCAGCGATTTTTCGCATCCGGACGCAGCTGTCTGACAATCCACAGCGCATCAATTTCCGGATGACGGACGGCCGCATCAATGAGCAGACGCTTGCCTTTCGGGCTGATCTCGTTGATGCCCTGTTCAAAATTAGCGACGGTTCCGGGTTCAAAGGAATCTTCAACCGTCTTGATCGATCCGATGTCAAAAGATTGAAGGAACTGCTCACGGTTAAAAGCAATCGCGTTGCCTTCCGGGTTGATCAGCAGGTTGTCAATTTTCGGCTGGCTTTTGACCAGTAAATAAAGGGGTGGGAAAGTGACCTGAATGGCTGCCATTTTTTTGGAATCCGGGAATTTGGCCATTTCATTGCGGTTGGTAAAAACAGGCAGAATGGTTCCGGCTTCACTTTCAGTGTTAAACAGTAACAAAGGCAGCTGTTCAACATGACCCTGACGGATCTGCTCTTCCACCTCCTGACGCTTTTCGGCATTTTCAGGGCGCATTAAAGAGGGGTGAATCAGTAAATAGAAAGTGCCTTCTTTGATCAGCGTGATCAACAGCTGAGCATTTTCAGGGGTTGAGTTCTTTTTAAAGTTGGCGATTGCTCGCTCTAAAGTAATCTGATGGGAATTCATAGAAACTTCCTTTCCAAATTAAAACGTTTTCATTGGCTCCGATGTCTATTTTGCCATTGTCGAGAAGCTCTGTCACTCTTCCAAAAAGTAAAGCGACGAAAAAACAAAGCCCTCCCAAAATCACACAGATTCCGAAAAGAATGGAGCAGTGCCGCCAGGCTGGAAACACGGGCAGAACAAAAACAAAAGATCAGGGAAAAGCGATGGGCATCAGGGCATAAGAAAAGCCGCCGGATCGATGGAAGGTCGACCGACGGCAGGCCAGTGAGGAAACAAATTGGCCGGGAAGACAAGTCTGAGGCCAGCAGACCTGAATCTATGCAAATAAATGCGATGCTTTAAACTTCGATGGAATAAACCGACCTAATAAATGTAATAAATATGGATCGTAAATCGGGCGGTCTGACAGCAGGACTGTTCGATACAGGCAGCTTTTTTTTCTATTACAGGTAAAGCGTGATGGCGGCTAAAAAGATCAGGGCCGCAATGGCAATCCAAAGATGCCAGATAAAGTGGCTGTATGGTTTTTTGCGGGTATAGAAGATCGTGCCGATTGAATAACAGAGGCCGCCGGCAAGCACCAGACCCACAAACATCGGGCCGCCCTGCTTCCAGCACTGCGGCAGTACGAAGATCGCCATCCAGCCCATGGCCAGATACAGAACCAGGGATAAAACCGGATGGGAATACTTGGAGATACTCTTCAAAAGAATGCCCAGGACGACCAGTGTCCATTCAATAATCAGAATCGTCCAGCCTGCCCAGCCGTTTAAAACGCTCAGACAGATTGGGGTATACGTTCCGGCAATGGCCAGCAGAATGGAGATGTGATCCAGTTTGCGAAAGACCAGCTTCCATGGCGTATCGTAAGGCATGATGTGATACAGGCAGGACCCGCCAAACATGAAGATCATGCAGATCACATACACTCCAACGCCGATCGTTCCGGTCCAGCCGCTTTTTTCATAAGCGTAAACGGATAAGAAGGGCAGTAAGAATAAGAAGATCAGCATCATGACGCCATGGCTGACGGCGTTGCCGACCTCCTCGCCAAAGGAAAGATGAATGGTATCCTTCATCAGCTTCGGGGCTTTCAGTTTGGGCGGTTTCAGTTTTGGATTCAAAGCTTTTTCCATATTGATTGATTGGGCGCAAAATCAGTCTGCTTACAGACTCATTGACGATGCGCCGCCTCCTTTCATTGAAAATGCATCCGATTGAACAGAATGAATTCAGTTTGATGGTCTGGATCAGGGTGCTTGAATCAGATGGTTTGGTTCAGATTTCTTGAATCAGATTGTATCAGTTTATATTGAGCTGGCTTTCGTATGGAAAGCGATGCCTGAAGGAAGGACAGAAGCAGGGGATGTGGCTCCTTTTTCTGACCTGATCGATGACTGAATCTCTGATTCCTCTCTTTAACTACTTTCAATTATAACGTGATCTAGTTTTAAAAACTACATATCGCCCATGATCCTGAAAGAATGGATCGTAAATCGCTTTGAAACAGATTTTGTCAGTTTGAAAACAGCCGGAAACCATGAGACAATACTGGATCGAGTAGTCCGTCTAAACCGAAAGAGGGACGAATGAAAAGAATACGAAAACGAATACGAAAGGAGGGATTGGATGTTTTTAAAACGCATTGAACTGTCCGGGTTTAAAAGTTTTGCGAATAAAACTGTCATTTCCTTTGATGAACCCTTAACTGGCATTGTCGGTCCGAATGGCTGCGGCAAAAGCAACATTACCGATGCGGTGCGCTGGGTGTTAGGAGAACAGTCAGCCAAATCCCTGCGTTCGGGGGCCTCAATTTCTGACATTATCTTTGCGGGCAGCCAGAGCCGCAAGCCGGTCAATACGGCAAGAGCCACCCTGGTCTTTGATAACTCGCAGAAGATTTTTGATTCGCCGTATGATGAAATCGAAATTACCCGTCAGATCAGCCGGGGCAGTTCCGAAATTTCCAACTTCATCAACCGGACTCCATGCCGTTTAAAAGACATTCAGGACCTGGTGATGGATACCGGACTGGGACGGGACTCCCTGTCGATTATTTCGCAGGGCAACATTTCGTCGTTTGCGGATGCCAAGCCAGAAGAACGCCGGCTTCTCTTTGAAGAAGCAGCTGGTGTTGCCAAATATAAAAAACGCAAGAAAGTCTCCTTATCCAAACTGGAGGCTGTCAAAAATAATCTGGAGCGCGTGCAGGACTTACTGGACGCCCAGAAAGACCAGCTTGAAGGCCTGGAAAAACAGGCCAAAAAAGCCGAAGAGTATCTGGCCGCCAAAGAAGAGCTTTCTGAAATCGAGATCTCAGTTCTGGTCATCCGCATTCAGAGTGCCAAAGAAGAAGAAAACACCATCCGCTCCAGCCTGGAAACGATGCAGATCAATCAGCTCGATTTCAGCAGCCAGCTTGAAAAGGCAGAAGCGCAGTCGGAAACCCTGTCCAAACGTTCCCTGGAGCTGGATGGACAGATCGCTAATTTACAGCGGGAACTTTCAGAGTGCATGGCCGAAGCCATGAAACTCCAGAAACAGAAAGCCGTGCTGGATGAACGTCGTAAGATTTCACTCAACAGTGAAGATGAACAGGCCAGGCGGCAGTCGCTGATGGAACTGTTCTCGGAAGCTTCTTTTGAATATGAAGACCGCCGCGATCGCTTAAGCAAAGCCTCGCTTGAACTGCAGACCAAAGAAGATGAGCTGAACCGTCTTTTAAGCCGCATCATTCCAGCAAGAGAACAAAGAGATCGCGACCTGCAGGATCTGCATCGTCTGGAAAACCAGCTGGCCGGTGTCGAATCGCGGATTGCTCATCCGCCATTTAAAAACCATGGTGTAGAAGCCGTGATGAACAATAAAAACCGCCTGGGCGGCATTCATGGTCTGGTCAGAGATCTGCTCGAATGTGAAGACGAGTATCTGCCAGCCATTACCACTGCCTTATCGGGCGCATCGGATCAGATTGTAGTCAGCGATGAAACCAGTGCCCGTCAGGCAATCAACTGGCTCAAACGCTCCCAGGCCGGCCGGGCTACCTTTCTGCCATTAACCGTATGCAAACCGCGCTTTCTGGCGGACTGGCAGAAACAGACCGCTTCGAAAGTCTCCGGCATTCTGGGAACGGCCGACAGCTTTGTACAGTGTGAACCTGAATATGAAAAGGTCAAAACCAGATTGCTTGGCAGCATTCTGATTGCCCGGGATCTGGAATCGGCCAATGATGCGGCCAGACGTCTGAAACAGAGTGTCAAGATCGTGACCATTGGCGGGGATGTTGTCCATGCCGGTGGTGCGATGACTGGTGGATATAACAAGCAGCCTGTCAACCCGATTCCGGCTCTGAAAAAAGAAAAGATTCGGCTGGAAGAACAGATTGACACCCTGCAGACCACCCTTGAAGAACAGGAAAGCAGACTGGATGAACTCGACACGCAGGCAGAAGCGTTGCGGGCGGATCTGATGCAAAGCCGGATTGAAAAAGAAAAACTGGCCAACATTGTCCAGGTGAAAAAAGAAAAATATGACAGCCTGCAGCTGCAGATTGGCCAGCTTGATCTTTCCAAAGCTGAAGGGAAACAGGACTCGGAGCATGAAAACAGCCTGATTGCCAGACTATCGGCCCTGCATGAACAACAGGATGCGGCCAATGCGAAACTGCGCCGCCTGCAGCAGGAAAAAGAAGAAACCATGAACGCCAGCAGTGAACTCACAACAAAAATCAGAACGCTTCGCCGTGAGATTTCGGAGCTGAGTTCTTCAATCCAGAAAAAAGAACTGGAGCTGGCCCGCGTGGAAACCCGTCTGGAACAGGACCTCAACCGACTGGGAGCAGATTATTCGCTGACTTTTGAAGCGGCCAGTCTGCGCATGAAGCCGGTCAATATTGATGAAGCAGAAGTTCAGGTCCGGGCACTGCGCAAGAAAATGGTGTCACTTGGCAACGTCAACCTGTCTGCTCCTGAACAGCTCAAGGAAGTCCGGGAAAAATATGACTTTTTAAATGGTCAGAAAACCGAACTGGAAGACGCCTCCAGGCAGATTCTGGAAGCCGTTGATGAGATGGATCGGACGATGGTTGTCCAGTTTGAAGAGATGTTCAACAAAATCAATGGCTGTCTCGATGAGGTCTTTAAAGCCATGTTTGGCGGCGGCCGGGCAAGACTTGTATTGTGCGATCCGGATGATCTGCTCAATACAGGAGTGGATGTGGATGTACAGCCGCCAGGCAAAGCAGTCAAGAATTTACAGACCTTCTCGGGCGGAGAAAAAGCTTTGATTGCGATCTCAGTGCTGTTTGCTATATTAAAAGCAAGAACGGTGCCTCTTTGTATCTTTGACGAAGCGGAAGCCGCCCTTGACCAGGCCAACGTTGAGCGTTTTGCACGCTATCTGTCTCACTTTAAGGAGACCAGCCAGTTCATTACCGTAACGCACCGGCCGGGAACCATGGAACAGTGCGATACGCTCTATGGCATTACCATGCAGCAGGACGGGGTCAGTCAGGTGTTGAAGGTACTGTTAAAAGACGCCAGAGAAATGAGTCAATAAAACCAGAGTCCAGACAAGAGCCCAAAGCTAAAACTGGAAAAACCCTTTGGTTTCAATCATTAGGCAGGAGAAGAGAATGGCTTTTTTTGAGAAACTGAAATCCAAATTTGTCCGCTCAAAAGATAAGGACAAATATCTGAGCGGCTTGTCCAAGAGCCGCAAAAGCTTCGGAGACCGAATCCGGGCTTTATCGAACAGCTTCCACGGCATCAACGATGAGCTGCTCGAAGAAATCATGATCATTTTGCTGGAAAGCGATATGGGGATTCATACAGCCCAGAAAATCGTGGACGAATTTGAAAGCCGCAGCAAAGAGATCAAGAACTTCGATTCCATGGAAGATTATCTGATCAATATTCTTTATGAGTTTTACAACCCGGATGCCGATGCCGGCTGGGATCTGCAGGAAGGTCAGCCGACGGTCATCATGATGGTTGGGGTTAATGGTTCGGGAAAAACAACCACAACCGCTAAATTAATCAATTACTTCCAGGAACGTGGTCTTTCACCCGTTGTAGCCGCTGCGGACACCTTCCGTGCCGGCGCTGTCGAACAGATTGAAATCTGGGCTGACCGTCTCAACGCACCATGCGTTGCCGGTAAGGAAAAACAGGATCCAGCCTCTGTCATTGTGGATGCCTGCCGCTATGCCAAGGAACACAACAATGACGTGCTGATCTGCGATACGGCTGGTCGTCTGCAAAATAAAACCAACCTGATGCGCGAACTTGAAAAGATGAGCCGTGTGGCGGGTCGTGAAATCGAAGGGGCACCGCACGAAACCTGGCTGGTTCTGGATGCCACTACCGGACAGAACGGAATTTCGCAGGCCAAAGAATTCATGGAAGTCACACCAGTGACTGGCATTGTTCTGACCAAAATGGATGGAACAGCCAAAGGTGGTGTCGTCATGGCCATCCGTGACCAGTTAGGTCTGCCGGTTCGTTTCCTGGGTCTGGGTGAAAAACCTGAAGATCTGCGCCCATTTGATCTGTCCAGCTACCTGATCGGCATCACTAAAGGTCTGGAAGACGAAGAATGATCTCGCACGTCTTTGCCAACGAACTGCTCGATCTGTATGAAGGCCTGCTCAGTCAGCGCCAGCAAGAAGTTTTAGAGCTTTACTTCCAGGAAGATCTTTCCCTCAAGGAAATCCAGGAAAATCTCAATATTTCCAAAGCTGCCGTGTATGATGCCCTGAAAAAGGGAGTTGCAGCGATGGAAAATTTTGAAGAGATTCTCCATCTGCATGCCAAAAGCAAGATCCTGTCTGACTTTCTGGAAGCCCATCCCGAATTTGAAGAAATCCTCGGCAGTCTGCGTGAATAGCAGGCTGCTTTTTTCGGTTCAGATCTGTTGGAAGGCCTATGACATCAGTCCTGGCCTATGAAAACGATTAAGATTTGATTATCATTTTTTTAGGCGTAGATTCTCGCATTTTATTTTGAACATTGTATCCTGTGGACAGTAGATCATGGCCTTGCATGCTTTTGAACAGGTACTCGAATCAAGCCTGCGTTTTAAAAGAAAAGGTCATGGTTTTTGAGAGCAGGTGATGTTTTTGCAGTTTGAAGATAGCGGCCGCCTGGCTGCGATTATCATGCGCACCGGAAAGCTACTGCTATCGAGCGGCGGCGATGTGGTCAGCGTCAAAAAGGCCATGAAAAAGGTCTGTGAGACCCACTCGGACGCGAAAAAACCAGAAGCGATCGTCGGGTCCAACAATCTGATGTTTTCGTTCAAAGTCGACCATCATATTGTTACCCGGATTTGTGAAGTGAAGAAAATCGGAAATGACATTACGCGAATTGAAATGATTCATAATTTTACCGAAAACTGTTCGTCCATGTCGTTGGAGCAGATGGAAAAAGAACTGGACAAAATTGAAAAATGCAAGCCGCTTCCAAGATGGATCCGGGTTCTGGCTTCCGGCATCTGTTCAGCGGGATTTGGATTATTTTTCAGTGACTGGTCAGACGCTATTTACATTTTTCTGATTGGTCTGGGTGCCGGATGGATTCTGACTTCGAAAGCCAACCGGATTTTGAATATTATTTGTGCCAGCTTTTTTGTCACGATTATCCCAATTCTGCTGGAGCATGTGAACATTCCAATCGGTATCGAAAAAACTGTGGTATCCAATATGCCGCTGATGGTTCCTGGAATGGTCATGTTTAACGCAATCCGGGATACCCTCAACGGAAACTACCAGGCCGGCTGGGCACGAATTGCCGAAGCGCTGATGATCGGTGCTTCCATTGCGGCCGGTACAGGAATAGCATTGGCGGTGCTTCTGATATGATGATATTAATTAATGCGATTGGTGCAGGCATTGTCTGCAGTATGTGTTCCGTCCGCTTTAATGGGCGGGGAAGTAATATTCTGGTTGCCGGTTTTATCGGCTTCATGGCTGCCCTGGTGATGGGGTTCTTTTCTGGCATGTATGTCAGAGCCTTCGTAAGCGGTCTGACATACAGTATTCTTTCTGAAATTTTCTCCCGTGTTTTTGACAAACCGGTATCCGTCTATCTGCCGGCAGTTCTGGTTCCTTTTGTACCCGGAAAACTGACCTATTACATGATGGGTGAATTTGTTCATGGCGACCGTGTGGCCGCAATGGACCGTGTTGCGGAAATCCTTTGTGTCTGCGGAATGATTGCCCTGGCAATTTTACTGACAGAAACGGCCATCCGGGTCTGGACAGAAGGACGGGAAAAATTCAAACAGAAACAGGCAGCTCAGAGTAAGTAAGCGAGTACAAGCAATTCTGTATTGTGATTTTGATCGAAATTCACTTCTCGTGATGGTTTTGCAGTCCGGGCTTTTTCGGCCCGGACTTTTCTGTCTTTAAGCATCTTCAGCATAGCTGCAGCAGCCATGCTGGAGATGCTTTTTTGTCTGTCTGCCATTCTGCCCTTAGTTCTGCCCTTACTGGTACAGGACAGGTTGTGAAAGATTTAGCAGATCAGTCTGGAAAAGACAAGCGCAAAAGAGAAGGCCGGGAGTGAAAAGATTGGAAGGATGAAAACTGCGGTGTAAAAGGTCCAATTTCTGGCTTAGATTCCAAAGATTTTGAAAGTTGCGTTTTTCATTGTGAGAATTGCTCCAAAACACACTTGTGAAAGAATTCTTTTCATTGAAGTTGAAAGCGCCTTTCTAAATCTCTTTCAATAGCAGTCATCGAAAACAGTTTTAGCCTGCAAAAAGGATGAGGATTGGCCTGATATTCAAAATGGGATAAACTTGATGTATCTGTTAATCAAGAAAAGAGGAGAAAAAATATGGCAATTGTTATGTCCGTTAATGCTGGAAGCTCATCTCTGAAATTCCAGGTTTATGAAATGCCAGAAGAAAAAGTACTGGCAAAAGGCCTCGTAGAAAGAATTGGTCTGAACGATGGCGTGTTCTCGATCACTGTTGATGGTGAAAAGTTCACTGAAACCACTGATATCCCTAACCACGAAGTTGCAGTTCAGATGCTCGTTGATGCTCTGATCAAACATCACGTTGTAAACGAACTGACTGATATCAAGGCAATCGGCCACCGAATCGTACACGGCGGTGAATTCTACGCTGACTCTGTAGTGGCTACACCAGATGCAGTTGAAAAAGTTGAAGAGTGCATCCCACTGGCTCCACTTCACAACCCAGCTGGTCTGACTGGCTACAAGACATTCGCAAAAATGCTGCCTGATGCAGTTCATACATTCGTATTCGATACTGCTTTCCATCAGACAATGCCAGCAGAAAACTACATCTATCCAATTCCTTACGAATACTATGAAAACGACCACATCCGCCGCTACGGATTCCACGGTACTTCTCATAAATATCTGACTGAACGCCTGGCTGAAATCGAAGGCAAGAAGCCAGAAGAAATGAACATCATCACTTGCCACTTAGGCAATGGTGCTTCCATCACTGCAGTAAAAGAAGGAAAATCCTTCAAGACTTCCATGGGTCTGACTCCTCTGGCTGGTGTTGAAATGGGTACTCGTTCCGGTGATATCGACCCAGCAATCCCTGGTGTCCTGATGGAAAAATATGGCTACACTGCTAAAGAAGTAGACAATATCCTGAACAAAAAATCTGGTCTGCTTGGTGTTTCCGGTCTCTCCTCTGACAGCCGCGATATCGAAAATGCAATCGAAGAAGGCAACGAACGCGCAGCTCTCGCTAAGAAAATCTTCGATGACCGCGTAGTGGAAACAGTTGCTGGCTACTATGGCTTAATGGGCGGTGCGGATGCGATTGTCTTCGCCGGCGGTATCGGTGAAAATGCGATCAGCACACGCGCTGACATCATCAACGGACTGGCAGCTCTCGGTGTAAAACTGGATGACGAAGCCAACAACTGCCGTGGTAAAGAAGTGAAGATCTCGGCTCCTGATTCTAAACTGGATGTGTTTGTCATCCCAACAGATGAAGAAGTCATGATCGCACGTGACGCTTTCGCTAACCTGAAGTAATGTTCGATCCAGAAAAAGAAAAAAAGTTCTTTGAGGCCATTGAACATGCGGACTCTATCGTCATCTTCCGGCATGTTTCCCCCGATCCCGATGCATTCGGCAGTCAGCTTGGCTTACGGGAATGGATCAAAGAAGAATATCCAGAAAAAACTGTTCTCGCTCTTGGCCAGGGTCCTTTGATGGACCAGGCGGATGATGATACGATTGCCAATTCGCTGGCGATTGTGACGGATACAGCCAATAGTCCAAGAGTGGATGACTTGCGCTATGCCAAGGCAAAACAGATTGCCCGCATCGACCACCATGTCAAAGTGGAAGATTTCGGTGATCTTGATTTTGTCGATGACAAAGCAGCGGCAGCCTGTGAAATTGAAGCGCTGATGCTTAAAGACGCTCACAAGACGATTGGTTCTGCTGCTGCCCAGCATATGATGCGCGGCCTGATGGCGGATACCCAGCGCTTTACCATTCCAACAGTCCGCCCACAGACGTTTGAAGCAGCAGCCTGGCTGATGGAGCAGGGTGCAGATCCCAATCTGGCGGCAAAATCGCTTTACAGCATTGAATGGCAGCTTTTCCAGTATGGTGCCCGTGTAAGAGCCAAAGCCCAAAGACGCGGCAATCTGTTGTTTGCCGTGATGAGCCAGAACGACTATCTTGGACTTGGACTGTCCTATGAGGAAGCCAAAAACGAGGTGAATGTGCTTGGCAATATCGACGACATTCAGGTCTGGGCGCTCTTTACTGAAGATAATGACCACACCTATGCAGCCTCGCTTCGTTCGGCTTCAGTGTCAGTGCGTGAACTGGCAGCAGAATATGGCGGCGGTGGACACGTATGTGCATGCGGCATCAAGAAGATTCCCCCTGAAAAACTTCCGATGCTGATTGCTGCTCTGCAGCATGTTGCGGCGCAAGCCTGATCCTGGCTATCGAGGCCCAAACTGTATTATGTAAACGAAGACCAAGAGGTTCTGATTGTGTAAGCTTTGCTTGCGATCAGAGCCTCTTTTTCTTTTCTGGCAGCCTGTCCTGGAAGAGGACGCTCTCCAGCCAGTTTTATGCCCCTTCTGTCTGGCGGAAAAGCACCTTGTGCTGATGGAGTTCAGGTGCGGGCGTAATTGTTTTCGCCCATTTCGAAAATCCGTCACAACTCGATATAATAGCCGTATGATTCATCTTCATACCCGATCGTGCTACTCATTGTTAGAAAGCACTCTGCAGATCGATGACATAATTCGCAAAGCCAAAGAAAATGGCCAGACGGCCGTGGCCCTGACAGATCATCGTTCCATGTACGGAACGATGGCTTTTCTTCATGCCGCCAAAGAGGCTGGCCTCAAACCGATCATCGGTCTGGAATTTGAAATCCGTAAAAATGAACAGATCTATTCCTTGCTGGCTCTGGCCAGAAACACGACTGGCCTGCAAAGTCTGTACCGACTTTCGACGACCCTGATGTCCACCAACGAGCCGCTTGCTTTTGAAGAACTGGCTTCCTATCAGGAAGGGCTGATTTTGATGAATGCAGGTGGTGATGACTATCTGGAAAGCATGGCGCAGGAAAATGACCTGGAAGCACTCAGTGAATTTTTTGCTGACTTGCAGGCTGTAAACAAACAAAGCTACATGGCGCTCTCCTTACAGGACTCCCCACGCTATGCCAGATCCAATCAGGTCATGCAAAGCCTTGCTCCTTCTTTAGGCATTGAATGTGTGGCTCTCTCGAGGATTGAATACGAAAAACCGGAAGATGAGCGGACACTGCGGCTGCTGCAGGCCATTTCAAAATCATGCACCATTGATGATCCTGCACTGAAAGTCCGTAAAGGGCGCTGGTATCGTTCACCTCAGGAAATGGCCGGGCTGTATGATCCCCGTCTGCTGGAAATGACAGATCTGATTGCCGATCAGATTGAGGAGTATGACATTCCAAAGGCCAGCCTGCCTGTCTTTCACAATAAAAATGACATCAGCAGTGAGGTGTATCTCAAAAATCTTTGCATCGCAGGGTTGAAAAAACGATTGAACGGCAAGGTAGAAGTCCGCTATGCCCATCGTCTCAATGAAGAGCTGGATGTCATTTTATCGATGGGCTTTGCGGATTATTTCCTCATTGTGTGGGACTTCATCCGCGAAGCCCGCAAGCGTAATATTCTCGTCGGCCCCGGACGAGGCAGTGCGGCAGGGTCACTGGTGGCGTGGTGCCTGGGCATCTCCCATATCGATCCGCTGGCCAATCATCTGCTGTTTGAACGATTCCTCAATCCGGGACGTGTCAGCATGCCGGATATTGATACCGACTTTCCGGACAACCGGCGCGATGAAATCATTGAATATGTCCAGGAAGTCTATGGCCGCTATCATGCCGCTCATATCGTCACCTTTGCGCGCATGAAGACCAAATCGGCTCTGCGGGACTGCGGGCGGGCGTTAAATGTGCCGATGCGGGAAGTGGACCGGCTTTGTAAACTGCTGCCAGGCACCCCGAATCTGACTTTAAAATCAGCCTACCAGACCAATCGGCCGTTTGCTTCTTTGATCAATAACAATCCAAGACTGCAGGCAGTCTACCAAGCGGCGATCCGCATTGAGGGCTTCCCCCGTCATGCATCGATTCATGCGGGTGGAATTGTGCTGGCCCGCGACAGCATTGTTAACCAGGCTCCGCTGCAGGAAGTCGGCGAGCCGCTGCCAGCTGTGCAGTTTACGATGGAGTATCTTGAAGAAATCGGCCTGATTAAATTCGACTTCCTCTCCCTTCGCAATCTGACGACACTGGCCAATATGGTCGATGGAATTGAAAAACAGACAGGTCAGAAAGTTGATCTGTTAAAACTGCCGCTCGATGATCCGATGGCCTACCAGGTTTTACAAAATGGAGATACCCAGGGCATCTTCCAGTTAGAAAGTGCCGGCATCCGGGATCTGATCCTGCGCTATCGTCCGGTGCGCTTTGAAGACATTGCGGCCATTCTGGCTTTATACCGGCCAGGTCCAATGAAAAATATTGATATGTTTCTGGAGGCTCGTTTCCATCCGGAAAGAAGACGGAGTATTCATCCCTTGATTGATCCGCTGCTTGCGGAAACTGGCGGGATTTTCGTCTATCAGGAGCAGATTATGGAAGCAGCCCGCATCATTGGTGGCTTTACACTTTCCGAGGCGGATATTCTGCGTAAGGCCATGTCCAAGAAAAAGCCGGAAGTCATGAAAGAATGGGAAGAGAAATTTGTCCAGGGCGCGTTGGCCAACCAGATTGAAGAGTCCAAAGCCAGAGAGATCTTTGCGACGATGAGCCAGTTTGCGGAATATGGCTTTAACAAGTCCCATTCCTATGTCTATGGGCTGATCGTTTACCAGATGACCTGGATTAAGGCCCGTCATCCACTGGTGTTCTATCAGTGTTCATTAAATGCGAGTATCGGCTCGGGTTCAAAAACCAATATCTTCCTGCAGGAATGCCGCAGCCGCCAGATTCCCGTCCTGCCGATTTCCATCAACAAGTCAGGCAGCCGCTTTGAAATTGAAAATCAGGTGCTTCGTATGCCGTTGTCTCTGGTTCATTCGATCAATCGACAGAGTATTGAAAAGATCGAAACGGAAAGACAGACCCATGGCTATTTCGATGATCCCTGTCTGGCTATTCTGCGATTGCTTCATGCTGGTCTTTCTTCGCCGCAGATTCTCGCGCTGATCCGGGCAGGGGCCCTTGATGAACTGCAGGCCGGACGGGAAAGTCTGGAAGCGGGCATGGAAGAAGTCTGCCGGCTGGCCGATCTGGTCTGTCTGGACGAAACGACCAAAACCTGGCGTTTTTCAGGCATTACGCCCCCGGAACTGCCCGATCGTCCGATTGATCGGATGGCGCGCCTGCAAAATGAAAAAGATATTCTTGGCTTTTATGTCACCCGTCATCCCTCTGAAATCGTCCGGCAGAAAGACCGGCGGATCATGAGCGCCCAAAAGGCTTTAAGCTATGAAGGAAGACTGCAGCTGGCGGGCATTCTTCATTCTATCAAGGAACATAAAACCAAAAAGGGACAGATGATGGCCTTTGCGATCCTGAGTGACGATACCGGGGATATCAATCTATCGATCATGCCCTGGCTGCTCGATCAGATCCGGCCAATCCTCAAAGAAAACCAGCTTGTCTGGCTGCGGGGCAATAAAAACCGCCCGCAGTCCGTTCTGGTTGACGAGCTGGCCCCAATCAACAGACTGTAAACGTCAAAATGAAGATTTCATTCAGGACCAGAATCTGGATCAGAATAAAGAATTGAAAAGGGCAGAAGAATCTGCAAAACCAAGAATCAGGAAAAGAACCATTAAAAAGAACTATTGAAAAATGAGAATAGATAGATGAGAAGAGAAGCGGCAGAA
>Dunbar_p2__coassemble_915_pt1 | contig 42838 bp, 30 predicted proteins | sample Dunbar_p2__metabat2_high_PE_044 | metagenome-assembled genome bin Dunbar_p2
ATCACAATTCCACTCTGAAAAGAAACCTGTCTTCCTACAAAGGCAGGTTTTTTTGCGACTGGTCAGTCTATAGACTCAAATCAGACTCGACCACGAAATCATTGTGTAAGAAAATCTGAACATTCGGATGTGCAGAAAAGCCGGACATTTTCAAGACAGGAAAAGAGGAAAGAAAAAATGCAGATTCGAGAAGTGATTGAAAGACTCAAAAAGTATCATCGCGGCGATGGAAAAATTGATGAGTCAACAACACGTGATCAGATTCTTTATGGAAATCCAGATCAGGAATGCGTGGGAATTGTGGTATGCATCTGGCCAAGCATTGATGTGATCAAAGAAGCGTTAAAGCGAAACGCCAATCTGATCGTTTCTCATGAACCACTGTTCTGGAATCATGGCGATCATCAAAAGTGGCTTCAGGAAAGTCAGAATCAGACGTATCTGGAAAAGAAAGCTCTGCTCGATCAGGGAAGTATCTGCGTCTGGCGCGATCATGACTACATCCATTCCGGAATCCCGATGGAAGATGGAAAATGGGTCGATGGAATCTTTTATGGACTGGCAAAACAACTGGACTGGAGTGATTATCTGGTTGGTCCGGACTCTTCCAATTCGTTTGTGGCTTTTGAGCTGCCGGAAACAACACTTGGTGAAGCAGCTAGAACGTTCATGAAGAAGCTGGATATTGATGGGCTAAAGATGATCGGCAAGCCTGAGCAGAAAGTCAGAACCGCTCAGATCATCACCCATGTTCTAGGGGGCCAATGAGCTGATTATCGAAGCTGACCGTAAGGATCTGAACTTGATGATTGCGATGGAACTGATTGATTTTACGTTGAGTGAATATGTCCGGGACAGTTTCATGCTGGGTAAAGACCGTGCCATTCTGACTGTTGGCCATTTCAGTACGGAAGAACCAGGAATGAAATATTGCCTGGAGTATTTTCCCAAAGCAATTGGAGAAGACATTCCAATGTGGTTTGTCAGCGCAGGGGATATGTACCACTACATCAGCCGCCAGGACTTCAATTCTCACAGTCCAGCTTGAAAACAATGACAATGAATTCAATCCGGATTCAACCTGGATAGCAGGGATTGAACAGGAAGAATGAAAAGGTTGAATTGATAGCGTATGAGGAGAAAATAAGATGGAATTTCGAAAAATGAGACGGGGAAGACAAGAACTTTCCTTTGAAGAAACAGAAGCCATTCTCAACCGTCGGACAGCCGGCGTTCTGGCTTTATCCGGGGATGAAGGCTATCCCTATGCCGTACCGATCAGCTATGTCTATGTGGACGGTCATTTCCTGATTTTCAATCATCTGTTTGATCGAACTGAAGTCCATTCGTTCGGTGGATGGAAATGCGGACTCATATAAGGTTTGGAAAGGGGACTGATTTTGACTTATCCATTGTGAATTGATCAGTACTGTTTTCATTGGATTGTTCTCCTTTTCTTTTTTGAATTATTGTTTTGTTTGTTTTTGGGGATGTTGAAATAACCAAAGTCCATTGTAATCCCTCTTCAGAAAGAAGGGAAAACAGATGAGAAGTCTGCCTTTTCGTATCTGGCCAGCAGCTGGACAAAGAAAAATGCGAAATCCGAGAATTTCCTTAGATTTCGCATTTTATCTGTTTTTCTTTTCAATCTGTGATTCTACATACGGGAGTAGATTGGCACACTGTCTTTGGCATAGCGCTGGGCTTGCTGGCGGTTGACGAACATGAAGCCGACTTCACGGCTGCCAGCTGTTTTATCGAGCATTTTGGCAAGCTGACTGAACAGCTCTGGATCGTGCTTGTCACTTTCCACCAGGACAAACCAGCCGGCTTTTCCAGTTTTGGAATCGGTATGTTCTTTGAGATACATGGTCCGGATTTCTGGAATATGGAAGCCGCCGGTAATCAGAGCTGCTTCTAATTCCTGATTGCGTTCTTCTGGTTCATGCAGTGTTTCCAGCAGGTCGCCGGATTCTTTCATCTGCAGACCGCTGTGATTGCCGTAAGCTTCTTTGAACTGCTGGATAAAGCGAGTTTCAAAGACAAGATTGACACCAAGCGGGTCAATGACAAAACCACGGATGGTTTTCATTGTGCTTTCCAGCATGGGAATCAGATCCTGGAACTTCATTTTCAATGGCATAACTGGTGCATTTTTGGTGAAATCAGTCAGCTGTTTGTAGTCTGTGAAGAAAACGAACAGTTTTTCTTCTTTGCCTTTGCCGGAAACAAGCAATGGTTTGAGCTGCTGCTTTTGGTCTGGAGCTGGTTTCTGGTTTTCTTCGGGTGGATAGACAGGAACAAAGACAGCCGAGTTCATCAGCGCGGCAGCGGCTTTGAGATAGGAGTCCTGGTCCTGAATCTTACGAAAGTCAGCCAGGGCCTTCTGCAGTTTTTCTGGATGGTCAAAGTCCTCTTCAGTTTTGGACTTGGCCGTTTCTGGTGCTGCTTCTGGAGCAGTCTCTGTTTCTGGCTCTTCAGTCTGAGCTGGGGCAATGCTTCTTTGATAGAGGGCATCTAAGAAGGATGTCGGGAATGGATAGCTGCCCTGGTCAGATGGGTTGATGACCATGCCGGCAACGCCTTTTGCGTTTTTAAGTAAAGGAAGATATTCATTCAGATCGACGTTCAGGAAAGTCTGAACCGGGAAGTTAAAGAACTTCTGCATCAGATCGACACTGGTAAAGAAAGGGAAGAGCTGAAAGCCTTTCTGGTTGGTCACTGTAAAGGGAGAAAGCTTGGGGACGTTCTTGTCTTCGCCTTCTGGAAGTTCAGGATTGCTGGCCTGAATTTCTGGATTGGAAGCAACCGGTAAAATCAGTGAAGTCGTTAATAACAGTTCAACGGCTTCATTCAAAGCCTGCTTGGATTCTTCATCGGATTTTTTAGCGCGGATATCCTGAAGCTTTTCATACAGAAGCTCGCGCTGTTTTTCTGTGTTCGGGTTGGGTTTAGCCATGGTGGGATCTCCTTTGGATATGGTTTCAATGGATGACAATGCGGGATATTCAACGAAATTATGTTCACAATTTCAGTTCAATACTTAACGGTTCGATTTCATTCTGGATGCCTGCTGACTTGGCGTGCTCTGTACTGACCAGACAAGGTGGATCAAAGGCAAGAGCGATTGCGCGGATTGCACAATCGCCTGTACTGACCAGACAAGGTGGATCAAAGAGTCAGAGAAGCCGGAATGAGAAGCTTAAACGAAAGAGCAATAGAAGTGGATACTCTTTCAACCTTTCAAATTCTATCTGTCCAACGAAATTTAATAAAGTCAGTCGGAAAAAATGGAAGAATTGAGCCCAATTCTTCATAGATGAACTTTCTGCAGTTTCCATCGGATCCATGAAAAACCAAGATTGATCTTCCAGGCCAGGCATTCTTTCCGGATAGATTCTCTTCCAAGATGGGCAGAGCGGACCAAAGAGGGATCACCCAAAGAAGGATCGGCCAAAGATGAATCAATCAAAATTGGGCCATAAGAAAGAAACAGGAGAAAGCGGATCGGACAGCCATAGCCGCGAGCCAATCGGGCAGCGTGAAGGCAAAACTGTATAAAATTTCGATTTCTGTAAGAAATGGAAAAAGATCGTGTAAATGCACTGTAATGAAAAAAGAAATGCAAACGACAGAAAAACAAAATTTACATCGGCTCGAAAATCTGTTGAAACCGCAAACGGCCTGATCAGAAGTGAGAATTGTATTTTCAACAAGAGAAGAATGGGAAAGTTTAGGCAGAAAGGACGCAAAGGAAAAGGAAATTGCCTGATGAATTTATTCAGTCTTTGGAAATCATCTGATCAGGTGGATAATGGTGTCGCGTGAAATTGACTCTGCTTCGGAGACCACCGTGCATTCAGGGCAAAGAAAAGCTGCCGGTTTAACAAAGTATGTTAAAAACGGTTACATTTAGAACTTTTCTATCAACAGTCCAGCCTGTTAAGTGGTTTCAGACTGATTCGGTCAGAAGGGATGCGTTTGGTAAAAATGACGTTCTAGTTATTCAAAACTAACCGCAGAGAAGCCCCCGAGAGAAATAAATCTCTTTCAAACCCTATGTAATCCGAATATAATGAATCCGAATGTAGGTTCAAAATTCAAAGGAGGAACTACTCTACATGGTAGAAAACGCAACAAAAACTTTCCAGTCCATGGATGGTAATACTGCTGCTGCTCATAATGCCTATGCGTTAACAGACATGAGCTGTATTTACCCAATCACTCCATCTTCCCCGATGGCTGAAGTCATGGATACATGGGCAACTCAGGGCCGTAAGAATGCTTTCGGCGAAATCGTAAAGATCGCTGAACTGCAGTCTGAAGCTGGTGCTTCTGGTGCTGTCCATGGTGCTGCACAGGCTGGTGTCCTGCCAACAACCTTTACAGCATCCCAGGGTCTGCTGCTGATGATCCCAAACATCTACAAATGGGTTGGTGAAAACCTTCCAGTTGTACTGCATGTTGCTGCAAGATCTCTTGCCAGCCGTTCTCTGAACATCTTCGGTGACCACTCCGACGTTTATGCTGTTCGTCAGACTGGTATCCCAATGCTCGCATCCCACTCCGTACAGGAAGTTATGGACCTTGCTGGTGTCGCTCACCTCACAGCGATCAAAGCTCACGTACCATTCCTGCACTTCTTCGACGGATTCAGAACTTCTCACGAAGTAGACAAGATCGAAGTTTTCGATACAGAAAAATACAAAGATCTGATCGACTACGAAGCACTTGCTGAATTCAAGAATAACGCAATGCAGCCACATACAAACCCAGTTACACGTGGTGCCAACGAAAACGATGACATCTTCTTCCAGGGTGTTGAAGCTCGTAACAAACACTACGAAGCTGTACCTGACGTTGTAAATGACTACATGGCTAAAATCAGCGAAATCACAGGCCGTGAATACAAACCATTCACTTACTATGGTGCTCCTGATGCAGAAAACATCATTATCGCAATGGGTTCTGTAACTGAAACAGCGAAAGAAACTATTGATGAACTGAATAAGAACGGCGAAAAAGTCGGAATGATCAAAGTTCATCTGTTCCGTCCTTTCTCCACAAAATACCTGCTTAACGTTCTGCCAGAAACAGTTAAGAAAATTGCAGTTCTTGACCGTTCCAAAGAAGGCGGCGCTTTAGGCGAACCTCTGTACCTCGATGTTGTAGCAGCTCTTCGCGACAAAGACCTGCAGATCATCGGCGGCCGTTATGGTTTAGGAAGCCATGACACTGCTCCAAAACACATCAAAGCTGTATTTGATCACCTCAAAGGCGACGAACTCAAAGACCAGTTCACAATCGGTATCGAAGATGACGTAACCAACACTTCCTTACCAGCTGACGATTCCTTCGTAATCGATGATGGCAAAACTACAGAATGTCTGTTCTGGGGTCTTGGATCTGATGGTACTGTTTCCGCTAACAAATCTTCCATCAAGATCATCGGTGACAACACTGACATGTATGCACAGGGCTACTACGCTTACGACTCCAAAAAAGCCGGTGGTGTAACTCGCTCCCACTTACGTTTCGGTTCCGAACCAATCCACAAAACTTACTACATCAACAACGCTGACTTCATCTCCGTATCTCTGGACAGCTACATGTTCAAATACGATCTGGCGAACAACCTGAAAAAAGGCGGAACTTTCTTACTGAACACCTCCTTTGACAAAGATGAAATCGTTAAACACATGCCTAACCGTCTGAAAAAAGAACTGGCTGACAAAGAAGCTAAGTTCTACATCATCGACGCGAACAAGATCGCTGATCAGATCGGTATGGGTCGTCGTACCAACACAATCCTTCAGTCCGCATTCTTCGCTCTGAACCCACAGATTCTGCCATATGATGAAGCAGTAGATCTGATGAAGAAAGCAGCTAAGAAATCCTACGGCAAGAAGGGTGACGATATCGTTCAGCTCAACTACAAAGCCATCGACATGGGTAAAGATGGTCTGGTAGAAGTTGAAGTTGATAAAGACTGGTCCAACCTGCCAGTCAGCGAACTGCGTAAACCTACCGGTAATGCTTACTGGGATGAATATGCAGCCCGCATCAACGGACTTGAAGGTTACAACATGCCTGTTTCCGCATTCACTAAACATGGTGTACTTGACGGAACAATGCAGAACAATGCTGCCTTCAACGAAAAACGTACCATTGCTGTCCATGTACCAGAATGGGATCCAGAAAACTGCATTCAGTGCGGATTCTGCTCCTTCGTCTGCCCACATGCAACAATCCGTACTTTTGCTTTAACTCCTGAAGAAGTTGAAAAAGCTCCAATGGAATTCGCAACTCTGCCATTAATGGGCAAAAAGGATTCCGACCTCAGATGGCGTGTACAGGTTTCCCCAACCAACTGCGTTGGATGCGGACTGTGCGTATCTGAATGTCCAGGTAAAAAAGGCCAGAAAGCCCTCAAGATGGTTGACGTTAACTCTCAGCTCTACCTTGACCCACTCGCTGACTACCTGTTCAAAGAAACTGAATACAAATCGGATCTGTTCCCGAAATCCACAATCAAGGGATCTCAGCTGCAGATGCCTTACTTTGAAGTTCCAGGCTCCTGCCCAGGATGCGGTGAAACTCCATACTATCGCTTAGCTTCTCAGCTGTTCGGTAAAGACATGCAGATTGCCAACGCTACTGGATGCTCTTCCATCTACTGCGGTGCTAACCCATCTACTCCATTCGTTAAAGACAAAGACGGAAACGGAACTGCATGGGCTAACTCCCTGTTCGAAGACAACGCTGAATACGGCTACGGTATGGCTCTTGCCAACAACCTGAACAAATCCAAGATCCTGAAGATCATGGAAGACAACCTCGATAAAGTTGCTCCAGAACTGAAGGAAAAAATGGAAGCTTACATTGCCGCTGGCAACGACCGCGACAAACAGAGAGAACTCGAACCAGAAATCAAACGTCTCGTTGCAGAAGCTGATTACGATGAAGACGTTAAGACTCTGGCTGGCTATGACCTCGTTGACAAATCCAACTGGATCGTTGGTGGTGACGGATGGGCATACGATATCGGTTACGGTGGACTTGACCATGTACTGGCCAACAACGTAAACGTTAACGTCCTCGTTCTGGATACTGAAGTTTACTCCAACACTGGTGGACAGTCTTCTAAATCTTCCCAGAGATCTTCCATCGCGAAGTTCGCTGCTGGTGGTAAGACAACTGCCAAGAAAGACCTCGGTCAGATTGCTATGACTTATGGCCACGTATATGTAGCTTCTGTCTGCATGGGTGCTGATAAGAACCAGACTCTGAAAGCATTCCGCGAAGCTGAAGCTTACGATGGACCATCCCTGATCATCGCCTACGCACCATGTGCTGAACACGGTATTAAAGGCGGTCTGGGCAACCATCAGCAGGTACAGAGAGAAGCCGTTGAATGCGGATATGTAGATCTGTATCGCTACAACCCAGATAACAAGGAACAGCCATTAACAATCGATAACAAGAAAGAACCAGATTACACGAAGATGAAAGACTTCATGCTCAAAGAAGCACGTTACGCTCAGCTGGTTAAACTGAAAGGCAAAGAAGAAGCAGATGCTATGTTCGAAAAAGCAGCAGCAGATGCTAAGAAACGCCGCGACCGTCTGAAAGCGATCGAAAAAGAAGGACTTTAATCGATAAGAATCTCGGATTTCTGATCCAATAAACTTGAATCGAAAAATCGCCACAGCAAGCAATTGCTGTGGCATTTTTTTGCTTTCGTATATGAAAAATAACCGAACAACCCATAAATTGACACAATCTTTTGGAAATTGGTAAATTAATGATACATTGTCCATCAAATCATAGATAATAACTGTAATGGTTCGAATGAACAGACGGTTTCTTTTCCTTTCATCGTGGTCAAACCCGCTTACTGTCCTCCTTGAAGAAAGAAGCTGCCAATCGCAAGGAGACTTTCAATGTATCGAGCAACAAAAGAAAAGATGGATCAGGTCAGGGCTGTGATCCTTGAAATGAAGAACAGTACGCCTCCCATCAAGCCAAACTTCTCCGCGTTAGCCGAAGAATATGGCATGACCAGACAGACAGTCGCTAAAATCTGGAGCGACCCCAACCCGGAACGCCGTGAGCGAAAACCGAAGAAATCACAGTTTGACCCGTATGAAGAAGAAATCCGGGATCAGCTGGTGGCCTATGGCATCACGATGGCCTCCAGCTTCCGTTATTTCCAGAACAAATACGCAGACCTTGAAGACAACCCCTTCAACTGCTACAACTCGTTCAAAAGCTATGTCACGCGCAAGCAGTTCCGTGAAGAACGAGCCCAGCGTCTCAAAGAGCAAAAACAGGGGCATGTTACAAAGACTGACGAAAAAGATGCTGGACCGGATTCAGAAAAAGAATCCGAATAAAGAACTTAAATTCAAGCGTCTGTATAGAAGTTTCTGTATTGAAATGTCTGAAAACGGACAGATGGATCAAAATCCGATGAAAAGGGCGTCGGTGACCAAACGACAGTCAGTCAAGGGGACTGTCCACCCACTTTCGTTTCAGAACAGCCCGTAAATGAGCTTTCTGTTTCTCTGACCCGCCAGCAATGGCGGATGCGTGGCCGGATCAGAGAAGGCAATTGAGACGACAGATAACAGTAGATTAGATAGAAGTAACGAAATTGAGGTTTTGAAGGACTGGTGAGGTCTGGACTTGGCATCAGGATGAGAACGTCAGCTCCAGGAACAACGACCAGGATCAGGCCCCTGTTTCAACTGGTAAGCAGACGAAAAAGAAAACGGGAAATCCTCAGGGAGCAAATGAGATGAAGGGCTCCAGACAGGATTTCTCGTTTTTTCGTTTTTCATGCTGGTGAGGGTTCAACTTTGCGGTTGCAGACGCTACTGGTAGCGCATGGCTTCAAGCGCTGAGACTTTAACACTCTTTCTTGCAGGCAGATAGCCGGCTAACAGGCCGATGCCAATCGAGAAGGCCAGGCCAAAGAGAATCAGCCACCATGGAAGCACGGAGGTCGCATTGCCCGGGGTATACATCCAGACCAGAAAGTCCCAGAAGTTTCCCATCTTGTTCCAGACAAAGTAGTTGATGCCCATGCTGATCAAAATGGAAATCAATACACCGGCGATGCCGCCGATAAAACCAATCGATCCGGCTTCACAAAGAAAGATCAGCTGAATATCCCGAGTTTTGCAGCCAAGCGATTTCATGATGCCGATTTCGCGTTTGCGCTCGGTTAACGACATGACCATGGTGTTGGTAATGCCGATAGCCGCAATCAGAAGGGAAATGGAACCAAGCCCTGCAAGAACGAGCTGGGTATTGCGGTACATCTCTTCCACTGATTTAACGGAATCCATCTGGCTGTATACCTCGACGCTTTCATCATTGATGGTCTCTTTGATGGCATCCTGAACCGCTTCGACATTTTCGACGGAGTCCACATCAACCTTGATGTTGGTATAGGACGTTTTCTGGGCCGGTTTACCCGCTTCCCGGTTGATCTGACTGACGATGGTCTTAAGATCTTCGTTGCGCATGATAATCCCTTCACCGGTTTGATAGCCAAGTTCGTAGTCTTCTTTGACAATGCCCACCGGTACCAGACGGAAGCGGACTTTGGTTTCATTGCCCGACGAATCAAAATTGGTTACTTCCAGGGTGATTTCAGTGGTCAGCGGATCAAAATATGGATCCGGCGGATCGTAAGCACTGATTTCACTGCCATTTTCATCGACCATGACTGCCCCATTCATGCCGTAATACATGTTCATGGAGTCACCATAGTAATCAATCCGGTTTTTTCCTTCTGGTCTGCGGGTATCCCGAAAAGAATAAGCCATACGCTCTCCAAGCAGGACTGGAATCCGGTTGCTGGTAGAAGCGGGCAGATCAGCCGTGCCTTCGACTACTTCAATCTCGCTGTTTTTCAGATAGTTGTCGTTGAGTCCGAGAATGGATGTCCAGTCCGTGACATAAACACCGTCCTTGGCACTGGTCGTTACGGAATAGTTGTCCAGATTGCCTTCTGGAGTGACAGCTTTGACATGATCGATCTGTTCAATCATGGAGATAGTTTCGTCATTGAGTGCGGAGTCTGGGGTTCCATTTGGTGAATAGCCATAGGAATAGACGGAAATATGGTTGAGTGAGCCCATGCCGGCCATCATCTTTTTGGTGTTCTCCTCCATCCCAATGCCGATCGAGACCAGAATCAGAATCGAAACACAGCCAATCGCCACGCCAAGGGAAGTCAGAATGGTCCGGCTTTTATGACGCTTCAGGTTCTGAAATGCGGTCTGGAGGATATCTTTAATGCTCATTGGGACTCCTTATTTGAATCCGGGGATGTGTCTTCGTCTGGCGTTTCGGTCTCTGGCAGGGCAGGTTTTGAAGGGGTTGGTTTTGGTTCTGGATCGTCTTTAAACCAGTCTGTATCATCCTGCTGCTGGGAGTCATTTTTCTTTTTCTTTTTGCGCCATAAGAACACGCCGCCAATGACAACCACAACTGCTATAATGCCGCCGACAATCCAGCCAACCATAGAATTGGACTGTGGCTCTTCGATTGGCATTTCAGGATCTGGCATCATTGGATCCACCGGCATTTCCATCTGTGAAACGTTGACCGTGTACTCATAATCTTTATGGATTTCTTCACCTGACGCATTTTCATAGGTCAAAGAAACTTTAACCGGAAATTCACCGGGTTGATCGGGTTCAAGAATGATATCGACGTTGCCAGATTTTCCAGGTTCAAAGTTGCCCAGGTTCTGGACTTTCTGCAAAGCCGGAATGTCACTTTCTACCGTAGCACTGACGTTATAAAGGGTGCTTTTGCCTTTATTGACATAGGGGAAACTGAGAATCATTTCTTCGCCCGCCCAGATTTCTTCGGGCAGAGTGGGTTCGGTAATTTCCATGCGATCCTGCTGGTAAACCGGAATGGCGATTTTTTCGCTGCTCGTCCGGCTCTGGCGCACATCGAGATCCACATATTCATAAGAGAAGGTTACGGTAATCGTTGGAGAAGCCGTTTGATCGGTGCCGAGGGCTTTGAGTTTGATCGTCTGGGAAAGAGCGCTTTGCGCGTTCAATTTTTCAAAGTAATACGTATTGGAAGAATTGGCGATCGATAAGCCTTCTCCTGTTTCCACGGACATAACAATGTTTTCGACCGGAATCTTGCGTGAGGTGTTGTAGAACTCGATGTTCAGATCAAAGGTCGTTCCGGCTGTAACAGAGTCAGCACCATACGAATACTGCCGGATGATCAGGTTTGGTGCCGGAGAGCTGATCGGGGTCATTTCTTCACCCTGACGCTCGGTGGTTTCATTGACGACCTGTGGTGTCTGCTGGGTTGTTACGGTTTGAGTGTCATTGAAGTCCAGATTGGAAGCTGTCGCGCCAGAGCCCTGGGTATCAGCAAGGTTGATCTGATTTGAAGTGGAATCCTCTGGTTGTATGCTCGCAGTTTCTTCGAGAATCTGAACGGGAAAGGTGCCCATTGTGCCATTGAGCTGTTTGCCAGGGTAGCTGATGTACCAGTAGAAATTGTTTCCTGGACCCGTCCAGTACACATCCTGCAGGGTGACTTGAAAGGTCAGATACTGTTTTTCTGTGGAAAGCAGCGTGACTACTGGTTCCTTATCGGTTGAAAAGTCACAGTTGAGCAGGTCAAAGTCGATCGACGTAATCGGCTGGTTGACCACGATTTCTTTTTTACGGACGGCTTCATAGGTCGCCCGGTCACTGCTTTGAAAGCAGAATTGAACCGTTTTGGGTTCCTCGCGTTTCCAGGAAGTCGAGAAATCACCGTTTGGTTCATAAATATAAAGCCAGAGAAGATTAAGATGGGCAGTCGTCTCAGCGCCATAGGCATAGACGGGCTGCCAGGTGCAGGGAAGAGCGCTGTCGATCAGTAAACTGGCAAACAGTGCCCCTGCGATCAACAATTGGGGGTGTCGTTTCATTGTCTTTCAGCTTTCTGCACGCCCTGAATTGTGGTTTGCGGCGTGTCTGATTGATTGTTTTACCTTGTATAGAGTTTGTGTAATGTTCGTATTCAGTTTGTATTTTGTCTAAAATGCATCAATTAAAATTCCAGTTCGAAAAATCTGGACGTATCTGGACGTATATGGTTATGAATTGGGCTGGGGTGGGTTTCCAGCTGGATCAGGTCTGAGTTCTGAATGGACCGCTTTTGATCGGACATCTTCTGATTGAGAATTCTGATCCTGGCTGTTTTCTGAATTGGGGGTCTGCTCAGAAATCAGATCCGGTTTTTGTTCAGATGGTATCTTTTGCAGATATGAAGACGCCAGTAAGCCTTCCGGGGTTCTGAATTCTTCTTTGACAATCCGTCCATCGAAAAGATGAACGATATGATCGGCGTACTTGGCTGCGTCGGGGGAATGCGAAACCAGAACGATCGTCTGATGATAGCGATGGGCAAAGTCCTGAATCATATCCATGACTTCTTTTGAGGACTTGGAATCCAGGTTTCCAGTGGGCTCATCCGCCAGAATAATGGCTGGTTTGGCCACGAAGGCTCTCGCGATGCCGACACGCTGCTGCTGGCCGCCGGACATCTGGTTGGGATAATGGCCCATTCGATTGGCCAGACCGACCTGCTTGAGCATGTAAGAGGCTGCCTTATTGCGGGTTTTCTTGTTAATGCCCTGAAACATCAAAGGCATTGCGGTATTTTCCAAAGCCGTCATGGAAGGGAGCAGGTTATAGGCCTGGAAGATGAATCCCAAATTTTTCTGTCGGAATTTGGCCAGTTCGGATTCGTTGAGCGAACTGATCACGGTGCCATTCATCCGGATGCCGCCGCGGGTGGGCTTTTCCAGGCCGGCCAGCTGGTTGAGCAGGGTACTTTTGCCGGAACCAGAGGGACCAAATATGCAGCAGATCTCTCCTTTATTGATCGTGAGGTTGATATCATCCAGGGCGACAACTTTTTCATCCGTGACTGGATATTCTTTGGTCACATGCCGGACTTCAATCATGGGTGTTTTTTCCATAGTCGCTCCTTTCTCACTTAACAATACCTTTCTTCGAAAACAGAAACATAAAAATTCAATTAAAGTTTTCCAAAAATGTCGGATTTTTATCAGGATAATGTAAATATAACCAAAATAGTAAAAAACAACCATATAATACTTGACGCTATTTTGCTTATTAAATGGAAACGCACAAAACCACTGCCAGGACGTTTGATTGATGCGCTGCGATTTATCCTGAACAGAAGCAGATCCTGTATGCCAATGTTCATGATGGGAATACAAAATGGAGGTTCCGGAGAGGAAATCTGGCCTTTCAGGTCGTATACTTTTGGTCGTTGGATTTCTTTCTGAAAACAGATGTAAAGAATTTGGGGCTGTTGTAAGGGAAAGTCCAATTCAGACAGGGAAATGGATTTTAAACAGACAGGAAACACTGGCCGGTCATTAAAGCGTCTGTTTGAAATGCGTTGTTTCTGATCACAAGACACCCCGGTCTGGCCATGAAGCGAAATACCGAATGGAATCTTTCAAATAGAATCCCTGGAAAATGGGAAATATCGGATGAATCTTTGGATTTTAATACGGAAAATGACTGGAATTCGTATACAGCCGCACAGAGATGGTGAACATCATTGCCGCTCAATCTTGCACGATGGTAGAATGAAACCTGTTGCAGGAATCTTATCAAGATTTACAGTGTATTTTCAGAAAGAAAACCTGAAAACCTGCGTCCAAAAGAGGAGGATTTTATGAAGTATTCAGCTTTATCCTGTGCATTTCTTGTATCTGCCGCATTATTGAGCGGGTGCTCTTCCAGTTCTGGAACCAGTCAGGCGGCCAGTGACTCCAAAGCCAGCTCGACATCGAGTACGGCTGCCTCAAATCTGGCTGACAAAAAGACATTTACCGTTGGATTTGATGCGGAATTCCCACCCTATGGATATATGGATGAAAACGGTGAGTACACCGGTTTTGACCTGGAAATGGCTCAGGCTGTTGCCGATTTAGAGGGCTGGGAACTGGTCAAACAGCCAATTGACTGGGACAGCAAAGACATGGAACTGTCCAGCGGCTCGATTGACTGCATCTGGAATGGCTTTACAATGGATGGCCGTGAAGACGCATATACCTTCAGTGATCCATATATCGATAACTCGCAGGTATGGGTTGTTCCCGCTGATTCGGGCATCACTTCTCCTGCTGATCTGGCAGGCAAGATTGTTGGGGTTCAGAAAGATTCTTCGGCTCTGGCTGCCCTGGAATCCGATGAAAATGCTGATCTGACCAACAGCTTCGCAAAACTGACTCAGTATGGCGACTACAATACAGCCTTCATGGACCTGGAAGCAGGCGGTATTGATGCGCTGGCACTGGATGTTGGTGTGGCTGACTATCAGCTGAAAAACCGCGGCGATGGCTTCGTCAAACTCGACGATCTGCTCGCTTCGGAAAAATATGGTGTTGGTTTCTTAAAAGGCAATACCGAACTGAAAGATAAAGTTCAGGAAGATATCTACACTCTGTATGACGAAGGAAAAGTAACCGAACTGGCCGATAAATATGGTCTTGGCGACTTCCTTTGCATCGAAGAATATAAAAATTAAAAACTGACCGGCGTAAAGGTTAAACATGAATTTACAGACAACTTTGATTCAGTTGGGGCAGGGACTGTTTGTCTCGTTTGAGATTTTCGCACTGACGCTGATTTTCGCTTTGCCGCTTGGCATGGTGGTGGCGTTTGGCAGAATGTCGAGCAATAAAATCGTTTCTACTCTGACCAAAATTTACATTTCCATCATGCGTGGAACGCCATTGATGCTGCAGCTGATCGTGGTCTACTTCGGACCCTGGTACGTATTTCGGATGCGTATTTCCGACAACTACCGTTTTATCGCCGTCATCATCGCGTTCTCGCTCAACTATGCGGCCTATTTTGCGGAGATTTACCGCGGCGGCATCGAATCGATTCCAAAAGGGCAGTATGAAGCAGCCCAGGTGCTTGGCTACTCCAAATGGCAGACGTTCTGGCATATCATTCTGCCCCAGGTGATCAAACGGGTTCTGCCGGCGGTGACCAATGAGATCATTACCCTGGTCAAAGATACCTCTCTGGCTTTTGCGATTGCGCTGGCCGAGATGTTTACCGTGGCCAAACAGATCTCGGCAGCATCCAGTACGATCATTCCATTGATGATTGCTGGTCTGTACTACTACCTGTTCAATCTGATTGTTTCCTGGGCGATGGAACAGATTGAAAAGCATTATCGCTACTACAAGATTTAGAGGGACTGGGATATGAGCCAAGAAACATTGTTAGAAATCAAACACATGTCTAAAGCCTTTGGTGACAACCAGGTTCTCAAAGATATTTCGCTGACCGTAAACAAAGGGGAAGTGGTGGCCATCATTGGACCATCCGGATCCGGAAAATCAACGCTGCTGCGTTGTGCCACTTTGCTGGAGACGATGGATGGCGGATCGATGAAGTATTCTGGTCATCCAGTCTGCGCGGCAGCTGATGGCAAAGGCGGGGCCAGTCAGTATATTGAAAAAAATGAACTGAAAAAGATGCATAAGTATTTTGGCCTGGTCTTCCAGAACTTCAATCTGTTTCCGCACTATTCCGTGCTCAAAAATGTGGTCAATCCCGCGTTGATTAACAAAGTGGGAACTCCGCAGGAAATTGAAGCAACCGCCAAAAAACTGCTCGATCAGTTTGGTTTAAGCGAAAAATACGATGCGTATCCATGCGAATTGTCCGGCGGACAGCAGCAGCGGGTTTCCATTGCCCGTGCGCTGGCTTTAAAGCCTGGCATTCTGTTTCTGGATGAGCCAACATCTGCGCTTGATCCGGAACTGACCGCTGAAGTGCTTAAACTGCTCAAAGAACTGGCCAGAGAGCACATCACGATGATCATCGTCACCCACGAACTGGGATTTGCCCGCGAAGTGGCAGACCGTATTCTGTTTGTGGAAGGCGGTAACATTGTCGATCAGGGAACGCCTGAAGAGCTCTTTAACTCCAAAAATCAGCGCGTCCGTGACTTTATTGGCAAACTGTCCAGCCACTGATTGTAAGGATCACGGATGGATCGATCTCTATAGGAGATCATAGAGATCCATATTGATCGATGGATTCAGCGCTTCATCCATCAGACTGAAAATTGAATGGACATCGAAATCGCAGAGCAATCTGCGATTTTTCGTATTTTACAAGAAGAATCGACAGGGAAGCAGCGGGGCAGAGATAAGAAAACGACAAAAGACCGACAAGCAGGCAGGCAGGAGAGGACTAGATTTTTGAAGAGGTTACAGAAGACTGTTTCAGCTTTTGGAAGAATGAAGCTTGAATGGTCTGTAAAATGGAGGGACTGTAAGTGATCTTGCCTTCAAAGTGGATAAAATAGATACAGCAGGCAAAAACCGGGAGTTCATTTCATTCAGACTTCATGTTGGACTTTACTTCAGGTCTTATTTTCTGATTGCGTCTTTAGATTCGAGATCCCATCTGAAGCACATGTTTTTGCCGCGTTTTATCCGTATGAATTCTTTGTCACAAGGGGGACATAATTGATATGACTGTAACCAAAGCGGACCGCCGATGGCTGGAAAATCCCAGAACCGTTCAGGTCAACCGTCTTAAACCTACAAGCTCCATGCACCGAAGCCTTCCGGATACCCAAGCCAGCCAGTCGCTCGATGGCACATGGATGGTGCGGGCGAGTGAAAAACCAGTCTGGAACAGTGATGGATTACCAGGCTTTTTAAATAATGAATCGTTTGTGCCAATCCAGGTGCCTTCCGAACTTCAGCTCAATGGTTTCGGACAGATTCACTACACCAACATTGCCTATCCCTGGGATGGAAAAGAAGAAGTCGCCTATGGCAAAACGCCATCCGAAAATCTGCAGGCTGAATATGTTCTTGAATTTGATCTGGATCCCAGTCTGGAAAAAGATGACGTAAGACTGGTCTTTAAAGGGGTTGAAAGTGCGTTTTACGTTTGGCTCAATGGCCGCTTTGTCGGCTATTCGACCGACTCCTTTACACCGGCTTCGTTTGATGTCACGGATCTGGTCCGTGAAAAAGACAACCAGCTCGTTGTCCTCGTGTACCAGTTTTCTTCCGGTTCCTGGCTGGAAGATCAGGACTTCTTCCGCTTTTCCGGGATTTTCCGTTCTGTTGAATTACAGGGCCGCAAAAAAGTTCATCTGGAAGATCTGAAAGTCACCACAACAGTGGATCCTGAAAACCAGAAAGGCCGCATCCGCGTGCAGCTGCGCGATCAGGGTGCTGATCATTTTGAACTGACGCTCAAAGACCCGGATGGCGAAATTCTGCTGCGCCAGCAGACCGAACTGCGGGATGTATGTTTTGAACTCGACAAAGCCAGATTCTGGTCCGCCGAGAAACCAGATCTGTATACACTGGAAATCCGTCTGCTGGACAAAGAAGACGTTTTGCAGGAGATGGTTACCCAGAAAGTCGGCATCCGTCAGATTGAAATTGTCGACGGCATTGCCTATCTCAATGGCAAGCGTTTGATGCTGCATGGCGTCAACCGGCATGAGTTTTCACCAGCCAAAGGCCGGGCCATTGGCCGTGAGGAGATTCTCACGGATCTTCTGACAATGAAGCGAAACAATATCAATGCGGTGCGCACTTCTCATTATCCAAACCAGGAAGAATTTTATGACCTTTGCGATGAACTGGGTCTGTATGTTATGGATGAAGTCAACCTCGAAACGCATGGTACCTGGCAATGGAACGGTGTTGAAGATGGCAGTGATGCCCTGCCGGGAAACCGGATTGAATGGCGCGATGCTTTATTAGATCGGGCAGAGTCGATGTATGAGCGCGATAAAAACCACCCGTCTATTCTGTTCTGGTCTTTGGGCAATGAAAGCTGGTATGGCGATGATCTGCTGGAAGAAGCCGCCTGGCTGCGCCTGAAAGATCCAACCCGACCGCTCCATTACGAAAGCAGTTTCCGCTCGGCTGACTATGCCGGATGCTCCGATGTGTATTCCCGTATGTATGCCCAGGTGGATGAGCTCAAAGAAATTCTTGAAAACAATCCGGACAAACCGGTCATCCTTTGCGAATACATGCATGCGATGGGCAATTCCGTCGGCAGCATGTATCGCTATATTCAGCTCGAACAATATCCGCATTACCAGGGCGGCTTTATCTGGGACTACATCGATCAGGCCATCGCCTATACCAATGAAGACGGCCAGCAGGTGCTTGGCTACGGCGGCGACTTTAATGATCATCCAAACAACGGCAACTTCAGCGGTGATGGTCTGGTCTTTGCCAACCGCAGACCTTCGGCCAAAATGCAGGAAGTCAAAGCCCTGTATGCCCCAATCCGCATTGTTCCGGATGAACAGGGCGTTCAGATTTTGAATAACAATCTGTTTGTCGACACAAAAGGCTATCGCTTCGTCTATGAACAGCGCATTGAAAACGCAGTGATTTTAAGCGGGGAACTTGAAGTGGATCTGCAGCCGGGCGAATATCGTCATTTTGATATCGACTGGATCGATACTGACCAGGAAAGTGTCTGCACCGTCAGCGCCCTGCTTGCCAGCGAAACGGCCTATGGCCAGCCAGGAGACGAAGTCAGCTTTGGTCAGAATACATTAGGCAAAACGGAATACTATGCCTCGGTTCCAGATCTGATTCACCGCATTGAAGGAACCGAAAATATCGGCTATGAATTTGGAAAGTTCAAAGCCATGTTCAATGCACAGGGTCTGGTCTCCCTTCGGTATGATGGGCAGGAGTGGCTCAAATCCATTCCAAGACCCGTCTTTGCTCATGCCTACACCGACAATGAAATCGGTTATGGCTTTGATCAGACCAGCTCGTACTGGTATGCGGCTTCTCTGTTTGCGAAAGTGACGGACTTCAAAGAACACTTTGATGAAAAAGGCATGTTTGCCACCCTGACCTATCGCTATCAGCTGCCCTATCCATGTCCAAGCGGCACGGGCTGCACCCTGACTTACTCCATTGCCGCGCCGGGAACGATTGGTGTCGATCTGTCGATGGATCCATGTCGTCTGCTGCCGGACCTGCCCGTCTTTGGCCTTCAGTTTGAACTGCCAAGAAAGTGCGACCGATTCATTTACTATGGCAATGGTCCACAGGAAAACTACATCGACCGTCAGGAAGGGGCAAAACTGGGTGTCTTCTCCTCTACCGCGCAACAGGATGTTCAGCCGTATCTGCGCCCGCAGGAAACCGGCAACCGCACCGAAATGCGCTGGTTAGAGCTGTTCAATCCAAAAGGACAGTGCATGCGTTTTTCCAAAGTCGGCAAGCCATTTGAAGCGTCCGTTCTGCCGTATTCGTTCGAGGCTTTACAGAAAGCCAATCACCAGGAAGAACTTGGACCGGTTACGGGTACGTTTGTGCGCATTGCTTCGCAGCATATGGGAGTCGGTGGTGTGGATTCCTGGGGAACGCCCGTCGATCCATCTGATTGCCTGCATGCGGGAAACAGCCGGCAGATCGCCTTCTTTATGACCTTCCCGTCGATGCCATTTCCAAAAGGGGAAGATGTAGCCAGTCCGGAAATGGAACCTGTTGAAAGCTATGATCTTGAAGAAGAACTCGAAGAGATGGAAGCCGCAGCATTGGTTGTTGAAAGTGTCGAAGAAGTGATCAGTGAATTTGATCTGCCAGAGGCTGCTTCCACTACCGCCAAATCTTCGGAAGATGAGAAACCAGAGTCTGAAGGGCAGAAAACTGAAAGCCTGCCTGCCGATCAGGCCGATTTGATACGAAATGATGAAACACCGGCTGAAGAGTCTTCCAGTGCCCCATTAAAACGATCTCTTCGGACGCCAGAGGATTTAAAAACAGAACCAGACAACGAAATCCATTCGGCCTTTTCCGATGATGTCTATTGCGACCTGCCAGAGCAGTCTGAGGATGGAAAATCGGAAGAAGCATCCGCGGATAGAAAAACGGAAGAGGCAAAAGATGAAACTGAGCAGGAAGCAGACGCTCCTGAATCCGATGCCCGTCCTGAAGATTTATGAAGGACACTTCAGACTGTTGTCATCTCGTTAGGTCTGCTTTTGAGTTTACTTCGCATATTGAAAAGAAAAAGGTGAGCGCAAAAGCGGCCGGATCTTAGTGTGAATCCGATCAGCGGGAATTCAATCCGCCTGAATTCATCCACATCAATCCAATCAAAAACCCGAACCACAATGGGCGTCGTTACACAAACTTTGTGTAAGACTCTTTAATGGTTCGGGTTTTTCGTCTGGGAAAATCAGGGCTTCGTATGATTTGCGCATGGAAAAACGAATCGCCTGGATTTTCCAAAGAAATGATAAGATCGGTTTAAAAAAGTATAGATACAATCTAAATGGATTTACATTTCAGTCATGAACCGGTAAAGAATTTCCTGATGGAATGGTTTGCCCGCACGAAGAATGGCATCAGGATGTTCCTGGTTATGGATGGAATCCGGAACAAACTGCGGTTCGATGGCAATACCATAGTGTGGACCATAGACTACGCCGTTGCGGCCGGTTTCCGCTTCGAGATAGTTGGCGGAGTAAACCTGAACGCCTGGGAAGGTAGTTTCAACTTCAACAGTGCGTCCGGAAACTGGATCACTTAAACGCAGAGCTGGTTTTGATTCTTCCAGGACGAAGTGGTGATCAATGCCATTGCCATACTGAATCTGTTCATCACTGAAATCAAATGCATCTTTTACTGGATGGGCAGTCCGGAAATCAAGAGGTGTACCGGCTACTTCTCTAAACTGACCGAGGGCTAAAACGCGATCATCGACCAGGCCATGACGCTCGGATGCAACCTGAAGCAGATGATTGGCAGCATCGGCCGTCTGGTTGAGGTTGAAGTAGGTATGGTGAGTCAGAGCACAAAGGGTATCCTGATCACTGATGGCATCGTAAATGATGTTGAGCTCATTGCCTTCTAAACGCAGAGTGCAGGTCAGATCCAGATTGCCAGGATAGCCTTCTTCCATATCTTTAGAGTGATAGGTAAAGACCAGATCATCGCCTTCAATGCGGGAATCAAAGTTTTTGTAGGAAAAGCCTTCAATGCCGCCATGTAAGGAGTTTGGACCATTGGTCACAGCCAGATCGTAATTTTTGCCATTGAGGGTGAATTTTCCTTTGGCAATGCGGTTGGCGGTGCGGCCGACCAGCGCACCAAAGTAGGTGCCGCTCTTTTTCTGATAGTCGTCAACAGTGGGGTAGCCTAAAATGACGTTTTCCTCGGTGCCATCGGCATCTTTCATGTCAATTTCCATCAGCGTCACACCGTAGCTGGAAACAATCACTTTGAGCTGATCGTTTTCCATTTCATACGTGCAGATCCCATCTGGACGTTTTTCTAATAATCGAATCATGATTGGAGTTTCCTTTCTTAACCTTCTCAGTCAAAGGTCAATCCGCTCTGAAAGCGGTTCATCCTGTTTTCTATTGTAGCTGGTTTAGGGAAAATCGACATATCACTTTTTGAATTCACGATACTGGTTTGACTATTTCACATTTTCTCGCCAGTGGCTTTCAAGAAATCCACACGATTTCAAAAGGAGCAGGACCCGCAGCGGGAAAAAAGAGCGAAGAAACAGGAAGATTTGTAAAGATTCGAAAAGAAGCCAGCAAAATAGTCTGAAATGACCGAAATGACAGAGAGAGGAAAAGTCCCAAATTCAGGGCGAAATCCGATGAATCAAGTGAAAAAGCGGATATTCTGAAGCAGAAGAGACGATTTGAAGCATTCAGATTCTGGTACAGCCCTTTCATTTAGAATGGGCATCAATTGTGGGCAGTCGCCGGAATTTGTATTCATCTGGAAGTTTTTTATAATGAGGTGATGGAGGAAAAGTCTCATGTTGATCTTAGCACTTGATACATTTGAAGATCTTGAGCCTGTACTTGAAAGCCAGCCTGATGCCGTCGTCATCGGGCTTGATCCACTTTCGGCAAGAAGCCGGGCGATTGCCAGACTGGATCAGCTGCCTGAATTGGTTGAATTCTTTCATGACCACAATATTCAGGTTCTGATCAATGCCCAGGCCATGGTCGAAGAGAAACTTTACCCTGAAATTCAGACCACCTTCTTTGCGGCCCTTGATGCCGGTGTTGATGGTTTTTATATTGCGGATGACGGCTATATCACAATGGCCGATGAATACGAACAGAAAACCGGAAAGCCGGTCAGAGACAAACTGATCATTCAGCCGGAAACGCTGATTTGTTCTGGGGAAGATGCCAGTTTCTATCTGGATCTGGGTCTGCAGGCTGCCAGTCTTGGCCATGAACTCTCACTGGGGGAAATGGTCGACGCGGCTCATGTCTGCACAAGACCGGATGGCATTGAGGTTCTGATTGCGGGGCTTTATACCTGGATGGAAAGCCGTCGGCCGCTCATTGAAAACTATCTGCGCTATATTGAACGATCAGATCGGTTTGAAGAAGGCCGGATCTATACCATTCAGGAACAGCTGCGCGAAGCCAGACTGCCAATCTGGCAGGACGAAAAGGGAACGCATGTTCTGGCCGATCAGCCATTACAGGCGGGGGCCCACCTGCTTGATCTGCAGAAAGCCGGCATTGGTCGTTTTCGAATTGATGCCTTCTTAAAGGGCAATGCCTGGGGCGCAAACCAGCTGAAAAAATACCAGGCGTTGATGGAGCATCCTGAGCTGGCTGAATCCTTTGACATTGAGCCAACGATCTTTGTTGCCCCTTCGTGGATTCGAAAGGAGAAAGAAAATGGCCGCCATTGAATTGTTAGCCCCAGCCGGCAATCTTGAAAAGGCAAAAACCGCAATTCGCTATGGGGCAGATGCGGTTTATATTGGAGGACAGCAGTTTTCTCTGCGCTCCCGGGCCTCGAATTTCAATCTCGACCAGATTGCCGAACTTTGCCAGTTTGCCCATGAACATGGCTCAGCCGTTCATGTCACGGTCAATATCATTCCACACCCGGATGATTTCAATGGCCTGGAAGAGTATCTCGATGCGCTGGATGAAGCGGGAATTGATGCCATCATCAGTGCTTCGCCGGCCATTATTTCCAGAGCATTGAAGATGGAAGACCGTCATTTTGAAGTCCATGTCTCCACACAGCGCTCGATCCTCAACGAAAAGGCTGTTCAGTTCTGGAAAAATCTTGGCGTCGACCGGGTAGTTCTCGGTCGTGAGACGCCGATGGAAGCCATTGAAGAAATCTGTTCCAAAAAGATCGTTCCGATTGAAGCCTTTATCCATGGCGGGATGTGCATTTCTTTTTCCGGCCGGTGTGTGCTCTCGAACCACATGACCAACCGGGATGCCAACCGCGGGGGATGCGCGCAAAGCTGCCGCTGGAAATATACGCTTTATGATGGCGATGAGGCCATCAGTGATCCGGATACGATGTTTTCGATGTCCAGCCGTGATCTGCAGGCAGCTGACCAGATTGAAAAGATGATTCACGCCGGTGTGGCCAGCCTGAAAATTGAAGGCCGCATGAAATCGGATTATTACCTTGCGGTAGTGGTTGGCGCCTATCGCCGGCTGATTGATGAAATCGAAAAGAATGGCACCGTATCTGACGAATTCGTTGCGAAGATTGTCAGAGAACTGAATCGGGCAGAAAACAGACCAACCGGACCAGGCTTTTATCATGGGCTGCCCGATGAAAACGTGCAGCTGTACCGCAAGCATGATGAAACCGTGACCCAGGAATATATTGGTCTGGTTCTTGAGCCTGATAAACCGGGCTATCTGAAAGTTCAGGTCAAAAACCATTTTGCCACCAATACGCCGGCCGAACTGTTTGGTCCGGGCATTGCCCCTTACCCCTATACCATTACCGAAATTCTCGACCAGGAAGGAAATGTTCTGGAGGTCTGCAACCATCCAATGGACATTGTCTACCTGAAATGGGAAGGCCCTTCCATTGCGGGCTCGATGATCCGGAAACAGCGAATTTAAGCCTGTTTTGGCATCTTTGTGCATAAAGATGAGGCAATTTCGGTAAAAAACAATACACTGTTATCACATCAAGGCAGAAAGACAGGATACAACAGAAAGGAAATCTGCCGTTAAACATCCTGAAACCAAATAACTCTATGAAACTTTCTAACAGCTTTTTTTATACTCTGCGTGAAAACGCAAAAGATGAAGATTCCGTTTCCAGCAACCTGCTTGTCCGCGCTGGAATGATCAAAAAACTGTCCAACGGTATTTATATGATTATGCCAATGGGCAAACGCGTCCTGGCCAACATTGAACATGTTGTTCGCGACGAAATGGACAAACACGGCGCTCAGGAGCTGCTCATGCCAGCCCTGATTCCAGAGGACGTTTATGTATCTTCCGGAAGACGTGAATCCTTTGGATCCAACATGTTTGCGCTCAAAGACCGTTACGATAAGAAATACGTTCTCGGTCCAACCCATGAAGAACTGTTTGCGATGGCTGCAGCCATGGATGGTAAATCCTGGAAAGACTTCCCTTATAATCTCTACCAGATTCAGACCAAATACCGTGATGAAACCAGACCTCGTTACGGCCTGATCCGTGTGCGCGAATTCATCATGAAAGACGCCTACACCTTTGATAAAGATGAAGCCGGCCTGGATGTGGCTTACATGAATATGTACGATGCCTACAACAAGATCTTTGACCGCTTAGGCTTAACCTACAAAATCGTCAAAGCCGACACTGGTCTGATGGGTGGTCTGCTTTCCGAAGAATATCAGGCGATTTCTTCCATTGGTGAAGATATTGTCGTTGGCTGTGACAGCTGCGATTTTTCCAGCAACGAAGAAATCACTGAAGTTGTTGACACTCTTGAAGATGACAACAGCCCTGAACTCGAAATGGAAAAAATCTACACTCCAAATGCCGGAACCATCGAAGAAGTCAGCGCTTTTTTAGGCAAAGAGCCTTCTGATTTCGTGAAGACTCTGATCTATAACGCGGATGGAAAACTCGTTGCCTTTGTTCTGCCAGGTGATCGTGAACTGAACGAAACCAAAGCCGGCAAACTGCTCAATGCCATTGAACTCAATCTGGCTACTCCAGAAGAAGTCAAAGAAGCAACGGGTGCCCGCATTGGTTTTGCCGGCCCTGTTGGACTTAACCTGCCGGTTTATATGGACCGTCAGGTGGCACACAAGAAAAACTTCATCGTTGGTGCCAACGAAGATGACCACCATCTTAAAAACGTCAACCTCAAAGACTTCAAACCAGAAGCTGTTGCAGATCTGACTATGGTTCGTGAAGGGGATCTCTGTCCAAAATGCGGCGGACATCTGACCTTTGAACATGGTATTGAAGTCGGCAACCTGTTTAAACTGGGAACCAAATACTCCAAAGCCATGGATCTGATGTACTCTGACCAGAACAACCAGCTCCAGCCAGTCTGGATGGGCAGCTACGGCATCGGTCTGGAACGCTGCATGGCTGCTGTTGCGGATCAGCATCATGATGATTTCGGTCTGATCTGGCCAGATAACCTGGCTCCATTCCGTGTGGCAATTGTTATCGTTTCCATGAAAGATGCCAAACAGGTAGAAGAAGCGCAGAAACTTTACGATTATGCGACTTCCAAAGGCTATGAAGTTCTGCTCGATGACCGTACGGATCGTGCTGGTGTCAAGTTCAAGGATATGGAACTGATTGGTATTCCACACCGTATCACTCTGGGTAAAGGTGTAGCCAACGGCAAAGCTGAATACGTGCGTCGTGAAGACGGTGTAAAAACAGAAATCGCTCTGGAAGATCTGCCAGCGCTGCTCGACGAACTTTACGCCAAGTAGACTGATTTTCCAAAAAGTTAATTGATTGAAATTCCGCTTACAGAAAGATTTTGCGTTTTTTGAAAAAAGCAGACATTCTGACTTCTTTTCTTGAGGAACACGACAAAATCATCGGAAAAGCGGAATCCATTGCGCAACTTTTTCACAGATAATATGTTATTTTAAGTGCCTGCTACCCGGGCACTTTTTTTGTGTGAGATTTCGTGTAAATTGGATTACAGGTTTTTTATCCGGGTAAAAATTTGACCTGGATTGGGAGTAAAGGCGTCTTCTTGCGATGTTTATTAAATCGCGTCAAAAAATGCGAAAAATAGGATGATCATATCGAAAAATGTAGATTTGTGCACTCTTATAATGCCTTTTTGTAGACGAACCGATCCTTTTCGTGGAAACTGTTAGTCAGGAGGGTAACCATGAATAAAAAAGACGAGCTGGTTGCCAATATTCAGCTTTTAAAAGATTTAAACATGAAGCCAAACATTTCTGAACTTGCCAGAGCTTACGATCTCGACCGCAGAACGGTGAAAAAGTATTTTGAGGCTGGTGAAGTCCCAGCAAGAAAAAAGAAAAAAGAGTTCAGCAAATGGGACCAGTATGAAGAGTCCATTGAAAAAATGCTGCAGGTGCCTGGTATCTCTATCCGTGCCATTCATCGTCATTTTCTTCAGACTATGGGAGAAGATAAAGTCCCAGGAACATACGAAAGTCTTAAAGCCTTTGTAAAAAAGAAGGGATTCAAAAAGACATCAGACTGATTCGAAGCTGATGTTCAAATCCGTCATGTTTGTCCGCCTCAAAACGCGGGCTTTTTTTCTGCCTTCTTTTCGCTTTCCTGATCGTTTTCATCCATCTTTTCTGTTCGTTGGGATTTGGTTTCTGTTCGTCTGTCCTGCAGCCTCTTTTCGCCTGGATTGTGTCGCAAAAGAGAACCGTCAGACCAGTTTGGGTAAGGCTTCACAAGAAAACTTCGAGTGGATGAGTGGGCGAGTGGATAGGTGAGCAGGCATAAATGAAAAAAGGCATGAGCAAATCGTGGGATTTACTCATGCCAGATTTTGAATGGAGAGGGAGCAGGCCGGTCATCAGATTTCGGCCTTTTTACTTTTCGTCTAATTTGTTACCAGTTTTTATCAGTGTATCTATTGCCCGTTCCGTTCTGACTAGTTTTCGTCGAAGTACTCTTCTTCAAAGTCGCCGCCCTGGTTGGTCGGGCCGGTATCTTCCACCTCATTGGTGTTGTCAGAACCATTGGAAGATGGAGCGGGGATTTTGCTTTCAGATTTGTCAGCGGCCTGATCGCCTGCATTGTCAGAAGCGGCACTGTCCGTATCTTTGTTTTCTTTGCTTCCATAAGCGCTCGAGCGGGCGTTATTGATATAGGACTGAATATTTTCTTCAATCAGTCCAAAATTGACGTCACCGGCCTGTAAAAGCGCATTATTGAAGGACACGGGATCATAAATCTCACCAAGAGATTCTTTGGCGATGTCCTGCAGCTGCAGAATTTTCAGGCATCCATAGTAGTAGCCAAAGAAGACACCTGGATTTTCCGCAAGCTGGTTATAGATGGCTTCACTGCCTTTGCCCCAGACATTTTCAAATTCATCCAGAGAGTAATCATCATAGTTGATCTGAATGTCCATCAACAGCACGGAGTAGTTGGAATACTGATCGGTCAGTTCCCACACGCGGGCCGTGTCTTCATCGATGCCGGTCCATGGAATGGTCTGATAGGCTGCATACGTTGCGTAGCCTTCCTGCATGCCAAATGAACTTAAGAAGTACTGAATTGGATGCTTGAAGTGGTCACGGTTGTATTGCGCCTGGTACATATGTCCTGGAATGCCTTCATGGGCAAATGTGTCATAGAGCGTCAGACTGGATGGATCGCTTCCGTAGTCACGGGCATTGTAGCGGATTTCGTATGGACGTTTGGAGTCAATTGGCTGAATGACAAAGTAGGCCATGACGCCGTTTTTGGACTGTTCAGGAGAGAGTTCCTTGATTTCATAGTCCATGGTTTTGACAATCGGGAATTCAGCCGGATAGCGCTCTTCCAAAAATGGCATGATTTCACTGACACTGGTGAACCGGGTTTCCGGCTCTTCAACCATAGCGGCTTCTGCGTTCGTGCGAAGAATCGAACGATATTCCGTGACTGCATCATCCATGGCAGTCCGGATTTCTTCTTTCATGACTTCAATGTCATCACTCGATCCGGCATAAGACTGTAAAACGTACTCATACGCTTCACGACCATTTTTATAGGATGCCATGCCCTTGACTGTTCCATTTTTGTCTTTGAGGCCATTGAGACCATCAATAATCGTCTGGAAGGAAGGGAAGAAGGACTGCTGCAGAGCATCGCGGATCTGCTGCTTATATGTTTCGGATTTTTCACTGTCCAGCCCGAGCGCATCGACTTCAGCCATCAGTTCGCTGGTGACTGGCGAATCATCTTTGGAGTTGACGATGGACTGGCATGTAGCCACAACAGTACCCAGATCAATCGCAAATGTTTTGGCTTCGGCCTGCTTGCTGGAATAGTCCAGAGCTTCTTTCACGTAGCGGGGAACATCGTTGATTAAAGCAATTAACGGTTCAACATCCTCTTCGGTATACAGCTGGAATTCAGAGAACGTATCCGTTAAAGACGCCTGGACACCCGAAATTTCAGACCAGATCGAGCCGAGGTATTCAAACTTTTCATCGGACATATTCACAGTCAGATTCAGCTCCCAGATCAGCTGTTCACGGATCTGCTTGTTGGTGGCATTCAGATTGGTATCTTCAAAGCTTTCCAGAATCGACAGCGCCTTCTTTTCAAAGGCAAGTTCTTCAGGATCTGGGGTAAAAGTTCCCAGCGTGATCTTGCATTTGTCCAGATCGATACCGTAGTTTTCCGGATGCTCAAAGTAGCGGTGAGTGAGCAGATAACTGCTTTCGCACAGTTTCACGACATACTGATCGAGGAAGTTTTCAAATTCGGTGTTGGAAACTGCCGTGGTCTCATAAGAGACAGACTCGCTTGTCGTGGTATTGGATTGACTGCTTGACGAGGCGGAAGGCTGGGCGCATCCAGCCGCAAGCAGAGAACTTAAAAAGACCAGCAGCAGCCGGTTCTTGTATTTTTTGGCTTGGCTTTTCATAAGACTCCTTTATTGAGAGAAGACTGGTCCGATTTTTGCCTGTGGTATTCAAGAAGATCAACAAGAAAAAGCGGGGTCCAGAAAGAAAGGCAGAAAACCGCCTGGTTCCTTGAAAGACAAAGTCAGCCCATCAAAGATAAGGAAGGGGATCTGCAGGTTGTTCCTATCATATCAAATCCGGATTTGAACAATCGCCTGAGGACTGAAGGTTTCGAAAAATTTTCAAAGAACTTTAGAATTGCCCGCCGTCTGTCGAAATCTGCACAGTTGTAACAGGCTATTTTCATTTTTCGCTGGATTCCCCCTTTTCAGTGCGTCCTGTTTGAAGAATGCATCCATCAGGAAAACAGATAGAGCAAGAGAGAATACTCATCCAAAGGGCATCCAAACTCAAAGAACGGTCCGGTCGGAAGGAGATCCAGATCAGGAGCGGGCGCCGGCAGAAAATAAGCGGACAAAGAGGGGGCGGACCATCCGCATATCATGTCGCAAAGAATACGCAGCTTCAAAAAAGAAAAAAGGTCCAGAAAGGCTTGAAGTAAAGCCATATGGACCCTTGATGATTTTATTTGTACAAAATGGATGCGTAGGAACGAATCGCAATCAATAACAATTTCTGTTTCCAGCATACGCCGGGCCAGGACGAAGAAAGTCAGGCCAGAACAGGCAGAAAATGATAAACGCTGGAAACGATGTGGGTAGTCATGCAGGCAGTTTATGATGCGCCCGGTTTGCTGCTGTTTTCAGGAATGCACAAATGGTGCACCCTTATGGAATTCAAAGAAAATGCAGTTTGCAGAATTTGAATCAGGAAAACAGGGAAGTCAACCAGATGAAGATCTGGCAGGCCAGTCCGCCTGCAAGGAAGATTAAGGCGCCTTCTCTGAAAGATAAAGTATCCGTGTCTACTTTGTGCTGAAAATCATCACAGTAGTCGAAGAATTTGTCTTCCAGAATCTCTCCACGCTCTGACAGCCATTCTCTGGCTGAGATTGTGTCGTTGTGGCGGCTGTTGTGCGAAACGGTTGTTGTTTTCGTCATACTTCAATTTCTCCTTTCGCCATATGATGGTCATTCGAGGCTTTTGGTACAAGAACTGTACCATCGATTCGCAAAGCGCGCAATATGAACGCAAAATCTTTTTAGAATTACAGATTGATGTGCATGTTTGAATCGTTCCCGAAAAGAGTGGGTACTGAATCGATATTGTTTGAGCGATGTTCAAAATCCGTTCCCTGAAAATTTCGGTGGATCAACAGAAAAATGTGGAAATGATACGTCTGAAAACAGGAACGAATTCAGGGAATGTGGAAAAATATGGATACCTCAATTCTAGACCATGAAGAAAAAATAAAGAGTGGAATGACTGAAACAACCAACAAAACGGGAAAACTGGCCAACGAGGACTTTTTAGAGCCCTTTAATGAGGACTGAATGAAAAATGCGGGCGCTTACACAAAAAGGGAAGTGACTATTCTTTAAAATGCGACGGTGAAAAGGCAGAATGAGAGCGGATAAATGGTCATGATATGCATACATTTGTTCATGATTCATGTTCGCTAAATTTACAACCTTGGAAAAGTAATATATGATGCACCTGTTCTTAACCGTTCTGCTGCTTCAGGGATAAGCACTCAAAACCCGCAATTTATCAGAGAGTTATCTTTGACAGAGACTCACTTTGGCGCGAAAGTTTGGAGTGAAAAGATCTTCTGACCTTGAAGAGATTGAATAAGAACAGAAATATGCAGATTCATTGAGGAAAGGATATCTATGTTAAAGAAAATCAGTATTGCCAACGGTCAGGTCGTTCTGAATTACAACCGTGCCTATCCGAAAAACCGTGAAGTCCTCTTAAAGAGCCGGACGTTTGAAAAGTTCATCACATACTTTGTCCGGATCCAGAAAGAAACCTACCCGAAGATTTATAACTATCTGACTCAGGATGGAAAACTGGAGCCAGAAGCTGCAGCCCATGAGCTGGTCTCTTTCCTGAGACAGCTTGTTGTCTTTGATTATGACGAACTGGCAGATAACCCACTTGAACGTGACCGCCAGACTTTACTGACTGTCATTGAAGAGATTTATCATGGCTGGCGTTCGCTGAAACGTTTTGGTTTCATGAATTCTTCCAATGATCCTGATTTTGGTATCAACACTCTGGTTCGCCGTGACTCGGACCTCAACGATCTGATCTTACGGACGTATCGTATGTATGAAGAAAAGATCATGGGTCGTCCAAACCTGGTTTACCGTCAGGTTCAGGCCGGAACCAATGCCTGCTTCTCCGTTCATCAGGTGAAAAACTTCTATTCTGAAGATTATCTGCAGCTGCGTTACGTTCCAATGATCGATACCGTAATGCTTCGTACTCCAATGATTCTTCACCCAGGTTCTTCCAAACGTACCGGTATGTTTACCGAAACCAAGGAAAACCCAATGGATAATCTGTACATCAATCCAGACTCCTGGTTCTGCCTGCCTTTAAAAGTCGGCAAACTGTTATGCCTGGTTTACTTCAACGTGAAGTACATCTCCCTGGCTCTGTCCATGGTCAACCTGTTTGAGCTGGCTACGGTTGAAGAATCCGAAATGAAACCAGATCTGATCATGATCTACGGTAACGAAGATGGTCTGAACGAAACCAAGTACTACCACGATAAAGAAAACAACATCTGGGTTGGCCGCATTTCCGATCATCCAAGAATGGAATACTTCGGCTACCTCAAGAAAATGGCCTTAACTTTACACAACCTGGCTATGATGGAAAACGGCTGGCTGCCAATCCATGGTGCCATGGTCAACATTGTCCTCAACGATGGACGTTCCAAAGGCCTGATCTTAATGGGTGACTCTGGTGCCGGTAAATCCGAATCCATTGAAGCTCTGAAGATGGTGGGTAAAGATCTGATCCGTGACGTTCAGGTTGTCTTTGATGATATGGGTACTATCCATGTTGAAGATGGTGTTCCTTATGGTCAGGGAACTGAAACAGGTGCCTTCATCCGTCTGGATGACCTGGATCCAGGAACTCCCTACAAAGATATGGACCGTTCGGTCTTCTTTGCGCCTGAAAATCCAAATGCACGCATGGTTGTTCCAGCATCCAGCTATCAGTTCATTACAGAAAACCATCCAATTGATCTGTTCTGCTATGCCAACAACTACACCGACTCCAAGGGTATGAAGAAACTGCCAATTGAAGAGTTCAAGGCTACCTGCAAAGCCGGTACCCGTATGGCTTTAGGCACAACCCAGGAAAAAGGTCTGTCCAAGACTTACTTTGCCAACCCATTTGGCCCGATGCAGGAACAGGAACTGTGCGATCCACTGATCGATAAGGTCATGGCCAACCTCGAAGAAAACGGCATCTACTTAGGTGAAGTGTATACACACCTTGGCTTTGATAAGAGCAACCGTGCCGGCATTGAAGATGCTGCCCGCGAACTGTTAAGCTTCTTAATCAACGAAAGCGAAGACGGTGAACCAATTGTTGCCGATGAAGCCAAAGCCATTCTGCGCGAAAATGCGCAGAAAGAGGCGGAAGAGCTGATTTCTGATCAGGAAAACAACTAATCGCACGGCTCACTGAAAAGATATCTTGGGAAAAATTCATTTCCAGCTACAATAGAACTAGAAACAAGACAGGATCGAAAGCTTGCTTTCGGTCCTGTCTTTGATTGGAGAATCATTCCAGAAAGGAAATTTCTATGAGCCAATATTCCATGGATCATCTTCCACCCATTCCACCTGAAGAGCCATCTGTCCAGCAGACCTTCGAACCCAGTCAGTCGTATCTGACCCTAGCATTCCTGCAGATGGGCCTCGGTCTTGTCATCACGGCGGCAACCGCTTTTGCCTTTTTGATCTTGGGCGGCACAAATTACCTGATGGCCCATCCAATGATCAGTCTGATGCTGCTTGTAGCCCAGCTTGGCATTGCGATGGCCTTTGGCATCCAGATGCAAAAAGCAAGTGCTGCCACATTGCGGACGATGTTTTTTGCCTATGCGGTCTTAACCGGCGTTACATTCAGCTCTTTAGGCGTGGTGTACACAGGATCCACTTTGTTCTACGCATTTCTGATCAGTGCTGTGTTCTACTTCTGCCTGGCTTTTGTGGGGCTGACCACGAAGCGCAATCTCAACAGTCTGGGTCTGATCTGCCTGGTCGGCCTGCTTGTGCTGCTGATCTCTTCGCTTGTCCTGGCTTTATTTGGGGCACCGATGAGCATCATTCTGTATTCGTCCATCGGTCTGATTCTGTTTACCGGCATTACATGCTGGGACGTTCAGCGTATGAAAACCATCATGGCGCAGGTTGAAAGTGATGAACCAACCAGACAGAAATGGACTGTGTATTTTGCACTGGAGCTCTACCTGGATTTCATCAACATTTTCCTGTATGTACTCCGCCTGTTTGCGGCCGGATCCGGTTCGAACAGCCGTCGCTAACCCATAAGAAACCAAGTCAGTTTGAAATTGATCTGTTGGTTCTTCTTCTATAATGAAGACGATCCGACAGATCTTTTTTCATGCTGAAAGCTGAGGAAATTCATCCTGGAAATACAGATATCTCATCTTTATATCTTGTGTTGGTTTCTTACCCTTTGCTTCTTGCCTGTACTTCTTGATTTGAAGAAGGCTTTGAAAAGCGCAAGACTGAAGTAAAGCACAAGAGGTCTGGAAGACAATCCAGGTTTTGTTTTAAGATCTGTCGCAAAACCCGTAGAAAGGGGATTTTTCTATGTATCCAACTCCATCTTTTCGTCATTCCATGAGCAAAGCGGCAAAGCTGGCTCTTTCTTCACTTCTGGTTCTTACACCCATGATGGGTCTGGCTGGCTGTTCGAGCAATGTGAGCAGTGAGGTCTCCAGCAATGAAAAAGCATTTGATTTTAGTGATTCGCAGACCTTGTTAATGGCGATCTGGGAAAAAGAAAATGATGAAGACAAACCCATGATTATTGGCGGCGTCGGTGAAAATGTCAGTGAAACGGAACCGCTGGCTCTGGATCTGAGTGCTGAAGATCAGCTGCGTGCTGCACTGGTCGTTCCAGAATCCTTGATCAAAGATAGTGTGGATGGTGCATCTGTGATGAATGGCATGATGGCCAACTCGTTTACGGCCTCTGCCTGGCAGCTCAAAGAGGGTGTAGACACCAAAGCATTACTCGATGAGATCAAGCAGGGGCTGCTCGATAACCATTGGCTGTGCACCTTCCCGGATGAATACGATCTGTTCTTGCAGGACAACTTCCTGATTGTCAGCTTCGGTCAGACCGGCCAGATTGAACCATTCGTCAAAGCCGTTGAAGAAGTCATGACCAACGCCGAAATGGTTTCCGGAAAATTTGAAGAATAAGACGATTTTCGAAAAAACGAATCTGATCGTTCAAGGACATCTCTGGATTTCGATCCGGGATGTCCTTTTTTGCGTAGCACTTACCAATGATTAGGCTGTGACCTCCTTGAATGGCTGCGTCAGGGTGCCTTTCCTGTTTCTTTGAACGTTCTGTTCAAACTGCTTCTGGTTGTGATCTGGTTTAGATAACCTTTTGGGCAAGGCAGAGCGGACTTTTCGTTTTTCAGGTAAGTTCAAAGTATGGAATTCAGTTCAATTGTCTTTCTGATCTGGTTTTTACCTCTTTGTTCGCTGTGCTATTTTGCGGCTCCCAGATCATGGAAAAATTTTGTCTTGCTTGGTTTCAGTCTGCTTTTTTATGGCTGGTCGCGTCCGGAATGGCTGCTTCTGATTGGATTTGAGTGTCTGGTTGGCTATGGGTGCGGATTGTGGATGGAAAAGCTTGCCGGCAGAAAACGTCAGCTTGTCCTGATTTTTGGTGTGGTCATCATATGCGCTCTGCTTTTCTGGTTTAAGTATTTCAACTTCTTTGCGGCAATAGCTGGAGAGATTTTTAACGTGGATCTGATGGTCAAAACCATCATTCTTCCCATTGGGATCAGCTTTTATACCTTCCAGATTCTTTCCTATCTGGCCGATGTCTATACAGGCAGAAGTCCGGTTCAGAAGTCGCTGCTTCGTTTCTGTTTATACGTCTGCATGTTTTTCCAGCTCATCGCCGGACCGATTGTGCGCTACAGCGAAATCGAAGGACAGCTCGATTACAGACATCGTCATCTTTCCTGGCAGAAAACCCAGAAAGGGGCTTCTAAGTTTGTCTGCGGGCTGGCGAAAAAGGTATTGATTGCCAATCAGCTTTCCAGTCTGAGTGTCTTCTTTCGAAGTGTCAGTACGCCTTCGGTTCTGTTTTACTGGCTCAATGGACTGGCAGTGACCCTGTTTATTTACTATGACTTTTCAGGCTATTCGGATATGGCCATTGGTTTAGGACAGATGATGGGCTTTCGGCTGCCGGAAAACTTTGACTATCCATTTCTGGAAGGAAGCTTCACCGATTTCTGGAGACACTGGCATATGACCTTAACCCGGTGGTTTCGTGATTATGTCTACATTCCACTAGGTGGAAACCGGAAGGGAAAAGCCAGACAGATTTTCAATCTGTTTGTGGTCTGGCTTTTAACGGGTCTCTGGCATGGTGCGGCCTGGAATTTTGTGTTCTGGGGCCTGCTGTTCTTTGTTTTATTGACGCTGGAAAAATTCGTGATTCCCGTTTCATGGCAGAACACCTGGTGGTATCGGCTGATTTTTCTTTGCGGGATCCTTCTTTCCTTTGTTCTTTTCTATGATGATTCGCTGGCACAGTTTCAGTCCGATCTGCAGGCGATGTTTGGACTTAGCGGGCTGCCTCTTACCAATGGCATAACGATTTATACGCTGCTTTCCAATCTGATCCTTTTCATCGTGGCGATCGCGGGTTGTTTTCCGGTCTGGAAGAGAAAATATCATCAGCTGATCAATCGATCGCAGACTGGCTGGATGGAGCCGACAGGCATGGTTCTGATTTTGATTCTCTGTATTGCCTGGCTGGCGGCGGGAACGTTTAATCCGTTTCTGTATTTCCGCTTCTAAGTCCAGACGATGCATCAAAGGCGAATCATGAACGAATGATGAAGGCTTAGGATGAATGATGAATGGATGAATGATGGACGAATGAAGTATCAAAATAAATCTGACAAACGAAAGGAGGGGATGACGTGAACAAGAGAATGGGTCCGAAAACAAAACATCCGATTTCAAAGGAAACAAGACCAGTGGAACTGGAAACTGAACGGACGCAGGATGAAGCCTCCCGCAAACGTTCCATCCTCACCTCGATTCTGTTTTTTGGTGTGCTCGGCTGCTTTCTTGTTGGATCATTGCTTTCTGGAAATACAGAACTGTCGCTTTCTGAGCGGCGAAAACTGGCCTCTTTTCCGAAAGTGGAGGCCAAAATGATTCTTTCCGGCCAGTGGCAGGAAGAATTTGAGGACTGCGCGACGGACCATGTTGGATTTCGAGAAGGCTTGTTGAAGGTCAAATCCTTATCGAGCCGGTATCTGTTTGGCAATCTGGACGACGATGGCATCATCAGCCACGATAAATATCTGATTCAGGTTGAACGGGAAATTCATGAAGATTCTCTGGATTATGCGGCCGGTATTTTTGCAGATGTTGTCCAGAAGGATCTGGCAGGGACTTCCTGCAAAGTCTATCTGTCGATCATTCCTGATAAGTCTTACTTTCTGGAAAAAGATGAGTATCTGAACATGGATTATGAAGCCTTCTTTGAACAGGCTAAACAGAAAATGAATTTTGGAAAATGGATCGATCTGCAGGATACCCTGCAGCTGGATGATTACTACTATACCGATCCGCACTGGCGTCAGGAAAAGATCCTCGATTCGGCCACGAGACTGGCCGATTCGATGGGAGTAAGACTTTTAGATGCCTACACGGTAAAAACGGCTTTAAACGACTTTATCGGCCAGACAGGTGGTCGAACGATGCTGCCAAGTGGATCCGATTCATTGCGTTATCTCTGGAACGATCAGATGAAAGACTGGACTGTCAAACGCTATGACATGGGAAAGCCGGAAGTCAGTACGATTTATGATCTCGATAAAGTGCAGGGAATGGATCCCTATCAGCTCTTTCTTGGGGGAAGTTCAGGAATGATTGAAATTGACAATCCTCATGCTGACCCAGACCGACAGCTGATTGTCTTTTCAGATTCCTATGGCTCGTCCATGGTTCCATTGCTTGCCAGCGGATATTCGAAGACAACTTTGATTGATCTGCGCAATCTGCCACACTGGCGATTGAAGTCCCTCATTGATTTTGAGAATCAGCATGTCCTGTTTCTGTATTCAACTTCGGTTCTCAATGCTTCACAATCGTTAAAATAACAACCTGATAAGCTGTCGATGCAGCCAACAAGAAAATTACCTATAACGAAAACAAGCCCCGATGAATGTGGAATTCGCATTCAGCGGGGCTTGTTGGTTGAGACCGGAAAATAGAAATAAAAAAAGCGGCTTTTCAGCCGCTGCGCTTTTCACAAAAAATGGTGGGAACGGAGGGAATCGAACCCTCACGGTCGCAATGACCGACGGATTTTAAGTCCGTTGCGTCTACCTGTTCCGCCACGATCCCATCATAATGGAGGTTCCGGTCGGAGTTGAACCGACGGTCACAGAGTTGCAGTCTGTTGCCTTAGCCACTTGGCTACGGAACCGCTTGCCTCAAGCGCTCATTTAATTTACCAAAGAACGAATGATGGCGCAAGGCTAAATATGAATTTTTTTAAAAAAACTTTTACGATAAATCGTATAGATTTGATTTATCCCAATTTCAGCCCGAAACTGGAATGAAAAGACGCTTTTGATCTTTGGATTGTCCTCAAAGTTTGAAAAAGAGATACCAAAAGTAATTCAAAATTCATGAAGGTTATTTTTAAAATCCAGTGGGACCTACAAAAAAACTGAGCCAAATCGAACAGAAAGGACTCTTGCCCCCACAAAGGATCGGCTATAAAGGAAGGTCAGTCAATACGGCAGCCCTCCGAAAAGAAGAGAACTGGCAAAAGGATGGGCAGGGAAACTGAATCGATCAGAGAAATTCGGCTGACAGATCCTGAGATGAGATCCCCACAATCCTTTAAGAGAAAAAAGCGATGCGGGAAGAGAGTTTCGGATGAGAAATGACCAATCAAAAGAGGGACAGAACCGGTTTGTAAACCAAAGAAAGAAATGTAAGCAGATCATTCTGGCGATTCGTTAATGCTCTTTTGAAATCCATCGAAAAGACTGTTTTCTGACCGATTCAATCTGCAAATCTTCGTTACAATGGAAGCGACAAATGAGCAGTAGCCCTCGGTTTCGAAGCTGGAATGTGAAGACCAGAAAAGAAAGAAAAAGAGACCGGCTCGAAATCAGGAAAAGAGATTTATCTGCTCAGGGGGAGAATATGTTTGAATTTTATCAGAAGCTTGAACAGAACAAGAAAGCGGCCTTTACCATTTCTTTGATCCAGGTCATTCTTTCTGCGTTTTTACAGGCATTTGTCATGCAGGTATTCATGAATCCCTGCAACCTGATTTCCGGTGGATTTACAGGTATATCTTTGTTTATCAGCCGTATTGGGGCGTCCATGGGCTTTAACTGGCCGGTATCCGTTTTGATTATTGTGCTGAATGTGCCAGTCGCCCTGTTTTGTGCCAAGGCAATTTCCAAGCGGTTTGTCGTGCTGTCGGCAGTTCAGTTCGTGCTGGTTTCCGTCTTTCTGGAAGTTCTGCACTTTGAGCCTTTCTTCTATGACATCACTGTAAACCTGTTGTTTGGCGGCATTCTCTGGGGAGCTGGATGCTCATTAGCCTTAACCGCTGGCGGATCAACGGGTGGATCCGACTTTATTGCGCAATATGTAGCCAAGAAGATTCATCGCTCGATTTTCAACATTGTCTTCTATTTCAACTGTGCGATGTATATTGCCTATGGTTTCAGCTTTGGCTGGATTTATTGTGCTTACTCGATTATCTTCCAGTTTCTGTCGACAACCGTCATTAACCGGACCTATAAACGTTTCCAGCGAGTGACTATCGAAATTACCTGCAAGGATCCAAAAGTGATTGTCGATGCCTTTATGTCGACGGTTCGTCATGGCATGTCGATTATTGAGTGTGTCGGTGCTTTTAAAGGGGAGAACTACTACATCTGCAAGTCAACGATTTCTTCCTATGAACTGACCAATGTCTGCCATGTGCTGCGCAAGGCGGATCCGCATTGTCTGATCAACGTCTTCCAGTCGATCAACTTCTATGGCAACTTCTTTGAAAAGCCAATTGAGTAAGGACGAAAAGACTGGCAGGCAAAGAAAAGAAATCAATCCAAAAATCAATACGGGCTGAAAAGGTCCGTATTTTTTTGTTCCCGATTACAAATCTTTTAATTTCTCTTTGAATCTTATTTGATAAGAACTTTGTATATTTCACAAAGTTGATTTGTTATAATAGGTTGAATATTTGGAGGAGAAACATGAAAAAATCCAGCAACCGATCGCGCCGCGCCCAGAGCGGACGGCAGAAAACGGTCTCGAACCGGATTCTGATTCTGGCGCTGGCGATTGTCAGCCTGTTTACGATTTTGCTGGCGCGGCTTGTGGACATCCAGGCCATCCAGCATACGGCTTACGTCGAAAAACAGGACGATTACACATCCATTAAACAATACACATCTGCTCCAAGAGGACAGATTTACGATTCGGCCGGCAATGTTCTGGCCAAAACCGTTCCTTCGCACAATATCGTCTATACGGCCCCCAATAATGCAACGTATGAAGATTCTCTGATCTATGCCGACCGTATTGGAACCGTCTTCCATATGACCAAAGAGGATTTCTCTTTATCCGAGCTGAAAGATGCCTATCTGCGCACACTTTCCATGCTGGATACGGATGACCCCAACTATAACGGGATGAACCTGCTCAGCGATGAAGAGCGCACGGCTTATGAAAATGGGGAAATCACCTCTTCCAAAGTCCGGGCCCTGCAGCTGGCTGCCATCGATCAGGACATGATTGATCAGGCCGAAGAACGCAGCCTGATTGCCGCGGCCGTATATGATCGCATGGCGGAAAATGCTTCCACCGGTCAGGCAAGTGTCATCAAAGAAGATATCGATGATGATGACGCTTCCTATCTGGTTGAACACAAAATGGAATTTCCTGGATTCGATGTGGATTTCAACGGCTGGAAGCGTGAGTATCCCTATGGTCAGACCCTCAGTGATGTTTTAGGTTCCGTTTCCACTTCGACGGAAGGTCTCCCGGAAAACCTGGTTGACGAATACCGGGCCAAGGGCTTCCAGTACAACGCGCAGGTTGGAAAATCCGGACTGGAATACGAGTACAACGATATTCTTTCCGGTACCAGTGAAATTGCCAAAATCACTTATGATTCCAATGGTCTGGCCCGCAAGGAAATTCTCCAGCCGGCTGTCAAGGGACATGATATTTATCTGTCCATCAATATTGAGCTCCAGCAGACGCTCGACAGTGTGCTCAAAGACACATTGCTGCGCTACGGAGGCACCAAGAACCGTGAAAACTTCTATTCACTGTTCATGTGTATGGAAAATCCGAAAACGGGTGATGTGCTGGCTCTGTCGGGTTACCAGATGGATCCAGAAACCCATCAGCTTTCTTATTATGCTTCGGGTAACTACACATCACTGGTTAACCCGGGAAGCTGTGTTAAAGGCATTACCGTCTACATGGGCCTTTCGGAAGGCGTTATTCAGCCAGGGGAAGTCATTGTCGATGAAGTCATCAATGTCGGCGGGCAGGAGCTTGGTTCCTTTAAAAACCATGGTCCGGTTAACGAAGTCGAAGCTCTGTCGGTTTCTTCCAACGTTTACATGTTCAATATCGGCATGCGCCTTGGCGGCTACAATTATGTTCCTGGTGATGCCCTGAACATTCAGGATGTTCCAGGCACTCTTGATAAGATGCGTCAGTACTACTCGATGTTTGGTCTTGGCAACCAGACGGGAATTGATGTGCCAAACGAAGTCTCCGTTTATGCGGCCGGCAACAACACGCCAGGAATGGTTCTGAACTACGTCATTGGCCAGCTTGATACTTATTCGCCGCTGCAGCTGATGCAGTATGCAGGCGTTGTTGCGGAAAGCGGCAAGATGTATCAGCCGCGCTTCTATAAGTACGCAACCGAAGTGAATGGGGATCAAATCTTTGACCTTTCAGAAGTTACCTTGAAAAGTGAACTGCCAGAAGAAAACACCCAGTATCTTGAACGTGTTCAGGAAGGCTTCAGGGCCTGTGTGGCGGATGGCAACTGTGGAACCCCGCTTGAAAACTTCGAATACAACATGGCCGCAAAAACCGGGACCGCCGAAGTGGGAGACTGGACAACGGCGAACCTGATTGGCTATGGTCCAGTCGAAAATCCAACCGTTGCCTTTGCGTGCTCAGCGCCAACGTCTTCGGTTAACTCGCAGTCCGTATCTGGAAACATCTGCACCACCGATGTTGTTCCGCCGGTCTTAGAGAAATACTTTGAACTTTATCCGCAGGACAATCTCAAAACCACCACTGCCCAATAAGGTGTTGTAAACAATACAGGAAAACAGAGGGAAACAGACTTCGCTTTGTCAGGAAGCGGGGCTGTTTTTCTGGAGCCAGAGCCTGCCTGATGGCAGCTTCTGGCTTTTTCTTTGCGACGAACGATATCTGAATCGGATGAATATCTATCCGTATTGAGCAATCACCGGATGTCCTAAGCGGGGGAAATATCGGTCAGAAGATTGTTGTATCCTGAAAAACTGTCAATTTCTGGCTCTTGAAGGCACAAGATTGGTTTTTCTATGATTGAAAGGTTTTGGTTCGTTGTGCTATAATCGGTCAGGTGAAGAGCGAGGAGGTTAGAGAATGAGAGACCGTATCACTTTCAAATGCTCTGAGTGTGGTAACGAAAACTATATCGGCACCCGGAATAAGAAAAAACATCCGGAACGCATGAATATTAAAAAATACTGCCCTAAATGCAATAAAATGACAGAGCACAAAGAGAAGAAATAATCGCTGCAGCTATCTGCAGCTTTTTCTTTGCCTGTGACTGCCCGTTTCAGAGTTCTTTGTTTATCATAAACTTAAACAGGACTTCGTGATCAATGCCTGTCTTGAATAGATCGGGTATTGGCCTCTGTTTTGAAATGGAAGGTGAAAGAATGGAAGTTATCTGCAAGCCAGTTGGACCGGTTCAGGCCAACTGCTATATCGTACTCAATGATGAAAACCATGCCCTGGTCACCGATCCAGGGGATGAAGGAAAAATGATCGCCGATCTGATCAAAGGCCTTGGAGCCAAAGTGGATGCCGTTGTCCTGACACATGCCCATTTTGATCATATTGGTGCCGTAGATGATCTGGTTAAGGAATTTGGGGTTGACGTTTACGTCAATGAGCAGGAATTTGATTTCTTATGCAAACCCGAAAAGAATTCTTCGGCCTGCTTTATGGGTGTTCCGCATATGGCCTTAAACGCAAAACCAGCGGCCCTTAAAGAAGGAGCCAACAAGATTGGCACATTTGATGTCACGGCATACTATGCGCCAGGTCATTCCATTGGATCGACGATTCTTGAAATCGGCGACAATCTGTTTACCGGTGATGTCTTATTTGCCTCATCCATCGGCCGCACTGACTTACCAAGCGGTGATGCGGCGCAGATGAAACAGACTTTGAATTTCCTGAAAACGTTGAAGAAGGACTATACCGTCTATCCTGGTCATGGACCATCCACAACTCTGTTCTATGAGCAGAGCCATAATCCATATCTGCTTTACGATAACCTGTTCTAAGGCCAAAGCCCCATTTTCTGAGTCCTCGGAAAATGGGACTTTTCTTTTGGCTCTATTGTACTTTAGGTGGGTACTTGAATCGAAAAATGGGGACTGC
>Dunbar_p2__coassemble_1028_pt1 | contig 32523 bp, 23 predicted proteins | sample Dunbar_p2__metabat2_high_PE_044 | metagenome-assembled genome bin Dunbar_p2
ATCAAATTTCAAGTATTTTTATACATTTTATAATTCCTATATATTTAGAACAATTATCATCTGATACAGTTTGACTAATTGTACATATATGATGATGTTTCTATATTTGTGCTGTCGTTTCATCTCATTCATTTTATATTCAGTTTTGATCAGATGATAATTCTGTCTTATTTAAAGAAATTACGAAATCAGGACGAGAAATAGTGTAATGTTTTCGAGTGTTTTTCTTCTTCTCCATATAAAGCCTGCATAAATTTAATAAAGATTCTTCATCCCTGATATTAATTTTCTATTTATCTATATTTATATTTTCAATATCGTATATGATCATGATTTAATTGTCTTATATGTACGATAAATACATGAACAATCTCTCTTTTCAGCAGATTCTCTCTGCGTTTCTTTATGATTCTTTATGCCCTGATAAGCACATCTCCCCTTTACAGCCCTTCATCGATTCTTATCGGAATTAGAAACCGTTTCTCGGTTTCTTTCTGGCGCTGTTTCAGGCTTTTTCTTCTCACTCTCATCAGGCTGGCTTCCTGAAACTGGATGACATAGGACAGAACGTGAAAACGGAACAGGAAACGGAAGAATAGACCATCAAAACGCAAAAAGGCCAGGATTGTCTTCTTCCAGGTGGAATCAGGCAATTCTGGCGGAATGGTGATTTTGAATCTCTGGCATTCGATTATGGCTTTAGATTCTGGTTTCAGATTGTGGCTTTGGTTCGGATTTTGGTGTCCAGCTTCAGGGCCAGTCAAGTAGCTGAAGATTGAACGGCAGCTTTAGGTACGAAAAAAGGTGCCGGACAGTCGGGCTGTCTGACACCTCGGAAATCAAATGTTGAATCTGAATGGACTGGATCCAGATTGTTTGCGATCATTTCTGAGCCGAATCAGCTTCTACGGCTTCTGTTCCCTTTTCTGGTTCAGATGCTGAATCTGGTTTGGAACTTTCGGCTTTAGCTTTTTCTTTGGCCTCATCCTGACCAAGAACTTTGAGGATAGCCGCACAGATTTCATCAAAGCCGGTCTTTTCCGTCGAAGAGATCGGATAGATAAACTTCAGTGGGATCTTGAGATCGCGAGAAATCGTTTTTAGGGCTGCTAACCGTTTGGTCTTTGGCACCTTATCGATCTTCGTTGCGCCGACAATGACCTGGCGGCCGGTCTGCTTGAAGTAGTCGATCATATCCAGGTCATCCGCACTTGGTGCATGGCGGGCATCCACCAGCGAGACAACACAGGCGATATTTTCGCGTTCTCCGAAGTATTCGTCCATCATCTGGCCGAGCTTCTGAAGCTGGTTTTTGGACAGTTTGGCATAGCCATAGCCTGGAACATCGACTAACACCCAGGTGTTGTCGATCTTAAAGAAGTTCAGCAGCTGGGTTTTGCCGGGCGTGCTGCCGACGTACGCAAGTTTTTTGCGATTGGTCAGCGCATTGATAAACGAACTCTTTCCGACATTGGAACGACCAACGACGACAACTTCTGGTAAATCAGATTCCGGCCAGGAGTCTTTACCGCTCGAAGAGACGATAAAGGCGGCATCATGGTGAATCATGCGTCTGCCTCTTTAGACTTCTCTTTCGTTTCTGGCTCGTCTTTTTCTTCGATCGGAGTCAGCGGACTGACTAAAGCGTGGGCAAGGACTTCATCGACTTTGGAAACTGGAATGAAGTTGACGGCATCTTTGACTTCCTGAGGGATTTCATCAAGGTCTTTGACATTTCCCTTTGGAATGATGATGGTCGTAATACCCGAACGGTAAGCGGCTAAGGATTTCTCCTTCAAACCACCGATTGGCAGAACGTTCCCGCGCAGAGTGACTTCACCTGTCATGGCCAGGTTTGCCTTAACAGGAATACCCGTTAACAGCGAAGTCAGAGCTGTCGTCATCGTAATACCAGCCGATGGGCCATCTTTTGGAATGGCACCTTCTGGTACATGCAGGTGGATATCCGTTTTACCGAAGACCTTCTTGGAGATGCCATAGCGGTTGGCGTTGGCATGGATGTAGTCTAAGGCAATCGAAGCAGATTCTTTCATGACATCGCCCAGCTGACCGGTTAAAGTCAGAGCGCCTTTGCCATCAAATTTATTGGCTTCAATCTGTAAGATATCGCCGCCAAAGGAAGTGTAGGCCAGACCCGTAACGGTACCCACCTGATCTTCCATTTCTTTTTTACCGTAGTCGACTTTTTCATTGCCTAACCATTCTTTGATCAGATCTTTGTCGATGACGATCTTTTCTTTCTTGTCTTTGAGAATGGCAAGAACCGTCTTACGGGCAAGGGATGCGATCGTACGTTCAAGCTGACGGACACCGGCTTCACGAGTGTAGTAGCGGATCAGATACAGAATCATGTCATCTGGAATGATCAGCTGTTCTGGAGTCAGACCGTTTTCCTTGAGCTGTTTTGGGATCAGGTGGTCTTTAGCAATGTGGATTTTTTCCACGTCGGTATAGGACGAAAGTTCAATGATTTCCAGACGGTCACGCAGAGCAGCTGGAATGTTTTCCAGATAGTTTGCGGTGGCGATAAAGAGAACTTTGGACAGGTCGTAAGGTTCTTCAATGTAGTGGTCGGAGAAGAATGCGTTCTGTTCCGGGTCGAGAACTTCGAGCATGGCTGCCGATGGGTCACCCTTGATATCCGAAGCCATCTTATCGATTTCATCGATCAGGAAGACTGGGTTGATGACTTTAGCTTTCTTCATGCCCTGAATCAGACGACCAGGCAGAGCGCCTAAGTAAGTCCGACGATGACCGCGGATTTCGGCTTCATCGCGTACGCCGCCAAGGGACATCTTGACAAAATGACGGTCAAGGGCACGGGCAATGGATTTCGCCAGCGAGGTTTTACCAACACCAGGAGGGCCGGCAAGGCAGATAATTGGCGCTTTTAAAGAGTTGGTATTCTGTTTTACCGCAAGGTATTCCAGAATACGTTCTTTGACTTTTTCCAGACCGAAGTGGTCTTCTTCGAGGACTTCTTTAACCTTTTCCAGGTCTTCGTTGTCATCGGTATGCTGCCACCAGGGCAGATCCATCAGCCAGTCAATGTAGGTTTTGATGGTTCCGGTCTCACCGCTGGCAACAGGCAGATTTTCATAGCGAGTCAGTTCTTCAAGAACTTTGGCTTTAATGGCTTCCGGGTAAGGATTTTCAGCCAGACGTTTACGGATCTGGTCGCCTTCTTTACCAGGCTGTGAGCCATCGTTGAGCTGTTCCTGGAGGGCACTGATCTTTTCACGCAGATAGAAATCTTTCTGGTTCTGATCAATGCGGTCTTTAACGGTCTCGTTGATTCGTTTTTCAACTTCAGTCAGCTGCTTTTCTTTTTCAATGTCTTCAAGCAGCATTGTCAGACGATCGTTAATACCAGATGTTTCCAGGTACTGCTGCTTACGTTCGATTGGCAGCGAGAACAGCTGGACTGCTTTATCCGTCAGAGCATCCGGCTGAATGCCCTTGGTCAGTTCCATCATCAGATCTTTGGACATGAATTTTTCGCCTGGACGCATGTTTTCAAAGGCCTGAGCGACCATGCGCACCAGAACGGATTCTTCCATTTCATTCTGACGCTGACTTGGCATCATCGTTACCTGACAGAGTTCAGACAGGTTTCCTTCTTCAAAAGAATCGAGTTTTACACGTTCAATTCCTCTGAATTTGATGCGCAGGAATTTTTCAAAGCGACGGATGTGGCGGATTTCGCACAGCACTCCGACTTTATAAATATCGTCTTCACCTGGATTGTCTGCATTCATGTTCGACTGCGTGAACATGCAGATCCGGTCGTTATAGTTATCCTGAGCATTTTCGATGGCTTTCAGGCTGTTGGCCCGGCCGACATCAATAACAAGTTCCTGGCCCGGGAAAACAATGACGCCCCGGGTGCAGATAATGGGATACGTTTTCGAATTCATCTATATCTCCCGTTTCTAATTTCGAAAAAAGACGCTAGTATCAGCGTCTTTTTTTGTCTTCTTATAGTGTATTCTGTTTTACTAAAATCTGTTGGAATTTAGCCTTGACTTTAATGACTACTGAGCGTCAACCATTGCTTCAGTTGCTTTGTCTAACAGAAGAGTGTGTTTCCATTTTTTCAGATCAACACGGCTCTTGAGTGTTTCAACTGGCATGTTGGCTTTTTCAGCGTATTCAGCGATTTCTTTATCGAGTTCTTCGTCGCTTACGCTTAAGTTTTCAGCTTTAGCGATGGCTTCAAGCACGAGAGTGTTGAAGACGCGAGTTTCAGCTTCACCTTTCAGGTTTTCACGCAGGTTGTCGACTGTCTGACCGATGAATTTCAGATACTGGTCAAGAGTCAGACCGCTCTGACGCATGTTGTCGTTCAGTTCACGAATCAGAGCATCAACTTCGTCGTTGATCATCACTTCTGGAATGTCAACTTCTGCATTGCCGCGGATTGCTGCAAACAGAGCTGTCATGTATTCGTCATCAGCCTGAGCCTGTGCGTTGTTTGTCATGTTTGTCTTGATGGTTTCGCGCAGCTGATCCATGGATTCCATGTTAGGAATGTCTTTCTGGTTTTTAGCGAAATCATCATTGAGTTCTGGTAATACGACATGGTAAATGTCATGAGCAGTTACGTGGAAAACAGCTTTTTTGCCTGCCAGTTCAGCTGCCCGGTAATCTTCTGGGAAAGTTACTTCGATGTCTTTGGATTCGCCAGATTTCATGCCAACTAAGCCTTCTTCAAAGCCAGGAATGAATTCGTGGTTGCCGATCACTACGCTGACATTGTTAGCAGTTCCGCCTGGGAATGCTTCGCCATCAACGGTTCCAACGAAGTCGATTTCAACGAAGTCGCCTTCTTTAGCTTCTTCGCCATCTTCAGCAGCGACCATTTCAGCGTCTTTTTTAGCGATGGATTTTACTGCGTTTTCAACATCTTCATCGGAAATTTCTACAGTTTTCTTTTCGATGCCGAGGTTTTTCCATTCACCGAGTTTTGCTTCTGGAGCAACAGGGACGATGAAAGTCAGTTCCAGAGTTCCGTCTTCGTTTTTCTTGAAATCAAGAGTAGGTCTGTCGATTGGTTCAACATCGTATTCGTCAAGCATGCTGTTGAGAGCTGCCTGAGAAAGTTCTTCAGCTGCCATGGAAGTAATACCGTCAGCGCCGAAGTATTTTTTAACTACCTGTGTAGGTACTTTTCCTTTACGGAAACCTTTCAGGTTCATATGAGCTGCTGCTTTATTGATGGCCTTTTTTTCGGCTTTTGCAGTAGCCTCAGCATCTACAACAGTTGTTAAAGTAACAGTGTTGTTGTCATTTTTTGTGAATTGAGTACTCATGGTCATTCTCCTCGCTTTTCAATCTTTAATGGATAGAGCTGGATCTGTTCGAGATTGTGGTCTCTGGCAAATGCCTTCCAGCCAGCCTCGTCTTTCATGGACATGTAGACCAGGCGGACAATCGAAGCGGCCAGCGATCTGGGATCAACTTCTTCAAAGCTTAACGGAAGGGTTTCAAGCACTTCCTGCTCGAGCAGCTGTCCGGCAAAGTCTTCGCTCAATACGAAGCTGCCACCCAGCCAGTCTTCAAACAGCTTACGCACCTGAACAAGGGTTGGATCCTTGTAATCAGGGGTAATCAGCGACGGAACAAATTCAAAATCCAGTCCGTCTTTGGATATCGAAAACGGCTCTTCAATCCGCTGACGGATCAGTTCCCGGATCAATTCTCCTTTAAACTCATCGAGCAGCATTGGATCGTTAAGCAGCTTCTGGACCTGGTCGTGATAGTTGCGCAGATTCAGGGTCTGAAGGACAGCGACAGCTTTTTCTTTCGCTGCCGGAGATCCATTTATCAGGGAGTCCAGACGCATCGCGCTGTCTGGCACAGACTGCGGCTGGTCAGATTCAATCTCCTTGCGAAGCTCTTCCAGTCTTGCAGCGATCTCTTCAGGCACATACGGAACTGCAAGTTCCTGTTCAATCACAGCCAGAGCCAGCGGGGCTTTTCCAGCTCGCATTAACGCTTGTATATTGTCAAAAACGCTTTGATAAAAGGAATTCATAAAATCCTCCAAGCTTTCGAAATTATACATAATCCGCCTGAAGTTGGCAACAGACGGACGGTTTTCAAACCTTATCTATTGTAACAGAGTCTGGGGCGTTCCGCCGTTTTTAGTTCTTCTACAAGAAGCAGATTTCACTTTATTGAAAGCAAATCTATTTATCGGCTGATTTTTGCCCGCATCTTTGTCTTCTCCCTGGACGACCTTTGGGGCTTATGCCTTTTTCTGTTGACAGTATGGATTTTTCATGGCTTTGAAACATCGAAAATAGATGAAATTACATCACTTAAAGATACTGGATTTCTGTTTTTGAAACCTCTGTCTTTCGCTGCCCTGTTTTGCTCAGGCCGCCATCAGCCGCCTGTCATCCCCCCATAAAATTAAAATGATGAGAGCACCCCGATTCTCCCTGATTCTGAAGGGATCCTGCATGAACAGTCAGTCATTTTCTCTGATTTATCTCTCTTTTGCGTTTTGTTTCCTCTTTTTTGAGTCAAATCAGACTCGAAAGACGTGCTTCAGTTAATCGGGTGAAAGGTGAATAGGATAAAATAGACATACAAAAAGGAAGATGATAACCATGTACAATATTGAATTTCCTGAAAAAAATCTTGCGGTTGTAACCTTTACAATCGATAAAGCAGAATTTGATGCTGATCTCGAAGCCGCTAAAAAAGCAATCGGCGATGACGATGTAAACAAAATCCGTGAGTTTGCAATCTCCACCGAAGCTGGAAAAGTCCTTGCTCAGGCTGTCAAAGAACATAACCTGCGCCTGGCTACTGAACCTTCGTTAGTCTCTGACGTAAATCCAGACGGATCTGTCACTGTTACTCTGAACATTGTTCTGGTTCCAGAAGTTGAACTGCCTGCTTATACAGGACTGAACTTCGAACGTGAACCAATCACTGTTACTGACGAAGAAATCATGCAGGAAGTCCTCCAGCGGATCTCCTCAACAAGACTCTGGAAAGAATTACCAGCTGATGCGGAAGCAAAAGCCGGCGACCAGGTTCTGATCGATTTCGTCGGTGAGAAAGATGGTGTTCCATTTGAAGGCGGATCTGCCAAGGCATTCCCACTGGTTCTCGGTTCCGGACAGTTCATTCCAGGATTTGAAGACCAGCTGCTTGGTGCAAAAGCCGGTGACGAAAGAGAAGTAAACGTAAGCTTCCCAGAAGATTATTTTGAAAAATCTCTGGCCGGTGCTCCAGTTACCTTCAAAGTTAAAATCTTAAAAGTTGAAGAATCTGTAAAACCTGAACTGACTGATGAATTCATCGCTCAGATGAAACTGGATGGTGTTAAGACCGTCGATGAACTGAGAGCGAAAGCGCAGAGCGATCTGTTCGAAATGCGTACTCAGGAATTCGAAAACCGTCTGGCTTACGATATCCTCAACCGCATCACTGAAGGTGCAAAAATGGATATTCCTCAGGCCATGATCGACTCCCAGGTAGCACAGCACATGGCTCAGTACGAAAATCAGGTTGGTCAGTATGGCATGTCTCTTGCTGATTTCCTCAAAGCCAGCCACCAGACCATGGATGAATTTAAAGCCAAAGTTTATCCTGAGGCTGAGCAGGAACTCCGTGCCGCTCTTGTTCTGGAAGCTATCGCAGCCAAAGAAGAAATCGCTGCTGACGACGAAGATCTGAAACACGAATACGAACTTCTGTCTACTGTTTACAACTTCCCTGTTGAGCAGCTCAAAATGATCATCCCAGAACAGGCAGTTGCAGCCCAGATCAGCCAGAGAAAGACTTTAGACTTCTTAAAAGACAACAACGTTAAGAAATAAGCTTTCGTCTCGAATTTTCAGGACTGAATCTGCTTACGAAGCAAAATCAAAGGACGATACCCATCTTCATGCGAAGATCGATATCGTCCTTTTTTGGTTCTCTAATAAGCGAAGCAAATCATTTAAGGTCATTTATAAGCGATGTGAATCACTTGCGGTTGTTTTATTGCTCCTGTTTTGAAATAAGAACGGGTTCAGGTTCGGCATTCGACGGATTGGAAACCTTAAAGGTGACAGAAGGCTGCAAAGTCCATCTTGCCTTCAGACGGCGATTATTGATAGAACCCTTGCGGACCATCAGATGCTGGTTACCGCGTTCATCAAACCAGCCTTCAAAATCAAAGCCTTCTTTCTGGGCTTTGGGAAGCAGAAAAGTCGGTGTCAGGCAGGTAAAGCTCTGGATGGGATCATCCACAAAAGCCCCTTCGTCCAGATCGTAGCGGACTTCAAAGGACGTCAGCCGCCACTTGGCATAGAGCGTGCAGGAGTGTAAAAAGTCATGATCAGGCAGACAGCGATGTTTAAGATTTTCATCCAGGTACCAGCCATCAAAGCTGTACCCAATTCGCAGCGGATTGGGCAGAGTTTTCAGCCGGCCATCCAGTCCGACATTCTGGTCTTTCATTCTTGCTCCGCCATTGGTATCGAAGTGAACGATCACCGGATCCTGGAACTTGCCGACCAGATGAATCGGCTGACGGATGCCATCCGGTAAGTAATCTACCCGCTTTCCATCCAGAAACCAACCGACAAATTGTCTGTCTTTGGCCTGAGCAGGATAGAGCTTGACGATTCCGGATTCCGGATCGCCTTCATGCGGGTTATATTGAGAATTCACGCCTTCTTCGAGTTCATAATAAATCGGGAATTTCTGGGCAGTCCATTTTGGATACAGTTCGATATTTCCCGGAAGCAGGCCGCCCGGATTGAGTTTGCGTGTCAGATTTTCATCGACATACCAGCCTTCAAACTGATAGCCGGTTCGATCTTTTTCCATGTCCATCCCCCTTTCTTTCGTGGTCAGTCATCGATTGAAGTCATGCCTGGTGCGCATGGCTCTGTTCGTTTCATTTTACGGGTCGTATCCATAATTTAACAAGATAATCCATTATTATTTCACAAATTCAGCCTGATTCAGATGAGATTCTCTTCATTGTGCGGATAAAAAGCGGCCCGAAATTTCATAAACGGAAAGAATTGACTTTTGATCCTCTCTCATTCAAAATGATGAAGAATCAATCCAGATACTGATCAAATTGAATCTAGTTCTTTTTGAAGTTCAATCCAACTGGAATGCAGGACAATCCTTGCATGCAGGAAATGGGTTCACTTTTTCAAAAAGTAGAGAATCTTTTCAAGCTTAGACTTGTATCTTTTTCGATTCAGTGTTAATATTCTCTTGCTGTCCTGGTAGCTCAGTTGGATAGAGCATGCGCCTTCTAAGCGCACGGTCGGGTGTTCGAATCATCTCCAGGACGCCATTTTTTTTGCACTTTTCGCGGGTTCTCTATGAAGAGGATCCGCTTTTTCTTTATTTTTTGCTTATGGCTGGATTGACTACCTGCTGGAAACAGATCCCGATTGAACGCGATCCTTTGAAAAAATGAAACAGCGGTGCCTTCTCTAAAGAGCTAAGCACCGCTGTTTTGCAGATTCATTGTTGTTCATGACCGTTCATTCCAGATGGAACAAAAGCCATCGGCTACAGTTTCTTGAAACATGAAGTCTGTTTTTGAATGATTCGTTTCTTGACGGGGATGATCAGTTCAGACCTTTGGAAGAAAGTCTAGCGAAACCAGAGGCCTTTCTTTTTCTTGACGGTCTCAAAGGGCCAGTCTTCGGCATGAATGATTTTGGCACTGACTTTACCATCCTCAATCGTCACAACTGCATAGGCTGGGGATTTGCCATCTCTTGGCCAGGTCATGCTTCCGGGGTTGATCAGCCAGACTCCTTTTTCTTCTTTGGCCATTGGTACGTGCGTATGACCAAAGATGGCTACGCTGCAGCCATTTTCTTTGGCCGCGCGGATGAGTTGTTCTTCGCGGTTATGATAACCAAAACGATGCGAGTGGCAGACATAAATGCGGACGCCCGCAATGTTTAAAATCCGCTGGGATGGCATTGTGTAATCCCAGTCGTTGTTGCCGCGCACAAAGACCCAGCGTCGATAATTCGTAGCATCATCTTCCAGGTCCCCACAATGGATAAAGACATCAGCTGTTGGGTAGGCTTCTTCTAATTTTCTCAGGACGTCATTGCGGCCATGGGTATCACTGGCCACGATTAATTGTGCTTTCATGCTTGCTTCACTCCCCTGCATCGTATTCTTCTAATGATTCTTTACGGCTGGCCATAGCCATCGCATTTTCCTTGGTGACATAACGGATCACAAAGGGCTGAAATGGAACACCAGTCTGTTGTTCTTTGGCTTCCGGATAGCGGAAAATCCAGCCGTATTGGGCGGCATGGTTTTTCAGCCAGTCCCACGCCTGACGCTGTGAATCGCTTAATGCCTGGTTGGCCGCATTGAAATCCAGACCATTTCCTTTGGATAAAGCCTGATTCCAGGCATCAAATCCATCGAGGTAGAGCGTCAGTCCTAACTGTTCTTCTCGGCTTCCATAGGGCGCCATTGGATAACTGGAATAATCCGTCATCTTATTCTGGAGTTCATACGGAACAAATCCGGAGATGGCTTTCAGTTCCACGCCATCTGCAGCCGCAGCGGCTTTCATCTGTTTCCAACTGCTGGCTGCCTGTGCGCGCAGGGAGATATTTTCTTCTGCCGCTGCTAAATCGGCTGGTCCCCATGTATACAAAGTCGTTTCCGGGTCAAGCACATAGGTAAAGGAGTTGGGATTGGAGGCCAGCGGCATCGAAACTCCCGATTCCAGATAGGCAATCAGATTGGAATAAGGCATCCACGAAAGCACTTGTCTGAGCGCATCGAGCGTAAACTGGTCACGATATGTATTAACAAACTGGACAATGAAGGCCGGATCCGCTTTCTGGGTGGAGGCCGCCGTGTCATAGTACAGTGAGTTATTCAAATTAAATCCCTCAACATCCAGGTAAGGCAGGACTTGTTCGGGCTTGAGCTGGTTGTTGATCATTGTATTGATCTGCTCATTGTCCAGCCGCGCCGCCAGTTCTTCTCGCTGTAATGTTGTTCCATACGGATATCGGGAAAGCGGGTCAGATTCATTTTGCATATATAGAAACGTCCCGGCAATAAAGCAGACCATACAGGCAAACACAAACATTCTGGTTGCCAGCACCTTCCCTGGCAGTTTCTCTTTACTCATGGCACCCCTCCTTTCTGTCGGCGGCAAAAAAGCCTCCAGATTGTCTATTGATATGGTTCATCTTTCATTCTGTTCACTTCTATCCGATTCTGATCAATCTTTCCGATCAGAAACTTTAAGGCTGTCCTTAAGATTTTGTTGATTCCAGAGCATCTAGTTCAAGCAGACTTTCATCCATCAAGCTGTCTTCAAGAGCATCCTGATCGATCAGTCCGTCTTCAATTTCATCCTGATCTATCAGATCCTCCCCAACAAACTCCCCATCAAAAGAACCATCCACTTCTTCCTGTGCCTCTTCGACAATGGCTTCTGTCTGTAAAGCCAGATCTTCACGCTGATCTTCGTTTTCATGCAGACGGGTATACAGCAGGGCGGCAACTTTTTCAGGAACCACCTGGGCGAGTTCTTCTTTCGTGGCGGCTTTCATTTTCTTCAGAGATGGAAAGCGGGCCTGAATCTGTTTTTTTCTGGCCGGACCGATACCCGGAATATCATCAAGAATGGACTTGGTCATGCCTTTGGAACGCAGTTTTTTATGGTAGGTAATCGCAAAGCGGTGCACCTCATCCTGCATCCGGGTCAGTAAGAAGAATAAAGGATCCGTCTTATCGAGTTCAATCTCGTTGAGATTTTCGTCCAGCAAGGCTCTGGTCGTATGTTTATCATCCTTGACCAGACCAGCAATCGTTAAGTTTAATCCAAGCTCATCCCTTATGCTTTGCGCAGCATGAATCTGACCGGCGCCGCCATCGACTAAAAGCAGATCCGGCATCGGTTTGTCTTCTTTGGCCAGTCTGGCATACCGGCGGCGAATGACTTCTTTCATGGAGTCGGTATCGGAAATATATTCACCTAACTGATACTTACGGTAGCTGGATTTATCCGGCTTTCCATCTTTAAAGACTACCAGACCAGAAACGTTATAGGCACCAGAGATGTGCGAGTTATCAAACATTTCCACCGTATGAACCGGTTTCTTAAAAATCTGGGACAGATGACGCGTTGCGCCTTCCAGTTCACGGTCCTTGGCATAGATCAGCTGGAATTTCTGATCATGGGCTTCCTTGGCATTGGCATGAACCAGATCAATCAGTTTCTTGCGATCTCCGCGCTGTGGAATCGTGATTTTTGTCTGCAAAGCTTCTTCCAGAATTTTGGTATTGGTGCCTGCAGGAACATAAATCTGTTTTGGCACCGTGTTGGTCTGGTAGTACTGCAGGATATACGCCAAAAAGGCATCTTCACTTTCTTCATACACGGGCGAGATCGACATGTTGCGTTCGAGCAGTTTTCCCTGGCGCACGAAGAATCCCTGAATAGACAGATAGCCTTTGTCTTCATACCAGCCAAACGCATCAAAGGAATCGCGCACGGAAAAGTCGATCGTCTGTTTTTCCTGAACGTAGTCAATGGAACGAATCTGTTCGAGCAGTTCCTGCGCCCGTTCAAACTGCAGATCCTGAGCGGCAGCCTGCATTTTTTCGGTCAGTTCCCCTTTGACTTCATCGGTATAGCCCTTCAAAAAGCGAATGACTTTTTCCCGGTTTTTCAATGCTTCCTGTTCATCAATCTTCTGGAAGCAGAATCCCATGCACTGATGCATGTGGTAGTACAGACAGGCACTCTTGCCCATCGTCTTACATTTGCGGATCGGGAAAAGCTGGTTGATCAGTTTGACCATGTCATACGCATATGTTGAAACCGGATAGGGACCAAAGTAGTCGTTTTTGCGATTCACGACCTTGCGGGTAATGCGCACGGTAAAGTCCGGCCCTTTGGTGACTTCAATGTATGGATACATCTTGTCATCCATGAACATAATGTTAAATGGCGGCCGGTGCCGTTTAATCAGGTTAATTTCGAGAAGCAGAGCTTCTTTTTCGGTACTGGTCTGAATGAATTCAAAATCCTGAATCCGGGCGACCAGTTTGGTTGTTTTGTTATTGTGGACACCATGGAAGTAGGAACGGACTCGGTTCTTCAGAATCTTGGCTTTGCCGACATAGAGAATGTCTCCGTTCTCATCTTTCATGATGTAACAGCCAGGCTTATCTGGTAAAAGCGCCAGCTTTTTTGCGATGTGATCCGTTAATGGCATTTTTTCTCTTCGGGGTTGATTGGCTTCTTCCCCGTTCCGCTCCTTTCTGGTGATTCATTTTTTCGGATGATTCTTTTTTCTGATAATCCCTTTTTATTTGTTCATCCGGCAGAAAATCTACTTCAGTTCGACCAGCGTCGCACCCAGGCCGCCATCACTTGGACCGCCGGCACTGAGATTTTTCACATTTGGATGTTTGTGCAGATCTTCCCAGACGGCCTTGCGCAGCGCACCGGTCCCCATTCCATGAATGATCCGGACGTTTTTGACGTTATGATAAACCGCCTGATCAATATAATGATCGAGCGTACGGATTCCTTCTTCCACCCGCATGCCGATCAGATTGAGTTCCATCGGGAACGCTTTAAAAGAGCGTTCCGGGCGGGCTTTGGTCGCTGTCACTTTTTCGACTTTTGGCCGTTTCATTAAAACCAGCTGATCAACAGAGACATTCACACGGCGGCCATTGACCACAACCACCGCTTTGCCCTTGCGCACAGACTGGACTTCCCCATGGTTGTTGAGGGTCGTAATGCGCACATAGTCGCCCGCTTTGAATTCGTGCGGCTTTTCATCCTGAGCAGGAGCTTTGGAAGAGCCTTTCTGACTGGTATTGAGGGTATCGAGTTTTCCCATCTGTTCGATCTGTTCATGGCTCATCGAATGGGTCTGTTTTTTCAGATCGCGGATGATCTTACGGGCTTCTTCTTTCTTTTCAAACAGCATGTCATCGAGCTGACGCTGGTAGTCATCATCCAGGCGGGCTTTCATTTCAGCCCACTTCTGGCGGTCATGATCCGCTTTGCGCTGCAGATCATGGGCATTGGCAACCAGGGCATCAAAACGGTCTTTCTGTTTCTGAAGGGCTGCCTGTTTCTGTTCGAGAATTTCTAGCTGCCGGTCACTTTCCGATGCATTTTCTTCTTTGATCGCTTCTGCCCTGGCCAGAACGGTTTCGGGCAGACCTAACTGTCGGGCAATCGGGAACGCGCAGCTTGAGCCGCTGACCCCTTCCAGATAGCGGTAAGTGGGTTTGAGCGTTTCAGGATCAAATTCCACACTGCCAACCTGAATTTTGCGGTTAGTGGTGCCAAAAGTCTTGACTTCCGAGTAGTGTGTTGAAGTCAGAATTGTACTGCCAGCCTGAATGAGCGCTTCCAGAACGGCCTGAGCAAGCGCCGCACCTTCCTGCGGGTCCGTGCCGCTGCCAATTTCATCAAGCAATACAAAGGTATCCTGATCGGCATTCCGGACAATTTCGCCCAGCTTTTTGGCATGACCGGAGAAAGTCGACAGGTTCTGTTCAATGGACTGGCCATCACCAATATCAAAGAAAAACTGGTTGTAGACCGGAAGCATGGCTTCATGCGCCGAGACCGGAAAGCCGCTGTGAGCCAGCAGCAAAAACAGACCAATGGTCTTCAAGGTAACAGTTTTCCCACCCATGTTGGAGCCGGTAATCATCAGACACGACTTGACATCACTGAGGGTATAGCGGTTGGCCACGGCTGTTTTCTGATCCAGCAAAGGATGAATGGCATGTTCCAGACGCAGACTGTGACTGCCGGTATGAAGAAGGGGAATACAGCCATCATGGGCCAGCATCCAGCTGCCTTTGGCCAGTGCCAGATCGAGAATTTCCAGGGTTTCATCATTGGCAAGCAGTGCCGTCGCATTGGATCGGATCTGGCCGGATAACTCCATGCAGATCTTCTTTTTCTCGTTTTCAATTTCCATTTCCAGCTGGGCGGTTTCATTGTTTAAGGAAACCAGCGCATCTGGTTCTACATAGCAGGCCGCTCCGGACTGACTCAATCCATGAACCATGCCCCCATATTTATATTTATCGGTCGCTTTCATCAAAACACATACACGACCGCCGCTCGAAACACTGACTGAATCGACGAGCGAATCGCCATGACTTTTGATAAAGCGTCTTGCTGCAGCACTCAAATCCGCTTTAGCAGCTGTCAGCTTGCGATCCAGATTACGCAGGGTCGGTGTCGCATCCATACGCACCTGACCGGACAGATCGATACAGTCATCAATCTTCTTGGCCAGCGGCTTAAGTGGTGTTAAGGTTGAAGCCACTTCATGTAAAAGTGGATTGGTTTCCGGATCAAAGGCATTAACCGCGGCTGCACAGGCACCAAGGAAAAAAGAGACTTCCAGCAGTTCGGAAGGAAGCAGACTCATTCCTTTTTTGGCTGCCAGGACAAGTCTGGTAATATCGGTAAATCCGCCAAGAGACAGACCGCCTCCGGCCTGCAGATACTTGGCCGCTTCATCGGCACGATCCAGATCCAGTCGGATCTGCATTAAATTGGTGGATGGGCGGGCGCTTCGGATTTTTTCTGCCGTTTTGGCACTGTACGCCCGCGAGGCAAACTGATCGAGAACCGCCGCAAAATCTACGGCTTCAAATTGTTCAGATAACATCCTGAATCCCCCGCTTTCTATTGTTTATTTTCTTTCTTGTCAAAGGTTCGGTTCTATTTTTATGCTTTCTCATTCAATTTTTATGTTTTTTTCTGACTGCGCCAGCTGCGTTTTCTTTTCTTTTTGAACGCGCCAAGTCAACAGGTTCTGGCCAGGACTTTTGGGTGCAGGGCTTTACAAATCGTTCCATCCGATCAACAGACCATCCTGGAGCCTATCCATATCGAGCGCTTGGCCATCTTTTTATGATACCACTGACGTCAATGGTATAATCGGCTTATGTCCACTGTTACCAGAAAGATGGAGCCGGCAGCGATTGAGGCTCTATATAAACGATTAAAACCAATCGCAATTTCAGAAAAACAACCCAATTATACCTATTGGCAGATTAAAACTCAGGAAATGACCGTGACCGCCTATACCTCAGGAAAAGTCGTCTATCAGGGCGCTGATCTTTCCTGGCTTGAAGACGATGAACCAAAACCTTCGAGTGGCTCTTCTGCTTCGTCAGGATCTTCAAATGCTTCTGGCAAAAAGCCATTGGGTCTGACCTTCCCGCAGGCTGGCAGTGATGAAGTCGGCACCGGCGATTATTTTGGTCCGATTGTCGTAGCGGCCACCATCGTCCCCGATGAAGAAACAGCCCGCAGACTGGAGGCGATGCAGGTCACGGACTCGAAGAAAATGACGGATACGGTCATTCGCAAAGTTGCGCCGGAAATCCAGAAAATGATTCCCAATACGATTATGGTGCTCGATAATCCGCGCTACAATCAAATCTACGACAAAGATCGGATGAACATTAACCGCATCAAAGCCTGGATGCACAATCAGGCCTATATCAACCTGCGCAACAAAGGCTATACCCTGCCCGACTTAAAAGTGGTCGATCAGTTTGTTCAGCCAGCAGGTTATTATCGTCATCTGGCGGCGGTTAAAGAAGTGGTTTCCGATCTGCATTTTGAAACCAAAGCTGAATCCCATTATGTTTCGGTTGCGGCTGCCTCGGTTCTTGCGCGCTATGCCTTTTTAAAATACATGGATAAGCTTGAAGCCAAGTATGGAATGCCCATTGCCAAAGGCGGTGGAGCACAGGCGACGGAATGTGCCCGCAAATTCAAAAAACGTTTTGGCCAGGAGGAACTCAAAAACGCTGTCAAACTGCACTTCACCAATACCACAAAGCTCTGATCCTATGCCTTAGTCTCAGTTATTTGACCATTCTCTGTCCAGCAGCGCTGTTTTTCAGAGAGCCTGATCTATTTTCCTGAACCAAGTAAAAACCTTCAGCCCCAAACCGGGTCTTCATAAGGAGAACCACCACAAATCAGACCTGGATTCATACGACCCTGAAACCGACTGATTGTTTCTTCCTGCTCGTTGGCCCCAGAGGAGCGCTGGAAAAGAAACTCGTCTTCTCATTTTTGGACATGTAAAAAGCTGATCTGACACTTTGGATCTCATGGAAATCCAGAAGTGAACGGATCAGCTTTTTCATTTTTCGTCGGTTTGACAGGTTTAACTGGCCAGCCGGGACTGGCCTGGCATCCGTTTCAACCCGGCTGTTTAATGCGAGTGATCTTTGGAGCAGCAGTCACCAGGCAGATGGTCGCTGACAGAAAAGTGCGTGGTTTTCGGTCCTTCTGGTGTCTCTTCGTCCATCGAAAGATCGATGTGGATCTGGGAGGGCAGCTGGACCAGCTCAACACCGGCATCATTGAACATGCGCTTGCTGGCAAGATTGTCCGGCTGGCCATCGTATTTATCGGATTCATAAATCACGCGGGTAATCCCGGACTGAATGATTGCTTTGGCACATTCATTGCAAGGAAACAGCGAGACATACAGCGTACAGCCGGAGAGGTTTTGAATGGAGTTTAAAATCGCATTCAGTTCTGCATGAACGACGTAAGGATACTTCGTCTCTAAAAAATCGCCTTTACGGTCCCATGAGTACTGGTCATCATCGCAGCCTTTGGGAAAGCCGTTGTAGCCTAAGCCAACAACGCGTTTCTGGTCATTGACAATACAGGCACCAACCTGCGTGTTGGGATCTTTGGAACGAAAAGCAGCCAGGTGAGCCATGGCCATAAAGTATTGATCCCAGCTTAAAACGGGGCCTCGTTTCATGCGTTTTCTTTCTCCTGTTCCAGTTCGCCAAGAATTCTGGCAAATGTTGGATCTAATGGGGCTTCAAAGGTCATCTTCTCACCGGTTCTTGGGTGAACAAACTCCAGCTGATAGGCATGGAGCAGCTGACCATTGGCTTCCAGAGTCTTGCGAGGTCCATATTTCGGATCGCCGGCCACTGGATGCTTGATGTAAGCCATATGGACACGGATCTGATGGGTCCGGCCGGTTTCCAGGGAGCATTCTACATAGGCGTAGTCTTTAAAGTTTTCCAGCACCGTAAAATGCGTCACAGCGGGTTTGGAATTTTTTGCGGTAACGGCCATTTTCTGGCGGTCTTTTTCATCGCGGCCAATTGGAGCGTTGATCGTTCCATACGTATGAGAGAACGGATGATGAACGATGGCTTTGTATTTCCGGTGGCAGGTTTTATCCTGCAGCTGTTTGGCCAGAGATTCATGCACCAGATCGTTTTTAGCAACGACCAGCAGACCCGAGGTATCTTTATCGATACGGTGTACAATGCCCGGACGCATCACACCATTGATGCCAGAGAGATCTTTACAATGATCGAGCAGACCATTGACCAGGGTATGGGAATAGTGGCCGGGTGCCGGATGGACAACCATGCCTTTTGGCTTGTTGATGACAATCAGATCGGAGTCTTCATAAATGACATCCAGATCCATTGGCTCAGGAAGAACTTCCATGGATTGTGCAGGGGGTACGTCTACAACCAGAACATCTCCAGCCTGCAGTTTCTGACTGGCTTTGACAGGTCTGTCATTGACAGTAACCCGTTTTTCATCCAGCAGATCGGCAGCGCGTTTGCGGGAAATATCCAGCACGGCGCAAAGATATTTGTCGAGCCTTGTGGGAACCTGGTCTTGGGAAACGACAAAGGTTTCGATGCCGCCTTCATCTTTCGAGTCCAGATCATCTTCTTTTTCCTCCACGGTTACATCCATTTCAGCAGGTGAAGACTCTTCAGGAAATTCGATTGTGATTTCTTCTCCATCTTCTACTGATTTTGGTACTGAAGTATCAGCCATTTTTTGCGGCCTTCCTTTCTTTGAAATCGTCATAGAACATGACGAACATTAACAGAATAAATCCTAAGGTAATGCATACATCCGCTACATTGAATACCGCAAACGGAGATCCAAAAATATAAAAGCGGAAAAAGTCCCGGACATAGCCAAAGCACATCCGGTCAATCAGATTGCCAACGGCGCCCGCTAAAATCAAGGCCAGGGCGAATTCCATTTTGGAATCTTTCGTTTTAAAGAACGCATAGACCATGACGATGATGGCGCCGATGGTCAGAATGTAGAAAAACCACATGCCAATTCCCGCAAAACTGGAAAAGGCTGCACCATAGTTGCGAACATACGTCAGTTCAAAGAAGCCGGGAATCACCACCATTGTGCCATCGAGCGGGATGGACTTGGTGATGGCCCATTTAGTCCACTGGTCCAGACCGACCATGATAAACAAAAGCAGCAGGCAGGTGAAGATCGCCGGTGCTTTGGGTTTGAGTTTTTCGGTCCACGACATGTCAGTCCCCCCTTTCTGATGGTCAGGCTTTTGTGAATTGGAAAAGCCGTTTTTGTTTGTGTCAGGTAAATTGTACAAATCTTTTCTCCTTGTGTCTTTTCGTGTCGATTCAATCGAACTGAAGATCAGTGTATCCAAGATTTGTCAAAAACAGATGAAACAAAATGTGAAGATTTACTTAAAACCTGAACTCCCGCCTAAAATATACCTATAGAACAAAACAATTCAAAGAAATGCCTTTCAAAAAGTAAATATGATGAATTTTAAATTGGGCAGAGCCACTTTTTCACAGTAATAATAATAACTATGAAAAAGTAACATAGATCGAAAGCTAAATTGATATATTTTCTTTATGTAAAGATTTTATTAGAACGCTTTAGCTATGTAGTTATAATTTGATCGGGAGTTCAGGTTAAAAGAGTTTATTGCCCTTCTTTGCATGGAAAATCATCTTGTAAAACAGCCATAAGCTTAAGCAAAAGGACAGGAAAAAGCCTAAAAAGCCAAGGAGCGGGATCTCCAGAAAGCGCGGTTTCATGTTGGTCGTACAGATAATGGAACTGCCTACCAGCAGTGCGGCAATCAGAACACACACGATAATCCGGTCGACCCAGCGATTGACTTCCGGCATCAGATTGCTTTGCAGATCCGCAATCGAAAGTCCAACCCGCAGCTGCCCACGCTGAAGCAGACCCAGAATATTATCCGCTTTGAGCGGCAGGTTCATTAAGGCTTTGCCATCGGCATACGCCATTTGAAACCATTTAACAATCTCCTGATTCCAGTCGATCTGATCGATCGAGGTTTTGGATTTGGAGATGTAGTTGAGCATGTTGACTTCCGGATCCAGATCTTTAAGGGTGCCCTGAATGGTCACCATGCTTCGTGCCAGCATCGAAATCCCCTTAGGCAGGCGGATCTTGTATTCATTGCACACTTCCACGGCTTCTTCGATCATTTTACCAAGATCGAGGCTCGCAAAGTCCTGGCTGACATAGCGGTTGAGATAGCTTTCCAGCGCATTGGAAAAGCCAACGTAATCCAGATCGGCTGGCGGGATGCCGATGGCCAGCACCGCATCCGTCAGAGAAGAAGTATTGCGCGCAGCTACCGCGTGAAGCGCCTGGTTAATGGCTGCCGATTCATTTTTATTGATCTCACCCATCATGCCAAAGTCCAGCCAGCAGATCCTGCCATCATCAATCTTGAGATTTCCGGAATGGGGATCCGCATGGAAAAAACCGTAGTCAATAACCTGGGATAAAAAGTTCATCCCCAGCCGCATCGCAATTTCATGACGGGAATAGCCAAGTTTTGCAAGTTCTGGATAGTTATCAATCTCAACCCCGTCGACTTCTTCCATCACGAGAATATTTTGACGGGTGTACTCGGTGTAAATTTTCGGGACATGAATATATTGAAGGCCCTGGCATTCTTTTGCAAAGCGGATCGCATTGTCCGCCTCATGACGAAAGTCCATTTCTTCTTTAGCCGACGTCCAGAATTCATCAACGACTTCTTCGACATCAACAAGATCCCGTATGACTTCACTCAAGGAGAGAATCTTCCCTGCTTTTTTGAGCATGGCGACATCGACTTTCATCTGCTCATAAATGCCCGGCCGCTGGACTTTGACGACGACTTTCTGGCCGTCTTTCGTGATGGCTTCATGGACCTGAGCCATCGAGGCTGAGCCTAAGGGCTCTTTGGAAAAGGAAGCAAAAATCTCTTCCGGGGCTTTGCCATATACCCGGATAATTTCCTGACGCACCGTTTCATACGGCATTGGAGCGACATTCGAGCGCAGTTTTTCAAGCTCTTTGGTATAGGCCGGCGGCAGCAGATCCGATCGGGAAGACATGATCTGCCCGAGTTTGACATAGGTTGGTCCTAAATCTTCCAGAATCATCCGCAGCTTGACTGGGGTCATATCGCGCAGGGCGTTATATTTGCGGACCGTTTTGAGAATCTGGAAAAACCGCCGGCGCGGTGAAATGGGTGCCGGGACAGTATCAGCAGGTTCGGAATCAGCCTGATTTTTTCCCGAATCGTCGGACTTTGAACTGTCAGAGGCATTGGAATGAAGCGGTTCGTTTGAAACTACGTTTGTTTCCGGCTGATCAGAAGCCGCCTCTGTCTGGGAAGCCGTTTTGGAATTTGAATCAGTATTCGTATTTGTACTTATATTTGAATCTGTGCCTGAATCTGTATCAGAATCAGGCAGATCCACTGGTCTGGAAATCTTTTCCTGCAGGATCTCATCAGCCGCTTCTTCACTCAGATCCGAGGCATTCAGCTCATTTTCACAAATGCCGGCTGACTCTAACTCTTCTATTTCTTCTGCTGTCCACTGGCCAGATTCAGAAGTGTCAGCTGTTGATGGGATGGAAGAAGAATCCATCACGGAAGAGTCAGCATCTTGAGGTTTGGCATGCGTTTCTTCCTGAGCTTTCTGAACAGTCCGGACGGAAGGATTCGAACCGGAATTCTGGGACGGATTGAGATCAGTTTTCTCACCAGCTGCAGGATCCGTTTTCATTTTGGCCGGTGAATCAGAAGCAAAATCGTTCTCTGGAATAAAGCCCTCTTCTTTCACAGTTTCCTTGATGGTTTCCGTTTCAGAAGGCTCTTTTTCTGCCGGCTCTAAAATCGATTCACGCAAATCATCATCCGCCTGGGCATGCAGATCGGTTTTTCTGGCATCCGTTTGAAAGTCGAGGACTTCTTCACTCTTTTCATGACGGTTCCATCCGTTATGGCTCTTGGTGGATGTTTTGCGGTCGACATGCGTTTTCAGGCTGAAATCATCCAGACTGGGAAGATCAGCCTGAACGGACAATTTCCCGCCAGGGGTTTTCAGAGTACTGGAAAGTCTGGTCTTTTGATGGACTTCTTCTTTTTGTTCATGAACATCCAGATTGATTTCCTTCTGGTCATGAGCATGAACAGGATCCGATTCACTGGAAGACTGATAGTCCAGTTCAGTCGTCCTGTTTCGATCCGGATTCATCTTTACCTCCGTGTTTCAGGGGAATGTTTTCAATTTCTTCTTTTTCAGTATCGGTAATCTTGATCGAAATCGAAGGAATCGGGATATGCAAGGCCAGATCAATGGCCCATTTACTTTTCTTGTCAACTTTAATCATAGAGAAATTTTACCATGACCCTTCCAATCGCCTTGCGCCATACCCGAATGACTGTCCTGGCCTTTCAGACATGAAAAAAGACCGCCGCAAGGACGATCTTTTCGACAGGCTTAAACATTTAATTTGAGATCTTCATCGGTATACAGTTTGGCCTGTAAGAAGAATTTATGAATGACGTAGGTCACAATGGCTGGCAAGACAAAGGAGATCAGAATCAGTCCCAGCCAGTTCATGGCGCCAATTGAACCCAGTCCGCCATCCCCCATCCAGCCGGTGATTACGCCAATCTGACCAACCAGACCACAGGTACCCATACCGCTGGAAATGGCAGGTCCGTTCATTTCCAGATGGAACAGGCAGGTTGCGATTGGACCAATTACAGCACTGGCCAGAATCGTTGGCAGCCAGATCACAGGTTTACGGATGATATTGCCCATCTGTAACATCGAAGTTCCAAGACCCTGAGCAACCAGACCCGACCAGCGGTTAGCCGCAAAAGACATCACCGCAAAGCCAATCATCTGGGTGCAGCATCCGGCAAGTGCGGCCCCGCCGGCAAGACCAGTCAGAGATAAAGCGGCGCAGATGGCAGCAGAACTGATCGGCAGTGTCAGGAAAATTCCCATCAGTACCGAAACGATGATTCCCATTAAGAATGGCTGTAATTCAGTCGCCCACATAATCAGATTGCCAAGCCAGATGGCTGCCGCCCCAATGGATGGGGCCAGGGCGATTGAAAGCAAGGCTCCAATGCAGATCGTCACAAACGGGGTCACCAGAATATCCACTTTGGTTTCCTTGGAGACCAGTTTGCCGCACTCACAGGCAATCACGGCCACAAAATAGACCGCCAGCGGTCCGCCGGCTCCACCCAGTGCGTCTGCAGCAAATCCAACTGCCAGCAGTGAGAATAATACAAGATTTGGAGCATTCAAAGACATGCCGATGGCTGCCGCCATCGCCGGACCTTTAACTGCACTGGCATAGGTTCCAATCTGTGCCAGTATTTCAATATTCAATAAAGTCCCTAATGTATCCAGAATGGTGCCCATTAACAGGGATGCAAACAAACCCTGGGCCATGGCTGAAAGGGCATCAATGCCATAGCGTTTTGCGGAAATCTGGACGTCTTTACGCGCCAGAAACGCAGCCGCAGCTTCCATATTCAATTCCCTCCTCAAGAATGATTTGATTGAACTTGAGTATAGGCCTGCCGTTTTTCTGCCGCAATTCATTTTTCTGCTTCTTTTTCAAAACACGAAAAAAACAGCCGGAAAACACAATTCTTTTCCAGCTGTTTAACGCTTTCATATCGATCACAAGAGCCTGAAATCATTGTGAAACCAAGTTCATTCAAAATGATTCACTCAGAGCTTTTCAAAGCCTTCAGTTGTTCTGCGTATCTAAAGACGTCTGAACATCTTTATCTTTGATCACACTGCCGCCCGCAGCCCGGACTTCAACGGCTGAAGCTTCAAAGGTATTTTCTTCGGTGCTTGGTTTTTCGCTTTCGAGGGCTTCTTTATAAACATGGAGCTGATCGACCTGATCTTTGGACAGGGTCGGATACTTCGGATCAATTTTCTCCAGCGCATTCAGGATGGCTTCAGAAACCAGGAAGCGCGCATACCATTTCTTGTCTGCTGGAATGACATACCATGGACAGTGTTCTGTAGATGTGGCATTGATCATATCTTCATACGCTTCGGTATATTCATCCCAAAGACCGCGTTCACTTAAATCCGCTTCGGAGAACTTCCAGTTCTTTTCCGGACGTTCAATACGTTCCATGAACCGTTTTTTCTGGGTTTCAGCGGAAACATTCAGGTAGATTTTGACAACACGATAGCCGTTGCCATACAGATATTCTTCAAATTCCGAAATCTGTTTGTAGCGGCGGGTAATGATATCCGCATTGAGCAGTCTTTCCGGCAGTTTGTACTTTTTCCAGAGTTCTCTGACTTTGACAATCAGAACATCTTCATAGTAGGAGCGGTTGAAGATCGCAATCTTGCCCCGTTCTGGAAGTGCCTTATTAAAACGCCACAGGAAGTCATGAGCGAGTTCTTCATGACTTGGGGATTTAAAGCTGTAAACATCCACACCCTGTGGATTGACACCACTCATGACGTGTTTGATGGTTCCATCTTTACCAGCCGCATCTCGGGCCTGAATAAGAATAATCAAACCTTCTCTTCCATCCGCATACAGTTTGTCCTGCAGCTGCTGAATCTGAAGCTGATTGGCCGCGGTTTTGGCGATCAGCTCCTCTTTGTGTTTTTTCATGTCCTTGGGGGACGTTGGTGCTTTTTTCAGATTGATCGCTTCGGATCCATCGTATTTATATTGTTTGAGCATAATGGCCTGCTTTCTTTTCCTTCAGTATAGAGGTCTTTTAAAATCTCAAAGCCTTTCAAGCCTTAAAGAACATCCAGACTGCCCGCCTGCTTTGTTTCCAGACAGAAAAAGGTGAATGGTCATCTGGATCCATGGCCATTCACCTTGAACGCATTCAAATCAATTTTTACATATTCAAAACAAAGCACCATTCCGGGAATTCTATGCCTGACGAATCCGCTTTCTGGCCAGAAACGCTTCGATGGCCGGTGCGGCTTCGACCAGTAAGACAGAGACAAAAATTAACAGGCCGCCGACAATCATGATCGGTGTTTTGGCTTCATGTAAAATCAGAAAGCCAAACAAGTTGCCCCAAAGACTCTCGGTTCCAAGCAGAATCGAACAGGCAGCCGGCGAGGTATATTGCTGGGCCGTTGTCTGAAGCCAGTAACAGACAAACGTCGCCAGAACAATCGAATACAAAACTGACAGAATCGCCGAGCCTTCAAGATGCGATGGCCATGTGGTTGTCAGGCCAAATGGCAGGGCGCAAAGGGCGGCTACGCTTAACTGAACGGCATTGATGACCGTTGCGGAAGCCGATCCCGCTTTGGAAAGCGAGACAATCTGACCTGCAAACAATACCGCGCAAACGAGGGTCAGCCAGTCTCCGGCATTGAGCGAAAAACTTCCAGAAGACAGTGATAAGCAGCCAATTCCAATCAGACAGATCACTGCGGCCGCAAACACAATGGGATCCGGTTTTTTGCGATACAAAATCCAGACGATAAAGGGGACACAGATGACATTGACTGCCGTCAAAAAGGCATTCATACCCGTGGTTGTCCGCTCCAGACCAAAGGTCTGAAAGGCAAAGGCAAGATAAAGCAGCACCCCGGAAATGGTTCCGATTTTCAGAGCCTGTTTTGTGATTTTTTCATGGTGCAGCAAGACGGGAATCCAGGCAAGCACTGCCCCGCCCGCAAAGCGCAGCAGTAAAAACGCAAACGGAGTAAAGCTGTCCAGGCCCATCTCTGTGGCGACAAACCCGCCGCCCCAGATGACGGCCGTTAAAAGGCAATAGAGATTTGCTTTCTGTTTCGACATAAACTTCCTTTCAAAGATTCTTTTTTCAAAGACTTTTCTCTTTTTGTTTTTCAAAATTGTTCATTCCATTATACCGAACCTCAACCCTGCCGCCGAAAATACGGCTGATTCTTATGATTGGTCCGCACAAATCTGCTCAAAAAAACGACAACTGCCGGAAGCGAGCTGTCGTTTGGATTGACTCTTCGGTTTCAAATTCAAAATACTTTTGGTCGTTCACTCTCAGCCAGGCCTTACAGGACAACATCGACAAGGCGGATGCCGCCATAAAAGCCATGGTCAAAGACGGAAGCCGTGCTCCATGAGTAATCAAGAACGGTTGGTTCATTCGGTTCCTGATAAATCGCATCAGCCTGCGCCTGATCGATCATCTTATTGCGGACCATCGCATCGAGTACGAGTTTCTGCTTGGCTCTGGCATTATCATAATGATCCGAAAGCTGGAAATAGCCTGGGGATTGCGGAATGCCGGCCAGAATGGTTGCCTGTCCCTGGGTGAGCTGACTGGGTTCTACGCCATAGTAGCCATGGGAGGCTGCATCAATGCCATGATAGCCATCACCATAATTGATGATATTGACATACAGGGCCAGAATTTCATCCTTGGTGTACATCTCGCAAAGCCGGTGCGCCAGAACGATTTCAGCCGTTTTCCAGACGGCCGTTCCATCGTATTGGCGGTACAGGTTTTTGACTACCTGCATGGCAATCGTCGAGCCGCCTGATCTTGGAATCGATGAAATGAACTGGCTGGCCGCTGCGCGGATCAGTGCTTTGATATCTACTGCCCCATGCTGGTAGTAGCGGGCATCTTCAATGGCGATTGTCGCCTGATACAAAGTTGGGGAGACCTGATCATAGGGGACGTATTGCGGATTGCTTCGAACGGTATCCACTAAAGCACTCAGCGGCTGCCGGCTTTCAAATTCATTGGCTTTATCAATTCCATCCTTAAAAAACCACACCACCGCGGCGATGATGACAATCATCAACAGTAAAAAGAGTCTTTTGAAGAATTTTTTCATAATTTATACCCTCAGTTCAGACCTTGCGATCTGTCAGTTTCAGCTTATCATCCCTGTCTATTTTGAGACATCGAACGGACTTTCGCCCTTCTTACGCCAATGTAACTTACTGGCAAGGCCGCAGGGCTGATCTGCTGATGGAACGTTCTTTCTGTTTTGAAGTGAAGTCACATCTGACTTCTGTCTTGATTACGGTACCGATTTTCTGGCCGATTTCGATGCTTTCTTTTTCTGCCCTGAGGTGGACCGATAAAAAAACCCTCCATCTGTTTTTTGTGCTCAAACAGACGAAGGGGTTTTCTGTCTAGTGACGAAAAAAGGCCGTCAGCCTTTTTAGTTACTTTTTGTTTTTCGAATTACTGTTCACGGTTTTCATGATCTGGCGGATCTGTGCCTCAGAAGGCTTGCGGCCCATCTGCAGGAACATGGCGCGGATCATTTTTTCACTGATCGGTGGGTTATCACGCAGCTCTTTTTCAAATTTTCGCTTTGTGAGAACAAAGGCGATAATCGCTCCGATAATGGCACCGACTAACGCGTACAGAATCGAAGACCATAACTGTCCCATTTCGTAACGCTCCATTCTTTTCTCAATCATTTTACACGGTTTGAAATGATCGCTCAATCTGAATAGTCAACTCTTGTTAGTCAAATTCGTAATTTATTGCGATTCTTGCACGGATTGGTCAAAGAGAGTCAGCTGAGTGAGGTCATTTTTCTTCTCTGGCTCTTTCTCAGGCTCTTTCTCTGGCTCTTTCTCTGGCTCTTTCTCAGGCTCTTTCTCTGGCTGCTCTTCAGGCGTACGAAATCCATTTTCCAGACGAAGATCCAGCGATTCAAATCCGGTTGGCTGTTCCAGAATGCCAACTGTACTCCATGTCGCAGAAGGCTCCATTTTCGGCAGGGTAGAAACATCTAATGCAGGCAATGAGGCATCCGCAAAACTCAAAGTCTGTCTGGCTGAAGCCATACGGGCGTCAAAGATTTCGAGTGGATGAGACTTCACAGCCTTATACAATCTGGTGCCGCGGGCCGGCCGTTTGAAGGTATCGATGCTGGAAAGAGCAATTTTTTTAAATGCCCCTTCGTTATTTTCAAGCACGAGGTATTCCTGGTCGGCTGATAAGAGGGCCTGCAGCTGGTCGTCCATTCCGAGGTTGATCGAACGGACACCCTTGCCTTTTCCTTTGGAGGCAGGGATTTCGCTGACATCCATCTTGAAGCCATAACCTTCTTTGGAGATCAGAACGAGCTGATCATCATTGTGAGCGGAATAGACCACATGTTCGAGGCTGTCATCCGGATTGAGACCCATCAGGGCAACCAGACGGCTGCGGGTTTTCATCGGTAGATCTTCATGATGAATGCGACGGATCTGACCGGCTTTGGTGGCCAGGATTACATCCACCTGTCTGGCCGGGTTGCGCTGGGCAAAGACGCGGACGATCTGTTCTCCCATTTCCGGCTTGAGCAAAGAGGAGTAATGGGTTCCAAGATCTTTCCATTTCTTTTCTTCGATCTGGTAGACCGGAATCTGGCCAAAACGGCCTTTGTCGGTAAAGACAAGCAGTGTATCGAGAGTCGATACCGGAGCGTTGAAGACAAAGCTGTCCCCTTCCTTGAGTCCAGACGTTCCATTGGAACTGGACGCAAAGGAGCGCATGGAAACGCGTTTGACATAACCTTGGCGGCTGACCACGGCCATAACCTGTTCATCGACGATCATATCGCGGTCATCGACAACGATTTCTTCGGCATCATTAACAATCTGCGTCCGGCGCGGCATTGGAAACTCTTCGGAGATTTCCTTGAGTTCCTTGATCATCAGTTTGCGGCGGCGGCTTGGCGTTTTGATGATGCCTTCGAGTTTTTCAATATCCTTGCGCAGAGCCTGGGCTTCTTTTTCCAGAGCGATGACATCGGTATTGGACAGACGATACAACTGCATCGTCACGATGGCTTCGGCCTGCGGCTCACTGAATTCAAAGCGTTCCATCAAACGTTTTTTGGAATCGGCCTTGCCATTGGATTTGCGGATCAGGGCCACTACTTCATCAAGCACCGAAACGGCCTTTTGCAGACCTTCGACGATATGCAGACGGTCTTTCTTGCGCTGCAGATCAAATTTCGAACGGTTGATGATGACTTCCTCACGATGAACAAGGAAGGCATCGAGTGCGTCAGCAAGACTGAGCAGTTTTGGGGTTTTGCGAACGATCGCGATGACGTTGTAGTGGTAGTACGTCTGCAGATCGGTATTTTTATAGAAATAATTGAGGATGGCTTTCGCATTGGCTTCCTTTTTCAGGTCGACCACAATGCGAAGACCCTTCCGGTCACTTTCATCCCGGACATCGAGAATACCGCTGACTTTGGCATTCAGGCGGATTTCATCCATCTTGCGCACCATCGCACTTTTGATGACTTCATATGGGATTTCGGTGATGACAATCTGATTGATTGTCTTGCCCTCTTCAATGACCGCTTTAGAGCGAACTGTCACTCTTCCCTTACCGGTTTTTAAAGCCTGACGCCAGCCATCGCTGCCGATGATCAGTCCGCCGGTTGGAAAGTCTGGTCCATGAACCAGATCGAGCAGTTCATCAATCGAGCAGTCCGGATGTTCAATCCGGTAAATGGCAGCATCGATAATTTCATTGAAGTTATGCGGCGGGATATTGGTGGCATAGCCGGCGGCAATACCGGTGATGCCATTGATTAACAGGTTTGGATAGCGGGCTGGCAGAACGGTTGGTTCAAGCTTTTCATCCGAATAGTTTGGTGCCCACTCGACGGTATCTTTGTCGATATCTTCAAGCAGATATCCCGCCAGACGGGAAAGTCTGGCTTCGGTATAACGCATCGCCGCAGCCGGGTCATCATCAATCGACCCGTTGTTTCCCTGCATATCAATCAGCGGAATCGGCGATTTCCAGTCCTGCGACAGTCGGACGATGGCGTCATAAACGGAACTTTCACCATGTGGGTGATAGTTACCAATGACGTTACCGGCCGTTCTTGCGGATTTACGGTAAGGCTTGTTATAGGTGTTGCCGTCTTCTTCCATCGACCAGAGAATTCGGCGCTGGACAGGCTTTAAACCATCCCGCGCATCTGGCAGGGCACGTTCCTGAATGATGTAGCGGGAATACCGGGAAAACCGGTCCGCAACAATATCTTCCAGGTTCGAATCCAGTACTTTGGGCTCGGAAAGTTCAACGACAGTTTCTTTTTTCTTTCTGGCTCTAGGCATGTGTTTCTTCCTTTACAAAATCGTCTTCGAGCGTAAAGACGACATTTTCTTCAATCCAGCTCCGGCGCAGATCCGCGCGCTCACCCATCAAAGACGTGATGCGCTTTTCGGCCAGGCGGCTGTCATCAAGCTGTACGCGAAGCAGCGTACGGGTGGCCGGGTTCATGGTCGTATCCCACAGCTGGGAGGCGTTCATTTCACCCAGACCTTTGTATCGGCTGATCGAATAACCGGATTTGAGTTCGGCTTTTTTGGCTTCCAGTTCTTCATTGGAATACAGGTAGTATTCATGACCGCCCTTTTCAATCCGGAATAAAGGCGGCAGGGCGATATAGAGCATGCCCTCTTCAATTAAAGGCCGCATGAACCGGTAGAAGAAGGTCAGAAGCAGGTTTTGAATGTGGGCTCCATCATCATCAGCATCGGTCATGATGATGACTTTATGGTAGTTGGAATCTTTCGCATCAAAATTGCTTCCAACACCGGCATCCAGGGTATGGATGATGGTGTTGAGCTCTTCGTTTTTCTCCACGACATCCAGAGAACAATGTTCGGTGTTGAGTACCTTACCGCGCAGTGGCAGAATGGCCTGATACATCGAATCCCGGCCCTGTTTGGCCGAACCGCCGGCCGAATCGCCTTCGACCAGATAGAGTTCCTTCTTGCGGGCATCTTTGGACTGGGCGTGGACGAGTTTTCCGGAAATAATGCGCTCCGAACGGTTCTTGCCTTTTCCCTTACGGGCTTTTTCACGGGCTTCCCGGGCAGCCTGTCTGGCCTGGCCGGCCTTGATCATCTTGCGGACCAGGCTTTCAGCAAGGTCTTTGTTTTCTTCCAGGAAATAGCGCAGATGTTCACTGACGACCTGATCGACCGCCATTTTGGCCTGCGGGGTTCCCAGTTTTTCTTTGGTCTGGCCTTCGAACTGAAGCAGTTCTTCCGGCACCGTGATATGTAAAACCATGGTCAGACCTTCACGGATATCACTGCCCTCCATGGATTTGTCTTTTTCTTTGAGAAAGCCGTTTTTACGGGCGTATTCATTCATGGTCTTGGTCAGGGCCTGACGGGCACCGGTTTCGTGGCTTCCACCATCGCGGGTGCGGACCATGTTGGTAAAGGAAAGCAGAGTTTCCTGATAGGTATCCACATACTGGAAGGCGACCTGTATTTTCATCCCCTGGTTTTCGCCTTCAAAGGAAATAATCGGGGTTAAGGCTTCATGATCGGTATCGAGCTCTTCGACGAAGGCTTTCAGACCATCTTCATAAACAAATTCATCTTCTTTCGGGTTTTCCCGGTCATCTTTGAGCCGGATTTTCAGCCCCTTGAGTAAGAAGGCATCTTCCTGAACACGCTCTTTGATAATGGAGTAGGAAAACCGGGTTTCCTTGAAGATTTTCGGATCCGGCCAGAACGTGACACTCGATCCGGTTTCTTTGGTCTTGCCGATTTTTTTGAGAGCCCCGGTGTGTTTTCCGCCATCGGCAAAGTCCATTTCATACAGGTTCTTTCCATCGCGAACCTGAACAACGACTTTGCTGGAAAGCGCATTGACAACACTGGCACCGACTCCATGCAGACCACCGGAGGCTTTGTAAGTGGAATCGGTAAACTTACCTCCGGCATGCAGAACTGTAAAAATAACCTCAAGAGCCGATTTGCCACTCTTATGGACACCGACTGGCATGCCTCGTCCGTAGTCCTTGATGGTACACGAACCATCGGCGTTGAGGGTGATATCAATTTCATCTCCGTATCCGTTCAGGGCTTCATCGATTGCGTTATCGAGAATTTCCCAGACCAGATGGTGCAGACCTTTGCGGTCCGTAGATCCGATGTACATTCCGGGGCGTTTGCGGACCGCTTCCAGGCCCTCGAGAATGACGATCGAATTTTCATCATATGCCGCAGCTGGCATCGTATCATCCTTTCCAATTCACATTGACGCTATTCTACAACGAAAGTTGCGTGTAATGTGCATGTAAAGCTAGAATCCTGTTGATTTTTTGCTTTTTTCCCAGATTTTTGATCCGGGGACAATTTTGATTCTAACCGCGAGAGACATCATAGCGAAATTTGGAACATCTTAACAGGGCAAATCCAAACGATTTTTTTGAAGAATCGAGTAGTTTGAAGGCAGAAAAACCTTTCCAGGCCTCCAAAAAGCCTCCGGAAAGAATTATAACTATCTTGAAAGGATTGATATATCCTGAACAATTCATCAAAACCGACAAATGGCCGGAAACACCTTTAAAGAACGT
>Dunbar_p2__coassemble_1029_pt1 | contig 32448 bp, 23 predicted proteins | sample Dunbar_p2__metabat2_high_PE_044 | metagenome-assembled genome bin Dunbar_p2
TTCTTTAAAGGTGTTTCCGGCCATTTGTCGGTTTTGATGAATTGTTCAGGTTGTAAAAGACTGCTTTTGAATCTCTTTTGGTGTCTTCAAATCCGGTTTGAAAAACCAAAAGCATCATCATGAGTACTATTTCAGGATGTATCCGAACAAGCAGGCTTTACCGCAAATCAGGATGACTGATAAACTACATTCAACAACTTGTGGAAAGAAGGAATATTTATGGGTAAAAAACTCACTCTCACAGGCGCTAATGCCGTGCGGACCATTCTGAAAAATAAAGATGACTTCCACGCTGATCTGCGGGATGAAACCAAAGATGGTGCGCGGACAACCTATGTCTTTGATTTCGAATATGACGATCATGTCGGAACGTTTACCATCGCGACGGAAGATGGTGACATTAAAGTAGCCGTTCTGAACCTTTCAATGGGCCGGATCATTTCTCTGGTCAATGATGCAAACATCAAGAAGCTGGCGCAGTATGTCCTCGACACTTCACTATAAAGTTTCGCTGCACGTCGTTGTCAGCAGCCTGGATGAAACCACCGTTCAGATTGTCCAGGACCAGCTGAAAACTTTCGTGCCAGACTTTTCGTTCTCGCCAATGCGCGAACAGCCTTCGCTGCAGGACTGCATTGAATTTTATGCCAGTGCCGATGTCAATGAAGAGCAGCGTCAGCTGTTAATCGATGTTCTGGATAATGACTGGGACAAAGATGAAGACGATGATACGTATTGGGCCTATGGATTTAACACCAAGATGTTCAATCCACTGGTTTACTACATGCAGCTCGATTTCCAGAAACTGCATACCAAGTAAACGCAAAGGAAACCAGGCCAAACTAGAAAGACAAAACAGCGGTCAGTCTCCTGAATTCAGTTCAGGAAGCTGACCGCTTTTCTGCGTTCAGGTGAGGCTGGCCCATCTTTAAAGGATCAGCTCTCACTTTAAGAAATAACTCTTCTCTTGAGTCCTGGTGTCGGGCAAGGCTGATCGAGAGTGCAAGGCTGATCGCAAGATGGAGAAGAACCAGAAAGAATGTTGTGCAAAGATCGGATTGAAAATCGTCCTCAATCTTGCCGGGTTCCTGCCGATCAGCCAGAAGTTCTCGGATCCGAAAATGATCTGCCCGGCTGCGCCCTTCAGAAACTCTTAAATTCCGGCTGATTTCCATACACTTTTTGTGCAAACCCTTTCAAAGTGAAAGCCAGTTTCTGAAGTTCTTTTGCCATCGCGTTGAAGAGAATCTGACTGTGGAAAAATCGTAAGGAAAGGTGTGGTAGTTCATTTTTGTCGGTTTCGGTTTATTTCAGCTCGATCGATTGCCTGGGCAATTCAGAATTTTCCCTGATGATTTTCTGTCTGATGCCTGGGCAGCTCTCTGGCCGCTTTCAGTCCTGCTGGAGGCTTGTCAGACGGGCAAAGACAGTAGGGAAGCTGGAGATCAGATCAAGCGGGGTAAAGGTGTAGGCCGAGACGTGATCTTTGGCAGCCTGATTGTGAATATAGGCGCCTAAAGCGGCCATCGCAAAGGCATCTTTTTTCTGAGCGTACAGACCACTGACCAGACCACACAACACATCTCCGCTGCCACCTTTGGCCAGCGCGGGATCCGGACGGTGAATTAAAATCGAACGCCAGGCGTTGATGACCAGCGTAAAATCGGATTTTAAAACCAGGGTCAGGGTTGGATGCTCTTTACAGAACTGGGCAGCCAGATCGAATGGATTGGCCAGTACCTCACTCATCGGCTTGTTGATCAGGCGTGAGAATTCTTTGAGATGGGGTGTAAGAATGGTCGGACGTTTAATCTGGTCGAGCAGTTCAGGATTTCTGGCGAGCAGATTGATGCCATCCGCATCGATGACCATTGGCAGCTGGGCATTGATTGCCGCTTTTAACACCGCAAGCGCCCCATCTCCCGTTCCCATGCCATTGCCAACTCCAATCAGGGAATAGCTGGAAATCACCTGTTCAAGTTCACCGGCAGCCTGACGATCGAAAAAGCCGCTTTCATCGGCACTGGCCGGAATGATCATGGCCAGATCCATCTTGGAAGCAATCGCTCTGGCAGCTGGCTCTGGGGTAAAGAGGGTCAATGTGCCGCATCCGGCATGGAAGCAGGAATCAGCAGCCATGGATAAGGCCCCCTGCATCCGAAAACTTCCGCCCGCCAGGAGCACTTTGCCAAATGTCCCTTTGTTTCCATACGGATCACGAACGGGAAGAAATTGGGCCGCCTGCTTTTCGGTCAGGATGGGGATCGCGCCGTTTTTGGCATGGCTTTCTGGGGGAATGCCGATATCGGCAACGCTGACGCTGCCGGAATGCAGTTTGCCATCTCCTAAAAGATGCCCCCACTTCAGGCAATCCAGGGCCACGGTATGATCAGCCTTGATCGCATTGCCCATGATCTTGCCGGTGGTGGCGTTGATGCCGCTGGGGACATCAATGGAAAGTACCGGAATATGGCTGGCATTGATCAGGGTGATCAGCTCCGTAAAGGGGGAAGTAAGTTCACGGTTGAGACCGTTTCCAAATAAAGCGTCAACGATCAGATCTGCGTTGGGTGTAAAGGCATCAAGAGGCAAAATGGGCAGTTTAAGCGCTTTGCATATCGCCAGCTGATGCGCTTCATCGGCCGAGAGCTTGTTTTCATCGAGATAGACTTGTACCTTTTTATGGTCACTGCAGGCCAGAATCCGGGCAAGAGCGAGGCCGTCGGCTCCATTGTTGCCCGGGCCGCATACAATCTGAATCCGTTTGATATCCGGTAGGTTTCGGATTGCATCGGCAGCCGCACTGGCGGCATTTTCCATCAATACAAGTGATGGGATCTGAAGGTTGGAAATTGCATAAGAATCTGCACTTCGCGCCTGATCGGCGCTGCAAAGATAAGCGTTTTGAATCATTGGATTTCACCTGCCTGTCGAAATGGTGTGTTTGTCAAGTGGCTTTCTTGAGTCATGCTATAATTTTGGATTGAAGGGAAAGACTTTTATTGAATCTATGAAGCAAAATAACAAAACAAAAGCCGCGTCGGCCGCGAAAAAGTCCATTATCGCGGGCGGTCTGATCGGGACCGGCGGGTTTTTTATTGCCAAAGCGATTGGTCTGGTCTATTCCATTCCGTTTTCGAGCATTCTCGGATCGGATGCCTATATGGCTTACTATGGATCAGCCTATCGCATTTACAGCTATCTGCTCAACGTCTTTACAGCCGGAGCACCGATGGCCATCGCGACGATGGTTGCCAAGTACATCACCCGCAAAAACTATCGGACAGCTTTAGCTGTACAGCGAATGTCCATTCTGGTGATGGCTTTGCTGGGGGCGCTGGGCATGATTGTGATGATGGCCTTCTCTGGCATTTTAGCCTCTGCCATGTCGGAGGGCACGCCAGATGGCCAGGCAATCATGACCAGAATCCTCTGCCTGTTGTCGATTGCCATCTTCTTTGTCCCCATATTAAGTGCGTACCGTGGATTTATCCAGGGCTGCAAGGAGATGGAGGAATATGCCTATTCGCAGGCCTTTGAACAGATTTTCCGCGTTGCCTTTCTGTTAGGTGTCAGCTGTCTTTTAGTGTATGGCTTTAAGCTTTCCAGTGTTTGGGCTCTGTATGCGGCGGTGCTTTCCACCTCGGTTGCAGCCATTGCCGGAATTGTCCAGATCTATCGCTTTTCCAGAAACACAACCGCGGATCTGCAGGAAATGGGCCATCACCAGACGATGCGTGCCGTGCCGCTCAAACCTTTATTCAAAGAGTTTGTGCTGCTTTGCGTACCATACTTACTGTTTGCGGTCATCGGCTATGCTAACGATATTTATGATGCCATCCTGCTGCCGGTCGGTCTGAAGCTTTCAAGCTATTCCACCGAACAGATTCAGACGATGACCTCAGCTGCCAACTATGTCGGCATCAAACTGACCGCGATTCCAATGATTCTCTCGCCTGGCTTTGTGGCCGCGATTATCCCCCACATTACTTCGGCTCTTGAAACCAATGATATCAAAGCCGTGCGTAAGGATATTCTGGAATGTATCAATATCGTCTTGTTCATCGCACTGTTTTTAAGCTTTGCGATTTTCATGTATGCAAGACCATTGTTCTATACGCTCTACTACACAGCCGATCTGGATTTGAGTACGACCAGTGTGCGCTGGATTGCGATTGAAGGCTTATTTGGAACCATCACGCCAGTCATCTCCTCGATGATGATGGCCTGCCGCATGCGCAAGAAACTGTTGGTTCAGATGCTTATTTCTGCTGTCGTCAAAGGCGTTCTGATGGTACCGATGGTCATGTGGTGGGGCATTGGCGGTGCGGTGTTATCGACCGTCATCTCCTACAGCTGGATCATTGGATATTCGTTATATATGATGAGTATCCAGTATTCCATCTCCTTTAAATCAACACTCAAGACCCTCATCCAGACGGCCATTTGTCTGCTTGTGATGGGCGCCGTAGCCTGGCTTTTAACCAGAATGGGTCTTGGTTCGGCAAGCCATGGCAAGATTGTCTGCCTGTTAGGCATGCTGGTCAATGGAATCATTGCCTCGATTTTCTTTGCGGCAACCGCTGTATTCTTCGGAATTCCACAGCGCCTGTTCCATTTCAAGTTCCGTAGAAAGAGGGCTTAACTATGTATGATGTGTTAGTCGTTGGCGGCGGCCATGCCGGTATTGAAGCAGCCGCTGCTGCAGCCCGGATGAATCAGAAAACACTGTTAGTGACCAATGATTTATCGATGATCGGTTCCATGCCCTGCAACCCCAGCGTCGGTGGCCCGGCCAAGGGAATTGTTGTTCGTGAAATCGATGCGTTTGGCGGCCTGATGCCAAAAGCAGCCGACCAGACCGCATTACAGTTCAAAATGCTGAATACCGCCAAAGGTCCAGGCGTAAGATGCCTGCGGGTGCAGTCGGACCGGGATGCGTATAAAAAATGGATGCTCGATGCTCTGGAAAAGCAGCCAAACCTGGATCTGCTCGAACAGAAAGCAGCCCGCATTCTGCTCGACGGAAATAAAGTCATCGGCATTGAATGTGAAGATGGCACCCAGATCCGTTCCAAAACGGTCATTCTGACCGCCGGAACGGGCATGAATTCCGCCATTTTACGCGGTCATACCTCGACGGTCAGTGGAGCCGATGGCATGCCGACCAACTCCACCCTCTCGCAATCGTTAGCCGATGCGGGACTGAAACTGATCCGTCTGAAAACCGGAACCCCGCCGCGGGTCATTAAAGACACGGTCAATCTCGAACCAGCTGTCATTCAGCCAGGAAGTGAAGAATTCCTGCATTTCTCGGATGAAACCACACCGGATCAGGTCATCAAGCCTGAAGATCAGCTGCCCTGCTACCTGATCTACACTACCCCCGAAACGCATAAGATCATCAATGACCACCTGCAGGATTCGGCCATGTATTCCGGTCTGGTTACGGGTGTTGGTCCCCGGTATTGTCCAAGTATTGAAGATAAACTGGTCCGTTTTGCGGATCGTCCCCGTCATCAGCTTTTCCTTGAACCGGAAAGAGCTGCTTATGACACGTTCTATGTCCAGGGCTTTTCCACTTCGATGCCCGAAGATGTTCAGGAACTGATGGTTCACTCCCTGCCGGGTCTTGAAAACTGCACGATTCAAAAATATGCATACGCGATTGAATACGATGCGATTGATCCGCTTCAGATGTACCCATCGCTGGAAAACAAGGTTGTTGAAAACCTGTTTACCGCCGGTCAGGTCAATGGAACCTCCGGCTATGAAGAAGCAGCCGGCCAGGGTCTGATGGCTGGAATCAATGCGGCGCTGAAAAATCAGAATAAACAACCGCTGGTTCTCGGAAGAGCCCAGGCCTATATCGGGGTCATGATCGATGATCTGGCCACGAAAGGAACCCAGGAACCGTATCGACTGTTAACTTCCCGTGCGGAATACCGCCTGCTTTTGCGTCATGACAATGCGCATGTCAGACTGGCTCCAATTGCTCATGAAATCGGTGTTCTGCCAGAATCGATGTGGAATCATTTCCAGAAACAGCAGGCTGAAGTCAAGCAGGGCATTGAAGATCTGAAAAATGCCCATATCAAACCGGGTAAAGAGATCAATGATCTGCTGGCCAGTGTGGATGCCGGCAGTCTGGAGCATGGAACAGATGCTTACACGCTGCTGAAGCGGCCAACTGTAACGATTGAACTGCTCGAACCCTTTACCGGTGTGAAGCTTTCCAAAGATGCCGCCACGCAGATTGAAGTGGAATGCAAATATGAAGGCTACATTGCCAAGGCGCAAAGAGATGTCGATCGTCTGGCCAAGCTGGAAAATGTCCGCATTCCAAGAGATCTTAATTTCAATTCGGTGACCAACCTGGCTCTGGAAGCCCGCGGTAAGCTGGATAAAATCCGTCCGGCTACATTAGGACAGGCGAGCCGGATTTCCGGGATCAATCCAAGTGATATTGCCGTTCTGTCCGCCCTGCTGGCGAACATGAAAAACGAGAAGTAACCAGACTTCCTTAATCATAAAGAAAACAGAACGGGATACATTCTTATCTTGATGAATTTTAAAGTGGAACAAAACGAACAAAACTGTTCGTTTTGTTCCACTTTTTTGGTTTCAATAAGAATTGTCAGTTGATTTTTTATGAAAGATGTATTTCGTTATTTATGTCTGTTATACTTGGACAAGAGGAACGTATGAAAAAGAGAAAACATAGAGTATCCAACATCCTTGGCACACTATTTTTACTGGCGATGCTTGGCGGTTCAGGCTGGCTGGCGATTGCGGGAATGAATGATATAGATACTTTCATCAAACTGAAAAGTGAAGTCAAAGCCAATGAAGAACTGCTAGATGCCACCAAAGCGGAACAGGAAAAACTGGAAGCGACCAAAAAGAATCTGACCAATCCAGACTACCTGGAATTAGTTGCCCGTGGAAAGTATCACGTTCTTCGTGAAGGAGAACAGGTTTTTGTCTTCCCATCACTGTCCGAAGCCCAGAATGAGCAGACTTCCGGCAATGAGGCATCGACTTCCTTAGCTCAGAGCCAGGCAGCTGCCCAGGATATTCCGACTTCTGAAGCAGCCTCTGAAAGTACAGAAAGCGGGCAATAAGCTCTAATGGATCCCTGCTGGATTTTCCAGCCGCACAAAGAATTCAATCAGCAGACTTCGGTCTGCTCTTTTTTATTGCCCACTGGCTGCTGTCTGGCAGGTCTGTCTGGTGGTGACTTTCTGTTGGTCACTGTCTGTGGAGGTCTGGAGTGGGCAGTTTTCAGGCCATAAGTGGACATTGCCATATGGATTGCTGCTTTCCAGAGTCGTAAAGTCATTTTGTTCTTTGAAGAAGATTCAGTTCATAATTTCATCCGATTTCTGTCATTAAATCATCAATTATCAAATGTTTGGGAAAATGCAAAAAGGTCATAAGATGGGCGTGTCAGAACTCTGACAGGAAAGAGGGAAATTTATGTATACCAACCTAGCCAACTCCAGCCAGAAAAACGATCTGCTGCTGATCGACTCCATGTCCAGACGTCTTTGTGATACACCCCGCAAAGAATGGGACTCCTTAACGGCTGCTGAAAACAGTGTCTATCAGACCGGCGACCTGGTGGTCGACCGCTACGCCAAGACCATCTATAAAAAGGGTCAGACCATCAATCTGACCCCAACGGAATATGAAATCGTCTTATTCCTTGTCGATAACGTGACTCTGGTCTGTCCCAAAGATGCTGTGCGCAATATGATCAAAATCCGCTTTCACCGTGTAGTCAGCGACAATACGATTTCCAAACACATCGGCAGAGTACGCACGGCTCTTGGTCAGAATGCAGAGCAGGAGTATATCGTGACCCGCTGGACCAACGGCTACAAATGGAATCTGCCAGTCCGCCGCAAATTCATCTCCCGCCGTCCGATGGATTACGAATAGAGCCGGATCTGATCCTGCCAGACAGATCGGGGGGCAGAATGGCGGTCTGTCCGGTGCGTTGTCACAACAAGAAGAAAAGCGGGACAAGGCAGAGAGAACCCAGTTGTCTATGCACAGAAAAGGAAATTTTGGAAATGATCATGGAAGAAAGACAAACCTTTACGGACCCGTTTTTTCAGGAAAAAATGCAAATACGATGGTTTTACTTTTTCGTTGCATGATGAAAATATGGCTGTGCAAAAGTACCAAGGTGAGAATTTCAAAACCCTAAGCGCTTACAAAACCACTTCCATCTAATTCAAAAATCACATATAATGGATTCTTTTGTCAGAAAAATGATGAGATTATGGTGAAATTGCGGCAGACCTTTCTGTACCGCCTTGCCAAGATGTTCGACCTATTCGATAATTCTTTGCATTGGAGGACAAAATCTCATGAAGAATATTTTCAGCGACGTTGAAACTTTCAAGGAGGCCCTGCAGACTGAAGTCTCCGCTCAATTTGGACGCGATTTTGAAGACGCCTACCCCGAAGAGCGCTATCTCGCCTTATCCTCTCTGATCCGCAACCAGTTAGGGTATTCCTGGAAAGCAACGAAAAAAAGCGTAGCCGAACATCATACAAAGCAGCTTTACTATTTCTCGATGGAATTCTTACTTGGCCGTCTGATGACAAACAACCTGATGAATATGGGTGTCTATGACGTAGTCAAACAGGGAATGAAAGAACTTGGCATGGAGCTGCATGATCTCGAAATTCTCGAAGCTGACGCTGGTCTTGGAAATGGTGGTCTGGGTCGCCTGGCTGCCTGCTTCCTTGACTCTCTGGCTTCTTTAAACCTGGCCGGAAACGGAAACTGCATCCGTTATCGCTATGGTCTGTTCAAACAGGAAATTGTCAACGATCAGCAGGTTGAAAAACCAGACTGCTGGTTACGTCTTGGCAACGTATGGGAAGTCTGGAAACCCCAGCATGCTGTACAGGTAAAATTTGGCGGTACATTAGACGCCTATATGGACCAGTATGGCAAGTTCCATTCGACCTATCATCCTGATTTCGTCGTGAAGGCCGTTCCTTACGACATGCCAGTGGTCGGCTATCATACACTGACCACCAACACCTTACGTTTATGGGACGCACAGGTGGATGAAGAGTCCGTTCAGGCGGATAACCTCAACCACTACCTCAACGCGGTTTCCGCACTGACCGCAAACGTCTATCCAGATGACTCCACCAACGAAGGAAAAGAACTCCGTTTAAAACAGGAATACTTCTTTGTCTGCGCCGGTGTCGATCAGATTATCCGCAGTCATCTGCGCATCAATCCAAGTCTGGATAACCTGCCTGATGAAGTCGCCATTCAGCTTAACGATACCCATCCAGTTCTTGTTATTCCGGAACTGATGCGTGTGCTGATGGATGATTACAACTACAACTGGGATGATGCATGGCGCATTGTTACGCATACTGTCGCCTACACCAACCACACCATCATGTCCGAAGCCTTAGAACGCTGGCCGCAGGATTTGATGCGCAACCTTCTGCCGCGTATCTATATGATTATCGAAGAAATCGAACGCCGCTTCCGCTGGGAAGTGGATCGTGCCGGAATGGGTTACCGTTTTGGTGAAATGTCGATTTTAAAAGACAATCAGGTACACATGGCCAACCTTGCCGTTGTAGGCAGCCACAGTGTCAATGGTGTAGCCAAGATCCACAGTGAAATCCTGGTCAATGATGTTCTGTCTGCATTCGCAGCTTTATATCCAGACCGTTTCAATAACAAGACCAATGGTGTTACCCACCGCCGCTGGCTCGTGTATGCCAACCCACAGCTGACTGATCTGCTTAAGGAATACATCGGGGACAGCTTTATCCGTCATCCGGATGATCTGCGCAAACTCGAACGCTATGTTGATGATCCAGAACTCCAGAAGAAGTTCTTTGAAGTCAAGCGCGAGCGTAAGCAGATTCTGGCCGACTATGTCAAAGAGACTTTAAGTATCGATGTCAACATTGATTCAATGTTCGATGTGCAGTGTAAACGTCTGCATGCTTACAAACGTCAGCTGCTGAACATCATGCACGTCATGTATCTCTACCTGCGCATGAAACAGGATCCAAACTTCCGCATTCAGCCAACGACTTACTTCTTCTCGGCCAAAGCCGCTCCAGGCTACAAACTGGCCAAAGAAATCATCAAGCTGATCGTGAAAGTGTCCAACCGCATCAATTCGGATCCTCAGGTCAGTCAGTACATCAAAGTTGTCTTCATTCCAAACTACTCGGTATCCATTGCCGAAATGTTAACCAATGCCGCCGATGTCTCTGAACAGATTTCTACAGCCGGTAAAGAAGCATCCGGTACCGGCAACATGAAGTTCATGATGAACGGTGCTCTGACTTTAGGTACCCTCGATGGCGCCAACGTTGAAATCGTTGAACAGGTTGGCTACGAAAATGCCAAGATCTTCGGTCTGAAAGTTGACCAGATTGAAACGATCAAACGCGACAACAGCTATGATGTATGGCGCATTTACAACTCCAACCCGAAACTGCGCATGGTGATTGATTCTTTAACCAACTGCACATGGTCGGAAAATCCAAACGAATTCCAGCTGATCTTCAACGATCTGATGCTGCACCGCGATGAGTTCTTCGTTCTCGCTGACTTTGATGCCTACCTGATGGCCCACAATGAAGTGGCTGGATGGTATGCCGACAAACGAGCCTGGGCAAGAGCCATGCTGATGAACATCGCCCGTTCCGGCTACTTCTCTTCGGATAGAACCATCCGTGAATATGCCGAAGAAATCTGGGGTCTGGATGAAGTTCAGTTCACTGAAAAACAGTTCAAAGAATTTGAGCTCAGCAAAGAAGACTATCTGCTGGCAAGCAAACCACTCGAAGTCTAACGACGTCCTGCTGCATTTGTAAGACACAACGAAGAATTGAAGTCTGACTCGATCAACTGCTTTATCTTTCGTAAATAACCAAAGAGATTCATTTCATGTTCCATCATGAAGTGGATCTCTTTTTTACTTTTGAAAACGATTTTGTAAAGGATAAGGCCCCGAGTTGATAAAATGGCATCGACAAGCATACGAATTTTAGAGAAATGAATGGATCAAAATCGAAAGATTCAATCGAAATATCGAAGGATATGAAAGATAAAGGATATGAAATATAGAGGAGGTAACTATGACAGAAAGCAGAAAGCCGCGAAAAATTTTGCTATTGGGAGCAACAGGATCGATTGGCCGGCAGACGTTAGATGTATTGAGCCAGCATCGGGATAATTTTATCGTGACTGGAATCAGTGCCGGCCATAACCGCCAGGGACTCGAAGAGATTGTCAAAGCCCATCCGACCATTCAGGCCGTTGGTCTTTCAACCTTAGATCACGATGAAAACATTGATGGCGTCCACTGGTATGGCGGAAGCGATCAGATGGCAAGACTGGCTAAAGAGTGCGATTATGATCTGATGGTCAATGCGGTCGTTGGCTTTCGTGGACTGAAACCAACGCTGGCTGCCATTGAGCGAAACAAAGATCTGGCTTTGGCCAATAAGGAATCTTTAGTGTGCGGCGGGGAACTGGTCAAAAAAGCCCTGGCTAAATCTTCTACCCATTTAACCCCGATTGATTCGGAACATTCCGCCATTTTCCAGTGTCTGCAGGGCAATGATCCCAAAGATGTCAGCCGCCTGATCATTACAGCTTCCGGCGGCAGTCTGCGGGATCTTGGTCGGGAGGAGCTGGCTGATATTACCCCAGAGCGGGCCTTAAAGCATCCCTCCTGGAATATGGGCGCGAGAATTACGATGGATTCTTCGACAATGGTTAACAAAGGTTTTGAGGTCATTGAAGCTCACTATCTTTTTGATCTGCCGTATGAAAAAATTGATACCGTCCTGCACCCACAGTCCATTGTGCACTCGATGGTAGAATATAAAGATCATGCCATCATTGCCCAGCTTGGCAGTGCGGACATGCGTCTGCCCATTCAGTATGCCCTCTTTGCACCGCACAGACCCGTTCTTCATGAAGACAAGCCGCTCGATCTGACCAAGACACTGACGCTCAACTTTAAAGAAATGGACTTTGACCGTTTTCCGATGTTAAAGACGGCGGTTGAAGCGGGAAAACGCAAAGGAAATGCGGGATGCATTTTCAATGCGGCCGATGAAAAGGCAGTGGAACTGTTTTTGAATGGCAAAATCAGCTATCTTCAAATTGAAGAAGCTATCCAGCAGGCTTTAGAAGTCATTGACTATATTGAAGATCCAAGCTATGAAGATCTTGAAGCAACGGATCAGAAAACACGCCAATGGGTGGAAAAGACCTTTGCCTGTGAAAATGGCGAGTAACGCTTACATCCAAAAAAAGATCTGATGATTTGGGCGGGAAAGATTTCTGAAAGAAAATCTGGATCCCCAACCCAAGATATCTCTATAATGAAATGATAAGGTTTGCGAATCTAACGAAAAAAGGAACAGACCTTAAAGACCATATGCAAAAAGGAGGGGCTTATGAGAAAAAAACATCTGTTTTCACTGGCTGCCCTGGCAGCCACACTTTGTGTGCCGATGACGCCAGTGCTGGCCATCAGTCCTCTTGCACCGGAACAGATTCCTGAAAATCTGAATGCCGACCAGTTTATCAATCTGTTTGCCGGGTCGATTGTCGAAAGTGCGCAGGGCGGCTATATCGTCCGCCAGTTTACCTGGTTTAGCCAGGCTACACTCGACAATGCTGGCCTGATCGCTCAGGGAAAAGAAATTTTCAATACCCTTGATCCTGCTTTGCAGCAGCAGATCCTGGCCCAGTACCAGGCCCAACAGATCGATTATGAAGCACTCTGCCAACAGGCAAATGCGCTGTTAAATCCGAATCCCAGTCAGACCATCGAACCGGATGTCCCTGTGATTCAAAATGTACCGGAAAATGAACAGCCGACAAATCAGGCTCCTGCAGACCAGACGCCTGTTCAGGCACCTGCCGATCAGAAAAATGAGCAGACCCCCGCTGACTCACAAACTGATGATACAAGTGTCAGACCAAGTACAGCAGCTTCTGAACAGAATGCTTCAACCCCACAGCCAAACGACAATTCCACTTCACAAACCCCTGCCCAGGACAATGAAAATCCGCAGCCTGATTCTGAAGCTCCGGCTTCAGACCAGACCGATCCAGCAGATTCCGAAAGTGAACCGGCTGATCTGACCTATATTCAGACTTTAAAACCAACCGAACAGGAACAGACTGTCCTGCAGGCCGTCTACGCTCTGCAGACTAGACCGGTGGCCGAAAACGATTCAGACCTGGCCGGGATTGAACCTGTGGATGAAACAGATTCCGAACTGACGACCACCCATCCCGTCAGTGAAAATATTGTGGATCTGATTGGCACCCGCCCGGTCAGCGAGAAGGAAAGCAAGGATTCTGAAAAAAACTCAGAGTCCAAAGACGATGAAAACCAGACCAATTCTTCTGACACCGCATCCGATCACAATCCAGAAGACTCGCAGGATAAGAGTGATCCGTCTGAAGAAAACAAACCCGAAGAGAGCATAAGTTCGATTCTGGACGTGGAACCGATTGTTCCTGGCCAGCCAACCATTGTTGTCCGCCCACAGGGTGAGATTGATCCGGATGTAAAATTCCTCGAAGAAAAACGCCCGGCTGGACTGAGCTTTGTGGATGATCTGGATGCCTTTGATGCCAATACGGAAAAACTCATTCAGGCTTTAGCATCCAAAGCAGGCTTTACCATCTTTGAAGCACACCCGGTGACCTATACCTTTGAAAAAGACGGCTTATCTGCCAAGTCAGTGGGACTGATTAAAGTATCCGAAAACTGCAAGCCAGTCCTCTTCCAGATCCAGAATATTTCGGATCATGATGCTGATATTCTCTTTTTCAATGATCAGAGCTGTGAAGTCGACGAAAATGGTGTATTGAAATTACAGAACACTGGCTCGATGCATATCGATTTCCTGGAAAATGAACAGACTGATATAAATGCAGAGGGCACCACGGATGCAGCCACTGATGCCGATTCTGAAAGCAAAGACGATGCAGCATCCAATGATGCTTCCAACATCGATAAGAATCCGGATACCATGGATGCGGCTGACGCCGAAAACCAGGGTCCGCTGCAGGATGTCAATCCGGTTGAAGAAACAGCCGGTGAAGAACCGTCCGCTGATGAAGAAAGTGCACAGGTTCTGGCCAAGCTGATTCCGGAGGCAGCCGCATCGAAGCAGGTTGCCGAAGTGTTATCCACCGATGGTACACTGCCACTTATTTCGGCTGATGAATCGACATCCAGCAAGGACACGGCAGCCAATGACTTTATCAATCAGTATTGTCTGTATGGCGGCCAGGTCATCAAAGAGGCCAACGCAAGCAACTATAAGACACTGCTTGGCGGGGCAAAGGCATGGAACGCCCTTTCCAATGTCTCCCGCACAACGGTCAATAACTACCTCAACAACATGGGATCGACCCGTTGGCAGCTGCTGTATCAGCAGGCTAACCGGATCCGCCTGGGTCTGCCTGCTTCAGGTACTTCCACTTCCAGAACCCCGGCAACGGGCGTTGAAAGTGAAGTGCTCAGTTATCTGGCGATCGCCGGTATTTCTGGTGAAATCATGATCTATTGTGCAAGCAAGACCCGTAAATCCAAAGCCGACAAGTCCGCCTGAGTTCCAGACGGGCTTTTTCGAGATCGCAAAACGTTTTTCATTTTGAATCATGACTTTGATGATCGATGATTTGAATGAGAAACGATGCGGATCTGAAGACAAGGAGGTGTGCTATGGCACAAAACTCGAAAAAAGAACTCGAACGGGCACGCCGGGTAAAGGAAGAAGAACTCTACCAGAAAGAAGGGTATAAAAAAGCTGCCTATCTGGACCGGGATTTTACGGATTACACCAACCACCTGTTCGCGTTTCTGATTGATCTGAATATTTGTCTGACCCCGGTGTATTTGTGGGGTGTGGAGTTCATCCTGATTTTAACCGGCGTCATTCCGCCCGCCTTTTTCGACCTGCTGTTTTATCTGATGTATGGTCTGCTCTTTTTGACCAGCTGTATCATGCTTCCGCTCTATACAGCAGCCCATGGCGGCCGGTCATGGGGCTGCCAGTATATGGGGATGCGTCTGGTCCGCGCTGATAAACAGCCGGCTTCGGCTATTCGCCTGGTTTTGCGTCAGCTGTTTGGTTTTGGCATTCCGCTGATGCTGTTTGGCTATTTCTTCTCCTTCTTTGGCATTTTTGCCTGGTGGGGAGCACAGGCCCTGGTTGTTCTGCTCTCACCACACCAGCAGACCATTTTTGACTGGGTGTTCAATCTGGTCGATGTCTACACACCCCGCTACGAAATGAAGGTCGTCAAAGATCCAACGGAAATGGAACAGGATGTTCAGCAGGAAGTCCTACCCGCTCCGGTTGATCCGGCCGCTGCCCAGGTGCTTTCTTCAGCTGCCCGCAAATCACCTGCACCGGCTCCAGCCCCGGCCCCTTCTGCTTCCCGAGTTCAGAAAGAAGAAGAGGTCAAACCGAAAAAGGCCCGCAAGGAAAAGGTCAAAGACAAAAAAGAGAAAAAGCAGCGCCGCAATGTGCCTGAGGTTGTCGAACAACCAGTCGTTCAGGTGGTAGAGCAGGTGCAGCCCAAACCGGAAATCTCCAAGATCGACCTGCACATCCGTTCCAACTTCTCGGATGACTCAGATGCGGAAGTCGAGGAAATCTTCCAGCAGGCGCAGGCCAATCATATGGAAGTCATTTCCATCACCGACCATAACAATGCCCGAGCAAACGCCCTGGCACTGCATTTTGCCAAGCTGTATCACATCAAATACATTCCTGGCGTTGAAATCGATTGCCAGCTGTATGGAGAGCGTGTGCGGATTCTTGGCTATTACATCAACTGGAATGATCCATTCTTTGATGGCGTCGAACGTCTGTCGCTTAAACGCGAAAAAGATGTTTCTCAGGCCCGGATCACAGCTCTTGAAAAAGCAGCCGGCCTGAAAATTGATACGGATTCTCTGCTGGCCAATTCACGCTTCAAGATTCTCAAGCCGCGTGAACTGACCGATCTGGTCTTTGAAACCGATCAGGCCAGAGACCTGCCGGCGATTGCCGAATACTTACAGAAGTATCCGGATGAAAAAGAAGCCCGCGAACACTTCCGCAAAGACTACTTTGGTCCAGGCGGCAAGTGTGAAGTGCGCACGGAATATCCAGGCGCAATCAAAGTCATTGATGCGATCCATAAAGCTGGCGGCATGGCCATTCTGTCCGGCTGGCGCCTTGATGAGATTTCCAATGATGTCATTACCGCTCTGTTAGAAGGCGGAATTGATGGATTTGAAGTCTTCGCGCCCAATAACTCGGATCAGACCAAAGCCTTCCTGTTAGCTCTGGTCAATGATGAAAAACTCTTCATCACCGCCGGATCGGATTATCATGGCACCTGCAAGCCCGACCGGCAGCTGGGTGTGACCACCGCAACCCCGAAAGGTGAGCAGTTTGTCTCGATTTTTACCCGTGCTGTCCGTCAATCCTGAATTCCAAACCCTTAAAGCCGTCCAAAACTGACGGCTTTTTTTGCGGATTTGTCAAGGTACATTTGGAGTGCCATCTTCCGCAGAAAATTATGATAGAATTTTGTTCAGACTCACAACAGATCCAGTTCTCGCATATCGGCGGGTTCTTTTTTGCGCTTGTCTGTCGCCTTTTTATGCCTTTTCTTAGATAACGTGGATAGAAATGGTGCAATAGATATAAAAAAGCGATAGAAAATGGAAAGCGACAAGAGAAGCTCAATCGGAATCTGGAGTCCTTTGTGAAAGAATAAAAATGTTCCCAACAAGCTCATGCTTCGCTTACTGCCTGGACTTTGTCCGTTATAGACTTGGTTTGAGATACGCTTTGTCTGCGTTGTGCTGGATCCTTTTGGATTCTGGCAGGATTGAGTCAGGCTTTTTGACCTGACTGAAAGGTCAGGGAAAATACGAAAGGGAAGTGGAAGAGTGAGCTTGACGATAGAAAAGAAAAGAGAGGTGGTCCGCATGGATCCAAAGAAAGAACCTTATTTTTTAACCACGGCGATTGCCTATACATCTGGTCGTCCTCATATCGGCAACACCTACGAAATTATTCTCAGTGATGCCATTGCCCGTTTTAAACGTGCTCAGGGCTATGATGTGTTCTTCCAGACCGGAACGGATGAACACGGTCAGAAAATCGAAGAAAAAGCCGCTGCTGCTGGTGTAAGCCCACAGGAATTTGTCGACAAAATTTCGGATCAGATCCGCTCCAACTGGAATCTGATGAACACCAGCTACGACTATTTCATCCGTACAACGGATGAACCCCATGTCAAAACCGTACAGAAAATCTTCAAGAAACTGTATGAGCAGGGCGATATTTACAAAGGTGAATATGAAGGCTGGTATTGCACTCCCTGTGAATCCTTCTGGACTGAATCCCAGCTGGTTGACGGCAACTGCCCCGACTGCGGAAGACCCGTTCATAAAGCCAAAGAAGAAGCCTACTTCTTCAATATGCAGAAATATGCCGACCGTCTGATGGAGTACATTGAAACCCATCCTGATTTCATTCAGCCGGAAAGCCGCAAAAATGAAATGATCAACAACTTCCTCAAACCAGGTCTGCAGGATCTGTGCGTTTCCCGTACATCCTTCAGCTGGGGAATTCCAGTTGATTTTGATGATCGTCACGTTGTCTATGTATGGCTCGATGCCCTGACAAACTATATTACTTCTCTGGGTTACGATCCTGATCTGCCATTAGACAAACAGCCAGAAGCCTTCAAGAAATACTGGCCGGCTACTCATATTATTGGTAAGGACATTCTGCGTTTCCATACCATTTACTGGCCAATCTTCTTAATGGCTTTAGGTCTGCCGCTGCCAAAGAAAGTCTTTGGTCATCCTTGGATGCTCATTGGTGATGGCAAGATGTCCAAATCCAAAGGTAACGTCATTTATGCTGAAGAGCTTGTAGATGAATTCGGTGTCGATGCCGTCCGCTACTATTGCCTGCACGAAATGCCATTTGCGCAGGACGGAACCATTACCTGGGATCTGATTATTGAACGCATCAACTCCGATCTGGCCAATGTCTTAGGAAACCTGCTTTCCCGTACCATTGCCATGTCGAATAAATACTTCGATGGTGTCATTGAAAATCCAGGCGTTGAAGAACCAGTGGATCAGGAACTCAAAGACGTTGCAGCCGCAACAGTGACCAATATGGAAGCCAAAATGGAAGCTTTCCAGGTTGGAGCTGCCCTGGATGAAATCTTCACCCTGCTTCGTCGTTCCAATAAATATATTGATGAAACTGAACCTTGGAAACTGGCCAAAGATCCAGAAAAAGCCGATCGTCTGAAAACCGTTCTGTACAATCTGCTCGAAAGCCTGCGCATTGCGGGTGTTCTGCTGGAAAGCTTCATGCCAGAAACTTCTAAGAAAATGCTCGATGCCCTCAATACCAATGAACGCTCGCTCGATTCTGCCCGTACATTCGGTCTGCTCGAACAGGGTGGTCATGTAGCCAAGAGTGTAGAACCATTGTTCAAACGCATTGATCCAAAAGAATTCGCCAAAGATGCCAAGGTGAATGAAGAAAAAGCGGATCAGAAAGCTGCCAAGGCCAAGAAAAAAGCCGAAAAGAAAAAGAAAAAAGAACCAGCTGCTCCAATCGAAATCGATGACTTTGCCAAAGTCACTTTACAGGCCGGCAAAATTATCGATGCCAAAGTGCATCCAGATGCTGACAAACTGCTGGTCGAAACCGTTGATCTTGGAGAAGCCGCTCCGCGTCAGATCGTTTCCGGTATTGCCAAGGCGTATAAACCAGAAGATCTGATCGGCAAGATGGTTATGGTTGTTTCCAACCTCAAACCCGCCCAGCTTCGTGGTGTCGAAAGCCAGGGCATGCTGCTTTGCACAACCGGCAAGGAAGGACCAAGAGTTGTCTTCCTTGATGATTCGGTTGTTCCAGGCACGACGATTCGATGAATCCCCGTCAGAAAGTTCTCTTTACCCAGCTGCAGATCGCCTCGGTAGGCGTATTGTTAGCAGCATTTGGGTGGATGTGGTCGGAAACCTGGCTGAAAGTCTTTGGGGTCTGTATCTTTGTGTATGGACTGGTGCGGGCATGGATTTTTTCCAAAGTCATTTCTCAGCAGGATGAAAACGAAGAACCAATGGATATGAGTCTGGATCTTTCTTCGAAAGACGAGGATGACGATTCGGGCGAATATGCGATGGATGAATGGGAAGAGGCTTTGATGCGCCGCTTTGGCAAGTCGAAAATGATGCAGGCCATGGAAGCAGAGCTGGAAGCAAAGACACAAGCCAAAAAAACAAAGCATCCAGATTCGTCTGAATCCAGTCAAAGCCATAAGGGGACGAGTGCCGCAAAGTCGGATGATCCTCATACGCATTCCTACACGAAAGACGGATCCAGCAATCAGGCAGCCGCCTGAAAGGCTCCTTTTTCAAAAAGAGAGCTGCCAGCCAGGCAAGATTGGTTTCCATCCTTATAGGGGGAGATTCCTGTCAGGAATTGAAAAGAAAAGAAATTTTAAATGTACAAGTCATGAAGACCAGTTTTCCCTGCGAAGACTGGTCTTTTTTCATGGAGGGGGACGGTTGAATCCATGAAACACAATTCCCATAATTTTCACTGAAGAGGGATTTAGTTTCACTGTTTGTTCGATTATAATAAATACGCATAAGCTAAAGCGCTTACATCTAAAGATAATATAGGGTTGAGAAATGATAACCTTTTCACAGACATTCAGTACAGCAGGTGAAAAGAAAAGGGCAGAGGTGGATTGACCAGTCTGGGAAATCTGTCAGTAAATTTTGTGAATCTTTACTCGTGCCGTAGGAATACCACCCAAAATTCGAAAAAATAAAGCGGATAAGATTACTAAAACAAAATGGTAAAACGATGGGATTAATGTCGGTTATTTTACTAAATTTATTATGAAAACCCTACCAAATTTCGTTGTATTCGATAAAACCCTATGTTATCATTCGGGTGTAATTAAAACGCAACAGCGTTCTCTTTGATAAGAAGAGGGTATAGAAAGGGTACAGAACGTACTATGGAATTTAATAAACTTTACAAAACAATGATGGTTGGTGCGATGGCACTGTCCATGGCTGCATGCTCCAGCAGCTCTGATTCTTCTACTGCTTCCAGTACTGCAGATTCAACATCTGGTGCTGCAAGCTCCGGTGAAGGTGAAGTTTCTGTTTTCTACTACACATTCGGCGATGACTACATCTCCACTGTCCGCGCTGCACTGGACAAAGATCTCGAAGCTGCCGGCTTAGCCTACAACGACTACGATGGCGGTAACAACCAGACCACTCAGACTGAACAGGTTCAGACTGCAATCTCCAAAGGTTCAAAATGCCTCGTTGTCAACCTCGTTGACACAGCCAGCCAGGATGCTGCCAAGAACATCATCGATATGGCAGAAACAGCTGGTATCCCAGTTATCTTCTTCAACCGTTCCGTTGACGAAGAAGTAATTACTGCTTACGACAATGCTGCATTCGTAGGTACTGACTACGAAATGGCCGGCAAAATGCAGGGTGACATGGTTGGTGACTACCTGAACGCCAACTATGACACGGCTGACCTGAATGGCGATGGCGTAATCTCCTACATCATGCTGAAAGGCCAGGAAGGAAACGCTGAAGCTGATGCCCGTACACAATACGGTGTTGAAAATGCAAACGCAAAATTAACTGGTGAAGGCCACGAAGAACTCGTTTACTACAAGAGCGATGCTCCAACCTTATACGAACTGGATAAAGATGGCGCATGGTCCTCTGCACAGGGAACTGATATCGTTCAGAACGCTCTGTCTCAGTACAACGAAGAAAACGGCGACATGATCGAGCTGGTTATTGCCAACAACGATGGTATGGCTCTTGGTGCTCTGTCCGCATTACAGAATGCCGGCTATAACAATGGCGATGGCACAACAACGATCCCAATCTTCGGTGTTGACGCTCTTGAAGATGCAAAAACTGCAATCGACGAAGGCAAAATGACTGGTACCGTTAAGCAGGATGGCGAAGGTATGGCTGCTGCAATCTGCCAGATGGTTCAGAACATGCTCAACGGCAGTGACAAATTTGCTGACCTGGATGCTGACAACGTAATCGGTACATGGCGTATTAACATTCCATATTCCGAATACAAAGCTGACTAATTTCAGCTGCTGCATTAACTCTTGATATCTGATCTGATCAGCCACGGACATCCGTGGCTGATTTCAGATCATGGCGATCTTTTGCTATGAGAAGGTCGTCATGATCTGAATCCAACAGGGTTTGGACAGATGAATACAGAAAGGAAGTTTCATGAATCAGGAAACCAAAACAGCCAGCCCTGTAACACCAGCTGGCATGAAAAATACGACCGTTCATGATGAAGCCTGGCAGAAAGACCATCCTGTTGTTCTGGAAATGAAAAACATCAACAAAGCATTTCCAGGCGTTAAAGCGCTTGATGGCGTTTCTCTCAATGTGCGCGCAGGTTCCGTTCACGCTCTGATGGGCGAAAATGGTGCCGGCAAATCCACACTGATGAAATGCCTGTTCGGGGTGTACTCCAAAGATGATGGAACCATCGTCTTTGATGGCAGGGAAGTCAACTTTACCAACTCCAAAGAAGCCCTCGAAAATGGAGTAGCCATGGTGCATCAGGAACTCAACCAGGCGCTCAAGCGCACGGTCATGGACAACATCTGGTTAGGACGCTACCCGACAAAATTCGGTCTGGTCTCCGAGGCCAAAATGTACAAAGACACTCAGGCGGTCTTTGAAAACCTCGAGATCGATGTCAATCCAAAAACCATCATGTCCACGATGCCAGTCGCCCAGCGTCAGATGGTTGAAATCGCCAAGGCGGTCAGCTTCAACTCCAAGGTCATCGTTTTTGACGAACCGACTTCCTCCCTCACGGAAGAAGAAGTTGAACACTTATTCAAGATTATCAACATGCTGCGTGACCGCGGCGTGGCGATCATTTACATCTCCCATAAGATGGACGAAATTCTGCGCATCTCCGATGAGATCACTGTTATGCGTGATGGTCAGTGGGTTGCAACCGAATTTGTCGAAAATATGGATATGAACAAGATCATCAAACTGATGGTCGGACGTGAACTGACCAACCGGTTCCCGCCCAAAACAAACAAAGTAGAAGATGAAGTTTCGCTTGAAGTTGAACACTTAAGCGGAATGTACTCCAAACTGCATGATGTCTCCTTCCAGGCTCACAAAGGCGAGATCATCGGTGTGGCGGGTCTGGATGGCGCAGGACGTACCGAACTGCTTGAAACCATCTTTGGTGTCGCTACCCGTAAAGAAGGAACTCTCAAACTGCATGGCAAAGAAATCAAGATCAAAACGCCAAAAGAAGCTGTAAAAAATGGCTTTGCGCTGCTGACGGAAGAACGTCGGGCAACGGGTATTTTTGGAATTCTTGATATCAATGCCAATACGACCATTTCCAACCTGCCAAAATACGTGAAGTATGGTCTTCTTTCCGACAAGAAAATGAAAGAAGATACCGACTGGTCGATCAAGGCGATGCGCATCAAAACGCCAAGTCAGCAGACCAAAATTTCCACGTTGTCAGGTGGAAACCAGCAGAAAGTTATTCTCGGACGCTGGCTTTTGACCACACCGGAAATCCTGCTGCTTGACGAGCCAACGCGCGGTATTGACGTAGGTGCCAAGTATGAAATTTATGAGCTCATCAGCAACCTTGCCAACCAGGGCAAAACAGTTCTGATGGTCTCTTCCGAAATGCCGGAATTACTTGGTGTATGCAACCGCATCTTAGTCATGTCAGGCGGCCGTCTGGCTGGCGAAGTAGACGCCGACAATACCACCCAGGAAGAAATTATGACCCTGGCTGCCAAATACGTATAAGAATTAGAGAGGAATCATCATGTCAGAAACTCAGACAAAAAAGAAAAACCGGATGCAAATCTGGCTTGACGATTACAAGGCGATGAATCCAACCGACAAACGCCGGGCTATTGGATCTCTGCTGCTGAACAACGCCATGTATATCATCATTCTGATCGCCGTGATTTTCATCGGCATCAAAGAACCAAAGTACTTTTCCATTAACTCCATTGTTAATATCATCAACCTGACGGCTTCCAAACTGCCAATCGCACTTGGAATTGGTGGATGTATCGTTCTGACCGGTACCGATATTTCGGCTGGTCGTATGGTTGGTCTGGCTGCGGTCATCATCGCGTCCATGTCCATTACCAACAACCGTATTTTCCCTGGTCTTGAACCATTACCAATCATCGTTCCATTACTGGCTGCGATGGCTGTGTGCGGATGCATCGGTTTTGTGAATGGTTTCTCCGTCGCAAAATTCAAACTGCACCCCTTTATCGTTACCCTGGCTACTCAGCTGATCACCTACGGTATCATCCTGATCTACCTCAAACTTGGTACCAACAATGGTCAGACACTGTCCGGATTTGACCCAACTTACCGAAACATTGTCAATGGAACGATGCTCTCCTTAAGTGCAACCGCCAAAATTCCATTCTATGTTCTGTACGCGGTAATCCTCGTTATTGTGATGTGGATCATCTGGAACAAAACAACCTTCGGTAAAAACATGTTTGCGGTTGGTTCCAACGAAGAAGCTGCAACTGTATCTGGTGTAAACGTATCAAGAACCATCATCATGGTTTTCGTTCTTGCTGCGATCATGTACGCATTAACCGGCTTTATCGATGGTGCCCGTATCGCTTCCGTTAACGCCAACACCGGTCTGAACTACGAATGTGATGCCATTGCCGCCTGCGTTATTGGTGGTGTCTCCTTCGTCGGTGGTACTGGACGTATCTCCGGTATCGTAATCGGTGTTCTGTTATTACAGATCATCTTTACCGGTCTGAACTACATGCAGGTTGACCAGAACTATCTGTACATCATCAAAGGTCTGATTATCCTGGTTGCCTGTGCAATCGATATGCGAAAATATCTTACGAAGAAATAACTTGAAGACTTTATTCAGCCTGAGCCCTTGCGTTCAGGCTCCTTTTTTTGTTCAGATAAATGTGTTCACGGAAAACGTGAACGACTGACATCGTGAATGGAATAAGTCATGAACGAAAAAGCAAGACAGAAACAAGATAGAAATGAGAAATAAAGATGAATTCACAATCTCCCTACACCAATGACAAAACGACCCCTCAAGTCCATAAGGATGGTGGTCTGTATAAAAACCTGAATGTCCCCGTCAGAACCTTGTCGATCCTGATTATCGGTGGGTTGATTTTGCTGGTTTTCCTGGCCATTTCCGGAAGCCAGTCGGATGGCTTTTCGGTCCGGTATAATTCCCAGGGTGGATCTGACGTAACCGAGCAGAAATACAAATATCTGGATCCATTAAGTGAACCTGAAGCACCAAGCCGGGAAGGGTATACGTTTGAAGGCTGGGCTCTGGATCAGGCTTGCACAGCACCGGTTGAATTTGGCCAGCAGGTCGAGCAGGAAATGGAACTGTATGCCTGCTGGAAAGCAGATGAATAAGGAGCTCTTCATGAGTCCGGACCTGTTTTCTGAAAAAGAAGACCGCTTCCATGAAGCTGACTTCTGCCGAGTTGGAATATTCCGGAGCATTTTAAGGAACACTCAGACAGATGTGGTGCATTGTCCGGCGACAACTGAACAACTTGCCTTATAATGGCAAGGAAAATAGTCGTAACAAGTATAAAGAGCAGGGGAGAGAGTCAGCTCTGCGATCCTGCACCAACCTCACGTAAGGTGGTCCAGCTGACGATGATACGAAGCGCTAGAACATGATTTCTAAGCATACTTCGGTATGCTTTTTTTTAAAGGAGAAAGTTAAATGAAAGACTATATTTTTACCAGTGAGTCGGTTACTGAAGGCCATCCTGATAAAGTCTGCGACCTGATTGCGGATTCTATTGTTGATGAAGCTCTGCGCCAGGATCCAAATTCCAACATGGCTGTTGAAGCAACTATCAAAGATGACTTTATCCTGGTGTATGGAGAAGCCAATACCAAGGCCAAAATCGATTATGAAACAATTGCCAAGGATGTCCTCAAGAAAATTGGATATCCTGAAGAATACCACGTTACGACTGTTGTCAATGAACAGTCTCCTGAAATCCATAATGCCGTCAACAAAACTGAAGATGGCAAACTGGAAGTTGCAGCTGGAGACCAGGGCATCATGTTTGGTTATGCCACCAATGAAACCGAAGAATTGATGCCAGCTCCAATTTACTATGCCCACAAGCTTTCCCGTCAGCTGACCAAAGTCAGAAGAGCACATCCAGATCTTTTAAAACCAGATGGCAAGACCCAGGTTTCTGTTGAATATAAAGATGACAAACCAGTGCGCATTGATACCATTGTTCTGTCTACTCAGCATTCCAAAGACCTTTCTCAGGAAGATCTGAAAAAACTGGTTATGGAAGAAGTCATCAAGCCTGTCATTCCTGCCAATATGCTTGATGACAAGACGAAATACTTCATCAACCCAAGCGGTTCCTTCGTGGTTGGCGGATCCTTTGGTGATTCCGGAACCACTGGCCGTAAGATTGTCTGCGATACCTATGGCGGCATGGGCCACATCGGCGGCGGCTGCTTCTCTTCCAAAGACCCAACCAAAGTTGACCGCTCTGCTGCTTACTATGCACGCTGGGTTGCTAAAAACCTGGTTGCAGCCGGTCTGGCCGACAAAGTAGAAGTTCAGGTTTCCTATGCGATCGGCCGCAAAGAACCTGTTTCCATCCTTGTGGATACATTTGGCACCGGCAAGGTCAGTGATGAAGAAATCATGGATATCGTCAAGAAGAACTTCAACTTTGAAGTTGGCAATATCCTTGAAGAACTGGATTTAAGACGTCCAATTTATGCCCGCACCACAAACTATGGACACTTTGGCGATCCAGAACTGCCATGGGAAAAAATTAAAGAATTAAAACGCTAAGCTTCACGAGTATTATCCTGTTACGAATTTTCAGCCTGTCCGGTAATTGCTGGATAGGCTTTTTTTAACAGGAAATGAAGTAGAAGTATGGTTTGAAGATGCCCATAAAGCCTCCGGAAATAATATGGACAGTCAAAGAAATCTGCCAAAGAGGTATAGGCAGCAAAAAAAGGCGGAAAAACAAGAAATACAATCAGGGCGCAATTCTCGCAAAATGAATATAGATTCTGCCTGGATATGAAAGAAACCGTTCTGCGATAGATTCAATGCATTAGTTAGATTGACTTAACTTCCGGAAATCTTTACACTGAACGTATGAAACCAGATAAAAAAGACCCGAAGCTGACGGAATCCGTAGAAGACTATCTTGAGTCAGTCCTCGTTCTTTCCAGCCAGCTGCCACACGTTCGCAGTGTGGATGTAGCCAGTCACTTAGGATTTTCCAAACCTTCTGTTTCGCATGCGGTAAAAATGCTTGCCGAAGAAGGCTTACTGGAAGTGACTCCAAACAAATTTCTGCTTCTGACTGAGAAGGGAAAAGATGTCGCTGAGAGTACTTACCAGAGACACGTTTTCTTTACAGATATGCTGACCAGCATTGGCGTGGATCTGGATACTGCCCAGGCAGACGCCTGCCGGATGGAACATGTGATTTCGGAAGAGACGTTTCAGGCTATTCGTGAATTTTACAAAAACCAGGATAAAGGGCAGACGGAAAAATCAGAATAATCCGTCTGCTTTTTTTCATGCTGTTTTTTTCACTCCGCTTTCAGGACAGGTGTGGTTGGTCTTCAGTTCATCAAAGTCCCTTACCTGACCAAAATTCAATACAATCAATCTATACCTGGACGATGAATGACAGACAACAAGGATCCATGAGATCCCAGGAGAGTTGAATTTTATGAATGCAGAAGTTCTAGCCCCTGCCGGTAATCGGGAAGCTTTAGATGCCGCCTTTGCGGCGGGCGCCGATGCCGTTTATTTCGGGCTGCCTTTATTTGGTGCCAGAGCGTTTGCCAAAAACTTTTCCCTCGAGGAAGCGCGAAAAGTCATTGAGCAGGCTCATCTGGCCGGAAAAAAGATTTATATCACGATGAATACGCTGATTGAAGAAGATCAGATGGAACAGGCTTTTGAGTATGCCAAAGCACTCAATGAAATGGGTGCGGATGCCCTGATTATTCAGGATCTCGGTCTGATTCATCTGCTTCATCATCGGCTGCCGGATCTGGAACTGCACGCCTCTACGCAGTTATCCGTGACGACACCCTATCAAATTGAACAGCTGCGCAAACTCGGTGTTTCGCGTGTTGTTCTGGCCCGTGAGGCGACTCTAGATGAAATTAAAGCGTGTGCCGCAACCGGTATGGAACTGGAGGCCTTTATTCATGGCGCTTTATGTATTTCCTATTCCGGACAGTGCCGGTTTTCACAGGTCCGCTATAACCGCTCTGGAAACAAAGGTGCCTGTGCACAACCGTGCCGTATGGAATACACTCTTGAAGAAAATGGAAAACCAGTCAAAGCGCAGGGCCGCTTCCTGCTTTCGCCGCGTGATCTTTCTCTGGTTCGCAATATTCGCAATCTGGTCGATGCGGGCGTTTATTCGCTCAAAATTGAAGGCCGCATGAAATCCCCGGAATATGTGTTTGAAAGCGTCAGCGCGGCCCGCAAAAGCGTTGATGGCAAAAAATTGACCAAGGACGATATCACGGGCATGCAGACGGCTTTCAACCGCGGCTATACCCTTGGTCACACCTTTGAAAAGACTGGTCTGGATTTGATGAATCCACTCACCAGCAACCATCAGGGTGTGCCCATTGGCAAGGTTCTTGGCCAGAATAAGGATAAAGTCAAAATCAAACTGGATCAGGATCTTTCCCAGAATGATGGCCTGCGCTTTGTGCAGGGCATGCAGTCGACCGGCGGCAATGCCAACTTTATTTATGATGACAAAGGCAGACTGATCTCCGGGGCAAAAGCCGGCGATGTGGTTGAAGTCAAAGTCAACGACCGTGTCCCGCCGCATGCTGAAGTGCGTCGGACATCCAGCTTTGTGATGCACAAGGAAGTTGAAAATGCGATCAAGAAGATCCATCCGCAGGCCCCTGTCTCCTTTACGCTCGAAGCGGATGCGATTGGATCGCCGCTGCATCTGATTGCAGACGATGGCGAACATACGGTAACGGTGGATGGTCCTGAACTGCAGGCAGCCAAGACGGCGCCGACAAGCAAAGAACAGATCGAAAAATCGCTGACCAAAACGGGCAACACCTGGGCGTATATCAATAAGATCAGACTCAATCTGCCAGACCAGGCGTTCTTGCCGGCCAAGGTGCTCAATGAAATGCGCCGTCAGGCTCTGGATGAGCTGGAAACCCTGCGCCTGCAGCCAAAACCATTCCGCGTTCTGGACTACGATTTCCATCCGGAAAAACCAGCCCCAATGCCAAATATTGTCGAAATCATGCGTAAGGAGCAGAGCATGGACGATGGCCTGATGCAGGTCAGTGAATTCCCATTCAAAGATGTTGTCCATAAAGCTTCGCTGTACAAGGATGAAGGCTTGTTTACTGATCATCTGGGCAAAGGCCGGATTGTTGAAAGCATGAATATCACCAATTCCTATGCGTTAGCCGCTCTGCTGGAACTTGGTTATGAAGGCGCTGTTCTGTCTTATGAAATTACAGACAAAGGCCGCAAGGATATGCTGGAAGCCTTCAAAGAACGCTATGGCTTTGATGCACCGGTTATGCAGACAGTCTATGAAAAGCCGAGACTGATGTTGATGAAACACTGCCCGGTCAATACGACTTTAAAAGATGGCACCCGTACCAACTGCAGTCTGTGCCGGCAGAATCGCTACACCCTTAAAGGCAAGGATGGCAAGAAGGCTATTCTGTATGGCAACCCGGACTGCCGCATGCAGATTTTTGATGAACATCCAATCGATACCATCGATGAAATCCCTGAATACAAAGATCTTGGCATTGAAAGTTTCCGGATGGTGCTCACGGATGAAAATGCCGAAGAATCCCAAAAATTGAGGGAACAATTTAAAGAAGAACTGAGCGCTGACAATCTGCAGATTTAAAACAGTTTCAATACGATGCATCCCTTAAATTCTGATCGTACCGGTGCCATTTTTCGTAAGCACAGCTTCAAGTATGCGCCGGCATGAAATCCGAAAGGTAAGCGATAAATCTATTCAACGCGCGGAAACTGACCGGAATTTCATAGTCGTTCGCGAAAGCAAAAGCCACTGTGATATAATTACGCCGTATAGAAGGCAAAGGAGGAAATATTACATGCCTATTATTACGGACGTCTACGCTCGTGAAGTCCTCGATTCCCGTGGAAATCCTACTGTAGAATGCGAAATCACAACTGAATCCGGTGCTTACGGACGCGCTATGGTACCAAGTGGTGCTTCTACTGGTGAAAGAGAAGCTCTCGAACTTCGCGACGGTGACAAAACTCGTTACCTCGGAAAAGGAACAACTAAAGCTGTTGAAAACGTAAACACAAAAATTGCTCCTGCTATCATCGGTATGGATGTAACTGACCAGATCCTGATCGACAAAACTATGCTCGAACTGGATGGAACAGATTTCAAATCCAACCTGGGTGCAAACGCTACTCTGGCAGTTTCCATGGCCGCTGCATGGGCTGCTGCTGACTACTATGGCATTCCTTTCTACAACTACGTTGGTGGATGCAATGCTCATGTAATGCCAGTTCCAATGTGCAACGTTATCAACGGTGGAAGCCACGCTGACTCCACAGTTGACTTCCAGGAATATATGATCATGCCAGTTGGTGCTACTTCCGAAAAAGAAGCTGTACGTATGGCTGCTGAAGTATTCCACAACCTGAAATCCGTTCTGAAAGCTAAAGGCTACAACACTAACGTTGGTGACGAAGGTGGATTCGCTCCAAGCTGTGTAGATGGAAACGAAGAACCTCTGAAACTGCTCGTTGAAGCAACTAAAAAAGCCGGCTATGTTCCTGGCAAAGACATCATGATCGCTATGGACGTTGCTGCTTCTGAATTCCACAACCACGAAACTGGTCTGTACGAACTGAAGAAATCCGGCGGCGGAAACAAGACTTCCGATGAAATGATCGCAATGTATCAGGAATGGGTTGAAAAATATCCAATCATCTCCATCGAAGATGGTCTTGGCGAACGTGACTGGGACGGCTGGAAGAAACTGACAGACGCTCTTGGCAAACGTATCCAGCTGGTTGGTGATGACCTGTTCGTAACCAATCCAAAGATCCTTGCAGAAGGTATCGCTAAAGGTATCGCAAACGCAATCCTGATCAAAGTTAACCAGATCGGTACTTTAACTGAAACATTCGACGCAATCGAACTGGCTCAGAAACACAACTACACAACAGTTGTATCTCACCGTTCCGGCGAAACTGAAGATTCCACAATCGCTGACATCTCCGTTGGTACAAACGCTGGCCAGATCAAAACTGGTTCCCTGTCCAGAACTGACCGTATCGCTAAGTACAACCGCTTAATGCGTATCGAAGACGAACTGAACAAACGTGGAACAGTATCTGTTGCTCAGTACCCAGGCGTAAACGCATTCTATCAGTTAGACATGGAAGCTGTTGAAGCTGACATGGCTAAACAGAATAACTAATTATTCCTCTGACTTCGAAAGAGAAGGTCCTCGTGATCTTCTCTTTTTCTATGCCTTTTTGAATCCTGCAATCTTTCCCCACGGGTAAGCAGAGCTTGAGGAGGAATGCCAGAAGGCTTGCCAAATTGTTCCCATGATTCTCTATTGATTGTTCATGAAATAAAGACAAATACCAGAATGGTTCATTTTTACAGACGACCTGCGTTGTGATTCTGAAAAAAGAAATGGGCATTCTAAACGGTGCAGTTCTGGCTCATTGACGAAGATTCAATCTTTTCTGTCCGTGTTAAAATGCTCATAACTATCAGGGTTTTAATCTTTCTTTAATTTATGGGATTTATAGAGCAGTCAGAGAATTCAGAAAATGAAGTTTTCAGAAACCGCTTAGAAGAGAAGAAAAACAGGATTTGTTATCCGCTTTCTTAAGAATTTGGTAAGAATTATAGGGGCGGCTCTCCTGAAAGGTTGAGTCTGGTTGTTTATGTCTGATAGACTGTTTCCAGAACGCCCCAACGCTTTTTTGCGTGCAATGGCGGTGTTCAATCCAGAAAAGGAGGACACACGATGAAGTGGACAACAAAACTTTCGGGAATTGTCTTTGCGATGCTCATGGCTGTTCAATCCAGTTCAGCGATTCTGGCCAATGAAAACGTCGCAGCCGAATCAACTAAACTTTCAATCCCTGTGCTCTTTAAAGAAGATCATGTCAACAATCAGCTCGACTTAACCAGCATTGCCCATGCCGCAAAAGTCGAAAAATATAGCGAAGGAATCCTGGTCGCAGCCAATGTCGATGGAACTTTAAAAGTAAAAGTCAAAGACGGCTCGGTCAACGTTAAGCCAAAATGCCTGGCGATCTCCGATGAAGATAAAGAACGCCTTCGCAAGGAACAGGAAAAAGACGCTCAGAAGCAGGAACGCCGCGAAGAGGCTCAGAAAAAAGTCGATGCCAGCAAGCCTGCATCCGGTGAGGATGACGATGAAGAGGGACTGACCATGGACGAAATTGAAGCCCGTGCTCTGGCCATGACGGATGGGGATTTAACTTACGAATACAATGGCGAAGTCCTCAATCCAGCTGCCGGAACCATCATGGGGCCTTCCGGTAAGGAAACCTACTACAATCTGCCTATGGAAGGCGTTATTTCCATCATGCGCTCCATCGGCAACACCGACCGCTACTGGGTTCGCGAAGATGGTGTAAAAATGTTAGGCGACTATGTCATGGTTGCTGCCCACCTGCCAACCCGCCCAAGAGGTTCTTTAATTCCAACATCTCTTGGTATGGGCATTGTTTGTGATACCGGTACGTTTGCGCTGAGCAACCATACCCAGCTTGATATCGCGGTTAACTGGTAATCCCAGCCATCATAAAACAGAAGTAATTTGATCATTGAACAGTCCAGATCCTTGAAGAGGATCCAGACGTTCAAAACAACCATACAGTTTAGATTTGGAAGACATCGACATATGTTGGTGTCTTCTTTTTTTTCACCTTCTGCAAACCAGTCTTACGATCCTTTCATTACCACACTCAGGCAAAAAAATAGGGAAGAGATCGGACAGCTTCTTGCTCGATGGGCTTTGCGACAATTACTGGATGGAACAGATTTCAAAGCCAAGACGACAGATAATCAGAAAATCAAAAAAACTGGATCAGGAAAACGGCATTCGAAATCCCGCGTATATGAAAGTGTCTTGGGAAACAGAACATGTATCCTGATTTCCCCACTATATACACAGGAAGCGCTAATCAAAACGAAGACAT
>Dunbar_p2__coassemble_1099_pt1 | contig 28682 bp, 26 predicted proteins | sample Dunbar_p2__metabat2_high_PE_044 | metagenome-assembled genome bin Dunbar_p2
CCGTCTGAATCTTTTTCTTTTGCCTTTACCGCTTCCACATTGCCGTTCCTTCACTACAGCCTTCCCCTTTCTTTTCAGGACCTGTTCCTTTTGTACATCCTCTTTCTGTACATCCTCTTTCTGTACCTGTTCTTTCTGTACCTGTTCTTTCTGTACCTGTTCCCTATCCGGACCTGATTGCGCGCTTGATTGGCTGCCAGAATCAAAAAAAGCCAGACTTTCATCAGGCTGAAAGTCTGGCAGGTTGGTTACAAACCAATCGTAAACATCTGGAGCAGATTGTTTTAAAAGGTCAGGATACAGAAAATAATAGGTTCCCGCTTCGGCAAAGAATTCGACTGGATCGGTTGCTGCGTATTCACTCAGATCGTACTGATGTTTGGCAAACAGATCCTGCCACTCCTTGGAATTCGACAGATAAACATTTTCGCCTTCGTACTGAATATCGAGAAGGTGAATCAGTTCATGAATCATTGTTTCCTTATACGTTTCCGCCTCGCCCCATGGAATCTGTTCACCGTCATGGCAGACATACAAATACAGATCGGCTTCAGCCGGATCATGCATCTTGATATACATTGCGGATTGTTCCAGGCGTACATACCCGGCGAAATCCTCAATGTTCTGTTTGCCGGCGGCATTGGCCTGGAATTCATCCTCATCAACAAAATAGATTCCAGCCGCTCTTTCCGTCAATGTCTCTGGCAGAGCATTAATCAGGTTCACCAGATACTCGATGGATTGATCATCAAGCGGATTGGCATTGGAGCGAGTTTCAACGTACAACGGAATTTTGCTTTCCGAAATACGGGTAACGTCCGCAATCAACGGTTCTTCCTGTTGGCGGACAATCTCTTCAGCATGTGATTTGATAAAACGAAGCTGGGCAAACTGGTCAGGTGGATTGATCAGAAATACGGCTTCAATCCCAACCAGAATTGCGATGGCAACTCCCCACATCCAATACGCATATTTCCGGTTGCGGATGAGGGTATCCAGAAAGAAGCCGATCGCGATCACCAGCGGCATGATCCATAGAACGGAATATCGAATGGCAATCTGCCAGTATGGCAGCATTCCGGTGACCAGCAGCATCACAAACAGGCCGCCGATAAAAACCACGGTTCCATATATCAACGCTTTAATGAAAAGACCAAAGGCAGAAGAGTTTTCGTCCCTTCTGCCTTTCAGGTCCAATATTTGCTTTCTTCTCATATCGGTTTCCGTTTCGAGTTGTGATCGACTGTGACGCCCAGTCGATAAACCGGAATTTCTTGTCGCCTTTCCAAAAGAGAAAGAGGCAGTCTGAAATCCAGATTTATCTTCAGGACCTGAAATCCATGTTCCATTGAGATGGGTTTGGATCCTGGGCAGAGTCTTATCCACGATTCAGCGAGGCTGATTCGTCACGGCTGACACAATACTTTTGGTTTACTCTTCAGCAGCAGAATCTGAAGAGGGTTCATCATGGTCTTCAGTGTCTTCTTTTGCGGGTGGTAAGCTCGAAATAATATTATCGATCTTGCGTCCCTGCTCTAAAGACGTATCCTGAACAAAGATCAGATCCGGCATCTTTCTGGCTTTGATGTTTTTAGCCAGGGTCGAGCGGATAAACCCTTTCGATGCACGCAGTACTTTCATGCCTGCATCATTGCGTTCCTGCTTTCCTAAAAAGGAAACATAGACTTTGGCCTGCGACATATCACGGGTGCATTCAACATCCGTAACGGTCACGAAACCAAGTTTTGGGTTTTTCAGTTCGAACTGCAGGATCCGGCTGATTTCTTTTTTCAGAATCTGATCCATTCTGTCCTGTTTAAGCGTCATTTTTAACTTCCTTGTCCTCGAAAGCTTCGACAATGTCGCCAACTTTAATGTCATTGAAGTTTTCGATGGTCAGACCACACTCGAAGCCCTGGTTGACTTCTTTGACATCGTTTTCGAAACGACGTAAAGACCCAAGACGGCCAGTGTAGACAACGATGCCATCACGAATCAGACGGCAGCGAGAGTCACGTTTGATCACACCATCCGTAACATAGCATCCGGCAATTGTGCCGACCTTGCTGGCTTTGTAAATCTGACGGACTTCTGCCTGACCAGTAACAACTTCTTCGTAAACTGGAGCGAGCAGACCTTTCATCAGACCTTCAATTTCTTCAAGGGCTTTGTAGATGATGTTGTGCAGACGGATTTCAACTCCTTCTTCTTCTGCTTTCTTACGGATTGCAGCAGTAGGACGGATGTTGAAGCCGTAAATAATCGCATTGGATGCGGAGGCAAGCATGATATCCGATTCGGTGATTGTACCGACAGTCGAACGGATGACGTTGACTTTGACAGTATCGACATTCAGTTTCTCAATAGAAGCTTTCATGGCTTCTGCAGAACCCTGAACGTCTGCTTTGATCAGGATATTGATTTCCTTCATATCACCTTCGGAAATCATACGGGCCATATCTTCTAAGGAACGGGCAGAAGTTGCCGAACGTTCCTGTTCAATCTGTTTCTGGGCACGACTCTGGGCAATTTCAGCTGCACGTTTGTAGGAGTCGTAAACCATGAATACATCACCGGCTTTTGGTACTTCGTTCAGACCGATGATTTCGACTGGAGTCGATGGACCAGCACTCTTAAGTTCCATTCCTTTATCGGAAGTCATCTTACGGATACGGCCATAAGCACTGCCGACAACGACAGAGTCGCCGGATTTCAGAGTACCCTGCTGAACAAGCAGTGTAGCAACGGGACCACGGCCTTTATCCAGTTTGGCTTCGATTACAGTACCGGAAGCTGGTACATCCGGGTTGGCTTTGAGCTCCTCCATGTCAGCAACTAACAGCAGGGATTCAAGCAGATCGTCAACACCCTGTCCAGAACGGGCTGAGATTTCGTTGAAGATTGTATCGCCGCCCCAGTCTTCAGGCATAACGCCTTCGTTTGCCAGTTCGCTCATAACGCGTTCTGGGTTAGCACCTGGTTTATCAATCTTGTTGACAGCAACAACCATTGGAACACCTGCCGCACGGGCGTGGTCAATGGATTCTTTGGTCTGTGGCATGACACCATCGTCGGCTGCAACAATCAGAACAACGATATCGGTGATCTGAGCACCACGGGCACGCATGGCAGTGAAGGCTTCGTGACCTGGAGTATCCAGGAAGGTAACCTTACGACCGTTGACAGATGCCTGGTAGGCACCAATATGCTGGGTAATGCCGCCAAATTCGCCTTTGACAACATGTGCATTTCGAATGGTGTCGAGCAGGGTTGTTTTACCATGGTCAACGTGACCCATGATTGTAACCACTGGTGGTCTTGGTTTCAGATCTTTTTCATCAAAGACACGGTTTGCGATCTGGTCTTCGATATCATCATCCGCGATAATGACTTCTTTGTGAGGTTTCACTTTGAATTCTTCACAGATCAGTTCGATTTCATCGTCGGTCAGGCTTGTGTTAATGGTTGACATATTGCCAAGCAGAAACAGGAACTTAATGATTTCGGAAGAGTTCCGTTTCATCAGTTCAGCGAGTTCGCCGATGGTAATCGGAAGAGAGTAAGTAATTTCTTTTGGATACTCAATTCTTGGTCTGGGAGCATGGTTATTGCGGTTGTTATTCCGGTTATTGTTGTTGCGGTTACGGTTGTTTGCCGGTTTGCGTTTTACTGGCTTATTAGCCATTTCACCACCATCCTTCTCTAATTTTTTCCCTGCATGAAACTCTGCTTCCAATCAAAAGCGTCGCTTTTGAGATTAGAAGCAGGGCCTCATACAGGAGGCTATTGACTGGTTTCAGGTTTACTGGTCTTTGTCAGATTGAATGCCTGTACATCTTCACGATGCTCGGCAGCCTGAATGATTCCTTTGGCAAAACCGGGATCGAGAATCGCAAAGGCTCCATTGATTTTGGAGCTGATGCTCTCGAATTTTGCTGCCGAAAGAAGAATCAGCGGAATCTGATAATAGGCACATTTATCCTGAATTTTTTTGGCACGATTGGCTCCGCATCCATCACTGAGCAAAACAACTTTTGCCTGTTCTTTCTGAATGGATGGGATTAAAGCATCTCCTTTGGCAAAGCGGCCGGTGCGGACACACAGCTGCGCTAAAGAGAGAATCTGATCAGCCGGCACGGATGACCAGTTCCAGTTTATCGTAGACTTCCTGTGGAATTTCACATTCCAGAGCACGTGCCAGTGCTTTGTTTTTCTTGGCTTTTTCCAGGGTCTCTAACGATTTCTGGATGTAGGCGCCATGGCCGTTTTTCTTGCCCGTGACATCTACAATGACTTCATTTTCCGGAGTGCGGACCACCCGGATCAGTTCCTGTTTGGGGAAGCGTTCCTGCGTGACCACGCATTTTCGCATTGGAATTTTACGCATATCCGTTTCCTTTCTTCCTGAAAACCGCCTGACTGGGCGTCAAGGCCCGATCAGGCAGAGTCCAGACAGTCTATTGTGACTGGAAAGTTTTGGAAGATCAATGGAAATCTGACATTTTTTAGCGGAGATTGTCGTTCAAGATCAATGCCAAAGCTTTTTGTATCGCTTTCTGTCTGGTCAGGGATATCAATTTCGATCTGAATGGATCACCGTCTTTTTATCGGGTGATCCATCAGTCAGATCGAATCTGTGTTTCATTTAAGACTTCTTTTCAAGATTTCTTGTTTAAGGACAGAGTCCATCAGGCTTTTGGCCTAGTATTCATCGTCGTAGTAAGAATCGTATTCTTCGTAGTCGATGTCTTCGTTCCAGGAAGCGTTCATTTCTTCTTCGAGTTCGTTGTTTTCGATCTCTTCGAGTTCATCTTCCGTATAGATTGGATGCATCGTATTGAAGGCAGGTTTCTTCTTCTCGACGCGGCGTTCTTCTTTCTTGTTGTCGTCTTTGGAACGATAAGGTTTGGAAGGACGGGCTGGAGCAGCAGGTTCTGCTTTGGCAGGTTCTACCGTTTCAAATTTAGAAACGTAGTTGGTGCGTCTTTCGGCAAGAGAACGACGGTTTTCCTTGGCAATGCGGGCTGCTTCTTCAAGATCCTGAGCATTGTCAGATTTTGCCTCACTGGCTGCTGGAGCTGCTTCTTTGGCAGGAGCTGCTGGTTTGAGGGTTTCGTCTTCAAAGACTTCATCCGATTCGAGTTCGCTCAGATGCGGCATAACGGCAGTCTGGCCAGAAGCATTTTTGAGCTCTTCAATACGCTGGGCCTGTTTGTAGGCATGCTCCTGAGCTTTCTTTTCTTCGTATTCGTTATGCATCTTTTCAACAAGAGCGCGCCAGTCAAGACCGAGCTCATCGAGTTCTTCCTGAGAACGGATATCGATGCGATGACCAGTTAATTTATAAGCCAGTTTTGCGTTCTGACCTTTTTTACCGATGGCTAAGGACAGCTGATTGTTTGGAACAGCGGCAACCAGTGTTTTGCGCTGGTCTTCACGGACTTTACCATCTCTCATTGGGCGGCGTGGGTTCTTGTCAGAAGGCAGTTTGTCACCGGCATCTTCTGCTAAGAAGATTTCAACGCCCTGAGCTGGGGACAGTGCGTTTTTAACGAGTTCCTGGATATCATCAGACCATTTGAAGATATCGATTTTTTCACCCTTCAGCTCTTCAGAAATGGCACGTACACGCATACCACCCTGACCGATGCAGGCACCGATTGGGTCGATGTTTTCGCGTTTGGAAACAACGGCCATTTTTGCACGCTGGCCTGGATCACGGGCGATGGCTTTGATTTCGATGGTTCCCTGGTAGATTTCAGGTACTTCTTTTTCAAACAGACGTTTGATCATATCGTTGTCAGCACGGCTGACCATAACGATCGATCCTTTGGATTCTTTATCGACTTTGGAGATGATGACTTTGATCATTTCTCCTTCTTGATAGGTTTCAGTTGGAATCTGGTCAGATTTGCGCATGACGGCATCTGTAGCGCCTGGCTGCAGTTTGCCATCTGGAGTTCCGCCTAAGCGGACCATGACAAATTTGTTTTCAACAGATTCAACTTTACCAGTGACCATATCGCCGACTTTGTCCGAATACTTGTCGATGATTTCTTTCTTCTCGGCTTCTTTGATCTTCTGAAGCATGACGCTTTTGACAGTTGAAATGTCACCACGGACAAAGTTGTCGATGTCAGTTTCTTCTTCCAGAACATCGCCCACTTTTGGATTTGGGGTAATGTCTTTAGCTTCTTCGACATCGAGCTGGTAGTCCGGGAATTCAACGGTTTCTACGACATCCCATAAACGGTAAGCTTTAATACGGCCATCCGTATCAAAAACCGTTTTAATTCGGGCGTCATCAAGATCATTGCGTTTGCGATAGGCTTTTTCGATGGCTTCAGACAGGGCTTCTTCTACGACTTCCTTAGGCAGGTTGCGAAAGTTATGAAGGTTGAGAAACGCTGTCTGGGCGTTATCATTTTTCTTTTTTGTGTTGTTTGTTCCTTTTTTAGGCATATTTTCCTCTGTTGTTTTTATACTTTGACTGCACTTTTAATCAGCGCAATATTGGTTCGATCCACGCTCAGTTTCTTTGGGCGTCCTTTGACAAAAAAGCTTAACTTTAAAGCTTCAGGACTGACTTCGTCGAGCTTGGCAAGAACTTCATGAAAGCCATCAACTGGCTCTTTCATTTTGACTGTGACATACTTGCCGACTTGGGCTTCGATCTGTTTTTCAGTTCTCAGTTCACGCTCAGCACCCGGGCTGCAGACTTCAAGCATATATTCCTGTGGAATTTCATCGGTTTCATCGAGATGCTTGGAAATCTCTTCCGAGCAGGCTGCACATAAATCAAGATCTACACCGCCATCTTCACGGTCGATCATGACGCGTAAAACTGGAGGTTTCATCTTTGTATCCCATTCGAGATCATACAAAGTACAACCCTGTGCTTCGAGAAGTGGTTCGATCCAGGTTTTCAGATTCTCCATTTATACTCCTTATAAACCTTAGTGAGAATGTTTTTTCGTTCTCCAGACAAAATCTAAGGGAGCGGATCCCCGCTCCCTCAGGATTGATTCTGAAATCAGTTTAGCACCTGTTCAATTCTCCATCAAGCGAGGACAACCGGATGATTTTGAATTGAAAGTTTGATTTCTCTTTTACCTTCGCGACTTTCTTTTATTGGCTCTTGAGCCGCCCGGGGATTGGCAAAAGACAGGGTTTCACTGCTTGCCATTCGTGCAGCTTTGAATAATGTCAGCCACTTCTTTAGCAGCACGCTCTGCATCATCATTAACAACCTGGTACTGATAGTTGTCTTTCTGGGCAAGCTCTTTTTCGGCTGTTTCCAGTCTGGCCTGGATCTTGGCTTCATCTTCCGACTTGCGGCCGATCAGACGTTTTCTGAGATCTTCAATCGTTGGCGGAACCAGGAAAATCGAAACAGCTTCCGGATATTTTTCCATGACCTGTTTGGCGCCATTCACTTCAATTTCCAGCAGAACATTCTTACCCTGGGCCATCCAGTCTTCCAGCTGCTTTTTCGGGGTGCCATAGGCATTGTTGGTATAGCCGGCATGTTCAACGAAGCCATCTTCGTCAATATTTTTCTGGAATTCGTCCTGGCTGACAAAATGATAGGTTACGCCTTCGATATCTTCCGGACGGGGATCACGCGTGGTCCAGCTGACCGAATTGACTAAATTCAGGGCATCCATATCCAGCATTTTCCGGATGGTTCCCTTTCCGACGCCGCTTGGGCCGCTTAAAACAATAATTTTCGGTTCACTCATAAAACAGACTCCTTTACAAAATTACAAGATGCATTTCTGGTGGATTCAACTTGCGTTGGATACCTACAGTTTAACGAAAACTGCATCCAAAGTGAGCCTGAAAGCCAGTCCGATTTGTTTTTACGATTTCGATGATGGACTGAGCAGGCTTTTGTCTGGCATCAAGCGCATTTAAATTGAAATCATAGCACCTCTCGTCTCTTTGAGCCTTCATTTTGACTTTCCCCACAAAGTTCACTTTCTTCTTTCCCGACTCCACGATTTTTTTACCGAAGTTTTCCCATGTCCTTACCAGATCCCGCTTAAGGATTAACATCCATCTTCTATACTGGCCGCGTGAAATCGAGGTGCAAAACAATGAAAACAAGTAAAACGATGCTTCAAAAAGTTGGAGCAGCCGCCTTAACGGCACTCATGATTGGAGGATGCAGCCAGTCAAATCCGGCTTCTTCTTCGTCAGCCAGTCCCATTTCAGTTTTAAGCCGTGAAGATGGCAGCGGGACAAGATCCGCTTTCAGTGAATTATTCCAGCTGGAAAAGGATGGTCAGGATCTGACCGTTCCCGATGCTGAAATCACCAATTCAACCGCTGTCATGATGGCAACCGTCACCCAGAATCCCAATGCGATTGGCTACATTTCGCTTGGCAGTCTGAATGACACGATCAAAGCGCTCGCGATCGATGGAGTAAAGCCAAGTGTTGAAACCGTCACCGATGGAACGTATTCCATCAGTCGTCCCTTTCTGATTGTTGAAAAAGAGGGAGCAGAAAACGAACTGGCCGCTGATTTTAAAGAATACATTCTCAGTGATCAGGGTCAGAAAATCATTGCGGATGCCGGCTACGTGCCCATCGCCAATTCCGGCAGCTGGAGTTCTGATGGTGTAAGCGGATCCCTGACGGTTGGTGGTTCCTCTTCGGTTACCCCGGTCATGGAAAAACTTGCGGAAGACTATCAGAAACAAAATGATCAGGCAGAAATTTCCGTTTTACAGACCGATTCTTCCACTGGTGCAAGTTCCACTGCTGAAGGTGTCTATGACATCGGTATGCTTTCCCGTGAGTTGAAAGAAGAAGAAAAGAGCCAGTCTTTAGTCAGCACGCCGATTGCCCAGGATGGCATTGCCCTGATTGTCAGTGTGGACAATCCCGTAGACAGCTTAAGCAAGAGTCAGGTCCAGGACATTTATACCGGTGCAGTGACCGACTGGAGCGAGTTGAACTAGCTTATGGTCTCAAGTCGAAAAGAAACCTGGCTTCAGGTTCTGTTTGCGGGATGTGCAGCACTCTGTATTTTAAGTGTCGCGCTGATCTGCTGGTTTCTGTTTGCCAATGGATTGCCGGCCATTGTGGAAATCGGGCCGCTGAACTTTCTGGGTTCAGCCCACTGGGCGCCTTCGCAGGGACACTATGGAATTCTGGCCATGATTGTTGGTTCGATCTGCCTGGGGCTTGGATCCGCGCTCTTTGGAGTGCCCCTTGGCGTTCTTACCGCTGTCTATCTTGCGTACTATTGTCCGAAAAAACTTTATGAACCACTCAAGTCAGCCATTGATCTATTGGCCGGAATTCCAAGTGTTGTCTTTGGTTTTTTTGGACTGGTGGTTCTGGTTGGGTGGATGCAGAAAGTATTCGTCGGATCCAGCGGGAAAGGCATTCTGTGCGCTTCCCTGCTTTTGGCGATCATGATCCTGCCAACGATTGTATCCGTGAGTGAAAATGCCCTGCAGAAAATTGATCCTTCTTTCTATGAAGCAAGCCGCGCCCTGGGAGCCGGGCATGATCATACCGTCTTCTTTGTCTGCCTGCCGGCTGCTGCCAGAGGGATCGGCACGGCAGCAATTTTGGGAATCAGCCGCGCCATCGGCGAAACCATGGCCGTAATCATGGTCGCCGGCAATGCCGCGATTCTGCCTGCCAGTATCCTCTCGCCTGTGCGCACGCTCACCACTGGAATTGTTCTGGAAATGTCCTATGCTTCCGGTCTGCACCGCCAGGCCCTGATTGCGATGGGCGCAATTCTGTTTGTGCTGATTCTGATTATGAATATCGGCTTTTTCAAAGCCCGTCATCGAAACGGATGACAAGGAGTAAACGATGAAACCTTCCTTGCAGACGACTGCTGTTCTTCAGCCTGTCCCCCTTACGCCTTCCAAGCCCCGCAAAAAAGCCCGCGTCAATCTGACCGAAAAGAAAACGGACCGCATCGGGCTGGCTTTACGGACACTCTGTTCTCTGGCTGCGTTTTGTTGTGCCGCCATTCTAGTTGGACTGATCCTTTACATTGTGATCAATGGTCTTCCCTGGCTCACAGCCGATTTGTTTTCCTGGACGTACACCACACAGAACGTCTCGATGATGCCAGCCATCATCAATACGGTCTTGATGATTATCGCAACTCTGGCGATTGCTTTACCGGTCGGAATCGGGGCGGCGATTTATCTGGAAGAATATGCAAAGCCCGGTTCAAAATTTGTCGAACTGGTTTCGATCACCGCCCAGACCCTGGCTGGCATTCCTTCGATTGTCTTCGGTCTGTTTGGCATGCTTTTCTTTGGGTATGCCCTTCATATGGGACTCTCAATGCTTTCCGGCATTCTGACGCTGGCGATTCTCGTACTGCCATTGATTCTGCGCACTTCCCAGGAAGCACTGCACGCAGTGCCGACTTCCATGCGTGAAGCCAGCTTTGCGCTGGGAGCAGGCCGGGTACAGACAATTTTTAAAGTTGTTCTTCCACAAGCCGCAGCTGGCATCTTTTCCGGTGTCCTTTTGGCTTCAGGACGTATTCTTGGAGAGTCTGCTGCCCTGATCTATACCTCAGGAACGCTGGCCAAAGCAGCCTTCAACCTGTTCGATCCAGGTGCTACACTTTCCGTTCATCTGTACAAACTGCTCAATGAAGGCCTGTATACTCATCAGGCCAATGCCACAGCGGTTGTCCTGCTGGCATTCTGTATCGCAATGAATCTCGCCCAGAAAATGCTGGAGCGAAAAATGACGAAAGGACTCTGATCTATGAATCCAAATATTCTGCTGGCCCATGACGTGCAGGTCAGCTACAACGGAAAACCCGCCTTACATAAGATTTCCATGGAAATTCCGGAACATTCCATCACGGCCCTGATCGGCCCAAGCGGATGTGGAAAATCCACCTTTCTTCGCTGTCTGAATCGAATGAACGATCTGATTGCCGGCTGCAAAGTTGAAGGAGAAATCCTGCTTGAACAGGAAAACATATATGGCGATGTAAACCTCAATGCCCTGCGCAAGCGCGTCGGCATGGTTTTCCAGAAACCGAATCCCTTTCCCATGAGCATTTTCGATAATGTCGCCTATGGTCCCCGCACCCATGGCGAGAAAAACAAAGCCCGCCTGGAAACCATTGTCATTGAAGCCCTCAAACAGGCTTCGCTGTATGAAGAAGTCAAAGAGGATCTGAAAAAATCTGCCTTATCCCTTTCCGGTGGTCAGCAGCAGCGCTTATGCATCGCCAGAGCGCTGGCGGCTGATCCCGAAATTCTGTTGATGGATGAACCGACCAGTGCGCTCGATCCAATCTCTACTGCCAAAATCGAAGAACTTTGCCTGGAGCTGAAAAAGAACTACACGATCGTGATCGTCACTCATAACCTCCAGCAGGCGATGCGCATTGCAGATCAGACGGCTTTCTTCTATCAGGGTGAGCTGATTGAGTGCACAGACTCGAAAACGCTGTTCACAAATCCTGCCATGCAAAAAACCAAAGACTATGTCACTGGTGTCTTTGGTTGATTGTTCTTTGGATATTGATTGTTGTTTGTTCCTGAGATCGATCACCAACTCTTCGAACAAACTGTTGGATACTTCACAGTATCCTTTTTTTTCTGCTCTGACTTTCCAGGCCCGTTTTTCCGGCCTGATCTTCCGGTTTTCAATCTTTTTGGATTCTAGAAAGCGGGCAGGTTCTGCGGCCATGCTCCAGCCAGATCTACTGTACTTTCTTCTGCTGGCAGCGGATTGTTGAAAAAATCAATCCAGAATTGCGTGTTCATGCTCTCGAGCATCCGGATGGCACCAACGTTCTGGCGCCCCTCAAATTCAGTATTGCTCCACTCAATGACGGCCCCGCTTTCCACAACCGTAAAGGTCCCGAAAAAATCAGGCGGAAGGGTATTGCCGAGTGTGGCATACCGGGATTTACTGATCGCCTCTGACAACGCCTCTCGATCTGTCACTCTCCAGCCATATTGGCAATGGGCATCCGACCTGGCATGTTTCCAGACTTCAAAGAAATCAGGAAATTCACGGATCAGGGAGAAGGAATCCAATGACAGAGCATTCAGGACGTCATCTTGAATCTGTGCATCAAAATCGTCTTTAAACTCAGCCTCTTTTTCAAATACAGCTCCGACATTGTAGAGAGTTCCCTCCTCCAGATTCATATTCATCCTGGTCAGACGACCATTTTTAAACTGGAGTGCATAACAGGTTATGATGCCGCCGCTTAAATCCGTCATCAATTCAATCTCATAGAGCGCACCTTCAGCCTTAAAAACGATCATCCAGCGATCCGTCGTCGTTTGGCGGTTATAAATGACGGCCGGACTTTCAAATTCCTCTTTGGCACTCTGCAAAGCACACGAACGCATCAGCCGCGATAACAAACCTGCTTCTTCTGCGGCGCCTTCAGCAGATGGCTGCTGATCAGGGACTTGAGCAGCCACACTGGAATAGGATTCATCCGTGGCATTTGATGTCGATGAATGGCAGCCTGTTAAACAAAGACTGCAGGCAAGCATCGCGATGAGGGTTTTCTTGGTCAGGGACATAGCATTTCTCCTTATTTACAGCCAGATTTCCAGCTGGAATTTACAGCCATCAGTCTTTGGTCACTTAGAAATGCTTCTGGTCAAAAAGACGTCAGGCCAGTTCTATACATCCAAAGCGGGAAGCTGTTTTGTCCCTATTGTACAGGAACTTCAATTGTTTTAGTTTAAAATTATGAAAAGTTAATTCTATTTAATGCACGTGTCAATTATTTAATTACCAACATTCATTTTTATGCTGAATCTCAATCTGTATTTTTCCCGACTGCTGTCGTCTTGGTCCTTTTCATCTTCCTGACAACAGGCTCATCACCTGCTATATTGAAAACGTCCTGTCAAAATGAGCATAGTTCCTGTAATATAGGAATTTATGTTCTTCTGGAAAGGAGAGTTTATATGCCTTTTGATGGAATGCTTCTCAACCGCGTCGTTCGTGACTTAAAAAAATACGAAGGCGCAAAAATCGGAAAGATTCAGTGTCTATCCGATGAAGAAGTTCTGTTTTATTTACATAAACCTGGAATGGGTTCCACCCGGCTGGCTTTGTCGGCTCATTCCAATACCTGCCGACTCTATCTGTGTTCAAATCAGAAAGAGCCGCTTCCCAATCCAAGTGCGTTTGTCATGATGCTGCGCAAACGGATCAGCCAGGGATATATCACCGAGATTGAACAGATGGGATATGACCGTCTGGTCCGGTTCCATATCAGTGCGTCCAACGAATTATCGGATCGCGTTGAATATGACCTGTATGCCGAAATGATGGGCAAATATGCCAACCTGGTTCTGGTCGATACCGCAACCAATACGATCATCGACTGTCTCAAACGAATCCCCGTCTTTGAAAACTCAAAGCGTCTGCTTCATCCTGGAGCTGAATATACCCTGCCGGAAAAACCGGACCGCTATGATCCACTTCATCCAGGTCCTCTGAATCTTGAAAAGAGTCTGGTCAGCCAGATTGAAGGCTTTTCCCCGACCCTTTCAAGAGAGTTTCTCTTCCGTATGCAAAATGGGCAGTCCTATGACCAGATCATGGAAGAGCTCGAAAACTCCCCCAATCTTTACACCTATAACAAGGAGTACCATTGCCTGCCTTTGACCCATCTCAAGCAGCCAGAAAAAGCCATGCCGCTGATGGATGGGCTTGAACGGTTATTTGAAGCCGATGAAACACGCAAGCGCATTGCTCTGCAGTGCGGGGATGTCTTCAAAGCGGTTGACCGGGAAGTCAAAAAGCTTTCCCGCAAACTGCCCCGCCTGGAGGAAACCCTTGAGGAATCCCAGGATTATGACCGCTACCGACAGTATGGCGATGTTCTGTTTGCCAATCTGTACCTGGAAAAACAGCCAGTCATGGAACTGCCTTCCTTTGAAGAAGAAGGAGTCATGCTTTCCATTCCGATTGATATGCGTTATTCGCTCAAAGACAATGCCAATCTGTTCTACAAGAAGTATCACAAGCTCAAACGCTCCATTGAAATTCTGAATGAACAGATCGAAGAATGCCAGGATCAGCTTGACTACTTCGAAACACTTAAAGAACAGCTCAATTACTGTTCCGCAGATGATGTTCTCGAAATCCGTCAGGAACTGGCCGGCCGTCATTTCATGCGTCTCAAGCAGAACAGCACCCGCCAGAAACGCAAAAAGATGCCCAACATCGTCGAAATCCGGATGGGCGATGCGACGATTTATGCCGGTAAGAATAACCTGCAAAACCAGTACATCACCTGGACTCTGGCCCATCGTAATGATCTGTGGTTCCATGTTAAGGATTATCATGGCTCGCATGTCGTTTTGCGAAGCGAAAATCCAACCGAAAACGAAATCCGTTTTGCGGCCAGTCTGGCAGCCTGGTTTTCCAAAGGACGCAACTCTTCCAGTGTGCCAATTGACTACACCCGAATTTCGAATCTGAAAAAAGTCCCGAAAAAGGGACCTGGATTTGTCACGATGAAATCCTATCAGACCATTTATATTGACCCGGATGCTCCAAAGATCGAAGCGGCCATCAAATCCCGCCACGTCGATGAAGACGAAACGTTCTAGTCTATTCATTCTGTACACAACTCCTTGATCAAAAACAAACCGTCGTCTGTTTTCAGACGGCGGTTTTCTTTTTGGGCAGTAACATTTTCAGAAAGTCCAGACTTTTGAGGTGATAGTCATTGTGATAGACCAGCCAGTCTAACAAAAACACCAGAAATGGCATGTCCCAATGAAAGGAGTAGAGCGCATCCAGCTGATCCTCCCTGATCTTGACCAGTCCCCGAAGTTTAATCAGATCGTTCTTGGAAAAGACCAGATCCCCCTGCTCCCGGTCCAGATGTTCTTTGCAGACAAAACCCCCGTTTTCAATCGAGACCCCGGCAATCTTTGTTTTGGTCTGACAGACTACGCATTCATCGACATCCATAATCGTTCCGGTCTTTTTTAAAATCCCCGTCACAATCCGACAGGCATGAAGCAGAGCCAGATTCATCTCACCTTGCTGGACATTGGACCAGAAAGCTTCAAGATGGGCATAAAGGTCCGGGTCAATGCCATACGATTCAATCAGACTGGTCAAGATCGAACTGACCGTCTGCATTTCCAGAGATTCCCCGACTTTCCAGTACGACTTTTCAACAGATCCATTGATCAGAAACATCATATTTTTCGAATACTTCGGATCATAGTTGAGAATGACCCGCGAAAATGGCATGGCCAGTCTTCGGTTTTTCGAAGACTGTGACTGGATGCCGCGGGCATAGACCGAATAGACTTTTTCTGGCGTTGCGATATGAAGAATTCCATTGCGGTCTTCATAGTCGATCATCGACAGAACCAGACCTTCAACTTTTGGCTCTCCCTGCTCACTGACGGGAAACTGCAGCACTTCACTCATATTCTTCTTCCTTCCTGTTTTTCCCGATTCTTGTTGCTTCTATTCTTGCAGCCTCTGTTCCTGCTATTCCTGCGTCCTCATTTTTCCTGTTCGTACGGCAGGCTTTCTTGAGATTACAGCCGGCTTGTTTTGTCCTTGATCTGGGCTCTGTTTTCATTCCGGCTGTTTGAGTCCGTTTCTTCCCTTATTTGTAGTGGAAAAAATCCCGGCAGGGAAACTCCTGTCGGGAATGTTGATGAATTTAGTTCTTCGGGTCAGTCAAAATACAGAAAGCAGGATGCAAGAGCTAGTTTTCAGAAAGTTCATCCAGACCGAATTCTTTGATCTTGGACTCTTTGTTGCGCCAGTTCTTTTCAACCCGGACATACAGTTCCATGTTGACTGGTTTTTTCAGCTTTTCCTTGATTTCTTTCTGGGCAGCCAGACGGATCTCACGAATCATGTCGCCGCCTTTACCAATCAGAATGCCTTTCTGAGAATCACGGTCGACGATCACCAGGAAGGAAAGATAAACTTTGCCATTCTTTTCTTCCATGCTCTCCAGCAAAACAGCAACCGAATGCGGGATTTCTTCATGGGTTTTCTGCAGAATCTTTTCACGCACGAGCTCGCAGAGCTGGAAAACCAGTCCGTGGTCACTCTTCATCTCACTTGGATAAAGCGGCATGCCTTCAGGCAGATATTTACGGAAGACTTCCAGAACCGTTTCGAGGTTGTCCTGTTTTAAAGCGGAGAGTGGAACGATGTCCGCAAAGTCATAAATTTTGCTCCAGTAAGCCAGACGCTTAAGCAGTTTTTCCTTGTTGAGGCGGTCGACTTTATTGACCAGCAGAACTACAGGTTTGCCAGCATCTTTCAGACGATTTAAGACAAACTCGTCACCAGGACCAAACGACTGCGTTACATCGACGATCCAGCCGATGACATCCGCATCTTCAATGGCAATATAGGCATTTTTATTGAGCACCCGTCCCAGTTCCTGCTGGGGTTTGTGGATGCCCGGAGTATCCATAAAGACGTATTGGGTATCGTCATTGGTCAGAATCCCCGCAATGTTATTGCGGGTTGTATTTGGTTTATCGGACATGATGGCCACTTTTTCGTGAAGCAAAGCGTTCATCAGGGTCGATTTGCCGGCATTTGGCCGGCCGACAATGGCGATCACACCAGATTTAAAATTTTCCATTCAAAAAACCTCACTTAAATCCACTTCGCAATCCGTTGAATCCACTGGATCAATGGCGGAAGAAAAACAACAACACCGACCAGAAAGGCAAAACAGGATACAACAAAGACCGCCGACGCGGCCATATCTTTGATGACCCGTGCTTTTTCGTTTCGCTCCAGACTGATGTAGTCGATGGTTTTTTCAATGCAGGAATTGAATATTTCTGCCATGATCACCAGCGCTACGGCTAAAGCCACCCATAACCATTGGTCGATGCGAATCCGAAAAAGAAATCCAGCTAAAACTGCGGCTGCAGCTGCAATCAGCTGCCAGCGGATGCTTTTATCGTGCAGCCAGCCATAGCGGATTCCCGCAAATGCATACCTGAATCTATCGATCAGCCACGCCATGCAGAATTTCCTTCTGGAGGCCGAACATGACTTCTTCGTCTTCCTTAGTCATGTGATCATAGCCCATCAGATGGAGCAGTCCATGACAGAAAAGGAAACAGGATTCCCTGCGGGTGGAGTGACCGTACTCTTTTGCCTGATCTTTGATTGCCTGAGTGTTGATAAAAATATCTCCCAGTTCGTTCTCCTCTTCTTCGATCAGGATATTACTCGCATCATCCTGCATAGCAAAGGAAATCACATCCGTCGGCCGATCGACATTTCGATAGTCCCGGTTCACTTCATGAATCTGCTCGGGAGAGCAGAAAATCACTGAGCAGACAAGATTCTCATTGCGATTGAGAAGCTTTCCTGCTTTTTCCATAATCGCCAGATAGTCCTTCTCATAATCATGATCGGGTACTTCTGGGTTGAGTTGAGTAAATACGATTTCCATGTCTCTATTCTATACCACAATTGATATTCGTCCCGGTCTGTGGCCGCCAATTCCATGCCGCGTGGTCAGTGTAAGGGCGTAACAATGCAAAAAGGCGATTTTCCGTAGTGGAGAATCGCCTGAATGGATTTTGGTCAGTGATCGAAACGATAAAAGTATGAAATGAGTTTCGAAACTACTTGGTGGTTTCGCGGATTAATGGCGAAGCCTGGATTTCAATGCTCTTTTCAACGCCTTTATCATCGTTGCTGACTAGCATCTTCGTTAACATACGCATAGCTAGGGCACCCATATCGTAATCTGGAATGTTGTAAGCCGTAATGGTTGGCCGCATCATTGGCAGATACTTGGAGTCGAGGATTGTGATGATCTCGAGATCTTCTGGAACTTTATAGCCATTTTCTTTGGCTGCATTGAGCAGGGCAATGGCCTGGGAGTCACGGAAGCAGATGTTGAGCTTGTGAGGTTTGTTTTCTTTGAGATAATCAGAGAAGTATTCGTAGCTGGTCTTGTAAGTATCGTTGTAGGAAAGGTAGTTCTTGAACTCTTTTCCGGCTTCTTTAAAGGCCTCTTCAGCGCCTTTTTTCATCTGCTTCATCATGGAAAGATTCAGTTTATCTTCCACAATGGCGATATCGTCGACACCTTTGGCAAAGTAGTCTTTCACCAGCTCGTTGGCAATTTTTTCAATGTCTACATAGACATTGCCGACGTGGTCATGTTTTGGGCCGTCAAATTTACCACCAACAATAACCATTGGAATCTTGTACTCATTGAGCACATTCATCTCTTCTTCGGAGAAGTTGTCATTGAATAAAATGACACCATCCACACGGGATTTGATGATGGATTCGATGACATCCTGCATCTTGGAGATGCCTTTGGATGTGGTATGGAACATGACATTGTAATGGTAGATATTGGCAACATCCATCAGACCATTAAGAATTTTAGCGTTGTAAGACAACAGCTTTTCCGACATAACGATTGAAACCGTAGTGGTTTTGGACAGGGCAAGTCCCTGAGCGACGGCATTTGGTTTATAGCCAAGTCGTTCGATAACTTCCTGAACGCGCAGACGAGTATCTTCTCGAACAACGCTCGAATCGTTAATAACTCGGGATACAGTGGCCAGGGAGACGTCCGCCTCTTTGGCTACATCATAAATTGTGATTCGCTTCATTGATGATCCTCGGTCCTATCATCCTGTTCTGGTAAATCAGGCAGGTCTTCGTCTTTATGGGCTGGTTCAAAGAATGATTTCAGACCGCTGAAGATTGATTCATTCAGGCGGTTGAGTCCTTCTTCGGACCGGTCAACAATTGTTTTCAGTGTTTCGCTGTGGCGCAGATCGTCTACACGGCTGTCTACATAGTCAGCGGCTTTCTTGAACTCTGGCACTTCCATGAGCTTGCCATAGCCATACTGTAAGCCATCGGCAATCATGCTGCCGGCACCGATTAAGAAATCGTGGCCGGATTCCATGGTCTTTTTGAACTGTTCGCTTTCCGCAACACTGATTACACTGGTTCTTGTCTTTTCAAGCAGGTCATTGACTTTAGTCGCTGCTGCTTTCATTTCAGCTTTAATGCGTTCTGGCTGTGTGTTGTGTTTGAGCCATTCATCAAGCTGGCTGAAGATGTCTTCGAGTTTCTGTTCCGCATCGTCGACAACTTCTTCATTCTGTTCGTTTCCACTTTCACGCATAGCTTCCAGTGCCTTCTGGCTGGCTTTTTCCATTTCATCAATGGCAGCAACGCGGGCATCTTCGCTTGCGGTCTGCTCAGAATCAGCTGGCGTTTCTGGAGCAGTCTTGGCTTCTTCTGGTTCAGATTCAGCCGGGGCTGTCGTCTCAGGAGCCTTTTCAGATTCTTCTTTTGGATCTGGCAGTTCTGGCAGTTCGTTTTCGGTTAATTTTTTTTCTTCATCCATATTCAGTCTCCTGTTCTTGCGGGTTTGTCGGCATCTTTAGGTGAGCTGTCTTTAGCAATGACATCTTCATCCTTGACGATGCTGTTGAGATCTTCAGTGATTTTCTGAAAATCGGCCTGGATCGCATCAGCGTCACGGACTTCACTGGTCTGTGATGGAGTGCTGGCTTGCTGACCCGTCTCTTTTTTCAGCTTGCCGCCAATCATCTCTGTTCCTTTGGAGAACACATTGATGGCACCCATTGCTGCGCGCTTCGCGGAAGCCTGGACTTCGTTAACGGTATTGGATACCTGGCCGACAGTGTCCAGCGGGCTTTCCAGTTTCACTAAATCCCGGTTGACCGCTTTGAGTGTCTCCTGCAGCTCACCCATCGTATCGATGACAGACTTGAACAGCAGGACCAGATAGATGATCGCAATCACGCCGGCAATGCATAAGGCGATCCTTGCAAGATACATCAGGACATCCAGATTAATTGTCATACTCTTCCTTCCTTAACAAATGTTCTATTACCGTTGGATTATACCATCATTCAACGATTGTTATTTGCTGGAATGAAAAATTTTTCAAAGCTTGAAAGAAACAGGGTACTTTATGAGATTTCCTGACGATTTCGATACTCATTTCGAACGTTTTTGACCAGAACAGATTTCAAATTCACATTCATGTTTATAAAGGTGACCGTTTCTGGTCATCTAATGGTTTCTGGCTTCAACCCGTGTTGATTCAGATTCAAGTCTGGCGCACTTCTCACGATGTGAGCATTCCAGCATCGAGGAAGATAAAAACAGTTTCAGGCTTCGCTACCATTGTAGGCATTTTGCCGGGGTCTTAAAGTCAGGAAAACCTACATTTCAAGAATGTCAGATTGGCTTGAATTCTTTTAAGGTTCAGCCGGAATTGATTGGAAATCCTTTCGAAAATTCATGGCTGGATTTTCGATTTTTCTGGCACACATTCCCGATCAGGCAATGTTTCTTTAAATTTCATTCTTCAGACTACAGCATTCGTTTTTAGTCTGTGGAATTCAGTCTTTGTTTGAGCAGATCTTTTAACAGGTAGATGTTCTTGCTGGACATAAACAGATAGACTGCCGGGCCGGCGTTTTCGAGAACTTCGGCACTGGCCTCGTCAATATCCAGCAGACTGCCGTTAGACAGTTGATCGAGCAGATCCTGAATGGTCACCGTGATCGTTTCATCTTCACGTTTGGCATTGGCGTCAAAATCAAGGACAAAACTTTCATCAGCTTCATTTAAGGACGAAGCAAACCGATCCAGGAAAAACTGCAGTCGGGAATATCGGTCTGGTTTGTAGAGCGCAACAACTTTCTTGCCCGGGAAACGTTTACGGGCAGAACGGATCATCTGTGAGATGGCCGTTGGATGGTGAGCATAGTCATCGATCAGAACAGAGTCTTTGACTTCTTCAATAACAAACCGGCGGGCAATGCCCTGGAAGTCTGCAATCTGGTGAGCAATTTCATCAGCTGGCATGCCCAGTTCATGAGCCAGGGCAAAAGCGCCTAAAGAATCCCAGACAAAGGGCAGACCGGATTCATGTAAAACAAGATGGGCGATGATTTCGCCATCTTTTTTCACATCCAGTTCGGATCCATTTTCGTTTTCAACCAGGTTGATTCCCTGATACTCATTACCCTCTTCCAGACCATAGGTGGTTACTGGAACCGGGTAGCTGAGATCTTTGAGATAAGGGTCGTCGCCAAAGATGACAGCGCGTTTTTTGATCTGATTGGCAAAGCTCTGGAAGGCAGAGATGTAATCATCGAGATCTTTGTAGTAGTCAACATGATCAAGTTCGATGTTGGTAATCAGAGCATAATCCGGGTGGTAAGCCAGGAAATGGCGTTTGAACTCACAGGATTCCAGAACAAAATATTCAGCATCTGTCGGCATATGGCCATGGCCATCGCCAATCAGATACCCAGCTGGTTTCCAGGCTTCAAGAATATGAGCCAGCAGACCGGTGGTGGTGGATTTTCCATGACAGCCGGCTACACAGATCGACTCATAATCTTCCAGCAGACGACCAAGATACTCGTTATACCAGTACACCTTGACATCATCCATCTGTAATGCCCGGGCAATTTCTGGATGGTCTTTGGAGAAAGCCAGACCGGCGATGACGGTATCTCCAGGCTGGATATTGTTGGCATCGAACGGGAGAATTTCAATTCCCCGCTCCTTTAAGCCGTCTTCAGTAAATACATATTTGGTAATGTCGGAACCACGGACATCATGGCCCAGTTCATGCAGAATTTCTGCTAAAGCGGCCATGCCGGTTCCTTTAATTCCGGTAAAGAAAACTCTCATTATTTCTTGCTTCCTTTTTTCGCTTGTTCTTCCAGAACTGGTTCTAACAGCTCAGCCCGGCTTGCACCGGCCCGGTTTTTAGGGGTCGTGCCCCGTGAGAGATAGCTGCCAAGATCAGCCGTGAAGGTTGGTTTGTTTGGCTTGTAGCTCACGCTGCTGCCAGTAACTGAACGGGAGGGGGCAGTCTTTTCTGCTTTTGGAGCAGGTTTTGCTTCTTCAGCTGCTGGAGTTTCAACAGGAGTTGAGACGGCAGTGGATGTTTCAGGTGCTGCTTCTGGAGCTGGAGCAGGTTTTGCTTCTTCTACAGGAGTGACAGGTTCTGCTTCCTGGCTTTCAATATCGACAGCTGTTTCAAGAGCAGAATAATGCTCGGACTGTTTATTGCGTGGGGCAGCCTTTTTCCCTTTCGAGGAAGCTGAGCTCTGTGATTTGGCAGGCTGAACCGGCTGGATTTTCTTTTTCTTGTTGGCAGGGACTGTCATCGTTCCATAGATTGGGGAGATGATTTCTACCATTTCAGTAGCATCCACTGGTTTTGGCAGATCGACCGCATTGTGCAGGGCTTCTGGAATAATCTCTTCTTCCGCAAAGGTGCCATAAATTGGCGAGATGACATTGGAGAAATCCTGACGGGCATAGTTTGGCTGCGGACGGCTTGCCGCTCTGCGAACCTTGCTGGCTGGTCTTTGTTTTGGCGTTTCTTCGACCATGGCCTCATCAATTCGAGATAAGAAACTGCTGGATGTCTGAGGTGTGCCCGGATTGACCTGAGGAGTAGTATAGAGCTCTTCAGGCGAGTACTGAGGAGCGGCTGGTGCTGGTGCCTGTGCATTTTGGGCATACGGGTTGGTTGTTGTATACGCTGGAGCAGACTGAGCAGGCTGTGGGGTTACAGCAGGCTGCACTGCTGGTGCTGGTTCGGCTGCTGGAGCAGATGCGGGGGCTGCTTCTTCTTTTTTATGGAAAAAGCCGCGTTTGGGTTCGTTCTGGACGACTTCCTCTTCTTCTTCGTAATCGTCATCATCTTCTACGGTTTCATAGAGAAATGACTTCATCATGTCTTTAAAGCCCATGCGTTATGCCTCCTTTACTGAATTTAAGAACTGCTGAATTTCCTGAGGGGTTTTGCGCAGTTTCGAGACAAAGCGACCCAGTTCTTTTCCGTTCTGGAAAACGGTGAAGGATGGAATGCCAAGGATTTCCTGATCGATTGCTTCATCAAGCAGCTCGTCACGGTCTAGTTTATAGAAATCGAAGTCAGGGTTGTCTTTTTCAATCTGATCTAAGAAGGGGTACAGATAGACACAGTCCGGGCACCAGGCGGCCGACCATAAAAAGACGACTGGTTTGTCAGACAGTTTGAGAGAATTGACTTCTTCAGGAGTATGAATCTGTTTCATCATGTTTATCACTTTCTTAAATTACTTTCCGGGTTTTCGGTTCAGTCATGGTAGTTGTTCCAGACTGAACGGTAGATCGGTTTGCCCTGAGAGACAAACTTCTGTTCATATTCGGTTAATGGATCTTCGGGATGTTCTTCTCTTCGAAAATCCACACTAATTTCTTCCATTTCAAATCCGGCTGCCAGAAAAGCCATGATGGAATATTCAAACAGGGACGGATTATCGGTTTTCATCACAATCTGACCCTTGGTGCTGAGCAGATCATGGTACTGCTTCAAAAAGGCTGGTGCCGTCAATCTGCGTTTGGCATTACGCTTTTTGGGCCATGGATCGGAGAAGTTGAGGTGGATCACATCGACTTCCCCGGGCTGGAACCACTGGTCAAGTTCGGCGCCATCGCCATAGATCAGCGACAAATTGCCAAGAGCGGCTTCATCAAACTTCTTAGCCGCAAGACCGGCCGCACTTTCGTTTTTCTCAACCGCCGCAAACGTATCTTCCGGATACAGAGCAGCCATCGAGGCGGAATAGCCGCCTTTGCCGCATCCAATTTCCAGATGCAGCTTGCCTTCTGGCTTTTCCTCTTTCCAGTGACCCATTTTTTCAGCGGGTTCAAACACCCGGGAGGCACTCTGGCTTAAATATTCTGCCGCCCAGGGAATGCGACGCATTCTCATTCGTTGGCCAGCCTTACGATCGCGTCTGCATAAATGGCGATCGCTTCTTTTAAGGCATCCACACTGATGCCTTCATCTGCTTCGTGGCATCCACCAACATGAACATCCTTTGGAGGTCTTACCCATGGTTTTTCAGGACCAAAGGCCACAAAGTTATCAAACATCTTGGCATACGTACCGCCGCCAATGGTAATGGCTGGAGAGAACGTATCCCCAGAGTATTTTGCATAGGAAGCCATCAGATCTTTTACCAGCTTGGAGTTTGGATCCACAAATAATGGCTTGCCCGCATAGGCAATTGCCGGAGTGATATCTTTGGCAAAATCAGCGCAGGCTTCTTCAAATCCTTTGAGGATCTTTTCTGGTTCCGTATCGTTTGGATAACGAATATCGATCAGAACATGCGCGTGACCATCATGAATCGTGATGATTCCAGGGTTCATTGTTAAAAAGCCCATGTAGACACCGTTGACATCGATGCCTTCTGGAACACCCTTCCAGTCTTTGAGCAGTTCATACAGCTCGCCGGCCAGTTTATCGTTATAGGCATTGGCAATGTAGTTGAGCAGCAGAACGCCAGAGTTGATACCCATGTATGGTAAAGAGCCATGAGCGGCTTTACCTTCAGCATACAGATGTACTTTGCCATCCTCTACCCAGCCTTTGCCTTTCAGACCGTTGGTCTTTAAGAAGAAGTTGTACAGATCTTCATCAAACTGATCTGTCTTCAAAATGGCGTCCGCTTTGGCAATGACAATATTCGGTCTGGTTCCGGCCTGGAAGTCTTCAATAATGGAAGGCTGGTCGGAATCAAGGGTAATGTGCAGGTTGCCCTTTTCACCATAGATGACTGGGAATTCAGCATCTGGAGTAAAGCCCATCGTTGGAATTGGACCGATCTTGACGTATTCCTGAATCCCACCCATGCCGCTTTCTTCATCGGTGCCGGCAATCAGCATAACTTTGCGTTTTAAAGGAACGTTGAGATCCTTTAACATTTTCATCGCATAGTAGCCAGCCAGGAATGGTCCTTTATCATCGAGCACACCGCGGCCGTATAAATAGCCCTGATCTTCGGTAACCGCAAGTGGATTTTTCGTCCAGCCATCCCCAAGAGGAACAACATCGAGATGACCTAAGATGCCGACGCTCTCTTCACCATCTCCTAATGTAATCAGGCCAGCATAGCCATCGTAGTTTTTCGTTTCAAAACCGTCTCGTTTTCCGATTTCCAGCATCGTTTCCAGCGCTTTGGCCACATTGGGTCCAAATGGCGCATTTGGTGCTGCATGTTCAACATCACGGGTAGATTCGATTGAAACCAGATCATTGAGATCTTTTATATATTGATCAAAATATTCGTCAGTAAGCTTTCTAAAATCCATCGTAATTGCGCAGGATCCCCACAAACTGAAACACAGCCAGGGGGAAATGGCGCATGCCTCCTTTCAGTTTAATTTCGGATCCAGAACCTGTTTTAAGCCTTCAGGTTCTTTGCATTCATTCTCTTTGAGCATAAAAGAGAATGACCCATTCTTTATCCTTTGTGCCTTTTTTCATTGCAAAGATTTCTTTGTTCTTTCCAGACTGGCCCAAAGCCATTCAAAAAGACTTCTGCAAGTCACTCATCCACACGTTCATCTTTTTTCATTTCATCGTTTAAGGATAATTTTTAATCTGAGAGTGAATCAGACGGGTCAGGTACGGCAGTCAGAAAGCAGACCGCATCAACGATCTGCCGGTTTTCTTTCCTTCGCTAAAAAGGAAGAAAACCGTGCCTAAAGCTTTCATCCTGCTCCTTAACAGAACTATTCTATCACAAGCCCATCTTTCACTTGAAAGCTCATCAACAAGAGCACAAAAAAAGCCAAAAGAATTCACTTCTGGTTTCGCATTTGCAATAAAAAGTTTGAAATTCAATCCGATTTCGGTACATTCAGACCGGAATTTCCAGCTCGGTGCCCTGCTCGATTCACCAAATTTCAACGCTCCGGCCATATGGGAAGCTTACTCCAGTCTCGTCTTCTGACAAATCCCGACAGAAAAATTCATTCATTCCCTGCAAAAAATCTTCACAATCTGTGCATGGATTGTTCACCGCCCGTTCATGATTCCATCACGAATCAGTCATGAATCAGTCATGAACCGCTCATTGAATATGCCGATTTTCCTTTCCGCTTCCCTGACCCATTTTCTCACTATTTCTTCAGATCGATTCTTGGTTCTTCAGATCCATTCCATCTGGCCGTTCATTCTGGGATGCAAAAAAGAACCAGACAGTTCTGCCTGGTTCCGGTTTTCAATTCAGTTTTATTCATCTGAGTTTTGCATGGTTTTAAAATATAAAAGAATCAACTGTTTTCCTAGCTTTATGTAAAGCGCCGATGCGAATATACACATTAGTAAAGCTCAGTTATCTATTATATTATAATAGATAACTTCAAGCGCATTGTTTAAGAAAAAATATTGTTTTCCTTATAGATAAGGCGAAATTAGTGATATTGCAATTAATGTGTTATAAATTCCTGCAAAACTCAGATTATTCAATGCCTTCTTTATTCAGCATTTTCAGCTTTTGGAGCTGGTTTGTCCGAAGGCTGATCCTCTTTTTTGTGGTGATCAAACTTTCTTGGACCATTGGAGCGGCGGTTATCTTTACGAGGTCCACGTGGAGCACGCTCTGGTTCTTTCCAGTCTGCTGGTTTTGGCAGCAGAGCTTTGGCGGAAACTTTAACCTTGCCGTCTTCAATTTCAGTGACTTTGACATCGATCTCATCACCGATTTTGAGAACATCTTCCACGTTGGCTACACGGTTCCAGGAAATATTGGAAATGTGGAGCAGACCATCGGTCTTGCCAAACAGATTGACGAAGGCACCATAGCTTTCAACGCGGACAACTTTACCGGTATACACTTCACCGATCTTGGCTTCGCGTACGATGGCTTCGATCTGGGCTTTGGCTTTATCGATTGCTTCCTGATCTTTGTGGTAGATCACAACAGATCCATCATCTTCGATATCGATCTTGACGTTGTCGCATTCAGCAATGATCTGGTTGATCATCTTGCCGCCTGGACCAATAACGTCCTTGATCTTGTCTGGGTTGATCTTCATCTGCGCAATCTTTGGTGCATATGGAGACAGTTCTTTGCGTGGTTCAGGGATGGCCTCTAACATGTTGGCCAGAATTTCCTGACGGGCTTTGTGAGCCTGTGCAAGGGCTTCTTCAAAGACTTCTTTGGTGATGCCTTTGACCTTGATATCCATCTGCAGGGCGGTAATTCCCTTCTGGGTTCCGGCAACTTTAAAGTCCATATCGCCAAAGTGATCTTCCATACCCTGAATGTCAGTCAGAACCGTGTATTGTCCTGTTTCTTCATTCATGATCAGACCCATGGCTACACCGGCAACTGGAGCTTTGATTGGAACACCAGCAGCCATTAAGGACATCGTACCAGCACAGATCGAGGCCTGAGAGGAAGAACCGTTGGATTCGGTAACTTCGGCTACGGTACGAATGGTGTATGGGAATTCTTCTTCGCTTGGCAGCACTTTGGAGAGGGCGCGTTCACCTAACGCACCATGACCAATTTCACGGCGTCCAGGAGAGCCCATGCGTCCCGTTTCACCAACGGAGTATGGTGGGAAGTTGTAATGATGCATGAAGCGTTTGTTTTCGACTTCCGTTACATCATCAATAATCTGGTTTTCGTTGAGCGCACCAAGGGTGGTTGCGGAAATAACCTGGGTTTCTCCACGGGTGAACATGGCCGAACCATGAACACGTGGCAGCAGGTCAACCTGGGAGTTAAGCGGACGGATTTCATCCACGGCACGACCATCCGGACGGATTTTGTCTTCGATAATCAGACGGCGGACTTCGTCGGCTTCAATCGAACGGCAGATTTTGCCGGCTTCTTTAACGGCTTCAGCCTTTTCTTTTTCAGTGGCGTACTCTTTGGCTTCGTATTCCGCTTTACACTGATCGATCAGATTGTCGATCGCTTCATAGCGTTCAAGTTTTTTAGGAATGGAAACAGCCTTGCGGATATCCTCTTCGTAAGCTGCACGAACAGCAGCTTCCAGTTCTGGATCTGGAGCATAGAGCTCGATTTCGCGTTTTGGTTTGCCGCAGGCTGCGATAATCTGTTCTTCAAATGCGCAGAGTTCTTTGATTTTTTCGTGACCGAACATCAAAGCCCCCAGCATAACTTCTTCACTGACTTCGTTGGCACCGGCTTCAACCATGTTGAGCGCCTGGCTTGTACCAGCAACGGTCAGTTCAATTTCAGAGCGTTCTGCCTGCTCAGCATCCGGGTTGCAGATGTATTCGCCATCGATCAGTCCGACTTTTACACCGGCGATTGGACCGCCGAATGGAATATCGGAAATGCATAAAGCCAGAGATGCACCAAGCATCGCGGCCATTTCGGACGAAGCATCCTGGTCTACGGATAAGACCGTATTGACTACCTGAACCTCATTACGGAAACCTTCCGCAAATAAAGGACGGATCGGGCGGTCAATCATGCGGGCAGTCAGCGTTGCGTGTTCAGTTGGTCGGCCTTCACGGCGTAAGAATCCACCAGGGATTTTTCCGACTGAATACAGCTTTTCCTCATAGCTGACTGTAAGTGGAAAGAAGTCCAGTCCTTCTTTAGCCTGTTGGCTGGCCACAGCTGTAGACAGGACGACTGTATCTTCATAACGGACGATCACGGCACCGCTTGCCTGTTTGGCAATTTCGCCGGTCTCTACCGTGATGTTTTTTCCACAAAAGTCAAGATGAAATACCTGTTTTGACATCTTGTTATTTTTTACCTCTCTTATTTTGTCAAGGGACATCATAACATAACAAAATTTTACAATCACTCAAACAT
>Dunbar_p2__coassemble_1125_pt1 | contig 26998 bp, 23 predicted proteins | sample Dunbar_p2__metabat2_high_PE_044 | metagenome-assembled genome bin Dunbar_p2
TGTCTTCGTTTTGATTAGCGCTTCCTGTGTATATAGTGGGGAAATCAGGTTATTACTATTCAAGTGAATTTCGGATATTAATTGATCTACCTACATTAATTCTGGAGCGATCGATTCTGCAACAATCGATTCTGCAACAATCGATTCTGCTGATCGACAAGAAAAGGCCGTCGCGATCTTTCCACATTGAATGGAAAAACCTGACGGCCTTTTGTGGCTTTTCTTGATTGTCTTTGGATCTTATTTGCCTTGCAGGACTTGTTTGCGATGATTTGCGAGCTGGATCTGATCAAGCAAGGTCTGCTTGTTAGCCGGATCTGGAATTTTGGCGGCAATATTGGTCCAGAGTTCAGTCTGCCAGTCCAGATAGCGAAAATAGTCTTCATCTGCTTCGGGATGGAAACCGAGAAGCAGGCTTTCCTGATCTTTCAGCAGTTCTTCCCTTATGACGGAATCCTCCGGAGTCTGGCGGACCACTTTCAGGATCGGATAGAAATGACCATCTTCAACCATCCATTCTTTTTCAATCCGCCAGCCCTGTTCAATCAGAAACTGACGCAGATGGGCAGCATCTTTATGGGGTGACAATAACATGCTCTGCACATTGGTGCCAATGGGATCGTCAGTCAGAATCTGTTCGATCAATCGGCCGCCCATGCCGCAGATAAGAATCTGGCGGGTATCTTCAGGCAGATTATGAATGCCGCTTTCCAGGCGGGTGAAAATGCGATCCGACAGACCCTGAGCAGCAATATTGATTTTGGCCTGCTCCAGAGGTCCTGGGCGCAGGTCACAGGCATACGCCTTTTGTACGTGGTGTTGGTTTAAAGCTTCAATACAAACAAGAGCGTGATCGCATCCAATATCCGCGATCACGCTTTCGTCTGCCAAAGAAGCAATTTTTTTCAGTCGTTTTGAAATGTCCATGGTACTCATATCCAATCTTGAAGGGAACAGATTGAAAGATTGACTCCTTCACATACCATTCCTTATTCGTTCCCGTATATATCGTTTATATCGTTCCCGTAATTTTGCTCTTTGGGCTTATAAAAGATTGTCAGACCCCGCCTTAGGCAGAGTCTGACAAGAAAGTTCAAATGATTATGTTTATGGTTTGACGAAATCTTTCAGACGCTTGGAACGGGTCGGGTTGCGCAGTTTTCGAAGGGCTTTGGCTTCGATCTGACGGATCCGCTCACGGGTCACTTCAAATTCGCGGCCGACTTCTTCAAGGGTGCGGGTCTTGCCATCGAGCAGACCATAACGCAGCTGAAGAACCTGTTCTTCACGGGCGGTCAGCGTATTTAAAGCCAGTGCGATTTCGTCTTTAAGCAGCTGGCTGCTTGTATATTCCGATGGAGAGACGGAAGTCTTATCTTCGATAAAGTCACCGAGATGAGAGTCATCTTCTTCACCGATTGGGGTTTCCAGGCTGACTGGATCCAGAGCGATCCGCTGAATTTCGCGGACGCGTTCTGCTTTCATGCCATCCATCTTTTCCGCAATTTCCTCAGGCAGAGGATCACGGCCAAGATCCTGGATCAGCTGGCGCTGAATTCGGGTCAGTTTGTTGATGGTTTCCGTCATATGAACCGGGATACGGATCGTTTTGGCCTGATCCGCAATGGCACGGGTGATGGACTGGCGGATCCACCATGTTGCATAGGTAGAAAATTTAAAGCCTTTGGTATAGTCGAACTTTTCAACGGCTTTGATCAGACCACAGTTACCTTCCTGGATCAAATCCAGGAATGGAAGACCACGGCCAACATATTTTTTGGCAATGGAAACAACAAGACGCAGGTTGGAGTTGATCAGCAGATCCTTCGCTTCTTTGCTTCCTTCCATATAGGCCTTAGCCGCCGTTTTTTCCTGTTCGGCATTTAACAGTGGAATCCGGCCGATTTCACGCAGATACATTTTGACCGGGTCACTGGTTTTATTTTTAGCACCCTCGGAGAATGAACGTTCGAGTTCAAGAATCTGGCTGGCTACGCCATCCTCATCTTCATCATCGGGAGCGTCCTCATCTTCTTCCAGGGCCTCTTCTTCAATCTCTTCCGATAAATCTTCAAGTTCCTCGTCATCCGACTCGGTAAACAGCTGTTCCTCTTTGATCCATTCAAGCAGATCTTCACTTTCTTCGTCCGATAGACGAAGATCAGAGATCATGTCAGGCAGATCATCAAGTGAGATTTCATTTCCTTCTTCTGCACGGTTTTTCAGATATGTTTTAACTTCGTCTGCCGAAGTGAATTTGAGTTTATTCTCAGCCATGTCAGACCACCTTTCGTGATTTCAGGCTATTTCTGCGGGCGATCAGTTCTCGTTTCTGATTCATGAGTGTCTTCATATCACTCATGTTCTGAACAGTTTTCATTTTCCTGTTCAGCTCGTCAATCTGATGACTGATAAATTCATGTTTAATTTTGACGACCGATTCTGAAAACAGACCATGTGTGGACTCAGAATAATCCGGCCACTCCGCAAGTTCCGCTAGTAAGCCGCGGACGCTTTCTTCTTCAATAATCGAAAACAGTTCCACCGGATCGATCTGCCGATGGTTCTGATAGGCGCTTTGAATATATAAAGCCAGTTTCTGGCAATCCTCGTTGGCAAACACGCCAACTTCATTCTGGTATTGCCGGATATAGTTTTCATCATTGAGCATGGACCACAGGACGGCTTTTTCAGCCTGAAGCCGGCCTTGGGAGGCAGGGAGAGTCTGCAAAGGAACAGCAGGGCGCATCTGACTCTTTTTGGAAGAATACGAGCGCCTCGGTGCTGGATTGGCTTCAAAGCTGAATCCAGTCAGCTCCTGCAGTTTACTGAAAAGAACAGGCTGTTCAAACTGCTCAAGCGAGGCGCGGATGATGCCCTCCATTTCCCTGGCATATTGTTTTTTATCTTCATAGTTGTCCAGATTGTATTCCGTCTGAAGATAGTCCAGACAGAACTGGGCAAACGAAACGGTATTGTCAACGGCCTGATGGACAGCTTCGGCACCTTTCTGAATGAAAATATCATCCGGGTCTTTGGCTTCCTTTTGCGAAACGATGGAAAAGCGGATGCCCGCTGCCATTGCTTTGCGGCCAAATTTATACGCTGCCTTTTGTCCGGCAGCATCCTGATCGTAGAAAACCACAACCGGAACACGCAGTCTTGCGATCAGGTTCAACTGTTCATCGGTGCAGGCCGTTCCCAGGTTGGCAATACCCTCCGGAATGCCCGCTTTGGCCAGGCCCAGTACATCCATTGCTCCCTCACAAAGGATGACACGGCCGGCTTTATGAGCTGTTTTAGCAGCTCGATGATAGTTGAAAATCAGGTTGCTCTTCTGATAGAGCACGCTGTTGCTTGTGTTGACATATTTTGCCCCATTGGTGCTTGGTGGAACAATTCGGGCGGTATAGCCGACGGGATTGCCCTGGGCATCATGAATCGGAATGAGAATCCGGTCATGAAAGCAAGGGACAATCCGATCCGTTCCAACCTGAATCAGTCCCACTTTTTCCAGTGTGGTTGGATCAGGAAAGCGAGCCTGTAAATACTCGCTGACCATGTTGAACGATGGGGCATAGCCAATCTGGAAGGTATCCAGAATCTGTTTGTTAAATTTACGGGAAACCAGATAGTTTCTGGCTGCCTGTCCGTCTTTACTGGCAAGCTCATAGCGGCCATAGGCGGTAAACAGATCCAGAGCATCGTAGAGTGGCTTGTTTGGGTTTGGGGCAGCCGGGGCTGCCTGTTTAATCTGTAAGGGATAGTGAATCTTGGCGGCCACTTTGGCGACGGCATCGACAAACGAAATCTTTTCATATTTCGAAACGAAGCCAATCGCGTCGCCGCCTGCCCCGCACGCAAAGCATTTAAAAATCTGCTTGTCCGGGGAGACGCGCATCGATGGTGAGTGGTCATCATGGAAAGGACAGACCCCTACATACTCCTTTCCCTGTTTTTCGAGGGGCAGATATTGCGAAATGATCTCAACGATATCCGCTTTTTCCTTGATCGCCTGAACATCTGCTTCAGGAATCCGCATCCTGGCACCCCCTTTTTACTTCAATTGCCAGATGTTTTGATTCGACAAACTGGTTTTCAAGTCGAATCAAATTACTGGAAGCTGACACGTTCAGCCAGGTAGTTTTCAAGTTCAGTGATCGGCAGACGAACCTGTTCCATAGAATCACGTTCACGAACAGTTACGCAGCCATCGTTTTCTGTTTCAAAGTCAACGGTGATGCAGAATGGCGTACCAATGGCATCCTGACGACGATAACGTTTACCGATAGTCTGGGCATCATCGTAAGTTACGTTGAAGGATTTTGCTAAAGAACGATACAGGGCTTCAGCTGGTTCAGACAGTTTTTTGCTTAAAGGCAGAATGGCAGCTTTATATGGAGCAAGGTATGGGTGCAGACGTAAAACGGTGCGGGTATCCTTGTCGCTGATTTTTTCTTCTTCAAGAGCCTGAGACATGACAGCAAGAATCAGACGTTCAACACCAACGGATGGTTCGATGACATATGGAATGTATTTGGAGTTGGTTTCCTGATCGAAGTATTCCAGAGACTGTTTAGAAGTTTTCTGGTGAGCGTTCAGGTCAAAGTCCGTGCGGTCAGCAATACCCCATAGTTCGCCCCAGCCGATTGGATCGCCAAACAGGTATTCAATGTCGGTTGTTGCATTGGAATAGTGAGCCAGTTCTTCCTGTTCATGGGCTCTTAAACGCAGACGGTCTTGGTGCAGACCCAGGTCATATAAGAACTGTTCGCACATGCCTTCCAGTTTTTTGAACCATTCTAAATCGGTTCCTGGTTTGCAGAAGAATTCCAGTTCCATCTGCTCGAATTCACGGGTTCTGAAAATGAAGTTGCCAGGAGTGATTTCGTTACGGAAAGATTTACCAATCTGGCCGACACCAAATGGCAGTTTTTTACGCATGGTGCGCTGTACGTTTTTAAAGTTGACGAAAATACCCTGAGCAGTTTCTGGACGCAGGTAGATTTCGTTTTTCGCATCTTCAGTAACACCCTGGAAGGTTTTGAACATCAGGTTGAACTGACGGATTGGAGTGAAGTTTTTCTTACCGCAGTTTGGGCAGACGATATCATGCTCGTCAATGTAAGTTTCCATTTCCTTGTTGGACCAGCCGGCAGGTACGACTTCCCCATTGGTTGCGTCTTCAATTAAAGTGTCAGCACGGAATCTGGTTTTGCATTCTTTGCAGTCCATCAGCGGGTCAGAAAAACCGCCGACATGGCCAGAAGCCACCCAGACCTGTGGATTCATCAGAATCGCACTCTGGATGCCGACGTTTTCAGGCTGTTCCTGGATGAATCTCTTCCACCAGGCATTTTTAATGTTGTTTTTCAGCTCAATGCCAAGAGGACCGAAATCCCAAGTGTTGGCAAGGCCGCCATAAATTTCAGAACCCTGGTATACAAATCCATAGTTCTTCATATGTGCTACAATATCGTTAAAACTCAAGTAACTCATTGTTTCCTCTCCAGTCTTTTATTTTTTTGCGCCATTTTGGTAGCTTACAGGCGCCTGATCGATATATTATAGAGCTTTCTGAAAGAAAAAGAAAAGAACCCGCATTTTTCGCCATACACTTGGCTTAGGAATGCGGGTTTTCGCTTTGTTTTCGCAATTTTTAAATCATTAAATGCGGCAGAATTGATGACCGACGACAATAATTTTCAATTCAGCCAGGCTGTTTTCTGTCTTTTCCTTTGCTTTACTGGCTATGTCTTCTGTATCCGAAGCTTCTGTTTCAGCGGTCTTCCCTTCAGAATTTTTTCTGTCTGAACTTTCTGGTCCGTCTTACTGATCAGCCGCTTGATCTGATTCTTCCGATTCGGGCCCCCTTACTTCTGGCTCACTCCTATCAGCTTCTTTTGAATCCTCCGACTGAGTCGGATCCCCTTCCTTGGCATTGGTCAATTCATCTTCTTTGGAATCATCTTCCTTGGAATCAGCATCCTGATCCTGCTCACTTACTTCCCGATCTGTATCAATGATAATCGCAACGGTCTTATCATCATGGCCTTCTAAAGCTTCAATCTGTTCCTGCAGCCACTGGCCCTGTTCGTCTTCCGGAATAGTTTCAATGGAGAACAGTTTGTCAATGAGGGCATAATTGCCAGCCGGCATGCCATCATACGGAACAATGAGCTGATCAAAGACGCCATCGGTAGCCACCAGAAAACGGACAACCGGATCTTCTTTCGATCCACCCATAAAGAAACGCCACTCTTGGGTATCGCCAATTGGATAAACGCTCGAAGAAGATTTCAGGCGGGTAATCATCGTTCCTGAATTGTGCTGTTTGGTCTGATAGAGGATGCCGCCATCCCCGGCAATTCCGCCATACAGCAGGCCATCTTTGTATAAGGCAATAATCAGTGTGGTCTGACAATCGAAAAACGGAATCTCGGCTTTTTCAAGAGCATCCTTTAAGACGGCCAGCGAAAACAGAAAGGCATCCCGGATCTGGTCGCACACATGATCTGGATCCAGGTTTTCCTCAAGCTTGTTTTCCAGAAAAGCCTCAGAAGCTTTGCTGACTAAAGCTGCGGCCAGTTCACTGTTTGAAAAGGTCCAGTCTGATTTGAGTGAAACGCCATCACAGGCAATCACCCCTGTAAATCCGGCTGCATCAAAAATCCGGATTGCATCCTGGTTTTTGACTCCATATTGTTCATGCAGAGTTCCCTGCATGGTAATTCCTGCTTTCAGCATTCTGACTCCTCCTTGGTCTTCTGCGCCTTCTCTAAGAGTTATATCACTAACTGATCCTTCGTTTCCTGCAGATCTCTTTTTTCAGCCTCTTTTTCTCAGCTCTTTTTGTCCTTGACATGGGGTATCCTTCAGATCCCCTTCAGTATCCTTTACGTTTCAAATATGGGGGATATTTCATTTCAACCAGGGGTACTTTTCATTTTTGAATATGACTCATTCCAGCCCTATCGTAAGCGACATGGTCAGGCGAGGCAACGACAAACAATTTTGGACAATAAAAAAGCTTTCAAAGGGCATCAGCCAGCTTTGAAAGCTTGTCAGTTCTCGGGTTTATGGTCTTACGGTAATGGTCTTTCCATCCGGACCCGGTGTTTTTTTCAGGTAGTCGATAATATCGGCTTTAGCATCTGGTTTGCAAGGTTTGCATTGCCATGAGTCAGTGTCACCACTGACAAGGGCATCAGCAAAACCAGAGCATCCAGGATAGCCGCATCCACCACAGTTGTAGCCTGGCAGATGAGTAGCGACGTAATCGACACGGTTGTCCGGTTCAACATGGAAGACTTTCGCAGCAATTCCAAGGCCGGCACCAAGCAGTGCGCCAAGGACTAACATCATCAGAATTGCGCTCAGCATTCTGTCTACCTCAACTTTCTTGTTTTGGATGGTTCGGGCAGTAAATATCTTTACAGCCGTCACAATCCGCCTTCAGGTTTTCGCATCCCTCTGGTTTGGGGGTGCGTCTGTTTTTGAGAAACAGGAAAATATAAATTCCCACCAGCGCTCCAAAGAACAGGATCGCCAGAATCAGACGGGTCAAATCCATTAAATGATTCCAGCCAGTCCGGAGAATGCCATTGCCATCAGTCCGGCAACAACCAGAGCAACTGGGTTGCCTTTGAAGCTTGCTGGTACGTTGGCAACTTCAAGACGTTCACGAATGGACGAGAAGATGTACAGAACCAGAGCGAAGCCAAGTGGAGTACCGATGGTGTAAACGAGCATATGAGCAAAGTCATAACCGTTGGAGATGTTAACCAGGCAGACGTTTAATACAACGCAGTTGGTTGTGATCAATGGCAGGTATACACCTAACGATTTGTACAGGGCTGGAGAAGATTTCTTTAAGAACATTTCAGTCAGCTGTACAAGCGAGGCGATAACCAGAATGAAAGTAACTAAGTCCATGAATTCCAGTTTTAATGGAACCAGGACAAGGTAGTACAGAGCATAGGTAACCAGACCTGCTGCAACGATAACGAAGACAACAGCCATGCCCATACCCAGAGCACTGGATTTCTTACGGGATACACCCATGAATGGGCACAGACCTAAGAACTGGTTGAGTACGGCGTTATTCAGCAGAACAGATGTGATTAACAGCGTAACGAGTTCACCAAACATTAAGCGGCCTCCTTAGCAGCTTTAGCGGCTTTGGCTGCTTCAATTTTTGCTGCCTTGGCAGCTTCTTCTTCCTTTTTATGGATGTTGTTCTTGTAGGCAGTTAAAGCTGCTGCCAGGAATGCGAACGTCATGAACGCGCCCAGTGGAGCACTGAACATGGAGATCGTGTAGTTATCCGGGATCAGACGCAGGCTGAACAGAACCTGAGCTTCGTTGAATGGGTTTGTCATGGACAGAACACCAGTCGACAGAATCTGACGGATTAAGGACATGGCCAGAACGGCTAACAGGTAGCCAAGACCCATGCCAAGACCATCCAGTGCGGAATCCAGAACACCGTTTTTGCTGGCAAAGGCTTCAGCACGACCCAGGATGATACAGTTAACAACAATCAGAGGAATAAATACACCCAGCGAAGAGTTCAGAGCTGGAGCATAAGCCTGAATCAGCATCTGAATGATCTTAACCAGAGTGGCAATAATTACGATATAGACTGGAATACGGATATCATCCGGTACCAGTTTACGGATCGCAGAAATGATCATGTTAGACAAAATCAGAACGGCGATAACCGCAACGCCCATACCGATGGCGTTATTGATCGAAGTGGTAATGGCCAGTGTCGAGCACAGACCTAAATACAGTCCGAAAACAGGATTATCCTTGATCAGACCGTTTTTGAAGTTTTGCATTCGGTTCATCAGGGTTCTCCTTAGTCAATTTCGGTGGCAATGACTGCACATTCGTTGATTGCCTGAACAACAGGTGTGGACGTGTAAGTCGCGCCAGAGATGGTATCCAGCTGTCCAGAGGCTTGTTTGCCGATTACAGATTCAGCGAATTCAGGTTCGGTAATTCTGGAACCAATGCCTTTGGTATCCGCGTTCGAAATGGCTTTGAATCCATCGACAAGATCGTTGGCTGCATCAATTCCAACCAGGAAGACGGTACCACCGTCATAACCGGAAACGGAACATTTGAAGACAACTACGTTATCGCCATATTTGTAGACTTTATCCACGAATGGATGATCCGGGGTAATGTCGGAAGCATCAACGGATACGAAATCATCGATGCTGGCATCTGGATACATTTCCAGTAAGGAAGCTTTTTCAGCTTTTTCTTCATTGGCTGCAATAATTGGAGCCGTTGCACTGTTGGCAGCATACAGAGCGCCGCCGGCAATGGCAGCAACAATGGCTAAGAAAATTGCAAGGTAGAGAGGACTCTGCTTATTCATTACAGCACCTCCTCAACAACTGTCTGGCTTACCAGAGCAGTTTTTTCAATGGTTCTTGGCGCATTGACACGACGTACAGTCGTAGCTGCGTAGAAAGAAACACAAAGGGACAGAACGGCAGCACAACCAATCATGATCCAGGCTTTCTTCATCTGCTCGAGCTGAGGACGATCGAGAGCGGATTCAATCATTGGTGTGAAGGTGTTCATGATCAGGATGGAGTATAAGCATCCTTCTGGCAGGTTTCCTTTTAAACGGATCAGAACGGTGAGGGCAGCTGCACACATCGCAAAGAAGATTCGTCCAGATGGAACCGTTGGCGCGGTCACCGGGTCCGTTAACATGAATACGCCGCCGAAAATGACACCGCCAGTTAACAGGTGCAGTGCAGGATACCATAACCAGCCTGGAATACCGTGGTAAGATTCTACGCCTTCCAGAATGGCGATCACAAAAGTGATTACGAAAATTGTTCCTAAGTAGAACACAGGAATACGCCAGTCAATGACTTTGCGTACAACCAGGAAAATACCAACGAGGATGATCAGCAGACTGAATGTTTCACCGATCGCGCCCGGGTAAGTGCCTAAAAGCAGGCTGCCCCAGCCGCCGCAATAATCCAGGTAAGACTGCAGGGCTGCTTCTGTTCCCGGCATCCAGCTGAATGTGGAAGCCAGAACGCCAGTTGGAGTAGCGGAAGTAACCAGGTTTGTTGTCACTCCGGAAAAGGAAGCGAAGATAACGGCTCTTCCGACAGCAGCCGGGTTGAAAATGTTAAAGCCAAATCCACCAAATACCAGACGACCGATCGCAATCGCAAAGAAGGTTGCAACGATGATGGCATAAGGAGGGATGGAAATCGGGCACATCATAACGAGGATGATGGAAGTCACCCAGCCAAAGGAATGAGTGATGGTCGATTTGATGTCCTGTTTTTTAACTTTTGCAAAAACGGCTTCGCATACAAAAGTCGTAATCAAAGAGCATACAAGCAGCAGCAGGGCCTGCAGACCATAGGCAGCGCCCCAGGCTGTGAAGTAATAAATAACAGAAGCTGCGAACACAATCAAAAGACCGATGGTCAGATCCCGCATAATCATCTGCGTGGAATGCTTACTTTGAAGGTTCGGGCTTACATGAAAGGCAAATTTCATTTCAAGTTCCCTCCTACTTCTTTCTGGCCTTCATCATTAATGTCCGTTTAGCTTTTCGAACATTTTCAGTGACCTGAATGTGGCTTGGGCAGACGTAAGTGCAAAGACCGCATTCGATACACTGCATGGCACCACGTTTTTCCATTTCTTCTGCATCGTTCATCTTCACCGCATTGGCAATACGAACCGGCTGCAGACCGATCGGGCAGTGCTGCGTACAGTTGCCGCAGCGCATGCACGTCATTTCTTCTTCATCGTGGTTTTTCAGAACGGTGATGGCGTTCATGGCACGGTCGATTACGATCTGGTCGCTGACCATGGTTTTACCCATCATCGGACCACCGGCAATCAGCTTGAGGCTTTCCTGTTTTTCAACAAAGCCGCCGATCTGCTGGATGATTTCCGCTACCGACATGCCAACTGGAACCAGAACGTTGGTTGGATACTTCAGTCCTTCACCGGAGAAGGTGACATATTTCTTGGCCTGGGCCTGTCCCATTTCAAAGGCACGGGCAACCAGAATGGCTGTGTTGGCGTTGTTGACAATGACGCCGCATTCGCCAGGCAGACGTTTGTATTCCCGCTTGAGCAGGGTACGGATCAGAGTCCGTTCACCACCCATTGGGTAAACATCCGGAACTTCACGGACTTCAATGCCCGCTGCATGTTCGCGGCTGATTTCTTCGCGGATGGCATTAATCAGATCTGGGTGTGTCTTCTTTACACCGATCAGAACGGTATCCACTTCAGCCATTTTCTGCAGAATACGGACACCATGGACAAACTGTTCGGGATAGTCCATGACACATTTGTAGTCCGCTGTAATGTAAGGCTCACATTCAACGGCATTGATGACCAGAGTGTTGATGTTTTCAACTTTCTGATACTTTACGTAAGTTGGAAAGCCTGCACCACCCTGACCGATGATTCCGGATTCTTTCACGAATTCAACCAGTTCATCATGGCTTGCATTGTGCCAGTCCATTGGTGGAAAAGCCTGAATGGCTTCCTGCTGCTCATCGAGTTCGATGACCAGGTGCTGCTGTGGTTTTAGGCTGTTGTGCGGACGTTTGGTAACTCCTTTAACCGTTCCGGATACACTGGAATACAGAGGAACCGGAAAGGCGGATTTGGTATTGGCAAGGCGGGTGCCGATAAAGACATGATCGCCTTCAGAAACCAGCAGTTCGATCTGAGAATTGTTGCCGGCAAACAGAGGAATATAAACCTCTTTAGCTGGCATGAGTCTCTTCACGTCACTGTGATCTGTCAAACCTTTTTTACCAGGAATGTGCTGACACATTGGCCCTAATAAAAGTGACATACTCTTCTTCCTTTCAGTTACAATCGATTCAATTTTAGGCAGGCATCCCATTAAAATCAATTTTGGCCCATAATCCATGGTAGTTTTACCCAAAAATGACATAACTTCTGCAATCAATATCCCATCACAGAGCGGATTTTTCCCATAAGAAAAAGCGGAAGTTGGTTTAGCTCTGCAAGGCGAAGAAAAAGGGCTTACGAATGCCTGAATATCGTATCTCAATTCGAAGCGCATCTTCTATGCTCGCTGAAATCGAAAGTTAACCCGAATTATTATGGCCTATGGTTTTGAGAAATACTACAAAAGATTAAAAGAATCTGAAAAATCGTCGATGTTTTAGTAAATTTCCAGTTAATAAGAAGGTAAAATCGACCGTTTAATCTTTAATCAACTCTTTTTCCGTCGAATTTCTATACTTTGTCATCTTGTTTCATTCTGAAAACCTTTTTTCAGGCATATTTCTACCGTAGTTCTGGCGCAATCTCTTTACCGGCACAGGCAGAAGAAAACCACTTCTTTCTTACTTCCATCTTTCTCCTTGCCTTTCCCTTTCAATTCGACAAGGCCCGGCGTGAACATCATTGTCCGGGCAGACCCTGATGCTTTTGTCTGCCGGGGGGATAGGTTATAGTTATCCGTGATCTCATTGTTTTTAAAACTTGCGCCTCATATTGCGATCGGAACGAAATTCTTATATAGTGATTCTTCCAGTTTGTTTAAACTAACCAGCTGAATCCCCCCATTCTGCTGGTATAAAGGATTGTTGGAAATGAAAGGATACAGATATGAATCAATCTTCCCCCGAAAATAAAAAGCCAGAGTCTTCAATATATATTGAAGAAAAGAAGGAAAACGAAATCCCTTCTTCCGCTGATCAAAAGGCCGGCAAAAAAGATCCGAAAAAAGCCGAATCGATTACCGGCTGGATCGTTCTGGCGTGCTGCGTTCTTGTGCTCTGTCTTTGCGGCTATTTTTACCTGCAAAGTCCAAACAAGGCCGGCAATGAAATCAAAAGCCGCACCATTACCCTGACAGATGTCGGCTTCGATACCCCGGTGACCTTTAAGACCACGGGTACGGAAAAGGACTTCAATACATACGTGGATATCATTGAATCCACCTACAAGGAATGCAATGAACTCTTCGATGCCTTCAATACCTATCCCGATAAAGTAAGCCTTAAAGAAATTAATGACGCCCCCCGCAATACACCGGTCGAAGTCGATGAAAAAGTCATTGAAGTTCTTCAGGACTCGGCCAACGCTCATGGCGTCAATCCCAAATTCGATGTCAGTCAGGGAAAACTGACGATGCTCTGGAAGCAGGCCTTTGAGGCAAAAACCCCTGCTCTGCCAGATGCTGCAGCCATTGAAGCGGCCAAAAACCCGGATTCGATGAATGCGGTGGTTGTCAAAGACAATACGATTACCCTGACCAACGAAGCAGCGGCTTTAGACTTTGGTGCGATTGCAAAAGGCTATACCACGCAGCTTGCGGCGGACCGTCTGCTTGAAGCGGGTCTTGACTATGGCTTTTTAAACGCCGGCGGCAACGTCGTGCTGATTGGTGAAAAGCCAAATGATGAAGACTGGGTTGTCGGCATTCAGAATCCAGATGAATCCGATTCTCTGCTCGTTTATCGAAACCGCAAGCCAACCTGCCTGGTCACTTCTGGTGACTATCAGCGCTACATGGAAGTCGATGGTGTCCGCTATGCGCATATCATCGATCCAGATACCGGCTATCCAGCTGCCAATATGCGTTCAGTAACCGTGATCCATGACGATTCCGCCTATTGCGATGCCATGTCGACCGCTCTTTTCTGCACAACCGTAGAAGAAGGCCAGAAAATCTGTGAAGAATTTGATCTGGATGCCATCTGGATTGTCGATAAAGGAACCGTTGATCTTGAGCCTGATCTTTCTACCGATGCGTTTGATATTTATATCACAGACGGACTCAAAGACCAGGTTGAATTCAAAAAGGCTTCTTAAATCCTGACAGGATACCTGATGTATCTTTCTTCAAAATGGATAAAAACAGAGAGAAAAAGAACAGATTCTTTGGTCCACTGAGGTAGTCAATCTTAAGGGTGGAAAGCCTGTTCATGTTCATGCTATAATAGTCGTGTTGTAAATACGTAGCTGCCTGCTTGAGGCAGCGTAATCAAAGGAGAAAAATTTATGGATAAATATGTTTGCACTCTTTGCGGATACGAATATGACCCAGCTCTTGGCGACCCAGACAACGGAATCGCTCCAGGAACTCCATTCGAAGACCTGCCAGAAGACTGGACTTGCCCTCTTTGCGGTGCTGCTAAATCCGACTTTGAAAAAGTTGAATAATCATAATCTCTAAGGCCGATAAGGGGCTGTAACGGATCATTAGATCCTTACAGCCCCTTTTCTCTTCCAACCATTTATTCCACTGACCCCATCTGCTAAGGATTTCAGTCCCTTTAAAAGCCTCCAGACAGACAGTTGCATCTTATAACCTTTGATTATTCTCGCAAAAAAAGATGAGCATCATGAATATGACACTCATCTATTATTCGCTCATCCTAAGTTTCGAATGTTTTGGGTGATCAAGACAATAGTTCCCACCAAACCGTACACAACCAGCAAATGTGGAGGGACGTTTAAAACCGCAAGCTTTTTAAAGCGCGCCTCTCTATCCTCATGAAAGTTTAGAGCCCGCTTGATATCAAGTGGAAAATGCACTTTCACGGTATCAGGTTAGATGGGGTGATTATTAGTCTTACGCTTTTTCAACCACAGCTGCGCAGCGATCGCACAGTCCATCTTCGTGCTTGGATTCGGTGTAGTTCCAGCAGCGTGGGCAGACATGACCTGGTGCGTGAGTCACTTCAATTTCACTGACTTCGTATGGAGTCAGGCTGTCATCCACGAACTGAACATCGTAAACCATCAGCCACTGAGCTGGGTTGTCGATGACAGATTCAACCTGTTTTTTCAGCCCATCACTTACATGGATGCGCAGAATGGCTTCGTTGGATTTCTTCAGCAGACCCGAACGTTTTGCCTCTTCGAGAGCTTTCAGAACATCTTTACGTAAGTTGAGGGCAGCTTCCATATCGGCCTTCAGATTTTCATCGTCGTGGTTGAGGCCGCTCTTGATGAATTTTGCCAGATGGATGGATTCTTCATCGAATTTCATCAGATCGTTGAGCTCTTCTGTGGTATGAGCCAGGATTGGAGCCCAAAGTCTTGTCAGCATGGATGCAGCCAGGTACAGAACCGTCTGCACTTCGCGGCGGTCACGGCTGTCCTTAGCATCGCAATACAGGATGTCTTTGGTGTAGTCGAGATAGTAGCTGGATAATTCGTTTGTCATCAGGTTAGTCAGAGAAGTGACAACATCCGAGAAACGATATTCATCGTAAGCTTTTTCGCAATAGTCAACGGCTTCATCGAGCAGAGCAAGGATGTACTTGTTCTGACGGGAGAGCGTGTTGACATCGACGAGGTCTTCTTTGGTGAACTGGTTTTCATCGAGGTTGGCAACTAAGAAACGGAAAGTGTTGCGGACTTTACGGTAGTTGTCGGAAACCTGTTTGAGGATCTTTTTACCCATGGAGCAGTCTGCCTGATAGTCAACAGAGCAGGCCCACAGACGTAAGATGTCGGCACCGAATTTCGAAGTGATTTCCGATGGAGCCATGGCGTTCCACTGGGATTTGGACATTTTCTTTCCGTTTTCGTCCATAACGAATCCGTGAGAAAGAACCTGTTTGTATGGAGCCTGACCATAAACAGCTGTACCAACGATCAGCGAAGAGTTGAACCAGCCGCGATACTGGTCACTTCCTTCAAAGTACAGGTCAGCTGGATAACCAAGACCACGTTCGACCATGGCACCAGTGTGGCTGGAACCAGAGTCGAACCATACGTCCATGGTGTCGGTTTCTTTGGTGAACTTGCCGTTTGGTGAATGTTCACTTGTATAGCCTTCCGGCAGCAGGTCCATAACGTCTTTTTCGAACCAGACGTTGGATCCGCCTTCGCCGATCAGTTTTGCGACATGCGCAAAGATTTCTGGATCCATTAATGGAGTGCCGTCTTCACCATAGATGATTGGAATTGGAACACCCCAGGCACGCTGTCTGGAAATGCACCAGTCAGAACGGTCAGAAATCATGTTGTGCATACGGCCTTCACCCCAAGTTGGAACCCAGCTGATGGAGTGAATCTGGTCGAGCAGTTTGTCTCTGATTTTGTCAATGGAAGCAAACCACTGAGTAGTAGCACGGAAAATGATTGGCTTTTTAGTACGCCAGTCATGTGGGTAGGAGTGCACGATATCTTCACGATCCAGCAGGCAGCCTTTTTCTTTTAACCAGTCGATGACGATGTCATTGGCTTCGTCAACGGTTTTACCGGCCAGACGTGGTCCGCATACATCCATCATGCGGCCCTGTTCGTCAACGTTAACGAAAACTGGCAGGCCGTATTTTTTACCGATCATAAAGTCGTCCATACCAAAGCCAGGGGCTGTATGAACAAGACCGGTACCGGAATCGTCAGTGACATGCTCACCAACCATAACCAGAGATTCAACTTCTGGATACAGTGGATGAGTTGCGGTCATATATTCAAGATCTTTACCTGGGATGACCTGGATCACTTCGTAGTTTTCAATGCCGAAGCGTTTCATCAGGTCTTCAACCATGGAATTCAGTACGATCAGATTGCCCTGATCAGTTTTAACGCGGGCATATTCAAAACGTGGATGAACAGAGATACCCAGGTTGGATGGAATGGTCCAAGGTGTGGTTGTCCAGATAACGAACGAGTCATCCGCACCCAGAATTCCCTTGCCGTCTTTTACCGGGAATTTTACGAAGATGGTTGGTGAAGTGACATCTTTATATTCAACTTCAGCTTCAGCAAGAGCGGATTCTGAAGATGGAGACCAGTAAACTGGTTTGAGACCCTGGTAGATCAGACCATCTGTGGCCATCTTACCGAAGATTTCAATCTGACGGGCTTCAAAATCAGGAGTCAGTGTGATGTAAGGATGATCGTAGTCACCGATGCTTCCTAAAGCCAGGAAGCCTTTTTTCTGACGCTCAACCTGCTCGAGAGCGTAGTCGTGGCAGATTTTACGGAATTCAGGAATACCGATTTTCTTGCGGTCATAACCCAGTTTGGTTACAGCAGTTTCAATTGGCAGACCATGAGTGTCCCATCCAGGGATATACGGAACGCGATATCCCTCCATGAATTTTGATTTGTTGATGACATCTTTGAGAACTTTGTTTAAAGCATGACCTAAATGGATGTCACCGTTGGCATAGGGAGGACCATCGTGTAATACGAAAGGTTCAGCCCCTTCTCGTCTTTCAAGCATTTTTTCGTACAGATGCTCATCCTGCCAGCGCTGCTGGAATTTTGGCTCTTTTTTGGCCAGATTTCCACGCATCTCAAAGCTGGTCTTTGGCATCTGAAGCGTGTCTTTATAATCCATTTTTGCATCTTCCTTTCTGCATAAAAAAAGCCGCCCTAAAAAGGACGACTGTGCGCGGTACCACCTTAATTCTTTGAAGCTTAAACTTCAAAGCTCTTGCAGATAACGGTCTGTTCCCGGAAAAAGCTACTGAGTTTCGCCTTTTCGGCTCCAAAGGGATACCCATCAGAACGCTCATACAGCCTCGCATCACCCGGCTGCTTTCTGGAATCCTTTTCTGGTGGACCTGTCTTTGTCATTGCCTATTGATATTTATAGATGTGAACGATCAATCTGCCTTTTCTGCTGACGCCGTCGAGTTCTCCAATCCGGAATTTCCCGACCCGTCGCACAGAGATGGTGTCATTATTGCACAAGGTTTTCACAGATTCAAGAACCTCGTCGTTAACCTTCACAAAGCCTTGACAAATCATGTCTTTTGCGCCTGTTCGCGAGCAATGCGCAAGTGCACTGACAATGCAGTCCGCCCGCATACTGGCGGTATTGATTTTGAGATCCTCAAAGCTGGCTTCCGGCATGCCCTGCACGCCGGCGGAGTGAAAATCAACGGGAACATTGCCAATGCGGGTAATGGTCTGTTCGATGTATTCTTTCAGACTTGGCAGGCAGACAACATAAATCGACTGGTCATCAACCGCGATATCGCCAATCGCATCCCGCTCCAGTCCGGAATGCATCAAGGCTCCCAGTACATCCGAATGGCTCAAGGTTTTCATGCGGGAGTCATATGCAGATTTTAAAACGACCACAAAGCGCTCATAGGGCACTTCTTCCTGCTCGGGAAGATCTGCCTGGCTGCCTGCTGCATCCTGATGAATTTCATCTCCGGACGTCGCATATTCATTCCAGTCACTTTCATCCCAGTTGTCATAGTTCCGGAACGAATTCCAGGCATTGTCTTCTTCAAGATCGGTTTCACTTCCCACAACAAGTCTTGCCCGCGTCGCTCCGGCTCTGCCGCCTTCAAAGCGATGTTCGACTTTGCCGCAAAGTCTTGCGGCCAGATTCTGTTCGGCCGGCGTTAAAAAACCGGTCATGAACGGTTTTCCTGATTTCTCGTAACGGGCAATCCCATTCGAGACCAGTTTTGAAAACTGTTCATGTCCGGTTAAAGGCTGTGACATTATTCGACTTTGTCTTCTTCGTCTACGTCGCCTGCTTTGCCAAGGTTAATCGATCCGGCCACGCCGATATCACTTGGGTAGCAGAGAATAACATTCTGACCAATCTTCTGTACATTACCATCCAGCGCAAAAACGACACCGGACAGGAAATCGATTGTACGCTGTGCGTATTCACGATCCAGTTTGTGCAGGTTGACGACAACGGCTCTTCCCTCTTTTAAGCGGGAACCAACGACTTCTGCTTCACCAAAGCTTCTTGGTTCAAACAGAACCATTTTGGTTTTTTCATCGAGTGGTGCTGGTCCATTGTGCGTTTTTGTTTCGTATGTGTTTGTATTTGCTGCAGGGACAACGCGGTTAGGTGTTGCACTGACAGTAGATGTTACTGGTCTATTAACAGGCTGTTCAATAATTTCTTCTTCGCCTTCGTATTCTTCTTCATCATCTGGTTCAACGAATGCCTTAAGCTTATCCATAAATCCCATGATAGAAACCTCCTCTGTCGGGTGTATAGTAACACAAGTTCTAATGGTCTCAAATAACAGAAACGGGACACCAAATAAAAAAACGTAAGAAACCAATTTCTCCCATTTTCTGTAGCTGAGCCTGATTTCCGTCGTGATAAATGAGTATCTGAACTAGCAAATATTATATCGTATCTGCCTGCCAATGCCCGAGGGATTCAATCTTTCATCTGAAAAGTTAACCTGAATCCGCATTTTGTATGATAAAAATTTGAAAGAGAAAAGGCTTACGCAAATTCGTTGAAGCTTTCATTTTCTGCATCCTTTCAGGAAGATTCAAAAACGCTCGGCCTGGTGGTTTCGCTTTCCCTTTTCTGCAATCAAGACCTGCTGCCAATCTTAACATGAAGTAAGAATCGACTCTTCCTTTTTCACTTTTCTGTAAACAGGAAAAATCCATTTTCAGCCGCAGTATTTTCCACAGATCCATATCTCTATACATCCATACCAGCCTGCCTGGATGCCTCGATTCATATCTTCACAGAGGTATGTATGGCGAATCTCTAAAAATATCGAAGACCGGCTGTCGAAACAACCGGTCAGAATTGGTTTATGGAAGGGTCGGTTCAAATTTAGAGAAGATTCGAACCAATGAGGCAGAAAATTCGATTATTCGGTTTCAATCAATCCATAGCCGCCATCGTTGCGACGGTAAACCACGGCGATCTTGTCGGTTTCATCATCGGTGTAGATGAAGAAGTTGTGACCGAGCAGATCCATCTTGGCAATGGCTTCGTCCAGGCTGAGTTTTTCGGGAACAACGCTCTTTGTTTTTACGATTTCTTCGTCTGGATCTTCTTCGCCTAACAGATCGTAATCCAGGAAGGCTTCGTAAAGCGGCGTGCCTTTTTTAGAGCCAAGTCTTGTTTTCTGGCGGCGGATCTGGTCTTTGAGTTTTTCAATCACTTTATCGATGGCATTGTACATGTCCGCATCGGAAGTTTCCGCACGCAGAATCGCAAATTTCGTAGGGATTGTGACTTCAATTTTCTGTTTTGTCGGATAGGAGGTGAGCAGTACTCGTGCGGTGTCTTCATCACCGATCAGGAAGTACTTCTCAAGCCCTTTGAGTTTTTTGGTTACTCGATCCTCGAGGGCCTGGGTTACTGGAAAATTCATTCCAACAATGTTGATTTTCATACAATCACGCTCCATTTCAGAAAGGTTCAACCATTTGAACCTCTTAACTATGACCTTATTGTATGTCAGATTCAAAGGTGCGTCAAAATATGCCAAAATGGCCGATTTATCATCAAATCTGACCACCTGCTTGCATATCAGTAGATTTTACTTTCTGAAAGGGAATGTAAAATTGTCCGTCAATTTTCGTGATTCATTCTGAATTGATCGAATTTGCCTATGTTTTCGCCAGAAAACACTCGATTTGTCTTCTTGCCTTTCGCTCTTCGTCCATAATTTGATTATCATAAATAAGACTCTCTTTCAGAGATGTTCATCCTGGAACTTCATGTTTTCAAACGCTGGAAAAAAGAAGAAAAGAAAAAAAGTCGTTTTTGCGACAGGTGAATGAATTTCTGCGAAAATTCCTGTCAGAAATTCAAATCTGTCTCTTTTCCGGTTCTGTTTGATGAACTCCAGACATACTGGCAGTTTTTTATTCTTTTGACTTGCAGGATGAAATCCTTTGAAAGTTTGATGCAGTTCGTTATGAAATCTGCTGGAAAGGATTTTGAAATGATTATTACCCTGAAAAAGACCGCGCCTGAAAAGGAAGTCAATGAGCTGATTGATCTTCTCGAATCACGTGGGCTGAAGATCACAAAGATCGTCGGTGAGAACTATGACGTATTTGGTCTGGTCGGTGATACCGCTTCGCTTGACGAGCGTTCGATCCTGGCCAATCCGATTGTCTTTAACGTTCAGCGTGTCGCTCAGCCATACAAACTCGCCAACCGCATGTTCCATCCGGAAGATACCATTGTTGATGTCAACGGGATTAAAATCGGCGGTCAGAAAATCGTCATGATTGCCGGTCCATGTGCGGTTGAAGGCGAAGAAGCCATCTGCTCGGTTGCCGGCAAAGTTCTCGAAGCAGGAGCCGATATGCTTCGCGGCGGAGCCTATAAGCCAAGAACGTCTCCATATTCCTTCCAGGGCATGGGAACCGCCGGAATTGAAGCCCTGTGCAAAGCCCGTGAAAAGACTGGTCTGCCAATTGTTACCGAATTAATGAGTATTGATAAGCTGGATGAATTTGTTGAAAACGTGGATATTATCCAGATCGGTGCCCGCAACATGCAGAACTTTGACCTGCTCAAAGCCGTTGGCCGCACCAATAAGCCGGTTCTTTTAAAACGCGGCCTTGCCAACACAATTGAAGAATGGATCATGGCTGCTGAATATATCATGTCGGAAGGCAACCCAAACGTCATCTTCTGCGAACGCGGTATCCGCACCTTTGAAAAATATACCCGCAACACCCTCGATCTGGCCGTTATTCCAATTCTGAAAGAACGCACTCACCTGCCGGTCATCATTGATCCAAGCCATGCTTCCGGTGACTGGAAACTGGTGGAAGCCCAGGCTTTAGGGGCGATCGCAGCCGGTGCGGACGGATTGATTATTGAAGTTCATGAAGATCCAGCCCGTGCATGGTCTGACGGAGCGCAGTCTTTGAAACCAGATAAATACGCTGAACTGGTTAACAAAGCCAGAGCCATTGCTAAAGTTGTAGGCCGCACGCTGTAATGAACCAGATTTTAGATAACCCCTTTCCCTATTCTGATACCAACAAGCGTTACCATACATTCTCGTATGCGATGAAAAAGAAATATGGAAAGAAACTGGCCAAGATTCCTCTCAACGCGGGCTTCACCTGCCCGAACCGGGATGGAACGAAGGCCTATGGAGGATGTCGGTTCTGCTCGTCTGAGGGCAGCGGGGATACGATTCTTTGTGCCAGTGACGATCTGAAAACGCAATACGAAACCAATCTGGAAAGAGCAAGACACAAATGGCCGCAGGCCATCGGCATGGCCTATTTCCAGTCATTTTCCAATACGTACGCGCCATTGGAAGAACTCAAGAAAATCTATACACCTTTCTATGAAAGTCCCGAAGTGGCCGCCATTTCGATTGCCACCCGTACGGATTGTTTTACCGAAGAAATGGCTAAATGGTTTTCTGAAATGCAGTCCAGATATGACAAACAGACCTGGCTGGAATTTGGTCTGCAAAGCATTCATCCAGCTACGGCCAAAGCCATGAACTTTGCCCATACACCCGAGGAAGCCGCTCAGGTCATTGATCTGTGCCACAAATATGGACTTGCCTCCTGCCTGCATCTGATCAACGGTCTGCCTGGGGAAACCGAAGAAGATATGCTTGAAACCGCCCGGTTTGCCGCAAAACTTCATCCAGATGCGATCAAGATCCACATGCTCCATCTGCTTGACAACTCTGCGTTGGGTCAGGACTATCGCAAAGCGCCTTTCTCTTTATTGAGTCAGGAAGAATACGTAGAGATCGTCTGTGATCAGTTGGAAATCCTGCCGCCGGAAATCATCATCGAACGGGTGACTGGTGATGGCCTGGCCAGTGATCTGATTGCTCCGTTATGGACCATCAAAAAGACGATGACTGCCAATGAAATTGATAAGCAGCTTTTAGCCCGCGACAGTTGGCAGGGCAAATTTGCCTCATAGCTCCCTGCTCTTACTCTGTAAAAACGAAATGGTCGTCCACCTTATCTCGAAACATCGAGTGGTAAGGTGAACGACCATTTTTTACTTCTGGTTCTTTTTTGAAACGAAACAGCTGTCTTGGATGATTCAGATCGGCTGAACAAGACCTGACAATTCAGTTGGATTCAACAAATTCAGTCAGATTCAGCTGGATTCGACGGAATTGAATCAATCCAGAACACCAGCGGTATATGCCTGGTAAATTTCAGGATCAATTCCCTGTTCGATTTGGCTGTAAACACTGGACGCTTTCTGGCGGATCTCGTCGCGGGTTTCGGGATCGAGTTCGATAATCTTCGTTCCGCTGTTTTCGATTTCTTCAATCTTCTCATCAATTCGCTCATCAGACATTTCACGGGCGTATTTGGTAGCAATCGAAGCCGCTTCATCGAGAATCTTACGATCCTCCTCGGAAAGATCCTGATAGAACTTGTCGTTGACGATCAATGTGATCAGATGGGGCAGATGGTTGGTTTCTACCACATAATCCTGCTGCTCATACAGACGGTTGGAGACGATAACTTCATATGGGTTTTCCTGGGCATCAATCGTATGCTGCTGCAGACCAATGTATACTTCCGAAAAGGACATTGGGGTTGGTGCCGCCCCGATGGCTTTCCAGAAGGCCAGATGGTACGGGTTTTCCATTGTCCGGATCTTCTGGCCTTTGAAATCCGAAACAGAATTGACCGCTTTATTGGTCGACATGACGCGGAAGCCCTGATCAGCAATGCCAAGCAGATGATAACCGCCATTGGTATACACCGCATCAATTTCGTCATGGAATTCCGGATCATCAATGTGCACACGCAGATCGTCCAGATTATCAAAGACGCAAGGCAGGTCGAATACGGCCAGATCCTTCATGAAGGTAACCTGCGGGGCCGTATTCTGAACGACAAATGGAATATCGCCATCTGCGCAGGATTCCAGCAGGTCCCGGTCTCCACCAAGCGTGGAGTTTGGATACACTTCAATTTTCATGCGGCCATCACTTAAGCGATCAACTTCAGAAGCAAAGGTTTCCGCATAAATCTGCGTAACCGTATCTTCTGGTGATGCGGTTGCAAGCGGCCAGGCAAAATTCTGGGTGCCATCACTGTTCGAGCAGCCGCAAAGCAAGGATCCAGCCAATGCAAAGCCGGAAATTACTCCGGCAAATCCCTTGCGAAGCCAGCCTGTATTTTTCTGTTCAGGGGCATCGTTCGTTTTCTTTTCGTATTCAAAATTCACAACAAGCTCCCCTTTCTATAACAGACACAGCGAAATGGCTGGAACAAACGTAATCAGAAGCAGTGCCACCAAAAACAGACCGATCATTGGCATCGCTTTTTTGGAAATCTTCATCAATGGCACATCAGTCAAGGAACTGGCCACAAACAGGTTGACCCCGATTGGCGGGGTGACGAATCCGATCGCCAGGTTAACAACCATGATGACACCAAACTGAATTGGATTCATGCCAATAGCCTGCACGATTGGCAGCAGGATTGGTGTCAGAATCAGAATGGCTGGCGTTGTATCCATGACCATGCCGACAATCAACAGGAAGACATTGATAATCAACAGGATGATCACCGGGTTACGGAAGTTATTCATGATCATTTCCGAAACGACCTGCGGGACATGCATCAGCGTCAGGACGCGGGAGAATGCAGTCGAAGCGGCCAGGATAAACAGGATTGGCGTATAGGTTCGCAGAGCTTCAACCATAATCTTGATGATCTCATTGGCCTTGATGCTCTTGTAAACAAACATGCTGACGATTAAGGCATAGAAAACCGAAATAACAGCCGCTTCAGTTGGTGAAGCGACACCGGTATAAATGCATCCCAGAATGATAACTGGCGAAAGCAGTGCAAAGAAGCTTTCCTTTAACACCTGCAGCAGGCCTTTATCATGAAGAGCCTGCACCTCTTTATTGATCTTTTCCTTGTCTTCTCCATACTTATGACAATGGAAAACTGCATAGCCCATCAACAGAAGTGCGATCAGGATGCCAGGAACGATCCCCGCTAAAAACAGATCGCTGACCGAAGCGCCGGAAGCCATGCCATACATGATAAAGGGAATACTTGGCGGAATAATGACCCCAAGGCCTCCGGCTACCGCAACAATGGAAGCACAAAAGACGAGGTCATACCCAAGCGAGGTCAGGATAGGAATAGTCATTGATCCAACCGCTGCCACCGTGGCCGGACCGGATCCGGAGATCGCCCCATAAAACAGGCAGGTCACAATGACCGCACAGGGCATGCCGGCAGGCAGCCTGCCTAAGAAGTAAGCAAAGACATCAAACAGGCGTTTGGAAATTCCGCCTTTGGCCATGATGATTCCAGATAGAACAAACATCGGAACAGCCAGCAGCGGGAAGGAATCCAGGCCGCCAAACATGGCCCGGATCAGGTATTTGGCTCCAACTGTAAACGAAGGATCAACAATGGATGGCAATACCGAAGTGATGCCAAGCGAAATGGAAACGGGAACGGCAATGATTAGCAGCAGGGCAAAAACGACAAACAACAACAGGACATTCATTTCTTGTGCCCTCCCTTTTTCGAAGATTTCTTCGGTTCATTTTCAATACTGTTGGCTTCAATGAAGGATTCTTCCGTATTTCTTTCCGGGTGAGCCGGATCGTACACTTTCTGGCCGAGCATAATGCGAAACTCAATGACCCACCGCTGAAGAATCCGAAAACTGACGAGCACAAAGGAGACAAACGGAGCGGCCTGGACATAGTACATCGGCAGTCCGCACGCTGGGGAAACCTGACCATTGTGGACGGAAGACATCAGAAAGCTCCAGGCAAATGGAATCATGTACACGAAAAAGGCGAGCTCGATCGTGTGGTTGACAACCTTGAGAATCGCCCGACTGTGTCTGCTTAAAGAAGCTGCAAACTGCTCAATCTTGATGGAAATGCAGTATTTCGTGCAATAGCTGACACTTAAAAACCCGCTCCAGATAAACAGGTAGCGCGTCAGTTCTTCAGACCAGGACAAGGATGTCTGTAAAACATAGCGGGAAAAGACCTGGATACCCATAATGAGAGTCATCGCCGCCAGAAAGACGCACAGCAAAGACTCTTCCAGATAAGCATCCAGCCAGTTCCAGATCTTTTTCATGGAATTCATACAATAGGCAAGGATACCCCATCCAAATTGCTATGCAGTTTGGGTGGGGAGGAATTGCCGCGCCTCCGTTTCTTTGATGTATCCATCTGCTCTTTCCAGAAGAGTCAGTTTCCTCGTTGATGCAGATTTATGGATTGTTTCTCCAAAAATAGTTTTCAAAACAAAATATCCAGTGGCTCTGCGCCCAGTAATGAAACACGGCTGTCCCTGGTACAGGACCTTGTCAAAAAGACAGAAGCTGCCAACCAGATGTGGAGCCTGGTTGTTCTTGCGCATATGTCCTTTGCTGAAATTGAATTTATGAATCTGTCTGTTATGTCTTCGGATCTTTTTCAGATACAGGCATTTGTCTAACGGTCTGGCTTTCAGGTTGCCCGCGATGCAATATGCATCGTTATAGTGTTCTTTAGCCAGTCCAAGTTCGATCCTTTTGTTCTTTGTCAGATAGCCATAGCTATTGACTACTTCGATATTCGGATTGGCTTTTTTTAATCGTTCTAGCAGCGTGCTGCGCATAATGCCCATGAAGGCGGCATCCCGATAAGACTCAGCCTGTTCAGGAAGCTTGAAATCCTTTGGACCTTTGATTTTTCCTGCCTTGATTTTGGCGTGGTATTCCTTATGACAGGTTTTGCATAACGTAGTCAGGTTAGAAGGAGAATTTCCGCCAGTCTTCCGGCTTTCAAGGTGATGAACATTCAGAATTGGATCTTTTGTCTGGCCATGACAGTGCTGGCATTCATGGTTATCCCGAAACAGGACGTATTCCCGAACATTCCAGAAGCCCATCTGTTCCCCCTGCTGGTATTCAATACCGCTGATCTCAGGATTCTTCAATTTCTGCGTATCAAAGGAGGCTGTTTCCACTACGATCTTGGTTACGGGAAGAATTTTCTGAACTGCCGTAATCCGGTTAAGATGCGTGTCGATTTTATGTTCAACAGAGGGAGCAAGCCATCCTTTTTGCTTATACTGAGCATCTTTTTGTTCAGGATGAACCTGGTTTTGTGAAGATCTGGCCCGGTTTTTAAATCTGGGTGCTCTGTATCTTGTCTTGCGGTTTCTTCTTGCTTGGCGGGCTTCTCTTCTGGTGGAGATCAGCTCAGGAATATCTGTTCTGCACTGGACATCCCAGGCAAGAAGTTCTTTTGTC
>Dunbar_p2__coassemble_1145_pt1 | contig 26120 bp, 20 predicted proteins | sample Dunbar_p2__metabat2_high_PE_044 | metagenome-assembled genome bin Dunbar_p2
ATAAGTTACAATTTGTACCATCGTAGACTAAGAAAGTACATGTTTTTCGAGCGATATGTATTATGAAGTGCTTGCCGATCGCGTCAGATACTTCAAGGAAAATAAGGAAGGAGTAAAAGTTATGTGTGATATTTTGCAAAAAGTACGAAACGAAGGAAAAGCAGAAGAAAGGGCCAAGAATACCCGAGATTTTGCCTTACGTTTATTGACAGGATCAGACTGGTCAACTGAAAAAATTTCAAGAATGTCAGACCTTCCTGTTGAAGAAGTTGAAAAGTTGAAAGCGAAACTTCAGGCTTGAACGCTCGACTAGCCTGAGAAACTTCAAGGAAAAGAAGAAGGGCGCAAAAAGAGATCAAATTTCTTTATTGCTCGCCCCATGATGATTTTGATTTACAAAAATGGCAGGTCTGCTAATGAGCAGCCTGCCGTTTTTTCGAAGTCTGAGCGTTTTCGATTTGTTTTTGAAGAGTGGATGGTTCTTCTGTTGTTTCGATTTCAATGATTTCTGTTTCGGTGTCAACAGAAGCATCACTCTTGGTTTCCAGAGCTTTCTTAGAAGTTGACGCCTGCTTCCTGGAAGAAAGAGCGGCTTCATTGACTTTGCCATCGACCAGTTTGTTGGGCCGCAGGTTCAGATACGCTTCCAGACCGCCCATTAATAAAGAAGGAATGAGGGAAGCCCAGGAAAACTGGAATAGCGCAATCAGTACACAGAAAACTGTTGGAATGACAGCGGCAGCGACTTTCACTCCCTTTTTGAGAAGCAGGGCAATGCCGCCGCAGGCCAAAGCGATAATTCCGTAAATTGGGGCAAACAGAATATAGGCCGAGCAGAGAACCGCAACGCCCTTGCCGCCTTCAAAATGGTGCCAGAATGGAAAACAATGGCCAAGCATGACCCCGGCACCCGCATACAGAGCAGCCAGGGCTCCCTGCGCTGGAAACAGCCATCGACAAAGGACAACAGCCAGAATGGTCTTGAGAATATCACCGCCAAGAACAAGCGCGGCTGGTACTTTTCCTAAAACGTGGAGCGTGTTGGTCATGCCCGGGTTGCCGGATCCATGTTCAAACAGGCTCTTCTTGTGCATTCGGCCAACCATTTCAGCAGTGATGAAGTTGCCAAACAGGTAGCCAATGCACACGCAATACAATAAATCCATAAAACGAATCCCTTTCACTTTTTTTGCTTGTCAGATACTTTGAGGCTTGCTAGGCCATATGACAAGAAGGAATGATCAACAGAGTCCTTTCCTTTGAAAATCATATCCTTCACGGATACTTTTTGCTCGAAATGACCTTCGAAAGCCGAAAAAAAGAAATTGAAAATGAAGAGAAACAGAAAATGAAGAGGCTGAATACGGATAATCGATTGCTTTAGAAAAAGAAAACAGTCTGTTGAAACAGACACAGCATGGCAGACAGGATCAAGCGGTGGAACAGAGCGGTGGAAGAATAAATAAATATAGGTAGAACATAAAACGAGCGAGCAGAAAAAAGGCTTTCGAATGCAGCGATTCGAAAGCCTGATTTTCTATATGGTTTGAAACAAAGTTTTAAATGGATCGAAAAGTTACGAGAGTAAAAGAAGGAAGAGCTGAACTCTGCTTATTCGACATCCTCATCTTCATCATCGTAATCTTTTTTTCTGCGACGGCGACGGGAAGGTTTTGGTCCTTCAATTGGTTCTTCTTCGAACTCATCTTCATATTCATCGTAGTCATCCTCGTCTTCGTCACCGAATTTCTTATGGATTCCACGCCAGCTTAAGCCAAAGCACCAGACACAGAGTGCAAAGAGTGTGTAGGTAATCAGGAAAGCAACGCTGACATCAGATAGGTAGTGAACACCAAGGAAAACACGGCTGATCGCTACAACAAGAACGACAACAGAAGAAAATGCCATTGCGAAGTTGACACTGCCTTTTTGAGTGTAGACCGGAATCAGCGCCCATAAGAATAAGCAGGTGATGGATTGCGTATGTCCGGATGGGAAGGAGCGGAAATAGTCATGATCCTGAGCATAGAGTGCAGCAAACTGATTGATGACATCCCGATCCGGTTGATACCAGCGGGTAAATGGAATGTCCGGATTGTTTTCCAGTAAGAAGAAACGTGGACGATACCAAATGCGTTTGAGAACCTGTACGGCAAGCATGCTTCCAACGCAGACAATCAACAGGATGATGATGCACTGGATCTTGTCATGATCCGAAGTGTTTCGCATCAAGACCGCGTACAGAACGCTGGGCAGAACACTGACAAGTAATCCGGTAATCCAGGCAACCAGCCAGTTCATGTCGATTTCTGTCATCAGGCTGTCGATCATATAGATCGGTCCGGCCAGCAGCATTCCAAAGCCTAAAATCCAGCCAAGCCACCAGGCGGAGCGATCCCGAAGGACATCAATCAACAGACATCCAGCTGCTCCAATACCCCAGAAAGCGGGGACCGGACCAAAAGCCGCCAGGTATTTGGCCCATGATGCATCAGGCTGGTAGAGCAGCTGGTCTATTTTCAAGTCGAAAAAGGTTCCAAGTGCCAGCCCGGCTATCCCAAGCAGCAGTCCGCAGATCAGCCAGCTGCTGGAGATATATTTTCGTTCATCTGTATACATGACTCTATGGTACCAAATTCTTAAGATCTGTATCCGACCAACTTGCAACATTGTTGAAAGATTACTATACAAATTTAATTTTTACGAGAATCCATCCAGGGATGGAGCCGGTACCAAAAAAAGACCCTGGAGGTTTCCAGAGTCTTTTAAGAATTCATCTTGTTGAGAATTGATTGATCTGCTTCCAGATGAGAGAAGAAATTTTAGCTGGAGCAGGGGATTAGATCTTGTAGTATGTTTCCTTTTTCAGTTTGTCGGCTGTCTTTTTGTCGACCAGTTTTTCGATCAGATCAAATGCAAATTCAAAGGCACCGCCAACGGAAATACCGGAGACGAGATTGCCATTGACAACTGCATGTTTCTTTTCAAAATGTCCACCAAACGAATCTTCATTCATTTCTGGAACGCAGACATAGTTTTTGCCTTTATAGACGCCCAAAGAGCCAACTAAAGCACTGCCGGCGCAGATGGCACCCAGGATCTTTTCCGGGTTTTGCGCAAAGTGCTGGATTTCGTCTTCTACCAGTGGTGTCTTGCCCAGAATCTGTGCACCAGGTCCGCCTGGAATAATCAGAGCATCAGTGGTTTCAAAATCAAATCCACGCAGTTCAATTGGTGTTTGAATGGTCAGGCCATTAACACCCGTAGCTTCTTTCTTGTTTTCTACATTGACCAGTTCTGCCAGAACGCCAGCGCGTTTGAGCAGATCAAAAGGAACAATGGTTTCGATTTCTTCGAAACCGTCCGCAACCAGGATTGCTGCTTTTTTCATGTGATATCACCTCACGATCAGTGTAGGGAAAAATTTCCGAGATCGGATTGGATCTGACTCAATTTCTGCACTGAGCCATTCGACGGAAGTCCTGCCGCAAACCCAGCCTGAAAAAATATGCCGCGAATGAGGAAAACGGAGTGATCCATCAGAGGAAAGAACGGTGGTACTGGATTAAAGAAAAAAGCCGGTCCATCTAAATGGATGCCGGCTCAAACGAGAGGTGCTGTGAGGAAAACAGATATGGAAAAAACGGGTATGGAAAGAGAAATGGGAAAGACAGAACCTCCGGTTTGAATCAGGCAGGAAGAAGAGAAGAACAGGTGAAAAAGGTTCTTCCTGCATCATATTCGATGACCTGTAAAGGACAGGTCAGGGGATTGGCAAAGTAAAACGGTCAGCCAGAAATTAACTTAGAGCTCGTTCTGGTGAGTTGCGTAGCCATATTCAGCCAGGGTATGGCGGACACGATCTTTAACCAACGCTTCTGGATCATTTTCCAGTTTGCCTTCACGTACTTTGGTGTATTGCTCTGGCATGAACTGGGAAAGAACCGCCAGGTTGATGCCTTCACTTCGCAAATTAGCAAAGAGTTTTTCCATGGCTTTCTGGACTTTTTCGTTTGGCATGTAGTAGCGGGAACGATCAGAGAAGGAGAATTTCCGCTTGAACCAGAGTTCATCCGGTGTTCCATGATAGTGCTTGGCCCAGTTTTTCGGATCTTCAAGCATGGCTTCTTCCAGAACATCAATAAAGTGACTGGTCTGATCTTCACGGCCATGGAACATCATCTGTTCCATATAGGCCAGCGCAAACAGAGCTTCACGGGCTGCATACGTCAGTCCAGGTCCCACTTTCAGAATGCCGACGCCATCTTCAACAAGCTCACGCAGTTTGTATTTGGTCTGGTAGTCAGTGGAGTGACCTTCAAAAACGAGGTTGTCAAAATCTTTGATGCTTGCCATCAGATCTTTGGCTTTTTCGCGGTCATATTCGGTGCAGCCAGCATCTTTTTCTTCAACACCAGGCTGAACAACAACACCAATGACATCTTTCCAGGTTTCTTCAAGGCCATGGTCTTTAAAGGCTTTCTCAAAGGTGGCTACAGTGTTTTTGAAATCTTCGACACGCGTTACCTGCATGCCGGAATTATCTCCAGTTGCCCCACCTGGAATTGGAACTTCGGATCCAACAATATAGACAGGACGAACGGCATTCGGATCTTCTTTTAACAGTTCCTGATAGGCGTCTTCGCAGACTCTGGCCAGTTCAGCCCCACGGCGGGCAATGGTTTCATCGCTCAGGCGGACGTTGGGGTCATCGTCAGCTACTTTCATGCTTGTATCAATATGAATTTTGGTAAAACCGGCTTTGACATAGTCATGGACGAGTTGTCTGGCATAGGCCATGGCTTCTTTTTCTGGCAGGTTGGTTACGGTTAATGGACCTAAATGGTCGCCGCCTAAATAGATCTTGGCCGGATCGGTACCGATCTGAGCGGCTTTTTCAAGGACGAAGGCTTTGAAATCAGCTGGAGTCATTCCGGAGTAGCCGCCATTCTGATCTACCTGGTTGGCAGTGGATTCAATGAGGCAGACTTCGTTGTCGTCGCGGCTTTTTTCCAGGACAGCTTCAATGACAAATGGATTGGAAGAACAGGCGGAACAGATTCCGACGGGCTGGCCGGCTTTCTGCTTTTTTACAATGTTTTTTAAGGTGTTTTCGGGCATTGTTTTTCCCTCCTCAACAGTATTGTAATCAATCAGATCCTAATTAATTTGCACATATTAGTAATCTTGAATAGCATAATCAACAAAAAAGATAAAAACTTCAAAAATCCTGTGGGATCTCTGCAAGAACAAATGGGTGCCATCGATTGAAGGATTGAAAGACGCAGATGTGAGAGGGACAGGCAGAGATCGGGATTCGATATCGCAATTCAAAATGAGCTCTGAAGTATGAACGGGGAAGAGAGTCCAAGAGTGCTCCTCCTTGAGCTGGAATGGCTTTTTCTAAAGAGGACGCTAATATCAGAATAAGCATGAGATTAAGGAAAAGGGCGGGGTCTGGAAACTGTTCTGCAAAGGGGATTCCCTAAAAACTACAGGGGGAAATCAGGGAAAAAAGGCTCGTTTTTTCAAAGATGGAAGGGCCCTTCTGGGAGGAAAAAAGTCAGAAGAAAAGCTGGATGGCGGACAATCTGGCTGCCATCAAAGACAATTCAGCGATTAAAACCATTTCTTGTCATCAGGAAAAACGGATGAAGTCTGATCCAGAAAAGAGATGATCAGGTAAAGAAATATAGAATAGAAAAGATAGTCTGTTTTATAGAATGTCTGAAAAGGGGTGTTTTTTACAGTCGGCAGGGAAAATTGAATCCAGCAGATGAATTCTTGCCATTGGCAGATCTGGATTGAAAAAGAGAAGAATCTTCAAAGTCTGTTTCTATGTATATTCCTGTTTTCGTATATTCCTGTTTTCCATATAATTGCGTGATTGTAGGTATAGAAAAAGAAGAGGATGTAAAGTGGGATGAAAAAGAGAATGAGATCCGTGAAAGTGAAAGCCTTCCCAGCGAAAAAATGCGAAATTCCATGAGCATCTTAATACGAAATTAAGTCAATTCTGTTTGACTATGGGTAGAACTTGTTTTGAAAGTTCTAGGGAAGGTGGAATTATGGCAGCATTAGCTCCATGGATTGCGGTCGCTATCTTCTTGTTGATGTTCATTTTGATCATCCTCGATAAATGGCCGCATCATTACATAACTTTATGCTGCGGAGCTGCGACACTGATTCTGGTATTCGCGCTTTGCATGCAGTCATGGGATGCCATTGTGCAGACGTTGAATGTGCAAAGCATCTTTACGCCAGAGTTCTGGCATGTGACTTCAGAAGGAGCCGAATCTTCTTCTGGAATCAACTGGTCAACCATCATCTTCATTGCGGGCATGATGGTTATGGTCGAAGGCATGGCCGAAGCGGGATTCTTCCAGTGGTTATGTCTGAAACTTGCCAAGCTTGTTCATTACAAAGCTTCCGCAATCTTTATTGTCTTTACGATTATGGCCGCTGTTCTTTCCATGTTCATCGACTCGATCACGGTCATTCTTTTCCTGGCTGCGGTTACCGTTGAACTGGCAAAGATCCTTAAGTTCAATCCAGTTCCGGTGATTCTGTCCGAAATCTTCTGCTCGAACCTTGGCGGCTCCGCCACAATGTGCGGCGATCCACCTAACATCATCATCGGAACTTCATTAGGCCTGACATTCTTTGACTTTCTGACCAATACCGGTTTGATTGCCGCCATTTCGCTGATTGCTGCGGTGTTTTACTTCTGGTTTTGCTTCCGCAAAGAATTTAAAGAAGCGGATCGTCAGGAAATTGATCCAAAGACTCTGCCAATTCCGGCAGAAGCCATTAAAAACCGAACGGCCTTTATTTTATCGATCATGATCTTCCTGATTGCGGTCGTCCTGCTGGTAACCCATGCCAACACCGGTCTGACGGTTGCCTTTATCGGTACGTTCATTGGTCTGATTACTTTGCTTTGCAACTACAAAAAAGCCGGCACGATTCTCAAACGCGGCGACTATAAAACGTTGTTATTTTTCATCGGATTGTTTGTAGTTGTTGGCGGACTTGAGAAAACTGGTGTCCTCCAGCAGATTGCCTACTTCATTGCAGACATCTCCGGTGGTAATGTAGTGTTAGTTATTGTCATTATTCTGTGGATTTCCGCACTGGCCAGCGCATTCGTCGACAACATTCCTTTCTCGGCAACCATGATTCCAATCATTACAACGCTTGCCTCTACACAGGGAATTTCCATCCGGACTCTTGCCTGGGCTTTGAGTATTGGTACTGATATCGGTGGAAGTGCCACCCCAATTGGTGCAAGTGCCAACGTTGTCGGAACCGCAGTGGCAATGAAAAACGGTTACCCGATTGGCTGGAAGGTCTATTGTAAATATGCCGTCCCTGCTACGATTCTTGTTCTGGCAATTTCGACTGGCATTATCCTTCTGCGCTACGTGGTACTTGGAGGATAAAAGAGAATGGAAGAAACACCTAATCATCAGCTGATTATCGCAATCGACCGTGAGTTCGGCAGCGGCGGTAAGGAAATCGCCACCATTATTGGTGAGCGCCTCAAACTGCCGGTATTTGAAAAAAATATCTTACAGAGCTTAGGGATTGCCAACCAGAAAGATGTTCAGGACTTGTATTATCGCGATGAAAGCCCGCGCTGGAAACTGACCAGCCGGACCGTCAAAGGCCTGACCAATTCCAATGAAGCGGCATTAGCGGCAATGGAATTTGACTTTCTGCGTGACAAAGCCCGCAACGGCGATTCCTTCATTATTCTTGGGCACTGTGCTGAGGAAGTTTTGAAAGAGTACCCTTGCATGGCAGCCTTCTTCGTTTCGGCGGATGAAGAATTCAAACTGCCGCGGATTATGGCCGAAGCCAATTTATCCAGAGAAGACGCCATCGCCAAGATGAAACGTCACAACTGGAAACGGAAAAACTACCACAACTCCTATTGTGAACACAAATGGGGTTCATCGGAAAACTACGATCTGTGCATCCGCTCTGATAAACTTGGAACCCAGCGTTCTGCAGATCTGCTGATCAAATTCATCGCTGAAAAATATCCTGATATTTTTGAACATCACGTCAACAAATAGGGAAAACTAAGACAAAACCAAGGCAGGCAAAGTCCTGCCTTTTTTCATGCCCCAAGGATGGAAGCAAAATTGGGCGCTCAAACAATCAGTCAATTCTTTGAATAGCCTGATGACCATCCTTCGATCTACAATTGGAATATCAGGCTGGCCGCAGGCCCGTCTGAATCAGATCAACTAAAATGAGATGAGCAAAGAAAACGAATAACCAGAAAGTGAGAATCTGCCATGAACGAAGTATCGGTCTATCTGCCTTTTGATTCCATTCATAACTGCCGTGATTTAGCCGGCATCAAAACCTGCCATAACAAGGTCATTAAACCGGGGATGCTTATCCGTTCCGGTCATTTAGGCTATGCCAATCGTCAGGATCTTCTGACTTTACATGGTATGGGAATTAAGAATGACGTGGATTTGCGCACGACATGGGAGACGACTTTCTTTCCTGATCGTTCCATTCCTGAAAGCATTTATATTCATGATCCAGTCTATCGGGAAGTCGATCTTTCCGAGGATGCAGGCGGTCAGGTAAAACTGGCCAAAGAAGCCACTACGGATTCCCGACAGCTGATGTGCAGCATGTATGCTTCCAGCATGAGTGACAAAGATGCCATTGCAGCCTGGAAAGAATTTTTTGATATTCTCAAAAACAATGAAGGCGGCATCCTGTTTCACTGCACGCAGGGCAAAGACAGAACCGGCATGGCAGCAATGCTTGTCGAAACAGCACTTGGTGTCAGCCCTGAAGATCGTCTGAACGATTATCTGCAGACCAATCTCTATATGGCCAAAGAAGCTGGCAAAGATGAAAAATTGGTTCAGAAGGTTGCCGAAAACTTTGAAGTGACCCTTGATGATGACATCGACAGCTATCTGTATGCCCACAAGAGTTACTATGATGCCGCCCAGAACAAAGTCATTGAAATGGCGGGCAGCTGGGAAGGGTACCTGACCAAAATTCTTGGCCTGACTGAAGAGGATCTCAAAGTCCTGCAGGATAAATTCCTGATTGACGAACAAGAAGCCGCCAGAGAGATGAAAGCCAGCCAGACGGCCTGAAAAACAGTGGGCAAAGTACAAGAAAACAGGATTGCAAAAAGCCAATAAATACAAACGGACAAAACAAAATCAGACCGGATCTATGAATGTCTCATAGAAATCCGGTCTGATTTTTTTACAGGCAGGAAGTGCAGATCAGGAAGCAGAAAGCGAAAAAAGCAAAGAGAGAAATATAAAAAAGGCCCTCTTGCGAGGACCTGAAAATTCACTGGCAGCGCGTACGGGATTTGAACCCGTGAATGCAGCCTTGAGAGGGCTGTGGCTTCAACCGCTTGCCGAACGCGCCATGTGCCATTAAATCTATCACAGGCCTTTGGTAAAATCCAGAGAAAGACTGTAATCCACAAAGAAATGTCAAAGAATCATCAAAAAATGGATAGCCAGATTCAAATCCTGTTTTTCATCGACGTGAAGCATGACGCTGCTGGCGGCGTCTGGCTTTGAAGTCATAGATGGCCTGGTTGATGGTGTCGGTATCATTGCCGGCCAGTTCATCTTTGAGCAGAGAGTACAGCTGATAGGTGGCAATGCAGTCATCAATGGCCCGGTGCGTATTTTGGTAGAGATGGAAGAGGGAAGTCATGGCGGAAAGCGAATGAGACTTCTGTTCAGGATGGGCGATCTGGGCTAAGGGCAGGACGTCGAGATAGCTGTTGGTCGGTGTATGTTTGGTCGTATGAACCTTAAGAAACGACAGGTCAAAGTTGACGTTGTAGCCCAGAATCGGATCGGTTCCAATAAAGTCCCAGATCCAGTAGCTGACTTCTTCGATGGAAGGGGAATTGAGCACCATTTCGGTGGTGATTCCGGTCAGGGAAGTAATGAAGGCCGAGATCGGAAGTTTTTTGGGGCGAATGAGAACATCCATCTTGGAAACCGGCTGATTGTGGCGGATTTTGAGGATGCCAACTTCAATAACTTCACATGAATTCGCTTTCAGACCGGTGGTTTCCAGGTCAAGAACGCAATAGTCGTCAACGAAATAGCCTTGGTGCAAAGGAAAATACATAAATACCTCCGTAAAAATGTGAAAAACCGCTTCGATTTGTCCGTCTTATCACAAAATAATTCCACTGTTTGGCAGGGAATTGTTATAGTAGGGAAGATTTGAGCCTAGAAAGGAAAGGTAAAATATGAATAGTCTCAGCATGGAGACAATTCTGATCATCGTCATGATCGTAGCGGCTTTCGCATTATGCTATGCTGCTACTTTATACGGATCGGTCAAAAAAGAAAGTTCCGGAAACGAGAGGATGACAGAAATTGCCTCCTATATTCGCGAGGGTGCAATGGCGTTCTTATCCCGCGAATATAAAATCATTGTAATCTTCGCGATCGCAGTCGCTATCCTGTTGACTGCCCTCGGATTCATTCCCTCCTTACAGGGAATTGACGGTGTCGGCTGGAGTGGTGCGATCTGCTTCTTAGTCGGTGCAACCTTCTCAGCGCTGGCTGGTTTTATTGGAATGAAATCGGCAACCTATGCCAACGTCCGTACAGCAGAAGCTGCCCGTACTGGCGGAATGCCTAATGCTCTGCATGTGGCATTTAACGGTGGTTCCGTTCTTGGAATCTGCGTCGTTGGTTTTGGTCTTTTAGGTCTGACCGGCTTATTCCTGCTGTTTACATTTGTCTTTGGTGAGCCTGAACAGGCTGTACCAGTTGTTGCTGGTTACTCCCTTGGCTGCTCGATGATCGCCCTGTTTGCCCGTGTGGGCGGTGGTATTTATACCAAAGCGGCTGACGTTGGTGCTGACCTGGTTGGTAAAGTCGAAGCTGGAATTCCAGAAGATGACCCACGTAACCCTGCTGTTATCGCCGATAACACTGGTGACAACGTTGGTGATATCGCTGGTATGGGATCCGACCTGAACGAATCCTATGTTGGTGCGCTGGTTTCCTGCATTGCCTTAGGTCTGACAGTAACGATCAATGGTGAATCTTATGGTCTGCAGGCTACATTGTTCCCATTCATCATTGCTGGATTTGGAATCATCGCAGCGGTTCTTGCACAGGCTTTCGTCCGCATGAAACGCTGGGAAAACCCACAGCGTGCTCTGGATATCGCAACTTACGTTGCAACCATTATTGAACTGCTCAGCTCCATGGCTGCCTCCTTATGGCTGTTTGGTCAGATTTCTCAGTTCTTCTCTGTTGCAACCGGTCTGGTTGTAGGTATCCTGCTTGGTAAAATCGCTGAATACTACACCAGTGATGAATATCCAAAAGTTAAAGAAATCGCTTCTGAATCTGAAACAGGCCATGCGACAAACATTATCTCCGGTTTCTCCGTTGGTATGGAATCCACCGCATTAACTGTTCTGGTTCTGGCTGCCGGTATCGTTATTGCCTACCTGTTCTCTGGTATGTATGGAATTGGTTTAGGTGCTGTTGGTATGCTTTCAACCTGCGGTATTACCGTATCCGTTGATGCTTACGGTCCTATTTCCGACAACGCTGGTGGTATCGCCGAAATGTCCAACCTGGATCCAGAAGTTCGTAAGATCACTGACCACCTTGACTCTGTCGGTAACACTACAGCTGCCATCGGTAAAGGTTTCTGTATCGGATCGGCTGCCTTCACAGCTCTGGCTATGATCGTTGCCTTCGCCCAGGCTGCTGGCTTAACATCCATCTCGCTGTTACAGCCAGGTGTTCTGGTTGCTCTGTTAATCGGATCCATGCTGCCATTCTACTTCACAGCCCTGACCATTCGTTCTGTTGGACGTGCTGCCAATAAGATGATTGAAAACGTCCGTGAACAGTTCAGAAATGACCCAGGTATCCTTGCTGGTACAAGCAAACCGAACTATGTAGAGTGCGTTGATATTTCGACCAAAGCTGCTCTGCATGAAATGGTTGCTCCAGGTCTGATCGCTCTGCTCAGCCCAATCGTTGTTGGTCTGTTCCTTGGCTCTCAGGGTCTTGGCGGTATGCTTTTAGGCGGTCTGGTTTCCGCTATCATGCTGGCTGTCTTCATGGCCAACTCTGGTGGTGCATGGGATAACGCCAAGAAGTATATCGAATCTGGTCAGCACGGTGGTAAAGGTTCCGAAGCTCACAAAGCTGCGGTAACTGGTGATACCGTTGGTGACCCATTCAAAGATACTGCTGGTCCTGCCATGGATATCCTGATCAAACTGATGTCTGTCATCTCCTTAATTATGGCCCCGATTCTGGCCGAGATGACTCCATGGTTAAGCTTCTTATTCAACTAATGACTCAAACCAGGCCCGGTGCAAGCCGGGCTTTTTTCTATGCTTTGCCGAAGTTGAACGTCTGGATCTTCTGGATTTTATGAGCAGGATCCAGAGCAGGGGATAGAACAAGGCAGTGTATGAAGCTGTTTATTAATAAGACAGGAAAAGAGAGAAAACTGGTTTTGATTACTAGTACTAAAAAATACAGAAGAGCTTACGGAACCGTCAGAAATAAACCAGATCGAGTCTGTCGGCCGGGCCAGATCTTGAACTGAAATGGACACATTGTTAAACTCAGAGATAGAATTTGTTTCCTTTAGCGGAGTCTGGCTTAATCAAAAAGAAGAACCAGGGCCAGATCCCAAACAAAAAGGAAACACAAGCAGATCCACCACCAAAGAAAGGAAGTATTGAAGTGAACGTATCATTGAAAGGAAGAAAAGCGCTTCTTGCTTTAGCAGCGGCAACGATGGCCCTGTCCAATGTGACTTCCATTGCCTATGCCAAAGAAGAAAGCTTTGAAGAATCAACCCAGTCTCATGATGAAGTGTCAACTCCAGTAGCCGTAGGAGAGAGCACCATCAAAGACATTAAAGCCTCACTGAAAACTCAGAAAGACCGTCTGGAAAAAGAAACCAACTCTGCCATGAAAGCGCAGATCCAGGATTATATTGATCAGCTTGAAGAACAGCTGGCCCGCTATGAAATGGTGCCGATGTATCGTCTGTACAATCCAAACTCCGGCGAACATCTCTACACCAAAGATGCCAACGAACGCAAGACACTGATCGGCATCGGCTGGAAAGACGAGGCCGTGGGCTGGTATGCACCAGTCAATATCGGCGATCCTGTCTATCGTCTTTACAATGGTAAAGGCCGTGAAGGCGAACATCATTACACTCGTTCCAAAGAAGAACGGGATGCGCTGATTACAGCCGGCTGGACCGATGAAGGCGTAGGCTGGAACTCGATGTACAACACCGAAGAAGATGTAAACGCCCAGCCCGTTTATCGTGAGTACAATCCGAACGAATATGCCAACAACCACAACTACACCGTCAGCAAGAACGAAAATGACACCCTGGTTAAACTTGGCTGGAAAGCCGAAGGCATTGCCTGGTACGGTCTGATCCGCTACTTAAAAGAACCAGCTGCCGATGGAGGTTTTACGTATTTCGATCAGGAAGATGACAAATATCTGTCCGGCTGGAATACATTTGATGCCGCAACGTTCTATTTTGATCCAGCCAATGGCAACAAAGCTGCAACCGGATCCTACCAGATTGATGGTAAATACTATCTGTTCAACGATGAAGGCCACCTGCAGAGAGGTCAGGTTGACTACAACGGCGAACGCTATTTCCTCGATGCCGGAACCGGTGAAGCCCTGACTGGTTATACACTGCTCGAACCAAGCCAGGCTGATGGTGAGTATCGCTTTGTTTATCTGGACAGCACCGGAAAAGCTGTCCGCAATCAGAGCGTCAATGGCATGAACTTTGATGCCAATGGCTTCAAAACCAACCTGACGCCAGATGAAACCATCCAGATTGAAGCACTGGAAGTTCTTGATTCCACTGGCCATGATCTTGGCAAAGCCTTTGACTGGACCGCCAAAAACATTGCCTATAAACATTACGAACCAGAATATTTCCCAGCCAATGCAGGCATGACTCAGGAACAGACTTTCGCTCTTGTTGGTCTGCAGCAGCGTGTGGGCAACGTGTATGTCTACTCTCAGGTGTATGCTGAACTGGCCAAAGCCTTAGGCTATCAGGCCAAGATGGTTGTCGGAACAATCAAAACCACTTCTGGTGAAAATCCACATGCCTGGGTTGAAATCGTTGTAGATGGCAAGAAATACATCTGCGATCCAGAAATGTATGCCAAAGCCGATGGCTTCCCACGCAACTACTGCTACATGCAGCCAATCGACAAAACAACTTTTGTTTACAACTACTAAGAAACACCGATCAGGTATTCAGCAGCGATCAGGTTTGATCAGCCCGTCGCATCCTCTTTGAAGTGGCTTCAAAGAACCATTTAAACCTGACTCAATAAACCAGATTTATCAGCCGGACTTCTCAGAAGGATCCGGCTTTTTCAATGGGAAAACGAATATGCCTGCTGGAAAAGACAGCCCGCCTGTAGTGGGCAGAGGATCAAGAACAGGGCAGACGGATCCGCAAATTGGATCAGAAACAAAAGAAAGGGACATTTAAAGACTGGATACAAATCCAGAAAGGATACATCGATGGAGCCTGTTCTTAGATATGAATATGCAATCGAATGACTATGTAACCGCTGTAAAGTCTTAAAAAATCATTGCGCATATTGGCGTAAATACTGGAAATGATACAATTCCTGCGAGTCAATCGAACCTTTCCAAAGTGTAAAGGAAGACTGGATCTTTTCAAGATAAAATCGATCTCAAGCTCGATTTCAAGTTTGCTTATCAACTCGATCCAGCCATTCAGATGACTGACGATGGAAGAACAGTTTCCGTCATCCAGATTTCAGGAGGAACCCCCAATGAAAAAATCCGTTTCTCTGTTCATGAGTGCGCTGATGGCTGCCAGTATTTTTGCGGGCTGCTCATCTGCCACAAAACCCGAACAGACTTCAACTTCCAATACATCCACTACCCAAAGCACCAGCACCCGTCTGGTTTTAGGCGAACAATCCGACCAGGCCAAAAAGGTGATTCTCACCAACAAGACCGGCAAGACGATTGTCAGCGTATCTTTACAGCCCCAAGGCGACACGCAGGATCCGGTCAACCTGCTTAAAAACGACCGCACCTGGATCAATTACAAGCAGGCAGACCTTTACATTGCGGCCAAAGATCAGGCCGTCAATAACCTGGAACTGGTCATCAAGACAAAGGATGGCAGTGATGAACAGGAATACCGGCTGGAAAATTTCCCAGTCCAGACGATTGGCGAGAAAGCCGATCTGGTCTTAAATGGCGATACCCTCGAGATTACATGGGATGAAGGCGGCCAGGCCCAGACTGACACTTCTCAGCCAGAACAGCCAGTCGAATCGACAACGGACATCGATTCGACAGAGTCCGACAGTGAAGAACAGGATTCTTCCGTTCAGGATACCCAGCAGGAACCAATCTACATTGAACCGGTCTATGTTGAACCAGATTATGTTGAACCCGATGGCGGCGATGGATCCGATTATGTAGAGCCAGATGCAGATCTCGATGCGGATCAGCCTGTTGATGGCGATGGGTCCAACGAACAGGGAACAGGCGAGGACGTTTATCAGGACGCAGGTCTTGAATAGCTCCTCTTCAACATCCACCAAGCTTTGATTCAAAATCCATCAGAGTGCTTTATTAAAATCACTTCGATGATCCTGTACAAAAGTGACAACGCACAAAAGGGGCGAATCTTCCGGTTGAAGGAAGGCTCGCCCCTTGTTGTTTTGTACATTGAAGAAAATCGCCAGTCAGATCTCAAATCGGTTCTGGCTGATCACGAAGCTGACGAGTCCTTGGCCGATGAGCTTGAAGATGATTCCGGTTTCGGCTCGGCTTCAGACTCCAAAGCAGGACTCAAGGTTTCCGGTTTATGAACAACCGCAGACACTGCCGAAGAAACGGCTGCCGAAACGGCCGCGCTTACGGTTGCGGTTGTGGTGGTAACCGCAGATTTTGCTTTTTTCGCTCCAAGTGATTTCTTGGATAAAATCTGATCGGGTTTGTTTGGATGATTGAAATCTTCTTCGTCGACCGAACGAAGCTCTCGTTCAATCAACATGACCATACAGGCCTTGATCAGAATCAACAGGAAGACTTCAAAGATTTCCAGCAGACTGGTCGCAGTGACCGTCCGTAAAATTTCAGCACCCAGTTTGAAGGACAGACCTAAAGACTGGCCATGAAGCAGATAGACTCTCGCATACCGCTCATGACGAAACAGCTTGAAGAAGGCTGCAACGGTGGAAAAGACGATGATGCAGATCGAAAGCAGTTCCAGCATGTACATCGACCAGGAGGCAATGTCCATGGTCAGTTCATGCAGAAACTTCGTGTTTGCTGACATATACGTTTCGCTGGCCATCAGGCCGCTGGTAAACAATAAAGGTGACATACAAATTCCTGACTTTCTTTTTGATAACTTTCAAGAAATGACGGATACAATCATTCCGTCAACTAGATTGTACCTTAGTCTACCATTTACTTACCCAGACAGTAATTGGAAAATAGCGTATCCAGCAGATCCTCACGATGGACTTCACCGAGAATCTCTTTTAAATGGTTATGGCTGGATTCGATATCGATTTCAATCAGATCCGGCTCAATTCCTGCTTCCATGGCAGACTGGGCCCGAAGCAGATCCGCTCTGGCCTGTTCGAGCAGACCGATCTGACGTTCGTTGGAAAGACGTGGCTTCCACACCAGAGAATCCGTATCAAAGTAAGATTCAAGGGCTTTTTCCAGTGCATCCATTTTCTTTTCTTTGGCAGAAATTGAAACGACTGGATCAAGGCCGATCTTAGTCGGATCAAAAGCCAAAGGCAGATCGTTTTTATTGAGCAGAACAATCCGCTTGCGATCCTGCGTTTTTTCTAACAGGTCATAATCTTCTTTTTCGAGTGGCCTTGAACCATCAAGAACTAAAAGCACCAGATCAGCCGCTTCCAGCGACTGACGGCTTTTATCAATGCCGATCTGTTCAATCTTATCGGCACTTTCCCGAATACCCGCCGTATCGACCAGATTGAGCGTAAATCCGCCCACCCGCACCCGGCCTTCGACCAGATCACGCGTGGTGCCCGCAATGTCGGTGACAATGGCTTTTTCTTCATCCAACAAAGCATTCAACAAAGAACTCTTTCCGACGTTTGGCTTGCCGACAATGACGGTCTGGATGCCATCCTGCACCATAACGCCCTGTTTGGAGCGTTTGAGCAGATCATCCATCCGTTCAAGCAGGGCTTTAGAGCGGGGAAGCAGAGTCTCTGCAGTTAACTGTTCTGCATCCTCGTATTCAGGGTAATCAATATTGACTTCAATGTTGGCAATCAGATCCATCAGATCATCAATCAAAGGTTCAAGCAGCTCACGGATCTGTCCGCGAATCGAATAAATGGCCTGTTTGCGCGAAGAATCGGTAGAAGCTTCAATCATATCTTCAACGGCTTCTGCCTGTGACAGGTCAATCCGCCCATTGAGAAAAGCCCGCTGGGTAAATTCCCCTGGTCTTGCCATACGGGCTCCATGACTGAGCACCAGCTTTAAAATTTCACGGGTAACCAATGGTCCGCCATGGGCGTTGATCTCAACGCTGTCCTCAGCGGTATAGGATTTTGGTCCTTTAAACACACTGACCAGAACTTCATCGACCGGCTGATCCTCATCCATGATGTAGCCATAATTAATGGTATGGCTGGCTGCCTTGGTCAGATCCCGGCTGAAAATTGAATTGGCAATCGCAATCGCATCCGGGCCGGAAAGCCGGATAATGGAAATAGCAGACTCCGCAAGGGGAGTTGCGATGGCCGCAATGGTATCATCAAACATGCAAATCCTTTCTGGAAACAAAGCCTGAAGATCAGGCTGGTTCACTTTTCTTTAATATACCTGAATTCGCAAAGACAAGCTTTTGGCACGTCAGTGGAAATACGTGGTTCACTGCCAGCGCGAAGAAAACCGTGCTGCCGGATGATGTTGAGTTAGAATACATCCTCAGATGAACAGAGGCACGGAATCAACAAACCGGACAAATAAAAGAAAAGACAATCCAATGGAGAACAACGAAATTCCCATGGCGGCCACCCCAGAACGGAAACAATCAGAGCAGAAATGGAGGAATTCATTCGTGAAAGAATATCAGGCCGATCAGATCGAACAGATGGCCAATGCCCTTAAAGAGGGTCAGATCCTTGCCTTTCCAACCGATACGGTTTATGGAGTCGGCACAATTTATGGCGATGCCGATGCGCTGAGCCGCTTAAAACAGATCAAACACCGCCCGGAAACCAAACCAATCCCCATGATGGTCTCCCGCCTGGAAGCCATTGAACCAATTGTTGAAGTCAATGAAATGGCACAGGTTCTGGCCGATGCCTTTTTACCCGGTGCTTTAACTTTGATCATGCCATTGAAGGAGAACGTTGACCGCCGCTGGACCAATGACAAAGATACCGCAGCCGTACGCATTCCAAACGCCCCTGTTTTATTGAAAATTATGGATCAGCTGGACCGGCCATTAATGGTGACTTCGGCCAATATCTCTGGTGAACCAGCCGCACTGACCAAAAAGGAAGCCATGGATATGCTCCCTGGACTGGATGGCATTCTGGATGGAAGCTGTCACGATCTGCAGGCTTCGACGATTATTGACTGCACGAAAGAAGAACCTGTTGTTTTACGTCAGGGCCCGATTTCCAAAGAACAGATTGACCAGGCCTGGAAAGAAGGAAAAAAGAAATAGGCAGGGTGGACTGGAAAAGTTCCAGAGAACCCCATCCAAGTCCCACCCAGACCGGCTTGTGTTCTATCTCTGATCCACGCCTGAATCCCTTGAACAGGCACTCTGCAAAGCCACTGTAAGCCTGTGCGGAATTCTTTTTCGCCCGGATTCAGGTGGGATTTGACAGACGCATCAAAACTTCTTAATGTAAAACAGATAAGTCGATAATAACCAGAGCATCCAGGGCATAAGGATGAGATCTGGTTGTTTTATACAGACAGAAAGGAGACCCGAAATGAGTCAGAAAAATACTGGCGGCGTGAAACTGACAGAACAGGAAAAAGTCAGACGCCAGAAGATGCAGGATCTGCGCGATATGGGTGTAGATCCATTTGGTCATGCTTACCATCGAACACACAAGACCGGCGATATTGTACCGGTCTATCAGGATAAAACCAAAGAAGAATTAGAAGAACTCCAGATCCCTGTAAAGGTTGCTGGTCGTATCATGACAAAACGCCGGATGGGTAAAGCCGGCTTCATGCACATTCAGGATCTGGATGGACAGATTCAGATTTACATCCGTAAAGATACAGTCGGTGACGAACAATACGAACTGTACAAGAAAAGCGATTTAGGTGATATCGTCGGCATCGAAGGCGTGCTGATGAAAACCGATCATGGTGATCTCGCAATTCGTGCAAAAGAATATACCCATCTGACAAAAGCTCTTCGTCCACTTCCAGAAAAATATCATGGCCTGACTGACGTAGAAGAACGTTTCCGTCGTCGTTATGTGGATCTGATCATGAATGAAGATGCCCGCCGCATTGCGGTCACTCGTCCTCGTATCATCCGTGCCATCCAGCATTATCTTGATGGTCAGGGATTAATTGAAGTCGAAACCCCAGTTCTGAACACCATTCTTGGTGGCGCAGCTGCGCAGCCATTCGTTACCCACCACAATACATTAGATATTGATATGTATCTGCGTATCGCCACTGAGCTGAACCTGAAACGTCTGATCGTCGGCGGTATGGAAGGTGTATATGAAATCGGCCGTCTGTTCCGTAACGAAGGCATGGACCAGACTCATAACCCTGAATTCACAACATTCGAAGCCTATGTTGCCTACTCTGATCTCGAAGGCATGATGGACCTGATCGAAGGTCTGATGCGCTCTGTTGCGCAGGAAGTTCTCGGTACTCAGGTCATCACTTACCAGGGAACTGAAATCGATCTGTCCAAACCATTTGCGCGCGTTCGCATGAACGATGCCGTTCTGGAAAAAACAGGCATTGATTTCGAGAAGATTACAGACTTTGATGAAGCTGTCCGTCTGGCGAAAGAACATGACATCGAACTGGAAAAGAAACACAACTCCATCGGTCATATCCTGAGCCTGTTCTTCGAAAAATATGTAGAAGAAACCATCGTTCAGCCAACCTTCGTTTACCACTATCCAATCGAAATCTCCCCACTGGCTAAAAAGAATGCTGAAGATCCACGTTTCACTGACCGTTATGAACTGTTCATCAAAGGTCATGAATACGCTAACGCATTCTCTGAGCTGAATGATCCAATCGACCAGAAAGAACGTTTCGTTAAACAGCTCGAACTGCGTGAACTTGGTGACGATGAAGCCAACGATATGGATATCGACTACGTCGAAGCCCTTGAATACGGCTTACCGCCAACCGGTGGTGTAGGTCTTGGTGTCGACCGTCTGGTGATGCTTCTGACAGACCAGTCTTCCATCCGTGAAGTTCTCTTATTCCCAACCATGAAACCACTGGCTTCGGAAAAGAAGGACAAGAAAGACAAGAAGCCCAAAGACGTCAAAGAAACCAAAGAAGAGAAAGAAGCAGTAGAAACCGTTGCGGAAATCATCAACGAAGGCTAAGGCTTGCTTTTAAAGCGGATCTGTTCATCCAGGTCCATCCAATTTAGAACTTAAGAACCATCAAGGTCGCCAGAAATTTTGTCTGGCGGCCTTTTTCACTGTCTTTGAAAAACCTGAAAGAGGGAAGATTCCTGAGATAGCGAAATACGAAAAAACCAGGCTTCAAAAGAAGTCTGGCAACAAGCAGAGAAGGGATGGACAGGGGATAGATAAGGAAAGGAAGCTGTCCATGCGTTTTTGGGCAGGGATCAGGCTTTCTTGCAGTTGAACTCCACAAAGTCTTTGGTCAGCGTTTTTGGGCCGGAAACTTTAAAGCGGATGACATAGCTGGTTGGGGTTTTGCGGATGACTTCGCCCACACCAATCGTTGGATGGGAAACAAAACTGCCAACCGGGAAGGACTGACGGCGTTTGTCTGACCGCAGTTCGTTGAGCTGCAAAGGACCTTCCTTTTTCTGGGACTGCTCTTTGATCTCTGTAATATCCTGCGCCATCATGATCTTTTTAAAACCCTCAAACGTCCGGGCTTCTTCAAGCAGATTGAGTCTGGCCAGGGAATTGAACACGGCGCAGGCGCGTGCCTGGTTGTTGGTTCCTTTGTTTGGGTTGAATTCGATGTCGCAAAACGCATCGGTCTTTTTGACTTTATCGGCAAGACCTGGATTTTCAAGCAGGGCCGTCAGATAAAGCCATTGATAAAACAGAAAGTTCGGATTGACCGGATACTGTTCTTTTTCCATGGTAAAAGAGACCAGATCGCCAGAATCTAACAGTCTTGGATCGGCCAGCGCTTTGCTTGGGGTGACTCCAAGCAGATCGACGTATGGACCGCCATGACGGAACGTCTTTGAAGACTGATAAATATTTTCAACCGGGAATTCTTTGCGTAAACTTGGAAGCCGGCGGGTCAGATTGAACGGTGAGAGTTTGACACCGGTTGGATCGTCTGATTTGGTCGAGACTTCCAGAATTTTTCCTTCAGGATGTTTTTCTTTCCACAGACTTTGTAACGTCGCGGAATTTTTCTTTTTTTGAGCCGCAGCCTGACCCGCTGCCCAGTCAAACTCGAAATTTTCGACGGTATAGAAAGGGCGGGAAAGCTTTGGCATATATACAGGACGGGTACTCATGCCCTTATTATAAGGCGCAAACAGAAACCAACCGGTTTAGCGCTCTTGTCATCAGCGAAAGCTGACGGGAGCGCGATCGAGAGCAGAGCAAAGAAAAAGACCAGAGCTACGAAAGCGTCTGGTCTTGCATGTGATTGTGAATCTTTTCAAGACGATCGGCATACAGGGCATAAAGTCTGTCATCGTCAAGCAGGCGGGCAAGGGCATCGGTCGCCGTTGCACGGGTTTCTTCGTCCTGATCGAGAGATTGCAGCGCCTTTTCAAAGATATCGAGCAGTTCGGCTCCTTTCTGGCGCAGCGTGTCCTCGTCATAGACACCAAACAGATTGAGCAGCACCGCTAACAGTGAACTTTGCGCAAGCATGTCTTCCGGCCAGAGCTTGAGGTAGGCCCGGTAGCCTTCCACAGATTTCTCATACAGCTCCACGGCTTTGGCGGGGTTGCTTTCGACTTCCAGATTTCCCAGCTCGTTTTGAACAGAGGCAATACAGAACAGGAAAAACTTCGGGTCTTTAAACACACACCGCTCAAACTCATCGAGCGCCTGCTCATAGAGCTGACGCTGGCTGACATCGCCGGCCAGTTTTGGATCATAACAATACGCTGCATAGTAGGCTGTGCGGGCCAGATACTCTTTGGTTGCGGCCGGAAAGCGGGTCAGATATTGGGTCTGAAGCTTCCAGGCATCAAAGAGTTTGATAAACGGGTTATACTTCGGATTTTCGGAATACAGCTCGCAAAGGCCGCTGATGTATTCCATCCGGCTTTCCCAGTACAGTCGTAATGGCATGTCAATCTTGTCTGCAATCGGTTTGGCTTTCTCTAAAATCTCTTCTGCCTGAGACAGGTTGTCCTGAAGGGCATAGAAGTTGGCCATGGACATCAGAATTTCGAGCCGGTAGCCATCCAGGTCGAAAATCTGATCATCCTGGATTTCCTCAATGGATTTCCAGGCCTGTTCATAAACAGAAGCGGCTTGGTCCCAGTATTCAAACTGTTCATAGACATCCGCAAGGTTGTTCAGTATTAATGCTTTTCTAAGCATACGCCAGTTTTGCGGACAGGAATCTAAAAGCCGTAAGGATTCCCCATAGGACTGGACTGCCTTTTTTAAGTCCCCTTTTGCGGAATACAGATCTCCGCAAAGCAGCCAGGCTTCGCAGCGGATTCTTCCTGTTGATGCTTTTTCTTCACCTCTGGCCAGTCGCAGGGCCAGATCAAGAGCACCATTCAGGTCACCCCTTTCATAGTCGAGCAGGGCGCCATAAAACAGGCGATCGCCATCTGAACCGTTAACCGGGTTCTCGAGAACCTCATTGTACCAGTGAGCAGCCTGATCCAGCCGCCCGGTCTGGGTGAAGTAATGCGTCAGCCGCAGCCTGATTTTATTGGAAAGATCAGGAGAATCGGAAAGCTCAAGAGCCTTGCGATAGTCCTGTTCTGCCTTTTTCCAGGCGTACACGGAACTGTGACAGATCCCGGAATTAAACCAGTCGGCGGCGCTTTTTTCATCTTCAGGGATCGAATCCAGCAGGGCAAGGGCCTTGGAAAAGTGCAGCAGCTCCATTTCCTGGCGGATTTCGCTATGAAGGTTCTTCATGGTTTTAGGATAAATCATTTTGAAAGTTTTTAAAATGGTCGAAACCGCAAACAAACGAAAAAAGAATGAAATCGGATCGAACAGCACACTCTCCCAATTCTGGTTATTGGTTTGGTGCATAAATCAAGTTTCCCATATGTAAAATTCAATCAATTCGGATACTGCAGAATAGCTTTGTGAGATATGGTTTATATTTCATAAACGCACATTTGATTTAGTTTTATGAAAAAACGCCGGCCCGATAAGGACGAATATCCTGATAACGGACCGGCATTTGGCTGCACTCTGTTTGGTTTGAAACAGGAGGCGAACAGGGAACTTCTATCCAAAAATTCCGCTTGAGTACGAAATAAATGAATTAATCGGTTAATCAAACGGTGAATAAAACTGCAGAATTCCGGGGGTGAGAAAACTGAATTGCGACAGAAAAGTTCTGCTTATGATTGTTTAATTCGTACGGAATTAAACAAACTTACTGCAGCGGCAACAGAAATTTTCCTTATGATCGTTTGCCTGAGTCTTGCAAAACGGTTGATTTTTTCAGACCGGGCTGTCTGTTTTCTGGATGAAACTGGAATTCTGATTAAGCCTGTTTGCGATCAGGACGGACTTTGTCGAGGAACAGTTTTCCAAAGACGTTGTTGAGAATCAGGTAGAACTCTCCGCAATATTCGCCCACTGTCGCACCAAGATTTTTTTTGAAGAAGTAAACGCCATAGCCTTCTTCCTCTGGTTCAAAGTTACCGCTGATGCCCCAGAAGTTATAGCGCTGCAGACCATGTTCAAGAGCCAGACGGATCATTTCTTTCTGGTTGGCATAGGGACCCATATAACGGGCTAAAGCCGGATTGCTTCCTCCAAAGAGGTAAATCATCTCCGATGGTGTTTCCAGGAAGATACCAGAAGCAAGCGGAATACGTTTGCGAGGTTCGCTCTGTCTCAGTTCAGCCAGAGCGGCGATTTCTTTTTCGTTGTGCGTTTTCTGCTCCTGGATTTCCAGCAGCTGGTTGCGTTTCTTTTTGGAGTTTGGCATCTTTTCGCACACTTCCATGGCTGCCTGTTCTTTGGCCGTAAATTCAGCTTCCTTTTCGTTGAGGAAGTTTTCATAGGCTTCTACATCCAGGTAAGCCGTGGAGACATAGCCATGCTTACCAAAGGAGCGGACCAGATCTTTGCGGTGTTCTTTGGAGCCGACACCAAAGTGATGCTTTTCAGCACTGGCTTCTAACAGTTCGTCAAAGTCAGTCAGATCGAAATCTTCAGTGCCATCTTTGCGAACGGTCACGATATAAGGCAGATCGGTTTTCTGGAAAGAACGGCGGGTGTTGCCGGCCATTTCCTTGAGCAGCTCCTGCCATGTGTATTCTTCCAGACCATTGTCTAAAGCCATTGGATAGCCGTGGCTGGTTTCAGGCATGTTTTTCTGCAGGTCAATCCAGGAAACCCAGCGGGACTGGCGGCTTTCATCATAACCGCGCCATAAGTGGCCTTTCTCAAAACCGATACGGTTCAGCAGATTGCGATAGTCTTCATTGTGGAAGCCATCTTCCAGAACATTGCCATTTCGATCATGCTGCTGATACTCAATGTTGCTTTCCACCAGCCAGACAATGGCTTTTTTCTGTTTCAGTTTTGCGGAAACGCCAGAAACAAATTCCTGCAGGCGTTTTTCATCCTGAAGCAGTTCCGGTGAAGCAGCCACCCATTCACGCAGGCTGGAAGCATATTTAAATAACTTCATGGCTGGACGGAAGATAACGGGAAGGGCATAGAGCAGTTTTCCGTTTTCAGCGCCACCATAAATTTCGACGTCATCATGATCTTTCATATAGTTGACAAATGGCTCACTCTGCATAAAGTTGTAAGCCATTTTGGATTCGTCCAGAAACTGTCCATACTGTTCTGGAGTCAGGGTAAGAATTTCCATTACGTTTCCCTCATTTCTAATTGTGCAGCCACTCAAGCTGCAAATATTTTCTGCAGGTAAATTTCAGCGGCTGAAGCATGGTTCTGATCCAGAAACAGAGAAGACCATTTCTGCAGGCACTGAAATTTACAGGTTGGTTGTCATTGGGGTGATGAATTTGGATGCTCTGCCGACTGGAACAGCCGGGGGAAGATGATTTTCAGAGAAAACCATCCGGCATGGCACCCAGACAGATAAGAATTCCATATCCGTAGCCCGAAAGCAAGAGAATCCAGGTCAGCTGGAAGGGGGAATTCAAAATCTGCTTCAAAGGCCAAAACGCATCGGATTTGATCTCGCTTCCAGCACCCAGATTCTTTCTGAAAGAATCCAGATCCAGCCGGATGACAGAAGGCTGCTCAAAGAAAAGAAACAGACTGCGATAGATCTAAATCCCTTTGAACTCTGCCGATCCTTATCGAAAAAGACTCAGGCAGAAATGCGTTTGACGGCCGCAAATATGATAGCATGTTCACCGCCGAAAAAAGATTGAATAAAAAGACTTGACCTTTTGCTTCAAATCGGGCATGATAACGCTCGTGAGGTTCGAAACCATCTCAAGCGGACAAGTCAAACGGCAAATCCGATCCGGTGATAAGAACTTCGCACATCATCTGCTGAAATTCAATCGAAAAAATTTCTTGAAAAAAGAGTTGCGTTCGATCTGAAAATCAGTTATGATGATCAGGCATTCAAGTGATGGAGGCTTAGCTCAGTTGGGAGAGCGTCTGCCTTACAAGCAGAGGGTCAGCG
>Dunbar_p2__coassemble_1147_pt1 | contig 26044 bp, 20 predicted proteins | sample Dunbar_p2__metabat2_high_PE_044 | metagenome-assembled genome bin Dunbar_p2
AGGAATGTAACTGTTTTATCCTATCATGGATAAAACGACCTCATTTAACGAAGGGGATGTTCGCAAACTGTATCCGACTGTCTGCTCTGGATCTAAGCAGTTTCGATACTTCCCAGGTAACAGACATGGATTTTATGTTTGCGGCCTGTAAAAGGCTGCAAAACCTGGACCTTGGAAGTTTCAATACGTCCAGTGTTATCAGAATGCGCGGTATGTTTGCGGACTGCAGACAACTCACGGATCTGAATCTGAGCTCTTTTGATACTTCGCAGGTTATCGATATGGATGGAATATTTAGTATTTGCTGATCAAATCATTTCAGCTTTATCTATCGTTGAAATCAGGATATTTGAAGTGATAAAGTGCAAGGGAAAAACCGGTTTTTGCCGAAAAAGCTTGCACTTTCAAAGGTGATGCGACCACCTGTTATATGGTGAAAATATGAGTTTTGTATTTATTTTTTAAAATTAAAATTCTTATATTTCTTTAGGTAAAGCGTTTATTCGTTTGGCACTTTGGAATTACTATTGCGAAATTTACTCTTTTTAAGCGATCTGACGAGTTTTCGAATTGATCAGCAAATACTAATTTAAATTGAGTTGTATTATCGCTATCTGGTAATACTTTATCTGTCATTAAAGCAGCAATGGTTCGGTTAGAAGTTCCAGAAAAGCAACGCGCAAAGTATCTAAAGCTCCTTCGTAAACCATCCAAATCTAAAGAGGGTAAGTAGCCGGAAGTATGTTGTGGACTTGTCCAACAAACCCACGTGCAGGACATCAAAGTCCGGCGTGATAACCTGCGTCCTTCAGACACGGATGCAGTAGACCTTCTCAACAGCCCAAAAACAGATCGTCAGATCTATCACGAATCATTCAAATAACAAACAGAAAATCCGATTGTCCTACAACGTCAGAAAGCATGCTTTCTGGCGTTTTTCCTGTTTTGCGGGGTTCAAGTCTTCTGAGGATGGGCAAGATCTGGGGGCTTTTCAGGTTCCGATTCTATCGTTATCCATTTTCTTCCTTTTCTGGCCTGACCTTCTTCTGGCCCAGGAAAATCAAAAAGCCACAGACCGAGAGAATCTGTGGCTTTTGCAGAATTAAAGGAGGGAACTCTTGGGATGTGTATCTTTTTATGATGGTTCAGTCTTTTGCAGGATGAGCAAGAATCAAAGCATCTTCATGGAATGGATGCATATCAATCACTGTCAGATCCTCTTTGTAAACAGCAGGCAGTGTGCTCACAAAGCGATCAGCCAGATCGATGCATTCAAACTGGTAATTACTGAAATCACCATGCAGACGAACTTTCGTATTGGAAGGTACGTAGATCAGCAGTTCGCCATTCTGATCCTGGGCGACCCGGATATCTGTGGTCTTGTTGGCCAACAGATCCTGTCTTGGGGTGATTTCTTTTCCTTCCATGATGTGACGGATAAAGCCATAATCCCATGCTCCTGGGAAATTCATGGCTTCCGGCCAGGATTTTGGCATATCAAAACCTTCGCCAAGTTTAGCCATAAAGTCCTTGCCAGCCTGATGCCAGCTGTAGATGCCGGCTGCGCCATACGTTACGCCGGCACTGGCCCCAGATAATAAGGAAACCCATGCGGCCCGGCGTACATCTCTTCTTGTCCAGCGTCCATACTGACCGCCGGAATAGCCCATTTCTTCATAGCAGGGTTCAGAGTTGAGCAATGGTTTGGTCTCATACAGTTCCTGCATCTTTTCGGATAAGGAATAAGGCATCGTCAGATCTTTGGCATTGTGGCCGCTCTGGTAGAAATGCAGATCAAGGTTGTCTTCCAGTTCTTTTGGAATGTAGGAATATCTGCCTTTGATATGGGTCGTATAGAGACCATCGGGATGCAGCTTTTTGAGTTCATTGCAGGCTTCGATATAGTACTCTTCCGTCAGCCGTTCCGGGAAATCCGTATCTCCGCTGATGACATAAATTGGATCGAGATCCGAGAAGGTCTCATCCACTTTCTTTACATAAGGAACGATGAATTCTTTAGGCAGAACATCAGTCGGGAACATTTTGGATGCCCATGTTCCGGGAATGTAGTTGCACCATAAAACAACCAGTGCCAGTTCAAAGCCTTTGTCTTTGGCTTTTTGAGCCATCTTGCGGGCATGTTCGAAGTAGGCATCGTTGAGTTTCATTGGATCGTTATCCACAAATGGTTTCCAGTCCAGATCCGTTCCGGAAGCATCCCATTGGGGGAGAATATTGATCTGAATGACGTTAAAGCCCTGTGCTTTCCGTTTGTCCAGATAGTAATCCCACTCCTGGTCGGAAATATTGGTGAATGCTGACCAGCACGTATCCGCCAGGTAGAAGAACGGTTTACCATCACGCGTCAGATTCTTTTTATTTTCGGCGATTTTTAACATGTTAGCGTCTGCCTTTCTTTCTTTTCTTTCTGGATTCTCTCGATCGCGTCATACCAGCGATCCATCCGTTTTTTCCATTCTGTCATGTCCATGACCGGTGCGTAAACCTGGTAGTCGCGGCCCGCAAACAGGTCTTCTTTACGATACAGGCCACACGAAATACCTGCCAGATAAGCCACCCCAATTGCGGAAAGTTCTTCCTGCCGGGAGACCAGGACGTTGGTATGGGCGATATTGCTTAAAAACTCCATCAGATACCGGTTTTTGGTTGGACCGCCGTCGACTTTGACTTCCCGCAACGCCAGTGCGGAATCACTGGCCATCGCATTGAGAATATCGGTAATCTGATAGGCAATGCTTTCCAGGGCTGCCTTGACGATTTCTTTGCGGCCGGTGGTGCGAGACATGTTGCAGATCATGCCGCGGGCTTTTTCATCCCAATAGGGAGCGGATAATCCGGAAAAAGCAGGGACAAAGACCGTTTCATCTAAAGGATTGGCACTACGGGCCAGCTCTTCGGTTTCTTTTGCATCCCGAACGAGTCCGAGATCGTCCTGCAGCCAGGTGATCACGGCCCCGGCGTAGTTGATATTGCCTTCAAAGGCATATTCGGTTACGCCATCAATGCGCCAGGCCAGTGAAGTAGAAAGGCCCTGCTTGGACATTGTGCATGTATCGCCAATGTTCATCATGATCGAAGATCCCGTACCCATCGTCGTTTTGACCTGTCCTTTTTCATGACAGCCCTGACCGTATAAGGCGGCATGGGAGTCACCCATCACCGCATGAATGGGAATGGGATTTGGAAGCAGGCCATCCAGATCGGTATAGCCAAACAGGGCATTGGAATCCACAATTTCCGGAAGCCAGTCCGGGTTGATGCCGAAAATCTCGCACAGTCTTGGGGACCAGTTTCCTGTCTGCAGATCAAAGAGCTGGGTGCGGCTGGCATTGGACGCATCGGTTTTGAATTCTTTACCACCCGTCAGTTTGTAAACCAGCCAGCTGTCCACAGTGCCCAGATGAATCTGGGGTGGAGTTCCCAGATCCGGCAGTGAATTGTCTAACAGCCAGCGCATTTTGCCGGCCGGATAGTAAGGGGAAAGCACCAGACCGCTGATCTGGCGGATTTCCTCTTCCATTTGGCGGAACTGCTCAATGACTTCACTGGCCCGGGAACACTGCCATACGACCGCGTTGTCGAGGGGGTTGCCATTTTCATCCCACATCAAGGTCGTTTCACGCTGATTGGAAATGCCGATGCCGACGATCTGACTGGGATCGATCCCGGCCTTGCGGATGACATCACCGCTGCTGGCTAAAGTATTCCAGTATAAATCCATCGGGTTATGGGAAATGTAGCCTTTTTCATTAATCAACTGTTCATGACGCCGGTCAGCGCGGGCAATCAGATTTCCCTTTTCATCAAAGAGAATGGCTTTGGTGCCCTGGGTAGACTGGTCAATGCCCAGGATGTAAGGGCCAGCCATTTTACTGTACCGATGCGATTGCACGTTCGCATCGTGATTTTTCAATAGCCTGTAAAGTAGTTCTGGCAATGCCTTTGGCATCCAGACCGTATTCTTTAAAGATTTCCGTATTGGTTCCTGCAACCAGGTGGGTATCAGGCAGGTGCATTTCCACTAAACGTTTTGGATCATTGGCACATAAAGCCTGTGCAACCTGGCTGCCAAGTCCGCCGTATTGAGAATGTTCTTCCACACTGATGACGACTGGAACTTTTGAAGCCATTTCCAGGAAGGTTTTGGTATCGAATGGTTTCAGGCAATACATATCGAGCACACCAACTGAGAAGCCAAGGCTTTCAAGTTCTTCAGCAGCTTCTTTGGCAAAAGGGACCATTTCGCCGACCGCAACGATCAGAGCATCGGTTCCGCTTTGAATGACATTGGCCTGATTGAGCACGAATGGCATATTTTCATCATAAATATCTGCCGTAGCCGAACGACTGACACGGATATAGGCTGGCAGATTGTCTTTGAGCAGTTCCTGAACCAGTTTTTCGGTCTGGAAATGGTCAGATGGACAATAGACACGCATGCCGGTTAAAGCGGTCATTGCCGCAAAGTCCTGGGTGGAATGATGCGTCATACCCAGGGCGCCATAGCTGACACCGCCGGAAATGCCGATCAGTTTCACATTGGTGCTGGAGTAAGCCACATCGACTTTGACCTGTTCATAGCTGCGGGTTGTCAGAAAGCTGGCTGGACTGGCCGCAAAGACCTGCATACCGCCAGCTGCAAGACCAGCGGAGATACCCACCAGATCCTGCTCCGCAATGCCGACTTCCACAAACTGATCAGGATAAGTTTTCGCAAATGGGGTTAAGCTGCCGCTTCCTCGAGAATCGGAGCAGACAACGGTCAGATCCGGATTGGTTTTGGCGGCTTCTAATAAGACGTTACAGATCGCCTGACGGTTAGTGATACTCATGCAAGAACCTCCTCAATTTCGGCAATTGCCTGTTGATACTGTTCAGAGCTCATGACGCCATGGTGCCAGGAAATCTGGTTTTCCATGAACGAAACACCTTTACCTTTGGTCGTATGGGCAATGACGACGCTTGGTTTGCCTTTATATTCAGTCGCTTTGGCATAGGCCTCGCGCAGCTGATCGATATTGTTGCCATCGACCACTTCAATGACATTCCAGCCGAAGGCTTCAAATTTCTTATTTAATGGTGCAGTGGACATGACTTCATCGGTCGTGCCGGAAATCTGCAGACCATTGAGGTCAACCGTCGCACAAAGATTGTCGAGGTTGTATTGCGCAGCGGCCATCATGGCTTCATAGTTCGAACCTTCTGCCATTTCCCCATCGCCTAACACGACGTAAGTCCGATAGGTACGGCCTTTGCGTTTGGCCGCCAGCGCCATGCCCACACCAATGGCCAGACCATGACCAAGCGATCCGGAGTTGATTTCAATGCCATTGACTTCAGTATTGGGATGACCGATAAAGCGGGATCCATATTGAGAGAAGGTTTCGATGGCTTCACGTTTATCAAAGAATCCGCAATCGCCCAGCACCGCAAATAATGCATCGGCGCAATGCCCTTTACTCAATAAGAAACGGTCTCTATTTTCATCGCCAAAGTTTTCCGGCGAAACATTCATCACTTCGTTATACAGAACGTTAAGAATATCCACGACACTTAAATCGCCGCCGACATGACCGGCTTTAGAGCGATCCATCATTTCGAGAATATCCCGGCGTAACTGCCAGCTTTTTCTTGTCAGCTCATCCATGTCTATTCACCTCGTAAGATTGCTTTCACTTCTTCTTCATTGTTGTCATAAAGATCTGGAGTAATATTCAGATATTTGCAGGCCTCATACAGAATGGGGACGATATCCTGGTGGATGCCCACGCAATGGTGGATATAAGGACCTTCTACGATCTTGGCTTCCAGACGTTTCCAGTTTTCAACTTCGACCCAGCAGTAGGTTCCTTTTGTAAATGGACCATCGACCACTTTTGCGTTGCCCATCAACATGGAATATTCGCCATTGTCACCATCAAATCGGCATAAGGTCACATCCCCATGACGGGCCTGGGCTTCAACGGCACCCGGATGATCAAAGGCCAGTGGGAATCCGATGACTGGTTTGGTTGCCAGGCAGGATTCAGGCCATGGACCACAGTGCTGGAGCAGTTCTGCATTGTCGTTATCCGGATGACGAACGGTCCAGTCCGCAAAGAAGGTCCGATTTTCACCCATGCCGGCTGCTTCGGCCATCACCGCTGTAATGGCTCCATGAATATCGGTTTCGCACACTACCGGCAGACCTTCTTCGTTCAGTAAGCTGTTGGCTGCACATGGCATGATGCCAATTTCCGACTGAAGGGCATTCCAGCACTGAATTGCAATGGCATTACAGCCATACTTGTCAGCTAAAGTACGCATGGCGATCTTTAAGCGGGCAATCTGTTCCAGTGCCTTTTCAGGAACACGGATTTCAAAGTGTTCGCGGCAGTATTCCATGACTTCGGCAACCGACTCGGCATCCAGATTTCTCATCGTGGACGTCAGTTCTGGAATTGGAATTGGGGAAAGCTGAATGTTGAATTTTTCGAGCAGTTCGCCTTCGTTGCACATCGTGGACCAGAAGTCGAATGGACGCGGGCCGATCTGTAAAATACGGGTGCTGCGGAAGGTTTTGACGACATTGCATACCGCCAGGAAGTTGCGGATGCCGCGTTCGAATTCTGGATCTGAAAGGTTGCAGTTACAAAGATAGGTAAACGGAACACGGAAACGGCGAAGCACTTTTCCGGTTGCGAACACACCGCATTGGGAATCGCGCTGACGAATGCCGTTTTCATCCGGCCGCTCATCTCTTGGCGCCCATAACAGCACTGGAACGTTTAACGCTTTGGCCAGTCTTGCCACTTCGTACTCGGTTCCAAAGTTGCCATGGGGAACAAACAGACCGTCGATCTGTTCTGCCAGGAATTTTTCCTGAATTTTTAAACGATCGGCATCGTCATGTAAAAGACCGTCATCGGCAATGTCTTCGATATCCACAAATTCAACACCCATTTCACGAAGCTTGGCGCGGGTGTAGCCGGCGTATTCAACAGCAGCTGGAGCAGAGAAAATACTGCGTCGTGTTGGGGCAAGCCCGATTTTGATCGTATGCATAGAAATCCTTTCTCTTATCGTCGATTTGACTTCTGTTCTTTCTTTATCAATTGGGTTTCTTTTCTTTCTTCTGTTTTTTACAGGCAGTCAAAACCTGGAAGGAAAAGAAACGATAGGGTGGAGCCAGGAAAACTTTCCCCGGCAGATTTTGCAGGTTATTTTTTTCAACCGGTAATCCGGTTATAATAGGTTTGATACTGTCTTCTGACTTTCCGTCAGAAAACCGTTCACCTAAAGCAGATTCAATAGGAATTGCGACCATCGAAACAGAGAGGAAGATGGAGAGATGAAAGTTACCGCCAAACAGATTGCTGAAGCGATGGGCATTTCCACCGCAGCCGTATCCATGGCTTTAAACAACAAACCGGGTGTGAGTGAAAAGCTGCGCCGGCAGGTGATTTCTACTGCCCGCTCGATGGGCTATGACTTTACCCGGATCGATGCCAAACGCTCGGCTTCCAAAACCGTCGGCTTTGTCTTCTTCCATAAAAACTTTGTCTTCGATACGCCCTTCTTTACTGAACTGGCTACGAGCACCGAACTGTATCTCAAACAGAGCGGCTATCAGCTTTCGGTCTGCCACATTCACGATCTGGACAATATTGACGAACAGGTCCGCATGCTCGACAGCTGCCACTATGCGGGGATTATCCTGTTGGGAACAACGATGTCCCGGGAAGAATTCCTGCCGTTCATGAAGCTGAGTGCTCCACTGGTTTTACTGGACACCCGTTTTCCAGGGCTGAATGTCAATTCTGTCTCGATTGCCAATCAGGATGGTGCCTTTGCGGCTACCGACTATCTGATCTCCCGCTGGCAGGCTCAGCCTGGCTACTTACATGCCAGTCAGTCTGTCGCCAACTTTGCGCAACGGGAAGAAGGATTCTTTGGAGCGGTGCGTGCACATTCGATGTCGGTTTCCAAATCCATCGTTCATAAGCTTTCGCCTTCTTTAGAAGGAGCTTGTGCCGATATGTTGGCGATCTTAAAGAATGGCGAACCGATTGCCCGCTGCTATTTTGCGGACAATGATGAGATTGCACTGGGGGCCATGCGGGCGTTTAAAGAAGTGGGTTATCGTATTCCGGAAGATGTAGCCATCATCGGTTTTGACAACCTGTCCTATTCTTCCATTGCCCAGCCGCCGCTTTCGACCTACCACATCCCCAAGGGGTTTATGGGAATGTGCGCTGCTTCCCTGCTTCTGAATGTGATCCAGAATAAATATAAGGAAACCGTGAATGTACAGATCAATGGCAAACTGATCATCCGGGATTCGGCCTGATTTCTTCACAATTGAATTTCCAGGATTGAATGTCCGGAATCGACTCTTCAATGTTTCTTAGTCGTTTTATAAATTTATTTCAATAATATATAAATAATTTTGATTCATTTCAAACAGAAAGAAAAGGTTCAAGGAATTTCGAGTTTCCTTGAACCTTTTTTATGATCCTTCCTCTACCTTCCGGCCAGAGCTGACAGGAAGGATTGGAATTGCACAGTTCAGGAAGTGTAGAACTGAGTGGAACGTTCAGTTTTCAATTAGATTTTTGCAGGTTTAGCTTCTTCTTCGTCGTCTTCAACGGCGTTGCTTTTCTTACGGTTACGAACGCTGGCTTTTTTTGCTTTCCAGTCAGCTTCAACTTTGCCTTCACCAAAGCCCAGGACAAGACCAGTACCGAGAGAGCAGATAAACGCGGCTGCGCAGGCAATGCATGCACTTGTGAAGTTGGAAGCAGGACCGCCGGCATACTGCAGAACGGTTAAGAAATTGGAAGCACCCATGGTATAAACAGCAACACCCATCAGGCCGCCGATCAGACCACCGACGAAACCACCAACGATCTGAGAAATCATGGCTTTTTTATTGACGAGCAGTTCACCAAACAGAGTTGGTTCGGAAATACCGCCGACAATCAGAGTAATAACGTTGGCACCGGCCATCTGTCTGGTCTGACCTTTCGTTCTTAAGAAGAAAGCCAGGGCCATACCCATCAGAGCGTAGTTGGCAATGTTAGCACCAGCCAGAACGATTGGGTCGTAACCCAGGGTTGTGAGGTTGAGTAAAGCAATCTGAACAACAGCAACATGCATACCAGTAGCAACCATGAACGGCCAGAAAGCACCGATAATGGCAATGGCAACAGGACCAGCAAAGTTGTATAAAGCTTCAAAGAATTTAGCAAGACCAAGACCAATGGTATTTCCAACAGGAGCCAGCAGGCAGTACATCAATGGAACCATGACAATTAAAGTACAGAATGGAACGCCGATGACCTTAATGCTTGTTGGAATATGTTTCTGGAAGAACTTGTTGACATACATCAGAGCCCAAACTGTCAATAAAGAAGGCAGAACAGACTGTGTATAGTTGTTGAGCTGCATTGGGATGAATCCATAAACATTGAATGGTTCACCAGCCGATACAATTTCCAGGATGTTCGGGTCAATCAATAAAGTGGAAAGCAGTAAAGCAAGTGGAATACTGGTATTCAGTTTTTTAGCTGCACCATAGGCAACGAAGACTGGCATGAAGTAGAATCCAGCGTTACCAACGATGTATAACAACTGCATCAGCTGGCTTTCTTCCGGGAACCAGTTGAGCATGGATGGCCCAAGCAGGGAGTAGAACAGTTTGAAGAATCCGGCACCCATCATGATTGGCAGGATTGGTGCGATCGATCCGGAGATGTAGTCTAGGACTTTATTCGGAACAGATTTCCAGCTGAATGGTTCTTTTGGTCCATCCAGGTTTTCGTCGATGGCAGCCGCAGCGCCAAGACCACTCATGGAGCAGAATTCAGGATAAACGTCCGATACGTTCTGACCAATGATGATCTGGAACTGTTCGCCAGAGAACTGAGCGCCCAGAACACCAGGGATCTTTTTCACATCGTCCATCTGGATTTTGGATTTGTCTTTGTAGTTGAGACGAAGACGGGTCATGCAGTGTACGGCGCCGGTGAGGTTTTCCTTACCACCAACGTTTTCGAGAATCGAGGTACACATTTCGGTATACTTAGCCATAAGTTCCTCCTGATTTTCTTTTCTCTTAGGCTGGTCATGATTTTCATGACGTGAAGCAATGTGGGTAAAGCAGATATGGATAAAACAGGTGATGCAGGTAAAGCGTGCTTACTTCGGCCAGTCAGGCAGGTAAGCAGGTTGTGAATGGATCGATGACTCGATCATCAGGCCCTTGCCAGATCGGATCTGGTTTGAATAGATATATCTCTCAGACTCCAATGCGCGCTCTTTTCATCTGAGAAAAAAACCTGGTTCCTGTTCAAAGTGCACAGACATGCCTAAACAAGCTATGAACTTTGAACAGGAGCCAGGTTAAGCCTTTCGTTACAATCCTTCTCCTGAACATAAACGGTTGAGGTGGATCATCAGATAGAGCAGTTCTTCTTTCGAAGGCTCTACACCAAGTTCACCCGTTATGTAAGTTTTTATTTTCTGAATCGTGCTTTGAAGATTTGGGTACTGCTCATACATTTCATCAAACATCCGCGCGTTTTCTGAATTTTCCTTATCAAGCGCATTGGAACGCTTGAGAACATATTTCAGATGGGTGACGAAGCGGGAATAGTTGAGACTGTTGCGGTCGATAATGAGATTCATCTCACTTTCGATGATATCGGTGATATCATCGACAAACCGCTCTGTATCATCTTTTCTTGCTTCATTCATCGTCTGCGCTGCGTTGAGAAAATGCAGGGCAATGTTGCCAGCTTCACTGCTGGGGAGTTTGACCTTCCCGGCTTTTTCCATCATCTTCACTGCCCACTGACCTAAACGGTATTCCCGTTCATATAAATGCCGGATCTCATTTGCCATTGGGTTACTCAATATGAGCCCCGCCTGTGCATTTTTGATACAGCTGTGAATGTGGTCGGCCAGTGCGAAGACAAAGGCTGGCTTGATCTGAATTCCCAGATACCGCTGACCCTTATTGGTGATTTTCATCGCCAGGTCCAGAATCTCTGGGGAGATTTCCGTCAACAGAGACTTGTAATGAGAGTCCAGATTGTAATATGTCTCATCAATCTGGTCCAGGGAGATTTCATAGGGGGCTTTTTTAAACCCGATCCCCTTGCCGATCGCAATCAGTTCGTGACCTTGATCATCGAGACATACAGCAACGTTGTTATTGATATTTCGAACGACTTTCATTCTGTTTGTCTCACTCCTCTTTATGTTTCCCTGAGGACATCTTTAGAATATCCGGATTTGATACCGCTGTCAACACATAATTTAAGTAAATTTAACTTAATTTTTTCTTTAATTTTGCTTAGTTCAGAAAAATTAAGTCAAATGTTTAGCTCAATTTGAATCCAAAAAGGTCGATTGGCCCGCCCTTTTTCACCCGGAAATACAAGGCGAAGGCTTCTTCAGGTAAATCTAATCCAGTATGAACCGTTTGAAATCCTTTTTGAGTACAATCCGAATCAGATTTTTCCAGATTCAGAGAGTCTCTCTTTTCAGATAAATTTTCACACATTGTTGGTTCAACCTCAAGAGCCGCTGCAGCTTCTCCATCTGGGGTGAAGCTGATTTCAACAATTGCCGGCTCATTGGTCAGATTTCGCACGTCAAGCTCCAGATCTACATGACGTTTTTGTGGATCCGTCTGAAAATACCGATAGCCAACGATAGATCCTTCTTGGCAGTTGGCCACATAGGAAACACCATCTTCAAGCAAGATCACAGGGGAAAGCGAATAGTCTGTCTTTTCATCCGCTTTGACTGCACCCTTTGGTCCTTTTAAAACACACGCAATGGAAGCCGGAAATTCACCCTGGGCAGCCAGCGGTCCATCGTTAAGACCACAGGAAGTCATCAAAGCCTGATTGAACGTTCCATCCGGATTCATGATCAGTTTTTCCGCAACACCCTGGCGCTGGTACTGGCTTCTTCCGGTATGGCGATGGCCAAAAATGTAGTAATTGTCATTGAGTTCGATTGCCGAACCATGGTTATTGGCATAGTTAAATTCCGGCTGACCATCTTCGGTAAGACCGAAATCCCCGTTGGAATGCAGAACGCCTTTATATTCAAAGCCTGACATTGGATTATCCGACATGGCGTAACAAAGTTCATGGCCATTGACACTGGAATAAATCGCATAGTAGCGGCCGTTGAACTTGCGCATGGAGGAAGCTTCAAAGAATTCATGGCCTTCAAAGCCTGTGCCCGCTGAGTTTTCTACACCAGGCAGACATGGGTACGGTCCCTCTTCGATAGTCAACATATCTTCACCCAGCCGGACAACATCGCTGCCATCTAACGTCATTGAAAATCCTTCCAACATCTCTGGTGGGAGTTTTTTGCGGATGCGCTCCATCACTTCAAAAGAAGTGGAGAAGCCGGAATACAGATACACCTGCCCATCATCATCCACAAAAATTCCTGGATCAAAACACTTATGTTCACCAGGCTTTTTGCCCCAGACAGTGCCATCCGGATAATGAACATGGCCATAGAAATGGAACGGACCTTCAGGTTGATCGGCAACAGCCACAGAAATTGTATCCGCTGTATCCAGGCCATAATACAAATAGTATTTTCCGTTCTTTTCGCAAAGATCGGGCGCAAACATACGGCGTTTCTTTGTATCGTTGAATGGATCTTCCAGTCCGGTATACGTTACGCCATGGCAGGTCCAGTCTGATAAATCAGCCAGTGGTGCAGACCAGACGGTATAAGGGGCTTCGCAATAGATCGCTCCGCCATAGATATCGTGAGATCCATACACGTAGAGCCGGTCCCCAAAAACATGCGGTTCGCCATCGGGAACAAACTCCCATAACGGCAGGTATGGGTTAAAAACCGGTTTGGAGGGGGGCATCATTTGACAAGAACCTCACCAGCATTGGTTGCTTTTTTGCCTAAGTTAAAGGCATGATCGTAGCCAGCTGGGAAAACAACCATCGTTACGGTCTGATAGCCTTTGTCTTCGATTTTCTGGCGTTCGATTTCGACGATCGGCTGGCCGGCTTTGACTTTGTCCCCCTGATGAACGAGTGGACGGAAACCATCCCCATTGAGTTCGACTGTATCCAGACCGATGTGGACGATGCATTCAATGCCATCTTTGGTTTTGATGCCAACCGCATGACCGGTTGGGAAGACACTTTCAGCGGTTCCAGATAATGGAGCCACGATGGTGTTTGCAGCAGGAATCACCGCAAAGCCATCCCCCATCATTTTCTGGGAGAACATCTGATCTGGCACTTTATCTAAAGGAATCAGGGTTCCATCCGTTGGGCTGACAATTTTAAACTCTTCTTTTTTGAAAAAATTGAACATACTCTTCTCTCCTTCGATCCTTGATCGTCTGTCTGATTCTGGGTCTTCAAAATTTCAAAGTCCCCTATGGTTGGCCTGGATATAAAAAAACTTCTCCGTCTGCCTTTCAAAAATCCGCATCAAAAAACACACTTCAATTCTGAGTCGTTTTTCGAACGAATTTGGGAAAGCCTTCCGGAGAAGTTACAAGCCTTATTTCGTTTACATCCTTATTTTATAAACCCATTTTCTTGAATGTCAACGCTTCCAGCAAGATTTTGTTAAAACGTGGGAAGCATTGAAATGGACAGTTTTATTCTCTCTGTTCTTACCTGAATCAGAATTCCAGGCAGCTTTACATCTTCTATCTGTCCTGTTGTGGACTGACAGAATTTATCTCTCATCCACCTGATCGTTCAGTCACGTATCCGTCAGTCGCGTACGCCTGAAGTCGGTGTTCCTTTGGCTTTCAGACCATAGAGATTTTCTGGATAGTCGATGTACGGAGCCAGCCACTCGGCGCACTGATCAAACCATCTGCCAACATGGCTGTTGAAATGGCTATCCTTGCGGGCAGTTGTCCGGTCTGCATTGGCCAGACCATGCTCTCCTTTTTCGTAAATGACCAGTTCAAAAGGAACTTTGGCTTTGCATAAAGCACTGGCCAGATCCAGAGCCTGTTCTACCGGAACATATTGATCTTCTCCAGTATGCCAGATAAACATGGGTCCGCAATACTTTGGATCGATATGGTGAATCGGATTCATCGCTTTGACCTGTTCAGGGGTTGGATCATCCACGCCAAACCAGCGTTCATTGACGGTCATTGGATTTTTGAACAGTTCCGTTGCAAATCCCTGACGATCGCCTGGTTTTGCGGCCATAAACTGACAGGCACCATAGCAGTCGATGCAAAGATCGACTTTACGCTGTTCGGGTGTCGTACCTGTTTCTTCATCAAGCCAGGCTTCCTGCCATTGAGTGGCGGCATTTAAAGCGACATTGCCGCCAGCGGAAAAGCCGCAGACAATGATGTTTTTCGTATCGATCAGATATTCATCTGCATGTTCACGGAAGTAAGCCACTGCCTTCATGCATTCAATCACCGCATTTCTTGGCACATTCATGACCTGATCCATGACGGTATACCAGAGAATGGCCGCATGGCAGCCAATCGCATTAAAGCGTAAGGCAATGGGTTCCGCTTCACGATCCGATGTAAACGCGAATCCGCCGCCAGGGATGACCAGCACAAGCGGCTTTCTTTTGCCCACGTTGTATTCTTTCGTATTGTTGAGAATGTAAGTTTCCACATACGCAGTCTTGTTGAGTGGAATGTTTTTACAAAGCATGATTTTCCTTTCCGGCCATATTCTGGCTCTGGATTCTCTGGCCTTGTCCAACAGATTCGATCAGAGAATGGGTTGAATCGGCAGGCCAGATTGTCTCTTCGTTTTCAGGATAGCGATTTCAAAAATCAGCGTCAACAGAATAATTAAGCATTTTAAGCTTAATTTTACGATTAATTTGCTGAAGAAATAGAAATTAAGTAAATTCTTTTTTCCCATGGCTTTCTGGAAGATGGGTCTGGATCCGAACTGAGCACAGCTTCTGCTCCCTTCTCTTCTGTCTTTTTTCTGGATCTCTATAGACTGATTTTCTGGATCACAATCAAATCTATTTTCTGGATTCCTGTCAGATTTTCAGGTTCAGTACAGTAGTTTTGGGATGTAAATCTTGGGCTGAAACGCCCGTCATGTCTCTGTCTCAAGTCCTTCTGCTGCCAGTTGACTTTTCTTTTTCAACCACCAATTCGGCCACCAAAAAAGACGTCCACAGCCGCTATCAGGCAAATGGACGTCCTCAATTTTGCGTTTTTGATTCAGATTTCGGGGATTGTCTTCAATCCCTCAGCTGTATTTCGGTCTGGGATCGAGCTGGTCTTTTTGAGAGTTGTTTTTGTCTTCAGGAATGAATCTTCTCGTTTTGAGATGATCTTTCTTGATAGGACCAGAGATCCTTTTTTATCCTTTTCAGATGATTGAATTCCAGCTTAAATCCCATGTGGGGCGACGGCTTGTTCAGTGCAGATAGCCATCACTGGGAATTTCATCCATAAAGTCACTGGGCAGTTCTAATGTATCTTCTGAATCTTCTAAATTCTGATCCGGCATTGGATTCCAGTTCATGAACTTTTCAGCATGGGTTCCTTCCATGGCCACAAAGAAGTTGAGCGGTCTTTTATCCAGTCCGAAGGAAGGCATTGAAGGATCAATGCGGTGGATGCTGGCCAGAATGAACGTTTCATAAGGACCATCCGGCTTATAGTAAAGGCCCTGAGCGCTGAAAACGACCTTTTTATCCGCTTCTTCGAGATCCACAAACCAGTCATGGACATAGCTTCGATAGTGAGCTTCCACCTGTTTGTAGGCATCTCTGTAGGTGTGGAAAATTGAAAGAATTGGCTGCTCCATCAAGACATAAGCCTGCTCATGTCTGACGGTATGGCCCAGGCGCTGATAAATCGTCAGATAAAACGGTTTTTCAAAGCGTGCATCAAAGGGAATGAGCAGATTCATCAAAAGCGTCTCATTAAAGCGCATGACGACTCCATAACTGTTGAATGAATCCGGATTGAGATTTTCCGGTCTGGCACACTGAATTGAATCTGGATCTTTGAGGACATACTTACTGGATTCAAATTCGAGCGCTCCCTCCAATTTATCCTGCATGATCTGATTGGTTAAAATTGCATCCTGATTGGATTTGAAGAAAACAGATGCCGCTTTCCAGTCTGGAAAGTAGAAGGCATCCCCTGTATCCATTTTTCCCGAGTTCAGATCGAGAAAGATTTTCAATGCGACATACCGATTGCCGCGGCTGCCATCCGTCATCTTGTCTACACTGTCCCTTTTCTTTCACGTCGCTTTTTCCTCTCTTTTTCGAATCGCAAAATTCTATTTTCTGCGCTTGCTATTTTCAAAGAGGACTGACAGTTATGCATGGTTCTGTCCATATCGCGACATTTCTATTTTGTGAAAATATTCTTTTTCCTCTATTTCTAATGATAGCGATTTTTACAATCATTGTCAGAAAACCGGTTTTGGATTCTTCACTTTTCCCGATTTCGCATGGAATTTTTATCACTATTTTCAACATTCCCTTTTTCTTTCGACAGATGTCCGAATATATCCGACATACAATTATTCACCCCGCCAAAAATCAAAAACCCGTCTGGGGAAGACGGGCATTTGACAAAACTGACTTGGTACGAATCTATCGGTTAACCTGAAGAGACTGGGGAAATCAGATCAGGTGTTCTTTGTGAAAGAAAATATTTTTTCTGAATGATTTTGAAGGTGGGAATTTCTGATCATCAGGATCAGTCAAATTCATTCAAGTTTATTCTATCTTAGTCTGCGTTGAAGTGTTTGAGAAGCATTTTTTCAGCTTCAGCAGACCAGAGTCCTTTGTTTTTCTTGCAGACTTCATCCAGTTCTTTGAAGAATGGATCGGTTTCGCCAAGTTTACCGAAATCATCAATTGCGGTCATTGGCATATTGATGTGGGTGTAAACCAATTTTTTGCCGCCTGGAACGTTTGGCAGATTCTTTGTGGTTTCAACAACGGAATCCAGACCACCAACGTGAGTCACCATAACTGCGGAATTGATCAGGCCAGCAGCGTTTTTATCGATAGCTTCTTTCATATCATCGATGGTTCCGCCAGTAGAGCCAATGACTTTACTTCTGGAGTAGTGGGAATCATACAGGTTGATCTTAGCGGAGAACTGTGGGTTAGATGGTCCCGCAAATAAGTTCATGCAGCCATCGTAAGCCATGATGGAGTTGCCCAGTTCGCAGACCCCTTCGTTTGGAATGTAAACGAAGACATCATCGTAACCATGACCATCGGTTAAGGCCATCAGTTCTTCTCTCTGGTCTTCCATGTTTGCGGTGTTGACATAGATCAGTTCAACGCCGTGTTCTTTTGCTTCTTCTTCGGAGATGACTTCACGTGCTCTATTGATACGTTCATCAGAAATTTCAGTCACAACAATCCGTTTTGGTTTGTTTTCGAAAGTCAGACCATAGGAGATGGCGCCTAGACCCATTGGACCGCATCCACCAAGGATAATGATGTTGCCGCCTTCTTTTGTACCCATAACATGCTGGTAAGTACCAGGAACGGTATGGTAGTTGGTGTGGTAGCCGCCGATACAGCAGGAAACGGGTTCCGCTACGCTGGATGCGAAGTATGCATCGCCATCAAATGTCCAGAGGCATCCGGCTTCGATGATGTGATTTGGGAAGATGCAGTATTCCGTGTCGCCACCGCAGTACTGATAGGAATATCCTGGGGATTCCATCTGGCCTGGGATTGCTGGCTGCTGAGCAAATTTCTGACCTGGTTTGAATTGATCCTGCCATTTTTTGCCGACCTTCACGATGTCGCCTGCAAATTCATGACCGATGATGACTGGATGATCATAAACATCGTTTGGAACCCGTTTATGTTTTGCACCCTGTTTCACCGTTTTCCATGTGGACATGCAGATGGAATCAGAAACAACTTTGACAAGGATTTCGTCATCCTGAATTTCTGGTAATTCGATTTCGTCGAGGCGGATATCATCAACGCCATACAGACGGACTGCTCTAGTTTTCATAGTTTCTCCTTCTATATCTCTATTTTTTTATCTCTATCTATACATCAGAATGAATTTCATGTTTTTGAGCACTTGTTTTGAGTACTTGGATGATGCTAATTTTTCTTTTACTCCTTCGGATCAGGTGGAATGGTCCCACCTGATCCAACAGGAGTTGAAAGCATATGGTTTGGACTGTCTATGGGCAGCGGTTTTGTCTGAGTCGAGACTAGGCAACGGTCAGGATTTCGCAGATTTTCTTTGGATTGGAGTTTACAACGGTTTCAACCATTTCCATGTCACCGAGTTTTTCAGCGATGTTCTGGAGGATGGTTACATGATCTTCAGTGGAAGCTGCAATCCCGATTACGATACGGGCTCTTCCACCGCCCCATTCGATACCGTCTGGATAAATCTGAACAGCAAGGCCAGTGTTAAGAACACAGTCTTTCACTTCATATTCACCATGAGGAATGGCAATATCGTTGCCGATATAGGTCGTCAGATCGTGGTCACGGTTGATCATGCCGTCGATATACCCTTCAGTGATGTAGCCGCCATCCAGCAGCATTTTTCCTACAGAACGGATGGCCTCATCAGAGTTAGCAGCTTTGCATCCAGTGCGGATATTTTTAGCATCGAGGACTTTTGGAGTTTCGTTTTTCTTTTTGCGGTTGAAGAATGCCATGGTGTTTTTCTCTCTTTCTGTTCGTCGTTTTTGTATATCGTTTTCTGTTTATCGTTCTGATCAAAGCTTTTAAATGAAAGCCCGGGGTCTATTTTTTATGCTTGTCTGAGTTGTTTTGAATCTATTTTTTATGCGATTGATTTTTTGGAGTTTCTATTTTCGATGCGTTTCTATTTTTATGCTCTGAAGATTAAGCGTCAGACTCAGCGGTTAGCCGGGCTGACGGTTTCCAGCAGTTCTTCAAGCAGGCTGACTGCCCGGCTTGAATGATGGGTTTTTAATGCTTCCAGCCAGTCTTCATTGGTGACCAGGCCGCTGTTTAAAGCCGACAGGACTTCTCGATCAAGCGTCGTTGCGGTATCTGGCATTAAGGAGACGGCCATGAAGGTAATGTCTTCAAGTTCAGGGCTGATAAAGGTTTCGCCATCAGGAATGAGAACAAAATATTCCAGGCCATCAAGCCCCGCTGCACTCGCATGCAGCAGGCCAAAGCCTTCGTCATGACTGATGACTGAGCCAAGACTTTCCCGTCGCTGCAAAGCCTGGGCAACCAGTTCATTTTGGGAGCGGGAATGGTTTGCGGCCTGTTCGATCAGATCCGCAATCGTTGAATCGGATCTGACTGGGATCATGGCAAAACTTTCTTCGATTTCCAGACAATCCTGTGACCATCTGGCCGTTTCTTTCATGCGGGACCGGAAGTTTTCGCGTCCTTCTTTTTTGGGAACAACCGGTTTTTGACTGATCAGATCGAGCGTCTGTTCAACGGCATTGAGGTCCTGGCTGGTCAGCATTGGGGAGACCTGTACGACTGGAATCGTCATATCTGTTAAAGGATAGCTGCTGATCAATAAGGAAAGATCCGGCAGATCGTCAAGCTGGCTGAAACTCAGTGTCTGGATCACCATTCGATCGGGGAAGGTTCGTTCCAGTCTGGCTTTCATCATCGCGCTGGTTCCAATGCCTGATGCACAAAGAACACCGGTTGGAACTTTACGCTGTTTGTTGCGCTGAGCCAGCCTTTCCACGGCAGCTCCAGCATGAATGGTCAGAAAGCCGATTTCATCTTCGGAAATCGTTGTGAAGGCATAGGGTTCAAGTACTTTTGCGGCGGTCCGGCTTCTTTCAAACAGATCTTGATAATCCTGTCTGAGCCGATCGAGCAGCGGGTTGTGAATCGGAATGCCTGCTTTCAGGCGGACCAGGGTTGGTTCCAGGTGAGCAACCAGTCCTTGCATGTACTGGCTGTCAGAGCTGAGCAGCGACCCAAGTGGTTCACCATAAGCGGCGCAAATCTTGCGGGCCATCTGAAGAAGAAAGTCATCTTCTTTGTCGTCCGATTTTTCATTTTTGCCGGGAACGGCAAGTGAACTTCGTCTTGCCCCTTCAAGATGCAGGGCAATAAAGCCGATTTCAGCAGGTGGGAATTTCAGATCAAAGCTTTCTTCAAGAACACCGGCCAGTTTTTTAGCTTCCGTCAGATCCAGACTCTGATCGACTTCCCCAAGAATCGCTTCGCCCTTTTCGATTCGTTCAATGGCAATCACCAGATGAATGATCAGTGAAATGTAGGAAGTCTGTTCATAACGGTTCAGCTGCAGTTCTTCCTGGTGTTCTTCGAAGGTTTCCAGCACTTCATGAAGGATGCGCTGGTTGAGAAGTTTCATAATGCCTGTTTCCTGAGCGGTCTGAAACAGATCGTCAAACAGGCTCTGCGCGTTGAGATACTCGATTGGAGCCAGCACAATGGATTCATGAATCAACTCACTCATCGCCCTTCGAATATCTTTTTCGCTTCCCGAAAGCCTGCCGCTCCGGCCGGCCTGCAGATTAAAGCGGGCCAGCCAGGGGCGTAAAGCTTCAAGGTCATTGGAGATGGTGGCTTCCGAAACCTGGAATCGATAGGCCCGGACGCTCAGTTTTGTACCTTCCGGTCTGGAAAGCAGATCGTAAAGCAATAGTCTTCGGCGATCCTCTTTACTGGAGGCCTGATGACTGGTGCCGGACAGACTCTCAAACAGTCGGGCACGACTTTCATCATCACCTTCCAGGCGGATGCCTTTTCCAGGTCTGGAGACAAGCTGCACCCCAAGCGGGGCAAGCAGCTCATCAAGACCATCGAGTTCACGGAAGATTGTCCGGCGGGAAACCTGGATTTTTTCAGCCAGTGTTTCCATGCTCAGATATTGGTCCGGTTGTTCCAGTAAAACTCTCAGAATTCGGTGGACGCGATCGGAAAATTCAATCACCCGAGCACTTCCTTGACGATTGCGTCATACTCAGGACCGCCCATGAAGTTTGTGATTGGGAAGATTTTGGCGTTTGGTACTTTTTCTCTGGCCCGATCCACTAAGCTTTCGTGGGTAATGACGTAATCGACATCTGGTAAGTCGTTAATTGCATAGTGTGGAACGTTGATTTCTACGCCTGCAGCTTTGAACTTTTTAGTCATAACGGCAGCGCCCATTGCGGAGGATCCCATACCGGCATCGCAGGCAAAGGCAGCGGTAAAGTTTTTCTTTTTTGGAGCAGCTTCTACAGCTTTAGGTTCATTGGAAGTTGAGCCGCCTTTGGCAGCGTTGCAAAGGTCAGCGACGATTCCATCGTATTCAGTACCACCCATGAAGTTGGTCACTGGGAAGATTTTTGCGCCTGGTACTTTTTCTTTCGCGCGGTCTACTAAGCTTTCGTGCGTAATGATGTAGTCAACTTCTGGTAAATCGTTAATTGCGTAGTGTGGAACGTTGATATCCAGACCAGCAGCTTTTAATTTTTTCGTTACCGCAGCAGCGCCCATTGCGGAGGATCCCATGCCAGCATCGCAGGCAACTGTGAAGGATGGTTTCATTGCAGCGCCGGCCGCAACTGGAGCAGGAACTGCCTGACCTTTTGATTTCGATTTGGAGTTCTGAACGTCTTTGGAAGCTTTTTCCATGTCGCCTTCTTTACCAAAAGCTTTTAACAGAACACAGTTCACACCGAAGGAAACAGCGGCAGCACCTAAGATCGAAACGATTACTGCGAAGTAGCTTCCAGGAGCACACATACTCAGGATTGCGATAATCGATCCAGGAGAAGCAGCGGAGACCAGACCACCGCCCAGCAGGCTGTTGAGGATAACGCCTGTGCATCCACCAGCGATCAGACCTAAGATCGTGATTGGATTCATTAAGACGAAGGGGAAGTACAGTTCATGAATTCCACCGAAGAATTCAATGATCATGGCACTTGGTGCAGAATCTTTTGCGGAGCCCTTACCGAATAACCAGTAAGCAGCTAACAGGCCAAGACCAGGACCAGGGTTGGATTCGATTAAGAAGAAGATCGACTTTCCAGTTTCTGCAACCTGATCAAGTCCAAGTGGAGTAAAGATACCGTGGTTGATTGCGTTGTTTAAGAAGAGGACTTTGGCAGGTTCTACCAGAACACTTGTCAGCCATAACAGACCATGGTTAACCAGCCATGTTACCCCAGATGCCATTGCGTTTGTCGCAACGACGCAGACAGGTTCGATCACCATGCAGCCAAGGATTGCCAGCAGGAAACCGAGGATTCCAGCGGAGAAGTTATTGACGAGCATTTCAAATCCGTTAGGGATTTTTCCGTCGAGCCAGGCATCGACTTTCTTGATGCACCATCCACCGAGTGGACCAGCAATCATGGCACCGATGAACATTGGCTGTTCAGCACCGGCGATCACACCGATTGCGGCAATCGCGCCAACCATTCCACCGCGGTTGCCATCAACCATGTGACCACCCATGAAGGCGATCAGGATTGGCAGCAGGTACCGCTGCATTGGATCGACGATCTGGGCCAGCGTTGCATTTGGCAGCCAGCCGTCTGGAATAAAGAATGCGGTGATTAATCCCCAGGCGATAAACGCGGAGATGCAGGGCATAACCATTGCGGAGAGGAAACGCCCGAATTTCTGAACTTTCTGTTTCATGTGTTTCTTCCTTTCTCTTGGTGATTTCATTCTACTTTTCTGTGTAAAGGCTAACAATCTTTTCTAAATCAGCTTTGGCGCTGGAAGCCAGTGCCATTTTTTCTGTTTTTCATGACTTTGGCACCAGTGCCAACGGTAAAATCTGGCACTGTCATCCATTCATTTCGTACTAATTCTGAAAACGGTATTTGTTTTTGACGTAATCTGAAGCATTCTAATTTACACAAAAAAATGCCTTCTGAAAAGAATCAGAAGACATCGTTTGAACGTAAGACACAAGAAACAGGAAGCACTCAGCGAACTGTATAAGTCGATTTTTAGAAGATCCGCGGTGCAATGTGATGTTCTTTAAACAACGGATTGCGCAGATAGAAATAGATCAGGAACAGACACATCGCAATCCAGACCGCTGGTTCCGTAAAGCAGATGCCGATATACCCAACTTTTGGCACGATCACCAGGGTAAACAGCACCTTACCGACCAGTTCGATTACCGAAGAGGTCACGGGAACGGTCTTCTGCCCCATACTCTGCAGTGAAATACGCAAATTCAACAGGACTGCAAGTACGGGAAAGAACGGCACATTGGTTTTCATATATAACTCACCGGTATCCAGAACTTCCGGCGTACTGGAACCTGAAATCAAGGCCACAATCTGTCTGGCAAAAAGATAGATAATCACCGTCAAAATCGCGCCATAGTAAAGACCAAGCCGGTTCGAGAAAGCAATCCCCTGCTGAACCCGGTTATATTCTTTCGCTCCGACATTCTGGGCAACAAAGGGGGAAGTCGCCATCATGGTCGAGAAAATCGGCAGGTTCAAAATGGAGAACAGCTTTCTTGCGGCCGTATGACCGGAAACAATCAGATACCCCTGGACATTGATGCCAATCTGTAAAATCAGCGTTCCAATCGAAACGATGCTGGACATCAGAGCCATTGAAAGACCCATGGTCGTCAGATCTTTCACCATGCCGCCATCCCATTTGAAATCTGAAATTGCTGGAACGAGATCTTTACGCTTAAAAAAGACCCAGACGACACACACCACCAAAGAAACGCATTGAGCAATCAGAGTTGCCCAGGCCGTTCCGGCAACACCCATGTTGAACGTTGTAATAAACAATAAGTCCAGTCCGATATTGAGTACGGAGGAAATCATCAAAATCACCAAAGGGGTAACAGAGTCTCCTGCCGCGCGAAGCATTCCGGCCGCCAGATTATAGAACACCGTCACGGACAGACCCATACAGATAATCGAAATATAGGAATAGGACATCTCAAAAATAGCCGGGTCCGTTCTCATGAATGTCAGAATCGGGCGCAGGCAAAGTCCCATGACCACCGATAAAATGACGGAGACAATCAGCGAAAGCAGAATCGAAAGTCCAACGACCCGTCGAAATCCCTTATAATCTTTGGCCCCATACTTCTGGGCGGCAATGACGCCCATTCCCTGACCAAAACCATTGGAAAAACCAACGACCAGATCAAACAGACTGGTGACTGCACCAACCGAGGCCAGAGCCAGATCGCCTAAGTTATAGCCGATAATGATCGTATCACAGGTGTTGTAGAGCGTCTGAAACAGCTGCGAAAAAAACAGTGGAATCGCAAACAGAATCAACGCCCGCTTGTAGGATCCACTTGTCAGTGACTGTTGCTTGAACATAATTCCTCCTTTTTTCTCTTCTCTTCCTCCTTATTATCATAGCCTTACAGGTAAGCCTGAAAAGTGCGAACGGACACAAATCCCCCTGTTTTCAGGCAGATTCTTACACCCGTATCCCCTTTAAAGGGCTTTCAAAAACGAGTGAAATTTTAAAAAAGTCAGTCGCATCTTCATCGAACTGTCTTCCAATTTCAATATGGAATTTATTCAATGAAATCTATATGGAAAATGAGAATGTCCATCAAAAACGACCATTAAAAAAGAGACCGACGAATCGATCTCTTTTGGTAAATCGTCTGGGTTGAATTCTGCCGGGCTTACTCTTATCAGCTGGCAAAAACACTTATAGTCTGACTCTGATCTTTCTAATCCATCATCCTAAGACTTTAACCGCATAGGAGCAGATCGGAACAATTTCCGCACCGGCTTCTTCACCAGCCTGGGCTACCATCAGCACCAGTTTGCGGGCAATACCCTGGCCGCCATACTGAGGCAGAACTTCTGTATGGGTAATCAGCCACTGGTTGCCCCGGATCTGATATTCACAGACCCCAATCAGATTTTCATCATCATAAACAGCCGAACGCTGATTTTCAGGTTCATATTCAAACTGAAGCATAGATTTCCTCCTCTGTGGACTGCGATTTAGTGCATGGTCATGCAGTCTGTACAGCCTGAGTGTAGCATCTGCCAACAGTTTTCCGGCCTCCGATACGCGATCAATCTACCGACAGATCTTCTTTATCTTTACTGAGCCGAAACCATTCTGTGATTTCGTCAGCACTTGGGCTGGAAGAGAAACGAACGCCTTCTTTCCAGTCACCGCCATTGGCAAGTTCGGCAAGCTGAGTGGCACTGTTTCCCACTCCAGAAGAAGCAGAAGTGCAAAACGGATAGACCGTTTTGCCTTCAAAATCAACGCCCTGAACAAAGCTGCTCATTGGCCAGGCCGCAATGCCCCACCAGATTGGATAGCCAAGATAAACGGCTTCGACACTGTCCCAGTTCTCTGGCGTTGTCGATTCAAGAGCAACCGTACGTAAAGATTCATCATCACGTTCTTTCGAAACACGGCTGTCTGGACCGTTGTAGTTAAGATCATCGTCTGTATACGGTTGGGATGGGATGACTTCAAAGATTGGTGCACCCGTCTGTTCAGAAATCAGATTGGCAGCTTCCATCGTATTGCCAGTTGCAGAGAACACCACAACCATTGAAGTTGGTTCATTCCCTGTTGTACTTGCACTACTGCCTGTTGAAGAAGCAGACGCACTGCTCGATGCAGCTGACGAACTGCCAGCACTGCTTGAGCAGGCAGCCAGAACGGTCATCATGACCAGTGAAACCATTGTCTTCCAGATTTTTTTCATAGGGAGTCTCCTTTTCGACAAGATTGCCTTTTTTGAACTGCCTCTACCATACATGGCGATAGTAACAATCGGTCGAGACCGATCGTCTGTTTCTTTTTGAAACTTTCAATATTGTTCTTTTTGAAGCGGATCTATTCCCTATATTTCTGGTATTTCTATATTTCTGATTATTCCTGATGAAAACAGGCAGCATCTTCTGGTCAAACCCTGCCACTGAAAAATGGTCCCTTCTTTTTAAAACTATTCCTGAACGTCTTTCACCGTAAATTCCTTCATTAGAGAAATAATATTTTGTTTGATTCCGGTAATTAGTATTTGCTGATCAATTCGAAAACTCGTCAGATCGCTTAAAAAGAGTAA
>Dunbar_p2__coassemble_1183_pt1 | contig 24807 bp, 21 predicted proteins | sample Dunbar_p2__metabat2_high_PE_044 | metagenome-assembled genome bin Dunbar_p2
TTTCTATGAAGAAATTCGTAAAGAAATTCATGAAGTGATTCACAAAAAAGTAAAGAAAAAGCAGACCAGTGGTCTGCTCAGATATCCAGCCTCAGAGGCGTGAAAGAATTGATGATCCGGTCTGCAAAAATTCATCGACTGCAAGACAGGCCCCGCGTGATCACCTTCCTGTTTTTCTATGTATTATCGTGTCCTGTGTGATTTGGCCCGGATTTACCGTCATGTTCAGATTTCTGCTGCTTAATTCGCTTTTTTCGATTCTCCGTGTCGCCTGAACTGTTGAAGCAGCGCCATTGTGTAGGCGTGAGTTCAAACTGCCGTTTGAACGCTTTGGAAAAAACGAGTGAATCTGGATATCCGCATCGTCTGGCTATTTCGCCGATTTGCAGATCCGTGACGGCTAACAATTCTTTAGCTCTGGTAAGCCGGAAAAGAGACAGGTAATCTTTGGGCGACATATGGGTGTGTTTTTGGAACAGATGATAGAGGTAAGTCCGGTCAATGCCAATCTGTTCTGCAAGGTCCTGAATCTGCAGAGGCTCCATATAATGGTTTTGAATATACAAGATGCCTGTAGTCAGATATTCATTTCCATATGAAGGATCGAGATAATCCTGTAAAGAAAGATCAGCGGCAATCAGTGACAGGAATTCAAATAACAAAGATTGTCTTTGCAACTGCTGAGTAAGATTTGGAGTAGAAAAACGCAGGATTCCATCGACAACCTGCTGAATTTTTTCCAGATCGCTGCATTTTAAAATTGGGTTCTTTTTACTCAGTCCCATCGTTGACAGGTAGAATCCTGCGCGCTCTCCGGAGATGCCGACCCATAAATATTCCCATGGATCCAAAAGGTCCGCTGCGTAGTGGGTAATTATATCTGGCTCAATCAAAAATCCTTGCCCAGCTTTTAAATGATATTCGCCTTCCTGACTTTTAAAAACACCTCTTCCTTTGGTCACCACATGAATCAAATATACTGGACGCACCGCCGGCCCATAAGAATGGCCTGGCTGGCAGACGGCTTTACCGGCAAAGCTGATTCGAATATCCTTAAACAGCTGCTCTTCAATGAGCAATACGTCAGATTGTTCCATAAAGAAATTATATAACTGATGCAATTTTGCTTTCATCTGTTTTCTGCAGGATTGCTTAAAAGAAATGTGAACAGCATTAAATCATTTAATACTGGACCTACCAACAATAATTAGATGCATTGATAGCGATAATGCATATTGGTTGTTTCAAATTGAATCCGCCTGCGTTCATCGAACTCTTTTCGCAGGACCGGCAAGTTCATCCTGCAAAAGAGAATAAGCCGAAATACAAAGCTAGCCGTTAATCGGCGATTAACGGCTAGCTTTGTAAGACTGTTCTGCATTCGATTTTTTCTCTGAACAGTTGAATCAGTGGTCCCATCAGGACTAGATTGCAGATCGTGCCGATTCCAACAAGGCTAAGCGGCTCTCCTCCAGAAGTGCAGAAGAAGAGAAGACCGGTCAAAATACAGCAGGTATCACATCCGATTCGAACTGCCCGATATGACAGATGCAGTTTTTGGCCTCCTGAGAGAATCAGATTCACTGCATCATAAGGAGCGACACCTTGTTCAGGGACCATATAAACGGCGACACCATAAGAAGCAAGGAAAATCGCTGCAGTCAGAATCACTAAACGCATGGCAATACCGATTTGATCTGCTACAGGAAAAAATGAGACAACAAAATCAGAAATATATCCGACAAATACCATATTCAAAATTGTTCCAATTCCAATCAGTTTTCTATTCAGAATGAGAATTGGTATCAGCAGAATGATATTCACTATCAGCTGACAGAACCCAAAGGATACACCCGCAAACCGGCTGACTCCTAAAGCCATTGTAGTAAAGGGATCTGCTCCATACAGGCTTGCCCGGAACAAACCACTGCCCATACCAATCAATACGACTCCAGCAGAAGTCATCAGAATGTCTTTGAATGAACAATGTGGAAAGAAGTGATTCACGATTAACAACCTCCTTGGTTGTCAAAAATAATAATGACTTTCCGCAGGTTCAAAAAGATTTTACTGTTGATTCGAGCAGTCGTTTTGATGAATTCAGTCACAGAGTTCAGCGTTTTTGGCAACCAGAAAGCCACAGGTTTCTATCCTGGATGATCAGAATATGGGGAAGCCAGCTCCATATTTCAGTCATATCAAGAATGGAAGCAGTCTGCACAGATTCAAGAAATGAAAAAAGCGGGGAATTCCCGCTTTATGTATGATCCAGTGTCTGCAGATCCTAACGCTTGAGCTGAATCTGAACCTGACTGGAATTGAGATCAAGAGTTGGCGTAATGATCGCCTGGATAGAATCTTTTGCTTTGTGGCCAAAATGTTTAAGCAGTGTCTGCCGGGTCACAATCCCAATAAAGATATCTCGGTCGTCTACCACTGGAACATAGTTCTGGTGAAGAGACTGATTGAGCAGATCGTCCAGCTCAATATTGATATTGACAGCTGGCATGAAGTTCGGGCGGATCAGATCTTTAACCGTCGTATTGGACAATACACTGGCATCTGAACCGTGTCCGAGAATATACCAGAGAAAGTCACCTTCACTGACTGATCCAACATATTCGCCCGCTGCATTGATGACTGGAACCGCTGTGAAGCCATGTTTTTTCATCAGGTTCAGCGCTTCAGAAAGCGAAAGGGATTCATAGTAGAACTGCAGATCTTTCTTGAATTTTAAAAAGAATACAACGTTTTCGTTCATAGAATTCCTCTTTTCATCTTCTATTGTAGACAAGACTGGCGGAAGAATTAACAGCTAAATATGGGAAAGCGGCTAAATAAGATTAATGTTTTCTAAAATTGAAACCGCTTTTCTGAACTTTTAATGAACGTTTCACCACGATATTTACAATTAAAACCATTCATGATCTGCTATATGAACAGAAAATGAATAAAGTTAGAATAAACGGGAGGAAAGAAGCAAAGCTGCACCTTTGCTTCTTAAACTTTACAGACGCAACGACTCTTTTGGCGGCATGAAGATCGGCAATGCGCTTTGATGCAGTCCTGCAAAGGGTGGCTCAAACGAGCCGGCAGTCTGGAAGTCCTCTGGATTTCAATCTGTCAGGAAAGGAATTTGGATATGAATGCAGTATTGATTGTGGATGAGCGCAATGGTCTGGCTTTCAATCATCGCCCCCCAAGTCGGGATGGGGCGTTGATGGAAGATCTGAAAACGCAAATTGATGGGCCTTTATATGCGACATCCTATTTTGGCCGGATGGCCAGCCGGTATGGTCTGGATGTGTGTGAAGACCAGCCGGAAAATGAGGAAGACTGGGTTTTGTTTGATCATGACCCGACGCCCGAAGAGGCCGAAAAAATCAATAAAATTCTCCTTTACCGGTTTATGGATGTGTATTATCCGGCAGATGAAAGGCTGAGCCTGGATCTGTCTGATTTTACGATCGAAGAGGAGATGAGTTTTGAAGGAACATCGCACGATGAAATTGTGCGGGAGGTGCTTGTTCGCAATGCGGCCTGAACGACCAATGTTTAAAAAAGGACTTGCTTTTCTGTTAGGCCTTGGGCTGATCTTCAACCTGAGTGCCTGCTCAAGCAAGTCCGCCAATCCATCACCCACTCCGCCTGTTTCGCAGACAACGGAAGTCACCTCTCCAGAAGCAAGCAGCCAGCCTGCTCCTTCTGAGCTGCCTTCAGGCAGCCAGTCTGTTCCATCGGAACTTCCTTCAGTTGAATCCCTGGAGCAGGCGCCAACAGTTCAGACAACACCTGGCGCTTCTGGTCCGATTACACTGGACCAGATTCCGCCTTATTCTGGCGAGCCCTATATAGCGGTTCATGATAACGTTCCGTACTTTGATGCAAACGAAATCACAAGCGATGCATTCACCCAGTTTTTTGATCTGGACAGCCTGGGTCGGGTCACTTTAGCGTATGGAAGTCTTGGCCCGGAAACTTTGCCATCGGGCAAGCGCGGGGATATTTCCAGCGTGCAGCCAACGGGCTGGGTCCAGACTCCTTATGATTTCATCACCGATGGCGGCTATCTCTACAACCGCTGCCACTTAATTGCCTGGTCATTATCCGGTCAGAATGATAACCCGAAAAATCTGATGACGGGAACGCGCTATTTCAATATCGATGGCATGACGCCTTTTGAAAATATGGTTCGTGACTATATCAAAGAAACAGGCAACCATGTGATGTATCGGGTAACGCCAATGTTTTCCGGCAATGATCTGGTTGCCCGCGGCGCTTTGATTGAAGGTTATTCCGTCGAAGACCAGGGAGAAGGCGTTGAATTCTGCGTCTTTGCCTACAATGTCCAGCCGGGGGTAACCATTGATTACGCGACTGGAAACAACCAGCCAGGCGACCCAGTGGGAGCTCAGGGCACGCAGACGACAGATCCAAATGTTGCCAACTATGTGCTCAACACCAAGACCCACAAGTATCATCGCCCGGATTGTGCCAGTGCCACGGATATGAATCCGGAAAACCGCCAGGATGTGACCATGACCAAAGCGGAAATCGAAGCGATGGGCTATGAGCCCTGCAAGCGGTGCAATCCCTGATCCTGAAGGATCCAAATTGGATACAATTTAAAACACTCAAATAGCCAAAACCCTCGAAAGAGTTTTAGCCAGAAGATATGGCTTGCTTCTTTCGAGGGTTTTTCTTTTCTGAGTTTTGCAGGAATTTATAACACATTAATTGCAATATCACTAATTTCGCCTTATCTATAAGGAAAACAATATTTTTTCTTAAACAATGCGCTTGAAGTTATCTATTATAATATAATAGATAACTGAGCTTTACTAATGTGTATATTCGCATCGGCGCTTTACATAAAGCTAGGAAAACAGTTGATTCTTTTATATTTTAAAACCATGCAAAACTCAGATTTCTTTGGAAAATGGAGCAGGAAAAAGAACTCAGGCAGTCTGGCGGGCGATCAGCACTGGATCCACCTGGATATGAACAGGTGCACTGGGATTTTGTGGTCTTCTTTGCTTGGATTGATGAATCTGTTCAAGAAGAATGTCCATGGCTTTTTCAATCATTTCCTCTTTTTTCTGTGCGACAGTCGTGATGCCCACAATTGCTTCGGCAGAAGCAGCTGTTCCATCAAAACCAATAAGTTTGTAGGTATCGGGCAGATGGCCGTATTTGCGGATAATCTGGTTTAAGAAGAGATTGGCATAGGTATCATTGGCCAGGAAAACGCCTTTGACTTTATCCGGATCAAATTGGCTTTCGATATCCTCGAAGATCGACTTGAAATTTTCCTGGAGTTCGTGATAGGAATTTCCGCTCACACATTTGTAAATTGCAGGCGTCTGGTTTCGTTCCTTTAAATAGTCTTCAAAACTGGTGATTCGTTTATAGGCCGGGGACTCTGGATCGACATCAACATTGATATGGATATAGAAGTCACATTGATCTTCCAGAAGTCTTTGGGCAGCTAATCGTCCGCCGACTGCATTATCCGTGTCGACACTGGAAATGGCTTTGGCTTCCCGCTCAATGGCAACCACTGGAATGTTCAACTGGGCCAGTTCCTGGCTGGGCATAGAAGAGGACAGAACGATCAGTCCCTCGATCTGGTAAGCCAGCAGTTCATGAATATATTTGCGATCTGCTTCCGCACTGGAGTTACCGGGAAAAACAATGAATTTAAAGCCGTATTTTTCATAGGTAGCCAGAATCAGGTCCAGCATTTCTGCATAGTAATTGAGATACAGATTGGGAATGAGAACTCCGATAAATTCACTTTGACCACTGGCGAGAATCTTTCCGAGTTTGTTCTCCTGATAATTCAGATCTTTCAGCGCTTTCTGAATAATCTCCTGGTTTTCGAGCGTCAGGGAATCAGGGTTATTAAAAAAGCGGGAAATGGTGGTTTTTGAAAAACCGGTATATTTGGCAATATCTGCGAAGGTGACTCTTTTTTTCATCAGAAATTTCCTTTCATTGCAAGGTGACGGTGACTGGGACTCGATTTCTGTTTTCAGCTTTCGATTCCAATATGGTTAGAGTAAGCGCAAGCCTCTCAAAAATCAACAATAAAGTAACCGGTTCTCTTTATTTAGATAAAGCAAAGTAACCGGTTATACAAATTTGCGAAAAATTCGATTTCTCTCTTGACACCCATCAGTGTAAACCCTATCATCTAAGTAAAGTAACCGGTAACTTAACCGATAACTTGACCGGTAATTTTAGAAGGAAACAGAGGAGAACATATGAGAAAGCGATTCAAAGTTTTATCGTCAGCCCTGCTTGCTTCAAGCCTTTTGTTGAGTGGGTGCTCCTCAAAAAAGGTGGAGCCAGGCAGTAAGCCCGGATATGACGAAGGGGAAGAGTATTTGAGCATGTGGGTTCATGTGATTGAAGATACCGATGAAGGCCGTGCCTATCGGCAGTCGGTGAATGAATTCAATGAAAAATATGATGGTCAGTACTTTGCGGATGTGGAATTCGTTCCGCGTAACGATTCCGGCGGAGGCTATTCGGACAAGATCAACGCTTCGGTTATGTCCGGAGATCTGCCCGATGTCCTTACGGTAGATGGACCAAACATAGCCGCCTATGCAGCCAATGGCATCATCCAGCCATTAAGCGAACTGAGCGAAGAAGAAACCTCCATCTATCTTCCCTCGATTCTGGATCAGGGAACCTATGATGGAAAACTCTACGCTCTGGGTGCCATGGAATCCTCGGTTGGGATGTACTACAACAAGGACATTCTTGAAAAAGCCGGGGTAGAAGTTCCGGATGGAGATCATCCCTGGACCTTCAGTGAATTTCTCGATGTGCTTGAAAAGGTAAAGCCCATTACAGATGAACTGAATGGATACCCACTGGCGATGTCCTTTCCAGTGGGGGAAGCAACCATTTACTATTACGCACCATTCTTCTGGTCGAATGGGGGTGACTTCGTCGATGAAACAGGTCCGGAAGCAGAAGGATACTTCAACAGCGAAGCCAACAAAGAAACGCTTGAGTACTTCAAGACTCTGGTTAATAAAGGATATATGTCCAGTGTCGAAATTCCCGATCTGTTTGAAAGTGGACGCGCAGCCTTCAAATTTGATGGGGCCTGGGAAGTCAACACGATCTATAACAACTATCCGGACATCCAACTGGGGGTCGCCCCTTATATTGTTGGCGATGACTGGAATGGTCAACGATACACGCCAACTGGATCCTGGGCCTATGCCGCAAGCAGTGCCACCAAAAACCTGGAAGGAGCAACCAAGCTTGTTCAATACATGAGTGGCGTCGAAAGCGGAAAAACGCTGAATGAACTGACCAACTCTCTGCCATCCACCTATGAAGCCTTTGACCAGACAGAGATTTTCTCAACCGATGAAAACTACAAAGCGCTGTATGAGCAGCTATCCAAATACGGTCATCCGCGTTCCATTACGCCAGCCTATCCACAGGTTTCCACCAGCGTGCAGCAGGTTCTCGAAAATACCGTTATCTCAGGACATGATGCGCAAAGTGAACTCGATAAAGCAGTGGACAAGATCGAAAATAAGCTGAAGCGCTATGCCAGCTGAGAAATGGCAATCCAGAAACTGGATATCCGATTCAAAACAATTTGAGGTAGAAAAATGAAAAAGAAAACGCAGTCGTTAATGGGAATGGCGTTTTTTGGACCGGCACTGGTCTTGCTTGCCATCTTCCTGTTTATTCCGATGATTCTGACTTTGATCTTCAGTTTTACCGATTTCTTCGCACTCAACCCAAGCCTCACGCATTTTACCGGCCTGGACAACTATATTGAGCTGTTCAAAAACGAAGAATTCGTTCTTGCCTTCTGGAACACGATCAAATTTGTATTGATCATTGTTCCCTTCCAGTGCGGAGGAGCTCTGGGCCTGGCTTTGTTGATTAACAAGGTCGCCTATTGCAAGAAGTACTTTAAAGTAGCCTTCTTCATCCCGGTTGTCATGTCACTGGCCGTTGTCTCCAACTTATGGATCCAGATTTATTCGCCAGAAGGTATTCTCAACGCTATCCTGTCCTTTTTTGGCATTCCGGCCCAGCCCTTTATCCATTCGGCATCTCAGGCACTGCCTTCGGTTGCTTTCATGTCCGTATGGCAGGGCGTTGGTTATCAGATGATTATTTTTCTGGGAGCCCTGCAGGGCATCAACCCAGCTTTATATGAGGCAGCCGAACTGGATCACACCAGTGCCTGGCGCAAATTTGTGGACATCACGCTTCCCGAAATCAAACCAATCTGCGTGTTTGTCTTTATCACTGTCACAATCGGTGCCTTCAGAATGATCGTTCAGCCGATGGTTATGACCGGTGGTGGTCCATCCATGTCAACATACACCGTTGTTTATGACATTTATCAGACAGGTACCGTGAACTGGGAAATCGGTATGGCCAGCACGATGGCCATGGTCTTCGCTGCCTTCGTCATGCTGCTGACCGCCATCCAGAACAAACTGACTGCTGATAAAGAAGAAGTAACAGAATCCCCAAAGAAAAGACTTTTCCAGTTTGGAAAAACATTAGAAGAAGACGAGGAGGCTTCCTATGTTGAACAAAGCACAGAAGCGTAAACAGATTGTTCTGACCGTGCTGATGATCGCGGCATCGCTGCTCTTTCTGTTTCCAGTAATCTGGTTGATCTGCAACTCGTTTAAAACGGATGCGCAGATTACCGCCGATATGAACAGCATCCAGGCATTCATGCTGCCGGGATGGAATGAAAACTTCTTTAAAAACTACACCGATATTCTGTTTGGCACCAAATTTGTCCGCTATGTCGGAAACACCCTGCTTTATGCAGCCATTCTGATTGTCCTTGGCATCATCGTGAATGGTCTTGCCGGCTATGCCCTGGCTAAAATCAAATTCCCGGGTCGCGATAAGTGGATCATGATCATACTGCTTTTGATGATTGTGCCAATGGAAACGATCATTACGATTCACTTCCTGTTTATTGCCAAAATGGGACTGCTCAATACTGTGATTGGCTATATCCTGCCGGGCATTGTCAACCCCTTCAACATCTACCTGTTCCGGCAGACATTTATGGCACTGCCCGACGATGTATATGAAGCCGCTCAGCTCGATCACTGCTCCCCGATCCGTTATTTCTTTACGATGGTTCTGCCGATGAGCAAGAGCATTGTTGCCACGGTAGCCGTCTTCACTTTCCTGGGTGTCTGGAACGACTACCTCTGGCCATCCTTAGTCTTTACTTCTGGAGATCTGCTGACCGCTCAGATTGGTCTGAACGCGATTACCTCCAATGACAATGTAACAACCGGCATGACGCTGGCTGTGATCACGATGATCACAATCCCTGTAATTCTTATCTATGCGTTCTTCTCCAAACAGATTGTTGAAGGCGTAATGACCACTGGTGGAAAGGAAGGTTAATTCTCATGGCATTCATTGAACTCAAAAACATCGACAAACGGTATAAAGGAAACGAAAAAAACTCTGTTACAGATTTCTCACTTGAAATTGAAGAGGGTGAATTTGTCGCCTTCGTCGGACCATCCGGCTGTGGAAAGTCTACAACGCTGCGCATGATCGCTGGCTTTGAAGAGATTACCAATGGCGATCTGTATATTGATGGTAAGAAAATGAATGAAGTAAAACCAGGCGATCGCGGAATTGCCATGGTCTTCCAGAACTATGCACTCTATCCCCATATGACGGTAGAAAAGAACATCTCCTATGGTCTGAAAAACATGAAAGTACCAGCCGATGAAATCAAGAAGAAAACGGACTGGGCTGTAGAGATTCTCGGTCTGGAAGAATACCGCAAACGCAAACCGAAAAATCTCTCTGGTGGTCAGCGTCAGCGTGTGGCTTTAGGGCGGGCTATTGTGAAAGATTCCAAGCTCTTCTTAATGGATGAACCCCTGTCCAACCTGGATGCCAAACTGCGTGTATCCATGCGCAACGAAATCTCCCAGCTGCACAAAAAACTGAAAAACACCACGATTTACGTCACCCATGACCAGGTGGAAGCCATGACGATGGCGGATCGCATTGTCCTGATGAAAGATGGTGTGATTCAGCAGGTCGGCAAGCCAATGGATCTGTATGAACATCCAGATAACGTCTTTGTTGCTGGCTTTATCGGCAGCCCGCAGATGAATTTCTTCCCGGTTCAGGTTGCGGATAACACGCTGATTTTTAAAGATGGTCTGAAATATGAACTGAATCCTGAACAGGCCAGACTTTTAGCGGGCAAAAAAGAAGCCATCATGGGCATCCGTGGTGAGGATATCAAGTTCTCGGATCTGTATATCAGCCAGGATCCCCAAAATCTGATGCAGTCTGTGATTACCAATACGGAAGTCATGGGCAATGAAAATAATCTCTACTTTGATCTGGCTGGTCAGAATGTTGTGGCCCGTGTTGATAAATACGAAATCTGCCATGAAGGCGATAAACGAGACTTTGTCTTTGTCCCTGAAAAAATGCATTTCTTTGATGCAGCCACTGAGAAGGCAATTGTCTGAGCAGGAACGATACAATGACATCAGAAGTAAACTTTGAAACAATGACCGAATTTCAACCAACACCAGAATTAAATCAGGCGCGACAGTTTGAAACTGAACATCGTACTCCAGCAGACCAGCAGCCGGCGTTTCACTTAACTCCGGCTGTGGGCTGGATGAATGATCCCAATGGATTTTCATCTTACAACGGTCAGGTCCATCTGTTTTACCAGTACCATCCGTATGCCAATCAATGGGGACCGATGCACTGGGGCCACCAGGTCAGCGAGGATCTGATGGTCTGGAAACAGAAACCGGCGGCCTTGGCTCCGGATCAGCCTTTTGACAAAGAGGGCTGCTTTTCCGGAACGGCCGTTTCCAGTGAGCAAGGCCATGTGCTGGTGTATACCGGCTGCGCCCATGGAAAACAAAACCAGTGTCTGGCCATTGGCGATGGGAAGAATTATGTCAAATTCGATGCCAACCCAATTCTTTCCAAATCGGCCTTGCCGCAGGGATATTCGGATGTAGACTTCCGGGACCCGAAACTCTGGAAAACGAAAGAGACCTGGTATCTGGCAGCCGGGATTCGAAATCCTGAAAAGAAAGGAGAAGTGATTCTGTTTTCCAGCCCCAATCTGAAAGACTGGACGTATGAATCCGTCCTGCTTTCTTTTGATGGAACCAATGGCCAGATGCTGGAATGTCCGGATGTCTTCATGCTTGAAGACCAGCCCATGCTGATCTGCTCGCCACAGAATATGCATGCCCAGGGTTATGAGTTCCACAATGGTCATAACAGTGTCTATGTTCCTGGCCATCTCAATCAAAGTCTGGAAACCTCTCAGTTTTTCCAGAACGAGGCCAGACAACTGGATTATGGACTGGATTTTTATGCCCCGCAGACGACGCTTTTAGAAGATGGACGGCGGGTGCTGATGGGATGGATGTCTTCATGGAGTGCCCCGATTCTTTCTTCCAGTCAGAATTGGACTTCGCAGATGACTCTGCCGCGGGAATTATCGTTCAGACAGGGAAGACTGATTCAAAAGCCGATTCGTGAAATTGAAAACTGGTACAAAGAAACGATCCACATCGAGAATATCCATCTGGACGGATCCTATCAGGATAGACGGATGAGCGGCCGGTATTTTGATATGACAATTCAATTTTCAAAACCAGCTCACAATTTTGTTCTGGATCTGGCCTGTGATGTTGCCCACAAAACAACCTTCACAATTGATGCGGCAAAAGGCTGTATGGAAATGGATCGAACATATTGCGGCATGGAAGATGATTATGTGGCCGTTCGCAAAGCTGTCCTTCCTGAAAATGGAGTGCATGAGCTTCGGGTCATTATGGACCTTTACTCCATTGAAATTTTTGTCAATGAGGGGGAAATGGTTCTTTCCACGGTTCTTCCTACGCCATCGCAAGCCGACCTGATTGTGCTGCATGGTCAGGATGAAGAGATGACGATCGATTTTCACACCATGGATGTAGAAAAGCTGCGTCACGAAAAAGCAAAAGTCGATTGAGGCTGAAAAGAAGACTAGAACGAAAAGAAGATAAGGCTAAAAAGAAAATAAGATCGAAAAGAGGGAAAAGTTCCTGCTGTTCGCCCCTGAAAAAGTGGTTTTGCCCTTTGCCCCCTGAGGACAGAATCCGGAAATTGGTCAAAAACAGGCCAGGAACAGATCGCAGCAGACCTGAACAGAGGAGAAAATCCGCAAATTTGTAAGTCTTACATTCTTTGGAAAATCGATCTTAACCACAATCTGAATCTGACGAAAACTCCCTGAAATCAGGGAGTTTTCGTTCGTTCAGGATAATATGGAACCTATAACTTTCAAAGAGTGATGTCAGTCTTTCGAAAGGATCTTGTTTTTGGGGTTGGCTATGCTACAATACTGAAGATTTAGATGTCTGAACATCAGGGAGGAAAGCAGATGAATAAAAAATCGCTGTTAACCATGAAGGATCTCTCCAATGCTGAGATTCTCGATTTACTCAATGATGCGAAGGCTTTTTCTAGTTCTCATTCAGATTGGCAGTTACCTGTTTCTAATCAGGTTCTCACTGCTAATCTTTTTTTTGAGCCTTCGACACGAACACACTACTCATTTCTGAGCGCCGAAAAGCAGTTAGGACTGCCGACGGTCGACTTCAATCCGGAAACATCTTCCTTAACTAAAGGAGAATCACTCTACGACACCGTCCGGACCTTTGAAGCGGTCGGCTACCAGCTGCTGGTCATCCGCCATCCACAAGACGACTATTTCAAAGAACTTGAATCCATTCAGGTCCCGATTATCAATGCCGGGGATGGAAAGGGCAACCACCCCAGCCAGTGCCTGCTCGACCTGTTAACGCTCTACAACGAATTCGGCCATCTCGATGGTCTGAATATCCTGATCTGCGGCGATGTTGCCCACAGCCGCGTGGCTGCAAGCGATAAAGAAGCCCTTGAACGCTTTGGCAGCACGGTTCGCTTTGCCGGACCAAAAGAATGGGAGCGGGAAGGCTATCCATTCTCCGATTTCGATGAAAGCGTCGAATGGGCGGATGCGATCATCATGCTGCGCATCCAGTGGGAACGCGGCGCCAAGCTGGAAAGCCTGGAAGGGAAAGACTATCTCGAACAGTACGGCCTGACCAAAGAGCGCTATGCGCGCATGAAAGACCATGCGATTCTGATGCATCCAGCCCCCGTTAACCGCGGTGTGGAAATCGACACGGATCTGGTCGAAGCCCCCAAAAGCCGCATCTTTGAACAGATGCATAACGGCATGTTAGTGCGCAAGGCCATCGTCAAACGTGCTTTAGGCCTGCCGCCCTTTGGAAGGAGCGAAGCGTAATGAAGACATTGATCACCAACGTCAAGATTTTCTACAACCACGCCCTGCAGCCAGCCGAAATGCTCTTTGATGAACAGGAAATTCTGGCCATCGAACCCAGAATTGATCTGGAAGCGATGGGCCTGGATCCAGAAGAAGTTCAGGTCGTTGATGGAAATGGACTGGCTGTCCTGCCAGGTCTTGTAGATACCCATGTTCATCTGCGTGAGCCGGGCCACAGTGAAAAAGAAACGATCGCCTCCGGAACAGCCGCAGCGGCTGCCGGGGGATTTACCACGATCTTTGCGATGCCAAACGTTCTGCCTTTTCCCTCGACCCCTGAGGTGATGAAGGACTATCTGGCCCTGATCGAAAAAGACAGCCGCATCCGTACCATCCCGTTTGCGACGATTACTGTCGATGAAGCCGGAGCGAAACCGGTGGACTATACGGCCATGAAGAAAATGGGGATTACCCGCTTCTCGGATGATGGCGTTGGCGTGCAGTCCGATGCGATCATGAATGAAGCCATGGAAAAAGCGGCCAGAGCTGGCGTTCTGTTTTCCTGCCATACCGAAGATATGAACTATCGTCAGCCGGGTGCAAGTGTCCACGCTGGTGAAATGGCCAAAGAAAACGGCTGGATCGGCATTCCAAGTGAATGCGAAAGCGAACAGCTCAAACGCGACCTGCGCCTGGCCGGTAAGCATGGTCTGCGTTACCATGCCGATCACATCTCCGCCAAGCAGAGTGTTCAGGCTTTGCATGCGGCCAAAGCGGTTGGCTATCCGGTCAGCGCCGAAGTCACTGCACACCATCTGCTGCTCGAAGAAAACGATGTGCAGGGACCAAACTGGAAAATGAACCCCCCGCTGCGCAGTCATGAAGACCGCATGGCGTTAATTGAAGGTCTGGAAAATGGCAATCTGGATTTTATCGCCAATGACCATGCCCCCCACACGGCTGAAGAAAAGAATCGTCCGATGGATAAAGCGCCTTTTGGCATCGTCTCACTGGAAACGGCTTTTCCTCTCTTATATACGGAATTTGTCCACAACCAGGGACGCTGGTCTTTGCGGCAGCTGATCGAGTGGATGGCTGAAAAACCAGCGGCTGCCTTTGGCCTGGAAAAAACCGGAAAACTGGAAGCCGGCTATCGTCCGGATTTCTTCCTGGCTGATCTGCAGGCCAATGAAGTGATCGATCCCGAAAAATTCCTTTCCAAAGGTCACAACACCCCGTTTGCCGGCTGGCCAAGTGTGGTTCGCATTGAGCAGACCTGGTTTGAAGGCCGCCCGGTTTTTGAACGAAACAACTGATTGTGCAGGATTGAATCACCATAACTATGCATAGTGATGCAAAACAGGATAGAAGAATGATCGTCTTTCAAGACTGGTCCTTTGGACCGGACTTGGGACGTACAATAGAAATACCCGGCTCGATTTTGAGCATTTGACAGGGTATCAATGATTACAGCTTTCAATCGTAAAACGAAGGAGGACTCGTATGGACAGACTGCTTGTACTGGAAGATGGAAGTGTATGGAAGGGCAAAAGCTTTGGCTCAGATGACTTCCGCGTCGGTGAACTGGTGTTTAACACCTCAATGACCGGCTACCAGGAAATTCTGACCGACAATTCTTACTGTGGACAGATCATCATGATGACCTACCCACTGATTGGCAACTATGGCATCAACCGCGACGACTGGGAAAGTATTGAAACCGCAGCGTTCGGCCTGGTGGTCAAAGACTTATGTGAAAACTATTCGAACTGGCGTGCTGATGAAACGCTCGATGCTTTCTGTAAATCCCAGGGAATCCCGGGCATTTACGGGGTTGATACCCGGGCTATTACCCGCCGTATTCGTGATAAGGGAACCATGAAAGCAATCATGGCCAATGCCGATGCAAATGTGGATGCTCTGGTCGCAATGCTTCGTCAGAGTGAACCGCTGCACGATCAGGTGCGCCGCGTTTCTTCGACCAAACTGTATTCCGTTCCAAACCGTGGACCAAAAGTTGTGGTCATGGACTTTGGATGCAAACTGAGCATTATCCGTGAGCTTTCTGAGCGGGGATGTGACATCGTGGTTGTTCCATGGAACACCGATGCCAAGACAATCTTAAGTTTCCGTCCAGATGGTGTCATGCTCACCAACGGCCCTGGCGACCCAACCGATGTGCCAGAAGCCATTGAAACGATCCGCAACCTGATTGGCCAGGTTCCAATTTTTGGTATCTGCCTGGGTCACCAGCTGATCAGCCTGGCCTGTGGCGCAAAAACTTACAAGCTGAAATTTGGTCATCGCGGGGGCAACCATCCAGTTGTCGATCTGCGCGACGGTCATGTGGAAATCACCAGCCAGAACCATGGCTATGCGGTGGATGTCGATTCTTTGAAAGACACAGACCTGGTCATGACCCATCAGGCGTTAAACGATAAATCCTGTGAAGGGCTTGCCCACACCAAATATCCGGTGTTCAGCCTCCAGTTCCATCCGGAAGCCAACGCCGGCCCGAATGATTCCAAAGGAACATTCAATGAATTTGTAGAACTGATCAAAAACGAAAAGGAGAAGAAGAATGCCTAGAAGAGAAGACCTGAAAAAAATTCTGGTGATTGGTTCTGGTCCGATTGTCATCGGCCAGGCCGCTGAATTTGACTACGCTGGCACCCAGGCGTGCCAGTCGCTCCGTGAAGAAGGCTATGAAGTCATTCTGATCAACTCCAACCCGGCCACCATCATGACGGACTCCGTCGTTGCTGACCAGGTTTACATCGAACCATTAACGCTCGATTTTGCCAAACGCGTTATTTATAAGGAAAGACCAGATGCCATTTTAGGTTCTCTGGGCGGCCAGACAGGTCTGAACCTGGTTGTTGAACTGGCTGAAGACGGCATCCTGGATGAATATGGCGTTGAAATTCTGGGTACTGACCTGCACGCGATCAACCGCGCCGAAGACCGTGAACTCTTCCGTGCTCTGATGCGTGAAATCAATGAACCAGTCCCAGAAAGTGACATCGTCCACACTGTGGATCAGGCCGTTGAATTCTGTAACAAGCAGGGCTATCCAGTTGTTGTCCGTCCTGCCTATACGCTGGGTGGTACTGGCGGTGGTTTTGCGAACAATGAACATGAACTGCGCAAAATCTGCGATGCCGGTCTGAAAATTTCCCCAGTTCATCAGTGTCTGATTGAACAGTCGATTGCCGGCTGCAAAGAAATCGAATACGAAGTTATGCGTGATGCCAATGACTCCGCCATCGTTGTCTGCAACATGGAAAACGTCGATCCAGTCGGCATCCATACCGGTGACTCCATCGTTGTCGCTCCAGTCCAGACATTAACGGACCGCGAAAACCAGATGCTGCGCTCGGCCTCCTTAAAGATTATCCGTGCCCTGAAGATCTGCGGCGGCTGTAACGTTCAGCTCGCTCTAGATCCTGAAAGCTTTAAATACTATGTCATCGAAGTCAACCCACGTGTATCCCGTTCCTCCGCCCTGGCCAGTAAGGCAACCGGGTATCCAATTGCCCGCATTTCCGCAAAACTGGCTGTTGGTCTGACCCTCGATGAAATCATCAACCCGATTACCCGCACGTCCTACGCCTGCTTTGAACCAGCGATTGACTACGTGGTCTCCAAATTCCCACGTTTCCCATTTGATAAGTTTGCCAATGCGGACCGCCGCCTGGGCACCCAGATGAAAGCCACCGGTGAAATCATGTCCATCGGCCGTACCTTTGAAGAATCCTTCTTAAAAGGTATCCGTTCACTGGAGATGAAAGTCGACCATCTGGAAATGAAAGAAATGGCGGACATGAGCCAGGATGAACTGATGGATCTGATTAAAAAACAGGACGACCGCCGCATCTTCGCCATCGCCCAGTGGATCCGCAACAGCAGTGCTTCTCTTGAAGAAACCATTGAAGAGCTGTTTGATGTAACCAAGATCGACCGCTTCTTCCTGTACCACATTGTGCATATTCTCCGTCTGGAAAAACAGATGAAAGAACATCCAATGGATGTGGAAGTGCTCAGCACCCTCAAACAGAACGGTTTCTCGGATTCCTACATTGCCAGAAGCTGGAATACAACGCCAAAAGCCATTTACGATCTGCGCCATGAAGCCGGTATTATCCCGGTTTACAAAATGGTTGATACCTGCGCGGGCGAGTTTACATCCGCTACCCCATATTTCTACTCGACTTACGAGCAGGAAAACGAATCGATCCCAAGTGAGAACAAGAAAATTGTCGTTCTTGGTTCCGGCCCAATTCGAATTGGTCAGGGTGTCGAGTTCGACTACGCAACCGTACACTGCGTGGAAACGCTGCGCAAAGCCGGCTATGAAGCCATCATTATCAACAACAACCCGGAAACTGTCTCCACTGACTTCTCGATTTCCGACAAACTGTATTTCGAACCACTGACAACAGAAGATGTCATGGAAGTTATCGATCTGGAAAAACCAGAAGGCGTCATCGTTCAGTTCGGTGGTCAGACTGCCATCAACCTGGCGGCTTCGCTGGCCGAACATGGGGTGAAGATTTTAGGAACGAGTCTGGAAAGCATTGATAAAGCCGAAGACCGTCACGAATTTGAAGCCATGCTCCATCAGCTCAACATCCCACAGCCACAGGGTGAAACGGCACTGACTGTTGATGAAGCGCTCGAAATTGCCAGCCGCATCGGTTACCCGGTTCTGGTTCGTCCTTCCTATGTACTGGGCGGCCGCGCCATGCAGATTGTCCATAACGATGACGAACTGCGTGTCTACATGGCTAACGCTGTAAAAGAAATCTCCCATGACGCACCAATTCTGGTCGACAAGTACATCGTCGGTAAAGAGCTGGAAATTGATGCGATTGCCGATGGCGAGCATGTCTATATTCCAGGCATCATGGAACACATCGAACGTGCCGGTGTTCACTCCGGTGACTCGATTTCTGTTTACCCGCCGCAGACGATCAATGATGAAGTCAAAGCAACCATCATCGACTACGCAACCCGCATCGGTGAAGGTTTTGGATTCATCGGACTGTACAATATTCAGTTCATCGTCGATCATAACAATCAGGTATATGTTCTGGAAGTTAATCCACGATCCTCAAGAACCGTGCCATTCCTGTCCAAGATTACAGGCGTTCCGATGTCCCACATCGCAGCCATGGCTGTTTTAGGCCACTCGATCGAAGAACAGGGATACACACCAGGCTATCGCCCAGAAGAAAAGAACCGTGTATTTGTCAAGGCTCCAGTCTTCTCCTTTGCCAAACTGCGCTCGGTAGATACCGTGCTCGGACCGGAAATGAAGTCGACCGGTGAAGCCTTAGGTTCTGATGTCAGTCTGGAAAAAGCGCTGTATAAAGCCCTGGTTGCCGCCGGCATTCAGGTCAGCCCTCATGGCAACATCCTCTTTACGATTGCTGATCGCGATAAAGAAGAAGCTCTGCCACTGGCAAAACGGGCGGCCAACATCGGTTATGGTCTGTACGCTACCCATGGAACCGCCAAGTTCTTCCGCGAAAATGGTCTGTTTGTCCATGAAGTCGCCAAGATCGAAGAAGAAGGCAATCTGCCAACGGTAACCGAGATCATCCGTGATGGCAAGGTGAACTTTGTCGTCAACACGATGAGCCGGACTTCCCGCAAAAACGAAGATGACGGCTTCGTCATCCGTCGTGTCTCCTCGGAAAACGGCATCTTCTGTATGACTGCCCTCGATACAACCAATGCCCTGATGAAAGTTCTTGAGTCACTTTCGTTCTCGATGATTTCCATGAACGAGATGGGGAAATAAAACATTATGAAATTATCCAACGCAAAGATTCTTTCCAACACGCCCATTGCCAAAGATATTTACCGGATGGAACTCGCCTGCGACTTTGCGGGTGAGGCCAAACCTGGACAGTTTGTCCAGGTCGGGCTGCCCGGCTATGAAGTCCGCCGTCCAATTTCCATCTCCTGGGCCGGTCCGGATACGATCCGTCTGGTCTATAAAATCATGGGCAAAGGCACTGCACTGATGAGTACGTTTGAACCAGGTCTTGAATTATCCCTGCTTGGCCCGCTGGGCACTGGCTTTCCAATCGTCAAACGCGATGAAGTCGTTCTGCTTGGTGGCGGTGTAGGCACTCCACCTCTGCTTTTAACAGCTAAAGCCTATCTGGATGCCGGTGTGAAAGTGAACGTTGCTCTTGGTTTTAACACCAAAGACGAAGTCTTCTACGCCAGTGAATTTGAACAGTTAGGCATCACCCCGATTATCTGCACGATGGATGGTTCGGTTGGTGTCAAAGGCACCGTGCTGGATGGTCTGAAAGCCAACAACATCGACTGTCCATTTGTTCTGGCCTGTGGTCCGCTGCCAATGCTGCGTGCCATTCAGAACACATACACTGAAGGATACATTTCCTTAGAATCCCGCATGGGCTGCGGCTTTGGTGTCTGCCAGGGCTGTGTGCTTGTGGATAAAAACGGTATGCCGGTCCGTGTCTGCAAGAATGGGCCTGTCTTCCCGATTGGAAAGGTGGTCTTATAATGGATCTGTCCGTTTCTTTACCAGGTCTGAACCTGAAAAACCCGATCATTCCGGCCTCCGGAACCTTTGGATATGGCCGTGAATTTGCGATGTTGTACGATCTTGGCGTTTTAGGCGGCTTTGTCACCAAATCCGTTACGCTTGATGCCCGCATCGGCAACGCCCAGCCCCGCATTGGCGAAGCGCCATCTGGCATGCTCAATGCGATCGGTCTGGAAAACAAAGGCGTTGAATTCGTCCGTTTGCGCGAAGTTCCATTCCTGGAAAAGCAGAACACCGAGGTCATTGTCAGCATTGCCGGCAGCTCCGTTGAAGAATATGGCGAAGTTGTTTCGCATCTGACGGGCGTTGACTGCATCAAAGCCTTTGAGCTCAACATCTCCTGCCCGAACGTTGCCCATGGCGGCATGGCCATCGGCACCGATCCAGAAGCAGCCGCAATGGTTGTCCGGATCGTAAAACAGGTTGCGGATAAACCTGTCTATGTCAAATTGTCTCCAAACGTAACCGACATCGTGAAAATCGCTCAGGCTGTTGAACAGGCTGGTGCTGATGGTCTGGTTATGATCAATACCCTCATGGGTCTGCGTATGGATTTACGCACCGCCAGACCATTGCTTGGCAATGTCACTGGTGGTCTGTCCGGTCCTGCCATTAAGCCAATCGCATTGCGTATGGTTTATCAGGTCGCTCAGAATGTCAATATTCCAATCATTGGCTGCGGCGGCATCAGCACGGCTGAAGACGTGCTTGAATTCCTGTATGCTGGAGCAAGTGCAGTCGAAGTCGGCACCGCAAACCTGATTGATCCATGGGCCTGCCCGAAGATCATTGACCAGCTGCCAGAAGTGCTGGCTAAGTACCGCCTGAATTCCGTTCAGGAAGCCATTGGCAAAGCACTGCCCAAAAAAGCATAGAATTGACGAACAATTGATAGATGACAGGATATTCGCCTGTCTGCTGAAAATAAAATGACCGGAAACACGTTGCGTAAAGGTGTTTCCGGTCATTTCTTGGTTGTGGTGAAGGATTCGGTTTTGCTTGTTCCTGCTTATTTTCGTTGCTTATTTTCGTTGCTCATTATTGTTAGGTTATTATTGCTCGCTATCGTTTAGGTTATTATTGCTCAGCTTTTCTTATTGTGCTGGCTGTCGGGATATCGGGTCGAAAACTGTTTGCCATAGGCACTATAGTGATAGTTGATCCACGCTAATCCGCCACAGCAAAGAATCAGAGTGCCCACAATCACAGCGATTCCAGTGGAATAACTGATGCTTTGGAGCATCATTGCGACCATTGTCATGATTCCAATGACACAGGCAGCAAGGATCAATACCAGGTTGACACGAAAACGTTTTTTGTCCATAGTTATTTTCCTTTCATAAGCTTTGGTCTCTTAGAAACGAACAGAAAGCTTCAAAGAATCAATGAAAAGACCAATGGCCAATATTTTTGATAATATATTATTTTTTTATTATAATAGCTAGAATTTGCAGCTGGTTCAAGGCAGATTTTTATCGATTGTTTTTGAAGCGGCCATTTCAGGATGATAACGCCTCGCATCTTTGCCTAATCCGTTCAAAACTGATTCAAAATGAATAAGTCATCTAGAAAGCGATTTCCTGGCAAAATCGATATGGTAAAGTTTTTGCGACATGAGGAGGAAAGAGAATGAATCGAACAATTGTAGCTTTAGATTTTTCGAGTAAAAAAGAAGTACTGGATTTTTTAAGTCAGTTCGATGAACCGATCGCGGTCAAAGTCGGCATGGAGCTGACCTATGCGGAAGGTCTGGATCTGGTGAGAGAAATCAAAGAAATGGGTCATGATATTTTTCTGGACTTAAAACTGCACGATATTCCCAATACCGTAAAAGGCGGCATGAAAAACCTGGCCAGACTGGGTGTTAACCTGACAAACGTGCATGCAGCTGGCGGTATCGAAATGATGAAAGCCGGTCTGGAAGGTCTTGAACAGGGAAGTGGAAACAATCCAAGACCCTTGCTGATTGCGGTTACCCAGCTGACTTCAACCTCCAAAGAAGCCATGAACAACGAACAGGGAATTCCAGGCGAAGTCATTGATTCCGTTGTCCGTTATGCCAGAGCTGCAAAAGAAGCCGGCCTAGATGGGGTTGTCTGCTCCGTTCATGAAGTCAAGGCCATCAAGGAAGCCTGCGGTCCAGAATTCTTATGTGTAACCCCAGGAATTCGCCTGGCCTCTGATTCCAAGGACGATCAGAAGCGCGTGGCAACGCCTGCCTATGCTCGTGAACAGGGCAGTGATTACATCGTTGTCGGCCGCTCGATTACCAAATCCGCCAATCCAAAAGAAACCTATCAGGCCATTGAAGCCGAAATGAATGGACGTGTACTGTGAGAAAATCCATTGCTTCCGGTGTTTTGATTGGCATGGCTGCCTACCTGTTTTTAAAAGCCGCAGCACCATGGGGAGCCTTGCTGTTTGGTTTTGCCCTGTGTTTTGTCTGCCTGTTTGAACTGGATTTGTTCACGGGGAAAATCGGCTGGTTTGGCGCCAAGGATCTGCCCTATTTAAAAATTCTGCTTGGCAATGCGATCGGGGTGCTGATCGTGTGCCTGCTGCTGCGCTGGAATGCGGGGGTGCAGCAAGCGGCAATCGATTTAGTCGCCTTCAAAGCGGAATTGCCCTGGTATCTGGCTTTGATTAATGGTGCTTTTTGTGGCGTCCTGATGTTTCTGGCTGTTTACAGCTGGTCTAAAGGTCTGCGGGTGGGATGCTTTCTTTGCGTGACTGTTTTTATCATGTGCGGTTTTGAGCACTCCATTGCCGATCTGGCCTATATGGCCTATGCCAATGTCTGGACCTGGAACCTGGCCTGGATTCTGGTGGGCAACTGGGTCGGTGCCGTGGCCTGCCGCCTGTTGATGATGGACAATGCGCCATTCTTCAACCTGCTCAAAACAAAAAAATAATTCTGACAAGATCTATCAGACACAGTCAGTGGATCAGAAAAAAGGGGAAGCGATGCAGCTTCTCCCTTTTCAGTTTGCGATCGGTAATCTTTTCTCTTTGCAACCTGAACTCCCGATCATTTTATTACTTGCAGCAGAATTTTGCTTCGTGAATCAAAGTTCTGCTGCTTTTTGTATAACTTCCGCTTCGGTCAATCCAACTCGCTCATAAATGTCTTTCTGAGTTTTCGTAAGAGCGTATTTCTCTGTCCAGTGTCCATCGTCCCTTCGGTAAATCTGGTTCTTCTCCATCTCTCCAATGCTTGAAGCCACAGTCATAGAACTCTTGGAAGCAAGGATATCCCGTATCAGCCATGAATAAGTCTGCCGAATTGCCAAAGCCACAAATGCGACCAGGTTTTTTCCCTCAAATGTCGCCTGGTTGTGGCATCCTGTTTTTCTCATATCAAGCTGGTCTTTCAGACGACTGAAGCATTTTTCACTTTTGTCACGCTGACGAATTATTTTGAGCATCTCTTCAGCAGGCATTTCAGCGTTGGAAAGGATTACGAATAAACCACATTTGGATATTTCTTTCTGAATTGCTTCTTGATTTGGCCGAATACGATAGCCCCTTCCGGTTATTGGATCTATCTTGTCCAATGGCTCGATGATCAGCCATTTCGAATATCGGTCGCGCAGTTTATCGGAGTATTTAACCGTATTTAAGGCAGTTTTCATCAATCCTTGAACTTTGGCATGAATGTCCTGTTTTTCCTGTGCGGCCCGGATTGGATCGTAGAACAGATAAAGACAGAATTCAGAGTCAAAGGCTTCCTGAAGTGGGAAGCACTTTCCATAAGCAGATTCTGAGTAGATATAGTTCAATTCGTTATCAACAACCTCATCGCTGTAGTCTCTGATTAAATCTTTGACAAATTTCAAATTGTCCGGACAGGAAACCGCAAATTCCATTTTTCCATGATATTGGCTGTCCTGCTCTTCACACATCTTATTGATGGCATTGACGACAATTTTCGTGCAGTATCCACGGTCCATGACCATAAACAGGTTCTGAAAGCCTAGATCAGCTGCCTTCTCCAGAGTAAAGGGAGTTTCAGACTTGTCGAGCAGAGAGCCGTAGAAGGTTTCAAAGAAGAGGTTAATACCGGTCATTTCATCGACAAACATGGCCTGATTGATGTCTGTCAGTCCTTCATTAACTTTCGCTTTTCCATATTCTGCCAGGGCTATCTGTTTTGAAAAGGTGTTCTGGTTGGTTGAATCAAATGCGATCACCATTTTCCCAGGGTGAGGGATGTTTTCCATGTACTGTTTTCGGTAATCAGCCTGAAACTGGCGGATTGCCATCTCATCCTGTCCGATTTCCTGGAACATCACACTGGTTTGTTGGGATGAAATTGGACTGTTGATTCCACAATAATGGGAATAAAACCATGAATCGAAGCCCTGGACTACAGAGTTCTGGTCACAGTTCATGTAAATGGTGTAAGCCAGGATGCTTTTCCACAGATCGGGATAGTTTTTCTTGAGAGCACAGAGAATGCCGCAGGCATTGGCAGCCTGATCAAGAACTTCATAAGATCCGTAACTCAGAACATCCGATTGTTTCGGTGCTTCAGGAAGTTCAGCTTCCTGAGGGAACAATTCATAAAAAACTTTATTGGGAATCAGACAGCCTTCATGATCAGGGTCCAGTTTTCCAATGCATCTGCGGTTATCGATTGGACGCTTATTGGCAGAGTCCCATTTCTGAGAAGAAGCGTAATAAATATAACCGTTTGTGTATTTTTTAATTCCTTTGACGGAAGGGATTTTGACAGGAGATTCAGGAGTTTTGTACATAAGGACGGCCTCACTTGCATAGTTATAATTATACTATGTAAACAAATCGAAATCAACCCAAAAGGCAATGTCATTAAGTTAAGGTGATGTCCTTTAGCCTCGGAACCAACTTG